>JACCDR011525737.1_pt1 | contig 14893 bp, 17 predicted proteins | sample 7446431 | NCBI WGS metagenome assembly JACCDR01 (sample SAMN15323443, study PRJNA562643) | freshwater metagenome | isolation source: river surface water | place: USA:Blue River Watershed | collected 2017-08-17 | reverse complement strand
GCCGCCGGGGCCGCGGGGGCCGCCGCCGGTGACGGCGTCGCGGACCCGCGAGATGATGCCGCGCACGTCGCGGGTGTTGCGGGCGAACTGGCGCGCCTCGGCGCTCATCGACCGCCAGGCCGCCGCGCCGACCACCCGCAGCCGGTTCATGCTGTGGCCGAGCCGCTCGGTGTCGACGCCGATGGCGCGCAGCGCGGCCACCCCGATGGCGCGCATCCGGGTCAGCGCCCGGTCGTTGTCGCTGGCCTGCCTGGTGACGTCCTTGCCGGCGGGCCACAGGAAGCGCCGCTCCATCGCGGCCATCTCGATCTGGTTGCGCTGGCGCAGCCGGTCGCGCCATTTGAACCAGACCTGGTCCTGGATCTGCTGTTCGCGGACCGCGCCGGCTTCGCCGTACCACTGCCGGGCGCGGGCGACCCGCTCGCGGGCGAACGCCCACCACTTCTCCCGGGCCTCGGCGACGCGCGCGTCAATGGTCTGGGCGTCGCGGATGAGCGCGGCCTGCATCCGCCGGGCGTTCTCCGCGCTCTCCCAGGCGACCCGTTCCCGGTCGCGGGCCACGTCCGCGTCGCGCTGCTTGCTGCGCAGCTCAGCGTTGCGGGCCTGCACCACCGCGTCGAAGTCCTTGGCCGCGTCACGCACGTGGGTGAGCAGCCGGGTGATCAGGGTGCCGCCGTCGGCCATGTCGGCGGTGTCGTCGCGGCGCGACGAGGCGGCGAAGCGGCTGCGCTCACCCTGGTCCGGGTTGACGCCCATGCGGCGCAGCCGGATCTCCGCGGCGATGCGCGAAAGCCGGGTGATCACCTCCCGGTCCTTGGCGGTGTTGGCGCGGGCTTCGGCGGCCTCGCGATTGTGCTCGGCGGCGTCCGCGCGGGCCGTGGACATGCGGGTGTCCTCGGCCGCCTTCACCTCCCGGTGCTGGGCCGTCGCCTTGTCGATCTCCGACTTGTCCGCCCGGTTGGCCGCGGTGCGCTTGTTGTCCTCGGCGGCCTCACTGTTGGCATCGGCGGTCTTCTTGCGGCTCACCTTGGCGTCGGCGTCGGCCACCGCGCCACGCTGCCGCTCGCCGCTGAGCAGGTCCTGTTCGGCGGCGCGGTCCTCGGCCGCCTTGAGGTTGACCTGCGCCGCGGCCTCCTGCGCCGCGGCCTTGCTCTTGTTGCTGGCCTTGGTGTCGGCGTCCGCGCTGGCCGCGGCCATCCGCCGGTCGTCGATCAGGTCCTGCGCGGCGCCGCGGTCCTCGGCGGTCTGGCGCACCGTGGCCGCGGTGGCCTTGCGTTCCGCGGTGGCCTGGAGGTTGTTCTCCGATGCCAGCTTGTTGTTCTCGGCGGTTTCCGCCCGCGCGTTGGCCGTCTTGAGCTTGGCCGCGTCCAGCTCGGCCTTGGTGGTGTCGGTCGCCGCGTCGCCGGCCGGGGCGGTCGCCGCCCTCGTGGTGGTCGCACGGCGGGCCGTGCCCATCGAGGCGCAGCATTCCTTGATGGCCTTGAGGACCTTGCCCAGGTCGCCGGACTCGCCGGCAGACTTGGCCGGCGGCGGCACCGGGGGCGGGCCGCTCGCCGCCGCCTGCGACGCGGTTCCCGCGGCCCGCAGTGCCCGGCTGCGTTCCAGGGTGGCCTGGTAGGCCGCCTCGGCCTGCTCGTCGGAGGCGCCGGCCCGCCGGTACTCGCGGCGGGTGGCCGCGGCGTAGCGGGCGTCGTGGTCGCGCGGCTGCGGGGGCGGTGCGTGCCGGCGCTCCAGGTCGGCGATCTGCTTTTCGAGCTTCTCGATGTGGTCGACGAAGCGGTCGAGTTCGGCGATCTCCTCGGCGGCCCACTTCTTGAACGGCAGCCGCTTGGCGGCGGACGGGGTGCCGAACATGAAGTCGTGGCTGGCCTGGCGTACCTCGGTGAGCCTGCGGCGCAGCTTGTCCAGGTAGTCCAGCTCGGCCTGGTGGGCGGCGGCCTGGCGGTCCTGCTGCTGCTTGATCGCCCCGGCGTTGATCTGGCGGGCGAACTCGGCGGTGAACAGCCCCAGTGGTTCGCCCGGCCCGCCGTGGGCGGGCGCCGAGCGGGCCTGGGCGAGCCGGCGGGCCGTCGCCGCGGTGTTGGCATCGACGGCCTTGGTGTGCGCGTCGGTGACCTCGGTGAGCCGCCGCAGGTCGGCGACCTGCTGCCCGGTGCCGCCTGTGCCGGCCCGGCTCTTGGCCGCCTCGGTCTGAAGCGCGGTCAGCGCCGCCTTGGCCTGGGCCATCTCCCGGTAGAGGTCGGTGAAGTCGGCGAAGGCCCGATACACCACATGGTGTTCTGCATCTGGCACGCCGACTCACCTCCCCCGCGTGTTGTGCCGCCGGCTGCTGCCGGGTCTTACGTCAGCGCCCGGCCCAGCGCTGCGGTGTGCCGAAGCTGCCCATGAACCGCTCGAACGTGCCGGGGTTGGGGTCCACCGCGGCGACGTGGCGGACCCGGCCCTCCTCGTCGGTCTCAGTACTCAGCCCTGCGGCCTGGCCGGAGCGGGCCGGCGACCCGCCGGTCTGCTGGCCAGTGGCCTCGTCCGGCGGGTCGCCGATGCGCTGCGCCTGTTCCAGCAGCGGGCTGATCTCGCCTTCGGTCTCAACGGGCACGGTGGCCGCCACGAAGGTGCAGATGGTTCTGGTCTGCCACATCAGCCATTGCTGGCGCTCCCATCGGGCGTAGTGGCGTCGCTCCCGAATTGCGGCGACACACTGACGGAGGCGACGGAGCCGAAGGTCTGCGATGTGCTCGTCGGTCCATCCGTACTCGTGGGCGAGGAGGTCGAAGGCGCGGGCGAATCCACCGAGGAGGTCGGCGTCGGCGCCGAGGTCGGGGCCGGGGATGGCGACGGTTCGAGCTGACCCGTCCTGCTGGCCAGCTTGAACATCGCCGCGAGGCGTTTTCCCAGTGCCTGGATGTCGCCGGCTTCGCGCCTGACCACGGCCTCGATGAGGGTGACCAGGTCGTCCAGCTCGGGGTTGTCCATCTCCCGGGCCAGGTCGCTCCACAGGGCGGCGTTGCGCTCGCGGTCCTGGTTGTTCAGCCGCCGGCCTTCGATGAGCCCGTACGGCTTGACCATCGAGGACAAGAAGACGATGGTCTCGTCCTCAGCGTCCGGAATGGACAGAACGAGCACGGACAGCAGCTTGGCGGTGAACTCGCCGGGGTCGGTGTCCGGGTCGAGCTTGAACAGGCTCATGTCCTGCACCAGCGGCAGCGCGCCGTGGGTGACGATGCGCAGCAACTTGAAGAACTGCCGGGCCCGCAGGTCCTCCAGCACGACCGTGGTGCCGGAGGACAGCTTGACCTGCTCGGGAATCGGGTCCAGCGCGTCGAGTTCGCTGGCGCTGCCGGGTGCGTTCGCCACTACTGGCCTCCTGGGCTCTGGTGGTTGAGGTGTGCAAAATCGCCGAACAGCTCGCGTGCTGCGGCGTCATAGGCGCCTGCTGCGGTTTCGGCTGTCGGAAACGTCCCGACGGTGATCTGGCGCTGCCCCGTCCGGATATAGGCTTGCCATCCATCGCCGCGGCGCCGGACGCCCTTGAACCGGCCTGGTCGAGCACGCTGATTCGCGCCGTTCTGGGCGGCGCTCGCCAGCCGGAGATTGGCTCGTTGGTTGTTCAGACCGTCGTGATCCCGGTGGTCCACGCCGATCGAGCCCATGAGCAGGTTGTGCATGAACTGCTCGTGGTGTCGGCGGCCGTCGAACCATCCCCGGCGGGCATAGACCTTCCCCGCGTGGTCGCGCTTCACGCGCCAGCGAAACTGCGCGACCAGCGGGACATCCGTGTCATCCACCAGCGCGTGCAGGCCATCCCGCCCTACGGGGATCTTCGTCGCCAACTGCGGCCTCCTGGGCTCCTGGGCGGGTATGAGGTTCGGGTCAGCCGTCACTGACCGACCGGTCAGACAGCCGGGCGGTTGATGATGCGGCCGATGGCCTTGCGGGTCAGGGTGGCGCCGGTCTCGTCCTTGTCGGAGACGACCGCGCGGCCGGTGTAGTTGAGCAGCAGGCCGGACTTGTAGGACGGGCCGTCGAAGGAGAACGGGCCGAACTGCACCCGGTACAGCACGAAGTCCAGGGTGCGGATGATGCCGTCCTTGTCCTTGGCGGGGACGCGGATGAGCATCGGCCGGGGCGGCTGGTTGATCGACTGCTCGTCCCACAGCGGCAGGCTGTAGTAATCGCTGGCGCCCGAACCGGACGAGGTGATCGTCGCGCCGGCCAGCAGCGCGATGGTGGAGAACGGGATGTATCCCGCCTGTACCGTCACCGTGGCGAAGTTCAACCAGAACCACGAGCTGAGCACCGTGTCATCACCGGTGTTGTCGTAGTTTCCGGTGTCCGCGGCGATGGTGCCGGTGCGGACACCGTAGATGTCCCCGTCGACCTCTTCCGCCCCGGTCGTGCCGTCGAGGATCGCGGCGTGCGTGAGCGAGAAGCCCTCAACAACCTTGGAAGTCACAGCAGCACTCACCCTTTGCACCAGGCGAACCGGTCGCTGTGACTTATCGGTCGGTCGTGGGGGTTACCCCTGCGGCTCGCGCGGCTCGGTGAGGGTCTGGACCAGCACACCGGCGAAGTTGAACCGGTGCAGCACGGTGACCTTCAACCCGGTCATGCGGGCCACCAGCCGGGCGCAATCGCCGCAGGAAAACTCGATGAGGTTGCCCGGCTGCACATAGCGGTGCTCCACCTCGCCCAGGCGCAGCTTGGTGAACAGCCGCTGCGGCCCGGCCGGGCAGCGGACCTCCACCACCGTGGCCTGCGCCGCGCTGTCGGCGTCATACATGGGCGGGCAGCCGGTCCGGGACGTGCCGCGCAGCGTGCGGCGAACTGTGCTGGAGGTGGTGGCGGTACGCCGCGGCGGTCCGGCCGCCGCCGGGCAGCTCGGCCACCTTGTCGAACAGGCGCGCGGCGACCGCGCTCCACGAGCACATGACCGGGATCAGTTCGGCCGCGGTGGCGCCCTTGCGCCGGGCCTCGTCGCGGTGGCGGAACACGTGCAGCATCAACGCCTTGAGGTGGTCCTTGTCGGCGCGGGCGTTGCGGCAGGTCGGGTGCCCGCCGTCGATGGCCTCCAGCCGGTAGTCCAGCGGGTAGCCGATCGACGGGGACAGCCACTGGGTGTGCCCGCCCCAGTTGGTGGCGATCACGGTGCCGCCGGTGGACAGGAACTCCAACGCCGGCATGTTCTTGCCCTCGCCGCGGCTGGGGGCCAGCAGGACATGCTGGGAGGCGTAGAACTCGCGCAGCACGTCGGCGGGCCACACGCTGTAGTGCACCCGCAGCTTGGGCACCCACGCCTCCATGGCCATGTGCAGGCCGGGCTGGTTGGTCTTCAGGTGCAGTTCGGCCGGCGCGAACTCATCCGGGTACTCGTCCTTGAGTTCCTTGAACGCCTGGATGGCCACGAACGGATCCTTGCGCTGGTGCAGTTGCCCGACCATGCAGAAGCCGAACCGGTCCCCGGTCCAGTCCCGGGTCACGGCTGGCCAGTCCTGCGGCCAGAACCCGCCTTGCAGGGTGCCGGCGGCGGTGGACACGTACGGGCGCAACGCTTCGGTGGTGACGCTGTCGTAGCCCAACACCAGGTCGTAGTCGCGCAGCGCCTTGCGCAGCTTGGAGCGCCCGCGCAGGTTGTCCATGCTGTCGTACTCCCACATGGTCCAGGCCACGGCCAGCGCGGCGGCCCGGCGGGCCTCCGGGGTGATGCCGAGCTGGGCCGGGTCGACGTGGTGGATCAGCAGGTCGAACGGGGCGACCAGCCGCTTGGTCAGCAGCTTGGCCACCGGCTCGGGCAGCGGCGGGGACACGAAGCTGGGGTCGAGGTAGACGTCCTGCCCGGCGTCGATGAGCGCCTGGGTCAGTCCGATGCCGTCGTTGCCGTAGCCGGAGAACGGGTTGAGCGGCACCTTGAGCAGAACCTTCACGCGGCCACCTTCTGCAATCGTTGTAGTTGCGGGGTTTCCGGCCGGTCAGCCGACGGCCACGCCGTAGAAGCACTGCAACCGCAGCACCCCTTCACCGTCGGGAACCGGGTACACGCTGGGCTCGCCCAGGCGCAGGCAGCCCAGGGTGCGCACGTCGCCCCACCGCACGTCCTGGCCGGCGGGACGGTGCAGCCGGGTGTCGAAGGCGTTGAAGGCGGCGTCGATGCGCCGCCACACCTCGCCAGGATCGCTGAGGTTGCGGGCCGCGTCGCGGATCGGGTCGGCGTACAACTCCAGGCTGATGCGGGGGAAGCGCATGGTGTTGTGCTCGTTGGCCCCGGCCCACCCGCCGCCGCGGGAGACGACCGCGGCGGTGCCCTGGCTGCCCTCCACGGTGGCCCACAGGCTGTGCTGGAACAGCCACGGGGTGCTGGTGTCGGGGTAGGTGCCCAGCACGGCGGCGATGTCGGGAAACTCCAGCAGCCATTTGACCAGGCCCTGGACCAGGTCGTCGGTGGTGACCGGGGCGGTCATGCGTCACCGCGCAGGTAGGCCAGGATGGCTTCGGTGTAGGCCGCCTCCAGCGCCCGCGCCGGGGCCATGAAGTCGTGCGGGGTGCCGTCCACGACATGCACCCCGGCACGCTCCTGCTCGTAGCGGGCGTAGTTGACGTACCGGGCCGGGCCGGGCGCCACCCCGGGTGCGGGGACGCCGCCGTAGCCGATCTCACCGCGCCAGGTGTGGTTACGCACGTTGCTGTCGGGATCGCCGGTGGCGCGCAGCGAACCGGTGATGACGTGCACGGCCTGCTGGGTGGCCTGGAACTGCGCGGCCAGCACCGCCTCCAGGCGCAGCAGGCCGGAAAAGCCCGGCGGGTCGTCCAGGCGGCGCAGCTCGCGCATGGCGTCGGAGATGTCGACGGTGTACCAGACCTGGCCCATCAGTCCTCCTCCACGCCGCGGCCGGGGAAGATCCCCGCCGGTGCCTGGGCTACCTCGATGACCTGGACCTCCATGTGGTGGGCGACCGGGCTGAAGTCCTGCGCCGGGTCCGGGGTGGCGCGGATTTCGAACGTGCCGGTGACCGGGCCGGACAGCACCCGCACCCGCTGCCCGGCCTTGACCGCCGCGGCGGCGGCGGTGGCGTCGAAGAACATCACCCCGACCCGGTCCGGTGCGCGGCCGGCGACGATCGGCATCGGCGCGTCCTTGCCGGGGCGTTGCAGGTACAGGTCGAGCCGGCACATCAATTCGCCCTCGCTGCCCGGCAGGTACGGGTCGAGGTTGACGCCCAGTTGCGCCCAGGTCAGCGTCGGGGTGCCGTTGACGATGTCGCCGGACAGCTCGTCGACGGCGACCCGGCAGTTGTAAAGGTGCCGCATGGGTGACCCCCGCTCCCCGCGCCTCAGCCCAGCCGGGGGCGCGGGTTGAGTTCGGCATTGACGAAGGCGTAGCTGTCGTCGGGGTCGGTCTCGGCCGGGCCGAGCAGGTAACGCTGCTCGCCGTCGCCGAGGTCGACCGAATACACCGACTGCCGCTCCACCCCACCGTTGACCGACCCGGAGGCCACAATGGACCGCTCGGCCAGGGACAGTTCGTCGATGGCCAGGTCCCACCACAGCAGGCCGGTGCGCTCGCCGTCGCGGGCCTTGGCCGCGGCGGAGCCCTTGGCGTAGGAGTACGAGCCGATGGTCTCCGACTGGTACGGGGTGGCGCGGGCGGCGGCGTAGGGCTGTTCCAGCAGGATCCGGTCGGCCATTTCCAGGATGGCGTAGCGGGCCAGTTGCGCGGCGTCGGCGTCGTCGGGGTATTCGCTGCGCTTGGTGACGACGGAGAACAGCAGCGTGGCCTGAGCCAGGGCCTGGGCGGCGAAGGCGGAAAAGCTGTCCTCGTCGCGGCCGGTGAACTCGGCCAGATCGGCTGTGCTCGGTGCGGTCAGCATCGCGGTTCTCCGTCGTCTCCGTCCGGTGGGCTAGCGCATCGGCAGCCGGGGCGCGGCCCGACCACGCTTAGCCTCGGCCTTGGCCGCGGCGGCCAGCGCGTCCTCACTCGGCGCGCCCACCCCGCCTTCCCCGCGCAGGGCGCGCAGCGCCTCGAAGGGCACCTTGGCGGCGTCAGCGAGCGCCTTGCCCGGCCACGGCCCAACCCGGAACATCACCTTGCCGAACCGTTCGGCCTGGGCGAACTCGTCGTGGCGAAGGTCCAGCCAGCTACGTCCGTGCCGGTCGCAGGTGTCGGCGTAGGCGCCGGAGTCCGGCGCCACCTCCAGTTCCTGGCCGCGGTACCACACCTGCCCGAGGGCGGTGAACCCGTCCTCCAGGAAGTGGATCAGGATCGTCTCGCCGGCACCGGGCGGCACCGTCTCCAGTTCCACGTCGGGGTCCTTACGGCCCCGCTCCTTGGCGAGCTGGTCCTCCAGGTCGCGGATGCGCTGCTGCTCCGGGGTCAACTGCGACTCCGGCACCGGCCGAGCAGACCCGGCGCTCGTGCCCGGCAGCGGGCCGGGCTCGGGCTGCGGCTCGGGCACCGGCAGCGGCGCCGGCTCCGGCGGCTGCGGCACCGTTGCCGTGGACGCGGTGGGCGGGGACAGGACGTCGACCACCGTCGGTGGGCCGGCGCGGCGCTGGGTGGGATTGGCGGGCATCGGTGTGGCCACCACCTTTCGTGTCCTGCTCCCTATCGGTTAGCCCGCATCGGGCTGCCTCGCGGGCGTGTCCCTCGCCCCGGCGGGGGGTTCTGCGGGCGGCTCGCGCGAGGGCGGCGGAACCCGCTCGGCGCGCGGCGGCGGTGGGGTCGGCTCCACACTCACCGGCGGCAGCGGCGGCACCGGCGGCCGGATCCCGGTGCGGCCGGGGTACTCGCCGGTGCCCAGCGCGTTGAGCAGTTGCTCCAGGGTGGCCACCTGGTGGCGCAGTTGGGTGATCTGCTGGGCCTGGATGATGTGCTGCTGGCGCAGGGTGTGGCTGACGTCCTGCTCCTTGGCGAGCTGGTCGGACAGGCGGTCGGCCTGCTCCTGCATCCGGTCGACCTGCCGGCGCACCCGGTCCAGCTCGTTGCGCATCTCGGTGAGCAGTTGCTCGTAGGTGCTCTTGGCCCGGTTGTAGGCATCGGCGTCGATGCGCACGCGCTCCAGGTCGAGCTTGGCCCGTTCGATGGCGGCGTTCTGCGCGGCGATGTTCTCGTTGGTGGCGGTGTTGAGCTTGGCGGTCTTGGTGGCCTGGAAGAACGCGAACGCGGCGGCGACCAGACCGGGGATCACCGCCAGGGCGAGCTGCACAATGGGGTTCATCGCGGCGGCCCCTCATACGGGCAGCGCACCACCGTGATGAAGATCAGCCCGGTATCGGTCAGGCGCTGGCTGATGAACAACTGCACGGTGAACTCGTGCCCGTCGCGGTGCAGCGCCTCGGCCAGCAGCAACTGCCCGTGGTGCTTGAGCACGCCGGTGGCGGTGGCCCTGGCTACCGCGGCGTTGTGGTTGCCGCGGTAGCGGCTGGGCATCAGCAGCACCACCGGCAGGCCGATGATCTCCTCGGCCTTCCAGCCGAAGATCCGTTCGGCGGCCCCGAGCCAGCCGGTGACCATCCCGGAGGTGTTGGAGGTGATCACCGCGTCGGGGTAATCACCGTCCTGCACCGGGGAGAAGGGCAGCCGCACCGCCTCCGGCCAGGTGGCGATGACCGCCATCCAGCCGGCGAAGCCTAGGTAGATGACCGCGGCCAGCCAGCCCCGCTCGACGGCGCCGGAGAACCAGGCCACGAAGTACTGCGCCGACCAGGTGGTGAACATGGCCACGGCCAGCGCGAACGCCAGCCGGTCCAGCCGGTGAAACGCCTGCACCACGCACACCGCGGCGGTCACCAGCCACGCCCCGGCCCACACCTGGAGCGGGACGATCTGCCCCAGTGCCGCGGACTGGGCGGCGCTGGGCGCGATCAGCCCGAGGGACAGCACGACCCCGACCAGGGCGACGAACAGCAGGCTGACGCCGCGCCGGCCGATCACGGCCAGCCAGGGCAGCCGGGGGCGTTGGGCCAGCTTGAGCCCGTCGAGCAGCTCGGCGAGCTGCTTGGCCTGCCGCGCCCGGCGCGCCTCGTCGTTAGTGCGCATCGTCATCACCGGGCAGCCGGTAGCCCTCGCGCGGAGCCTCGGGCGGGACGGCGGGCGCGGCGGCGGGCGGGGCCTTGCGCAGGACGTCGCAGGGCGCGGCCAGGTCGACCTGCGGGTCGTCGGGATCCTCAGCGCGCCGCAGGTCGACCTGGCCGGGGCGGCGGAAGGTGGAGGCGCGGCGCAGCAGCCGGCCGAAGCCGAGCACGAAGGTGAGCACGGCCGCGGCCTGGATGACGTGGTTGACGGTCATCCAGGGGCTGTGAACGAAGCCGAACGCCATGGCCAGGTGGGTCATCGCGCAGGTGACAAAGAAGACCACGCCGGCGTACAGGACCGATCGGGTCAGCGGCAGGTACGGCAGCCACAGCAGCGGCACGAGCACGTACCCGACCACGATGGCGAGGTTGGCCACGGCGTTGATGGTGCTGACGGGATCGGAGGCCACCATGTCCGTACCTATCGGCGCGGCCTTCCCGCCTTCGCTCCCACCTCCCCCAAAGGCGGAGGGACCGCCGGGTGCGGCGGTCCCTCCGGTGCGGCGCACGCCCAGGGCGCCGCAGTAACCTCAGGCTCAGGAGGTGCTGGTCACGTCATCGACGTAGATCATCTGCTCGGGCCGGGTGACCACCGGGAGCAGGTTCCACTCCAGCAGGTACTGCCGCGCGGAGGGGTCCTTCTCCTTCCAGGTCTTGGCGAACTTGCCGGTGAAGTCCGACGGGGCCTCGTCGTCGGCGGTCGGGCCGACCATCAGCTCGATCGGCCGCTGGTCGGTGTAGTTGCCGATGAACAGCGCCTTGTCCGGCACGAACAGGGTGGACACGCCGGAGTCGTCGTCGTACACCGTCTCCACGGTCTGCCAGTCCAGGCCCATGAACCCGGGCAGGGTGCCCTCGGTGTAGTACCGGTCCTTCATCCGGTCCGACAGCAGCGTGCCGCCCATGAAGGTGGTGGCCACGCCCTTGGTGGCGAAGGAGTCGAAGATGTAGGCCAGGGTCAGTTCGGTGGCGAACGCCTCCTTGGCCGGCACCCGCCCGTCGCGGGCGATCAGCCGCTTCCAGGCGCGGATGTCGGCCACGATCTGCTGCGGGGTGGCGGTGTCCCAGCCGGTGCCCGGGTTGGGCTTGTGGGACGAGGGCAGCTTGTAGTCCACCGTGGCCTGCACGTCGGGGTAGTCCAGCGCCAGGGAGCCCTTCATGGCGCCCCAGATCATGTACTCGGCGAAGTTGTCGAAGCGCTGGTTGAGGTCGGCGACCTCGCGCAGCACCGCCTTCTCCGCGTTCTTGGCCGCGATCTCGCCGGGGGTGCGCAGCCAGTGCAGCGTGGTCGGCTGGAACACCTTCTTCTCGCGCAGGTACACGAACGCGGCCGATTCCTGGCTGCGGCCGAGCTGCGGCACGATGTGCGCTTCGGAGTTGGGCACGTTGGGCTTGGCGACCATCCGGCTGCCACGGATGACGTCCCAGGTGACGGACGGGAACGGCCACGAAGTCTGCGGCACGCGCCCGAGCATCACCAGCGTCTCGGGGGTCAGAAACTTCTCGACGACCCCGCGCAGCACCATCGGCTCAAGCAGGCTGATGTCAGGCACGACTGTCTCCTTCGGACACTACGGTTCCGTCAGCGACTCCGTCGGAGCCCGGCCTGCGCCTCCCTCGCGGGATCACCTGGCTGGCCTTCGTGTGTGGGGTGGTGCGCCCGGCGGCGGGTTGCCCCGCCGCCGGGATGGGGCTAGAACTCGATCATCAGAACTTGAACGTGCCGCGCACCGTGTCGACGGTGGCGCCCAGGTCGGTCAGCGCGGCGGAGTCCGCCCCGGACACGACGCTGTACTTGAGGATGCCGGCGATGATGATGTTGCCGAGCTGGTCGGCGGCGCCGGCACTGCCGGTGTCCACCGCCCGGCGCAGCACGCCGCGGGCGACCTCGACGCCGCCGGAGCCGGCGTTGTTGTACACGTAGTACTTCTTGTCCGAAGACTTGCGTCCCAGGACCGTGCCGGCCGGCAGGATGCCCTGGCCGCCCGCCAGCGTCACACCCTTCTGGGTGAAGCCGGCGTAGGAGTACAGGATCTCCGAGTCCGTGTACTCCGGGCCCTGCGAGTAGCCCGGAACCGGGATCTTCTCGTACGCGGTTGCCATGGTGTCCTCTCAGCCTTCCTGCACTGCCGGTCCGGGGCGGGGTTCTACTGCTTGGTCACGGGGGCCAGCAGCGCCGAGAGGCGGGCCACCTCCGCGTCGATGTCCTTGGTGTGCGCGGAGTCCTGCGGCGGGGTCACCCCGGCCTCGGCGGTCAGCTTGAGCAGCGGCTCAGCCGGCACCAGGTCCTCGTACATGGCCGGGTTGGTCAGCTTCAGCTCGACCATCGCGTTGCGCTGCTTGGGCATCACGTGCCCGGACTTGACCAGCGCGTCGACGGTCTTCTCCGCGTCGGCCCGCTCCAGCTTGTTGACCCGGTCGGTGAGCTTGACGTTGTTGCCGGCCAGTTCGGCGACCGCACCGACGACGTCCTCGGTGGACGGCGTGGTCTCCGCGGCGGTCAGCTTGACCACGCCGGAGTCGGTGAGCGCCTTGGTCAGCGCCTGGGACAGGCTCGCGGCCTGCTCACCCTCGGCGGCCTTGGCCTGAAGCGCCGACACGTCAATGTTGTGGTCGGTCTTGAGCGCGGTGAGCATCTCCTCCAGAGACAGCTTGGCCGGCGTCTCGGTGGTGTTCGGCGCTTCGCCCATGTCGTCCGTCTCCTTGGCTGCGTTCGGTTCCGCGCTCGGTTCCGCGGTCGGCTCGCCCGCGGGCACGGTCTGTTGCGCCGTCCCGGCCGGGGCCGGGGCGGGGGTGAGCAGAACGGCTCGCTGTGATGTATCGGACGTAGCTGCGACGATCTCCTCGTAGTCCTCCAGACCGGTCACGTACGGCCGGTTGGTGACGCAGGTGTGCAGCAGCGTGGGACCGACCTTCTTGCCGGTCTTGGTGTCCGTGTAGTTCATGTGCAACATGGCGCTGGCGCCCAGCAGCGTCTTGCCGAGCTTGCCGGCGGCGCCGTCGTCGCGGGCGTCGATGAGCGCGTAGACCTTGTCGTCGCGGGCCTCGATGCCGATGACTTCACCGATGTTGCGGGCCGGGTCCTCGCTGTGCTCGTTCTTCTCGTTGGCCAGCGGGACCTGGACGATGTCGCAGACGCCGTCCTTGAAGTTCTTGGTCAGCGTCGACACGAAGGTGTCGTCGATGGTGATTTCATCGCCGGTGACCGGGTGCAGCAGCGGACCCTTGTTCAGGATGTGCTTGCGGAACAGCCGGCCCTGCTTGGTGCGGGCAAGTTCGACGTAGCCGTCCCCGGTGCCGTCGCCGTGGGCGGGCACGATGTACAGCTCGCCGCTACCCGCCGTGCCGCTGCCCGCGCCGGTGGCTGCGGTGTCGTCGCCCATGTTGACCTCTATCGGTCGTCATGGCGCGGCTACCCGCACGCGGGCTATTGCGCGGGCTATCCCGCGGGCTATTGCGTGGGCTTGAGGCTGGCTTTGACGGCGGCCATGGCCGCGGTGTAGGCGCAGTGGTCGCCGGAGACGATGAACCGCACCTGCACCGGGATGCCACGGATCTCGGTGATGTCCAGGGCGGCGAGGCGGGCGATGGCGGTGTCGCGCTGGATGTTGTTGCCGAAGACGAGGATCTCGATGTCGTCGAGCAGGCTGGCGGCGTCCTTGATGAGCAGTTCGTTGCCGCTGTCGTCGAACCTGGTGAACCGGGCGAAGTCGAACGGGGCGTAGTCGCGACGTTCGTCGATGCGCCCGTACCGGTCGGTGTTGAAGGCGTAGGTGGAGGTGCGCAGCATCACCCGCGGGGACAGGAACACACTCGCGCTGCCGGCGCCGCAGTTCTGCCGGGCGAAGACGAACCCGCCGCTGCCGCGGTCGAGGTCCTCGGCGCTGGACATGCCGGACTTCCACATGGCCAGCACCCGCAGCCGGGCCTCGGTGGACAGGGCCGCTCCGGTGGCGGCGGGCCAGACCGGGCCGGAACGGTATGCGATGAACGGCAGGGCGGCGCGGCGCCAGTCGTCCTCGGGCACGTCGAAGCGTTCCCAGTAGGGCTTGCCGCAGGGGGTCTGCGGGCGGCGCAGGTCCTGGTGCATGAACCGGGGCAGGTGCGCGCCGGTGGCCACGAAGGTGTCCACGGTGGCGGTGTCGGCCAGGTGGGCGAACGCGGCGCGCAGCGCGTCGATCTCGGCCTGCCGGTCGGCGTAGGTGCACCCGGTGGCGGCCAGGGACTTCCACAGCGCCACGTACCGGACGGCGGTGGCCCGCTCGGGGCGGCTGTCGCACCGGTCGCTGAGCACACCGACCAGATGCCGCCAGTAGAACAGTTCCAGGTCGACGGTGTCGGCCGGGTCCAGGTTCACCCCGGCGGCACGCAGCGCGTCGTCGATGCGGCGCAGCCCGACGGCGATGCCGGCGGCGGTGGGGATGGTGAACTCGACGGTCCCCCGCCACGACAGCGGCGCCTGGGTGTAGGCGCACCGGTAGGTGATCTGTTCGCCGGTGGGCAGGGCGATGAGGTACATGTCGCCGGCCTGCCCGCGCCGTTCATCCCGCTGCTCGGTGATCCGGGCGCCGGATAGCCGCAGTTCCCCGTCGGGGTCCAGGACCACCTTGTCGCTCAGGGTGGCGGCGTCGCGGGCGGCGGGTACCCGGGTCACCGGCGGCTGGCTCGATGGCGGCGGCGGTGGCGGGGGCGGCGGGGTGTAGACGTAGCGGGGGAAGTCACCTTCCTTGCTGCGGGTCTTGGCCTGCTTGTGCTGGTGGATGCGCGCGACGTACGTCAGGTACATGGTGGCCAGCTCCGTGGCGGCGGCGGCCTGCTGGTCGTCGGG
>JACCDR011726496.1_pt1 | contig 14897 bp, 27 predicted proteins | sample 7446431 | NCBI WGS metagenome assembly JACCDR01 (sample SAMN15323443, study PRJNA562643) | freshwater metagenome | isolation source: river surface water | place: USA:Blue River Watershed | collected 2017-08-17 | reverse complement strand
GTCACGGCCGCGGGAAGCGGTACCGGGTGCGCTGGGTCGATGACCTCGGGCGACCGCAGAGCCGGCTCTTCGAGCGCAAGGTCGACGCAGACCGGCATGACGCGAACGTGCGGGCCGATCTCAGCCGGGGCCAGTACATCGATGAGCGCGCCGCTCGGGTCACGCTGGCCGAGTACGCCGAGAAGTACCGGGCTGAGCAGTTGTTCCGGACGTCCACCGACCAGCGGGTGGAGGCGGCGTTTCGCCTGCACATCAACCCGACGCTCGGCCGGCTGCACCTTGGGCAGGTACGTCCGAGTCACCTCCGTTCGTGGGTCAAGGACCGCTCGGCCGTGCTAGCACCGAGCACCCTGCGAGTCGTGTACAGCTACCTGGTCACCCTGTTCTCTGCTGCGGCCAAAGACCGGATCATCGGCGTTTCGCCGTGTACCAGTGACGTGCGACTGCCCGAGGTGCCGGATCGGCCGCGGTTCATTCCTACGCCCGCCCAGGTCCACGACCTGGCCGCCGCGCTCCCGGAGCGATACCGGGCAGTGGTGTACGTCGCGGCTGGTTGTGGTTTGCGAGGCGGCGAGATCTTCGGTCTGGAGCTGGCCGATGTCGCCTTCCTCCGTCGTGAGCTTGCCGTCGAGCGGCAGATGACGGCGGTGACGGGCCGCTCGCCGTACCTCGCGCCGGTTAAGACCAAGACCAGCCGGCGAACCGCCGAGCTGGGCGCGGTTACCAGCGTGGCGCTGGCTAAGCACGTCGAGGCGTTCCCGCCGGTGGGAGTCGAGGTGGAGGATGAGACCGACCCCCGCAGACCGATCACCCGCAGCGCCATGCTGGTGTTCACCAACAACATCGGCGCGCCAATGCACCGGGCGAGCTGGTCGCACATCTGGTCGCCGGCCGTCGCCGCTGCGGGCTTGCCCGCCGGGTTCGGGCTTCATGGGCTGCGGCACTACTTCGCCACGCTGTTGATCCATGCCGGGGCGAACGTCAAGACGGTGCAACTCGCCCTCGGGCACTCGTCACCGACTGTCACGCTCAACACCTACACCCATGAATGGCCGGAAGCGTTCGATCGGACGCGAGCGCTGGTGGACGCGGCACTCGGACATCCACCGGCGTCGCTGTCAGCCGCCGGCAACGGGTCTTGATCGGAAGCGGTTCTGTGCCCGTTCTGTACCCGTTGATCGTGCGGGGCGCGTTCTCGCAGGTCAGCGACCTAGCGGTCCGCGAGCGCGGCAGTTCACCAACTACCGCTGATCAGAAGGCGGTAGCCTGCGGCGCGTCGGGCGAACGGGCGTATGGCCAGGGGAAACACCTAACTCGATCTCACTGAAACTCACCGAAGTTCCCCGGCTGGCGTGTACCCAATCTGTACCCGACGATCTTGACGGGTCGACGGACGCGCGATCGTCGGGCCGTACACCACAACACCGGTCACGGTGAGTCGCAACAGACCTCGGCGAATCCCGCCTGGGTTTCCGCTACGCGAATGGGATGTAGGTACCGTGGCGTCCGTGGCAGAGCCGTCCCGCTGGCGCATTCACGGCGAGCGCCTCGTCTACGACAACCGCTGGGTACAGCTCGTCCTGGTCGACGTCCAGCCGCCCGGCGTCGAACGCTTCGAGCACCACGTCGTACGGCTCCATCGGGTCGCCATCGCCGCCGTCCTGGACGACGCCGACCGGGTACTGATGCTTCAGCGCTACCGGTTCGTGCCCGACACGATCGGCTGGGAGCTGCCGGGCGGCATCGTGGAGCCCGGCGAGGAGCCGATCAAGACGGCAGCGCGCGAGGTGGAAGAGGAGACGGGCTGGCGGCCCAGCCACCTGGAGCACGTCGTGACGTTCGAGCCGATGATCGGCATGGTCGCCTCGCCGCATGAGGTGTTTGTCGGCCGCGGCGCGACCCAGGTGGGCGAGCCTGACGGCGGGGAGGAGTCCGGCCGGGTCGACTGGATCCCCCTTGGAGACGTGCGGGAGATGATCCGAGGCGGGTACTTGGCCGGCTCTGGCACGCTGGTCGCCCTGCTGCACATCCTTGCGTTCGGTGGCCCGCCGGCTACGCCGCTCGGCTGAGCCGGTCGATCCGCCGACGGTGGCGCACTGATCCCGTGCGGTTCGTGAGCAGCTTCGCCTCGCCCAGGTGGGTCCGGGCTTCGTCGTGCTCGCCGCGGACCCGGTGCGCCTGCGCCAGGTCGCACAACAACCCGGCCCGCGCCCGGACGAAGCTGCCATCCATGACCGACACGGCGGCACGCAACTCCGCCACCGCCTGGTCGTCGCCGACCAGCGCGAGCGAGTGGCCCCGCCAGCGGGCCATGTGCGCCTCGTTGAGGAAGACGCTGGGCATGTCCGCATCCCTGGCGCCGCGGCCGGCTGGAACCAACGCGGCCGCCCTATCCAGCGCGCGACGGCACGCCTCGCCCTGCCCGTCGAGGGCGAGCAGCTCGGCCTCAGCCGCGGCGAGCCACGCCGCCATGCGCGGAGAGAGCCGACTACCGGCGGCGCGCTGAGCCTGCGACACCAGTTCCGCGCCGAGTCCTGGCCGGCCGGCGTCGGCCAGCACGTACGCCTGCTCACCCGTCGAATGCGCGAGGTACAGCGGATCCTCGGCCTCCCGAGCGGCGGTCTTAGCCAACCCATAGAGCCGCCACGCTCGGTCCGCGGCGCCGACGTCGAGCGCCTGCCACGCCGCCATTGACGCCGCCTCGGCCAGCGCACGCGCGACGGGCCGCCGCGCGTCCGGGAGAGCGGCGAAGGTCAGAGTTTCCTGAAGCCTGTCGAGGTGGGCGCCTACCTGGTCGACCAGCCCGGCCGCGCCGACCTGTCGGTCCATCGTGCGCAACAGCTCCGTCTGGCTGGTCATGACATCCACCATGGTGCGACTGACGGCGTGGGCCGACTCGATCTGCTGGACAAGGTCGTCGTACCCGTCAACCGCCGCGGCGTGCTGAGGCCCGAACAGTTCGCCGTCGGTCAGCCCGAACAGCGCCCGGAGAATGGTCGCGTACTCGGCCGAGATGCGCCGACGCCCGTGCTCCCACTCGGAGACGTACACCCGCAGGCTAACCGTCGACGCGACGGCGTAGCCGTGCCGGTCCGCGTACTGCTCGATCTCGTGTACGAGCCGAGCCTGTGACCAGCCGCGGCGGTCGCGCGCCTGTCGGAGCTGGTTGGTCATCGACGCCGTCCGAGGGGTGAGGGTGTCTCTTGAAGAATGCCTGATCAGGAGCGCACTACACAGGGGTTAACAGCGGTCGGTTAACCCCTGTTGGCTACCCGGTGATCGGAATGCGACGGACGCTGCCGGTATGACCGTCTCTGCCGATCACCATCCGCCGCAGCCGGCCTCCGGTTGCCCGCGTTGGTGTGTGGACTGCTGGCGCGACATCGACCCTGGCGTCCGCTTCCATCGTGGCGCACCGTCCGTCCTGGGTGCGGCTGAGGTGAGTGTCGAGCGGTACGACGACGCGACCGGGGCGGGCGCGGTCAGTGTGTCGTTGCTGGCGCCGCTCGATCTGTCGCTCTCCCCGATGGATGCCCGTGGCCTGGCGACGCTGCTGCTCAACGCCGCTGACGAGGCGGAGCAGCGATGATGGCCGACCGCATCTCACTCCCCCGGCTCCACGCCGGCCGCGCGGCAAATCTGACGTACCCGCTCACGGGTGTAGACGCCCTCGATCCGATCGAGGATGTCTCGCTGCCGGGTGCCCCGCCGGGTCTCTTCCACGATCCGCTCAGCCAGCACCGGCCGGGCCCGCCGGATCTCTTCGTTGCCTTCGGCGAGTGCCTGCTTGGCCTGCTTGACCTTGTCCTGAGCGGCGATCAGCTTCCGCGCTGCGTCGTTCAGGGCATCGGTCATGCGGTCGATCGTCCCACGCCGACGAGGCCAAATCAAGCCGCGACGTTGGCCCAACAGCTATTGACCAGTTGGGCCAAACAGGCGTACCGTCGTTGGCATAAGCAGGGCGGCCCCCGGGCGGTGCGGGAACACCAGCCGAGGGCCTTGACCGAACACCCGATCTACCCGGGAGTCCGACCCATGCGGCAGCTTACTGCCGTCGGTGATCTGCACACGATCACCCTCGGCCGAGTCCACATCTCCGCCCAACTCGCCACCTGCGGCGGCGTCACCATCACCGTTTGGGCTGGCCCCGACCGGTCCGACGCCGTCGCTTTCTCGTACACCGACCGGCGCATCGCCCGGACCAGATACGCGCAGATCCGCCAACTCGCCGCGACCGGCGCCACCGCCGAGCAGATCGACCAGGTCGTCCACGGCGGCGGTAACCACGCCGTCGAGGCGGTGCGGGAGATCCTGCGGGACGCGGTCGCCGCGGCCACAGCCGACGACTCCCCGGCCGGTGCCCGGGTGGCGGCGCCGTTGCAGGCCGCGCTGGCCGACACGGAGACGCCGTCCGAGCGGGACCGCCTGGACGCGCTCGCCGGCGACATCCGCGCCCACCTCGGCCCGGCCCGGTCGTTCGCTGAGATCCGCGACCGGCACGCCGCCGCACTCGCCCGTGACCGCAAGGCGGTGGCGTGATGCGTATCCGCCTGTTCAGCGAGGACACCCGCGCCGCTCGCGCCGAGCTGCGCGCTGCGCGTATCGCCCTCGTCGCCACCGCTGGCGGCACAGAAGAGACCGACGAGTACCTCGACGCCAACGACCGCGTGATCCGCGCCGAGCAGGCACTGCCCTGGTGGAAGCGGATCGGCGTAGGCCCCTGGCACTGACCGGCTTCCCCGTGCGCCCGGCCTGTTCCGGGCGTACCGGTGGCCCGCCAGACAGCGGACCAGCCCAACCAAAAGACGGCCCCGACCGGCACAGCCTCGAAGCAATCGCCGGTCAGGGCCTTGATCGGGAAGGACCCGACCCATGGCTCAGGGTACTCAGCCCGCGACCACCGACCACATCACCGCCCACATCTACCAGCCCAAACCTGAGCACCTGGCGAGCCTCCGCGCGTTCGTCACCGCCGACCCGGTGGAGTTCACCGAGACCGGCAACCGGATCCGTGAGGAACGGATCCAGGCCGCATCCGCCAAGGCGTCGGACGCCCTGAGCCACCCCGACGTCGACCGCGTCACCGTGCACGCCAAGATGCCGGCGCTGACCGTCGCCGATGTCATCGAGGCGCAGAAGATCGCCGCCGAGATCCTCGCGGCCGGCGCCCGGCTGGTCAGCGAGGCGGCCTCGTGAACGCCACCTGTCCCGCCTGCACATGCGCGGGGCTCGGCACCTGCCCGGCCTGCCAGCGGATCTCCGCCGTGGTCGCTGCCGAGTCGGCGGCGCCGCGGCGTCCCCGCGACGGGTTCGGCCCGGCCACCGCCACCGACTTCCTCGCCGCCAGTGACGACCGTGCTGCGCTGCTCGCCGACGCCCAGCAGGCGCTGGACGGCATGACGGTGTTGCAGCGGCAGGCGCTGGTGGCCCGGTTCGTGGACCGGCTACCGGTGTGGCGGGTCGCCCGCCGCCTGGCCCTGCCGGCCCGGATGGTGCCCGGCCTGCTCGACGCCGCCGAGACCAAGCTCACCCAGCCGCGGGCGGTGCCGTCATGACCGGCAGCCCGTCGGGTGCGGTGACCATCCGCGTGTGCCTGACCTGGCAGGACCGCGGCCACTGGGACGCCCGCGCGCAGCGTCCGTGCCGGATCTGCCGCCAGCCGACCAACCTGCGCGACACCGCCGGCGCCGCCGCGCACAAGCGGTGCATCGAGGACGCGATCGAGGCCAAGGTCGCCGAGTTCGCCCGCCGGCTCATCGCCGCTGAAACCACACCCATCCACGCGACCCGGGAGGTCAGTTCGTGAACGTCAACACGCCGGACCCGCTGGACGCTCTGCGGGAGGAACTGGAAGGCGTACGGATCATGTTGTCCCGGGCCCTGGCCGACCCGCAGTCCCCGGCCGTGTCCCCGATCGCCGCGCGGGACGTACGCGACCGGGTCGCGGGGATCCTGCTGCGCTGGCCCCGGTTCGTGGAGGACGTCGAGGACGCCGTCACGGGCGCTGCCCCGCAGCAGGTCGACCGCTCGGACCACGGCCTGGCCGTCCAGGCCCCGACCCCGGGGGCGGTGTCCCAAGCCCCGATCGACTTCGAACCGGAAGGCCCCTTCCTGACCGAACCGGACCGGCTGGCACTGCTGGCGGAGGTCCTCGACGGGGTGGACCTGGGCGACTACGACCACCGCATCCTGCGCTGGCTGGCCCGCTGGGACACCCCGACCGTCCGCACCGTCGCCGCCCTGATCGGCCGGGCCCGCATCGCCGCCCCGGTCGGCATGGAGTTCACCTGCGGCCACTGCCGGTCTGTGCTCGTCATCGGCCAGCCCGTCGAGGTCCTCACCGTCGCCGCCGACGCCCCGCAGCGGGCCCTTCGGCGGCGCGACAACCCTCCGGAGGGACAGTCATGACCCGCACCATCGGCCACCCCGCCGGGCCAGCCGGCGGCGTTGACGCCGCCGAGGTGACCCACCCGGCGTGGTGCGCCGGCGACGAGCCCGCGTCGGAGGCCATCCACTACACGGCGCTGCTGGCTGTTGAGCCGGACGGCCCGAGCATGGTCCGGCTGGGTGTACAGGCGATGCAGACCTGGGCGCACCCGCAGCACCCGGGCCTCGGCCCGCAGTTCGTGCTGGTGATCGAGGACGAGGGGGTGCAGCGGCACCACTTCCTGCCGCCCGCTCAGGTCCGCGAACTGATCGAGTCGCTTCAACTGCTGCTCGGGCAGGTGGAGCCGTGATGAGCACCGTCACCCTGACCAGCCGGGCCGATGGCCCGGATACCGCCGACCAGCCGGTGTGCCTGTGCGGCGACGACAAGCTTGAGCACCGGCAGGGCCGCCGCGGCTGCAAGGTCTGCGACTGCGAGCAGTACGAGCCCGTCGTCGCGGCCACCGACCCGGCCGAGGGTGAGACGGTGCCCCGGCGACCGGCCGGTAGGGCGGAGGTGCTCGACACCTACGACGCGTGGCTGTGCCGCACCTGCGGGGCCCGCTACGTCCGCCCGTACACCGACCACGCCTGCGGCCCGCTCATCCCAGTCACCGTCACCATCACCGCCATCCGCAGCACCGCCAGGAGGGCCGCCTGATGCCGTACCTGCTCGCCCTGCTCGCCACCCTGTGCGCCGCCCTGGCCGAGGTCGCCAACCGGCTCACGTACGCCTCACTCGCCGCCGCGCTGGTCTTCGCCGGCGGACGGCTCGCCAGCGGCGCCCCACCCGCCGAGACCATCAACGCGGTCGGCTGGATCGCACTGGCGCTGGTCGTCGCCCGGCTGGCGTTCGGCGCCGCCCACAACCTGCTCGCCGACGTCGGCGGCCAGGCCGAGGCGGTGACCGCGTGAGCGCCATCTACCCGTCGCTGCCGGTCGTGCTGTTCCAGCTCGCCGCCGTCATCGCCCGCGGCGAGCTGCCGGACCCGACCGAGGTGAATGTGCAGGTCGGGGAGCAGGGCGAGATCTCGGTCGAACTGAGGTTCGCCGACCCCGATCACCTACGCCGGTGGATGAACCGCTGCGGCAACGACGCCGCGCGGTTCATCCACGACACGCCGTGGGACCGCGACGGCACTCCGCACGTGATCACTTCAACGCACGGCCACTTCGCCGGCGCCTACATCCGCCTGGTCTCTGTCACCCCTGCCGACAACCCCACCGACCCGTCCGGAGGCACCTCGTGAAAGCCAAGCTCACCCCGTACATCCGCCCGCTGGTCGTGCTGGCCGGTGCCGGCGGCTTCCTGGCCCTGTTCCTCAACGGCTACGTTGACGCGGGCGGTAACCCGCAGACGTGGCCGATCGTCATCGCCGCCGGTGGGATCGCTGTCATCGCCGCCGGACTGATCGCCCTGATCGCGTACGCCCAGCACGAGGCCCGCCGGGTGCGCCGCGTCGTCCAGCCCGAGCCGGAGCCTGAGCAGGTCGGAGCGGCCCGATGAGCATTCGGACGCTCTCCGGAGATCTGCGGTGGCGGATCGCGGTCCTGCTCGACAAGTTGCCCGGCCAGTGCTGGGCGGACCTTGTCTGGTGGGCGGTCCGTCCCGCCGGGGGCCGCTACTTGGGCCCCAAGTCGCCGTGGTCGCCGATGACGTCCACCTGCCGCGCCGACGGCGCGGACGGCGGCTGCTACTGCGGCAAGCTGCGCAGCCCTGACGCCGCGTCCGTGCCGGAGGCGGACGTTCCGCAGCCCTGCCAGCCGATCGGATGCGACAACGGCTACCACCTGCCCGGGTGTGCGTACGCGTCGGTGGACCGCGACGACCCGTGGCGCTCCTGCGGCGCGAAGGGATAGGCAGCCATGCGTAGATCCGGGATCCCCGGCCGCCGGTGGGCGTACTGCGGTGCGCTGCTCGGCGGCGCCGTGTCGATCGCGGCGAACGTCGCCCACTCCTACGTCCCGCCCGAGGGTGCCGGCGACGACTGGACGCCGGAGCTGGGCGCGGTCGTCGGTGCCGTGTTCTGGCCGGTCGCCCTGTTCGTGGCTATCGAGATCCTGGCGCGGGTGGCGTGGCCCGCCGGCGCCCGGTGGCTGTGGCTGCGCTTCGGCGGCCTGGTCCCCGTCGCCGCCGTCGCCGCCATCGTGTCGTACCGGCACCTGTCCGGGCTGCTCGACTTCTACGGCGAGGACGGCCTGACGGTGGTCATCGGTCCGCTGGCGGTGGACGGGCTGATGGTCATGGCGACCGCCGCCCTGATCGCCACCAGCCGCCGCAGCCGGCGCGACCAGACCGCGACCGCTGAGCCGCCTCGTGCGCCGATGGCCGATCCGTTGCGGTACGCAGCGCCGATCGGCCCTGAGCCGGCCGGTGAGCCGCAGCCTGAGCCGCAGCCTGAGCCGCAGCCTGAGCCGCAGTCTGAGCCGCCTCGTGAGCCGGTCCGGAAGCCGCGACGTGAGCCGGTCAGACGGGCCAACGGCAAGCGCGCGCAGACCACCGCCGAGCGGGTCACAGCGGCTCACCGCAAGCACCCCGACGCCCCCCACGCGCGGCTCGCCGACGAACTGGGCGTGAGCCTGTCCACGGTCAAGCGGCTCAGGCCGCGCGACCAGGCCGACGATCCCCCGGCCTGTGAGCCGGTCAACAGCCGCACCCCGGTACTCGTCAGCGCCGAAGGAGGAACCCCGGATGCCGCTGACCTTCCGTAAGACCATCCGGCTCGGCCCGGTCCGGTTCAACTTCGGCCGCGGCGGGTTCACATCATGGGGCGTCAAGCTCGGCCCCTGGTCGTGGAACTCCCGCACCCGCGCGCACCGGGTGGACCTGCCCGGCCCGATGTCCTGGACGTCCAAACGGCCAGCCCGGCGGGCCCCGGGCAAGACCACCAAGGAGCAGCCGTGAGCGACCTGATCCGCCGCGACGACGACGGCCCCGTGATCCGCCCGGTGGACATCGACGCCGAGCAGGTCGTAATCGAGCCCGGCCGTGAGGACGGGCCGCCGGTCGACCCGCCCCGCAAGGCCGCGACGTGGGCGGACATCACCGCCCGGCCCGGGCCGCGCACACCGATCGTGCCGGCCTCGCTGATGTCCAGGGCGGGCCGCCGCTCCCTGGTCAAGCAGACTGCCGCGTTCCTCGGCTACGAGCTGGCCTTCCACGGGCTGCGGCTGCCCAAGTACGGGCTGAAGGTGGCCGTCTACGCCCCCTGGGGCGCCTGCCGGGTCGCCTGGCGGACCCTGCGGTGGGCCGCCGACCTGGAAGGCTGGTCGATCCGCCAGGACGCCGCCAGCCGCAACGCCGTCGCCGACTACCTCAACCTGTCCCGGCAGCGTGACCGGCGGGTGTCCAACCGGTGGTGGCTGCTCGCCCTGGCCGCCGTCGCCGTCGTCGTCGCCGGCCTGGTCGTCACCCTCGCCGCGCCACCGTGGGCCCAGTGGGCGCTCGCCGCCGCGGCCGGCCTCGCACTGGCCTGGGCCGGCCAGCCCATCGACCACCCGATCATCGACCGGGTGTACCAGGGCGACCGGTTCGTGCGCCTCACCGCCGCCCTGACCAGGCAGACGATCATCGCCGCCGGGGTGCCCGGCATCAAGGAACCGTCCGATGTCAAGTTCCTCCGCGACATTGCCCGCGACGGACCCGGACACGAGGCGTTGGTCCTGCTCAAGGCCGGTGTCATCGCCACCGACGTGATCGACCGGCGGGAGCGGCTCGCCGCCGCGTACCGGCTTCCCAAGTCGCAGGTGTGGCCGTCCCCGGTCCCCGGCGAGCACCCCGGCGTGGTGTCCATCTGGGTCGCCGACAAGCCGGTGTCAGAGATGAAGGCACCGCCGTGGCCGCTGCTACGCGACGGCGCCACGTTCGACTACTTCACCGGCGTCTTCGTGTACGGCCACGACGAGCGGATGCGGCCGGCCACCTACTCCCTAGAGCAGAAGAACTCCCTGTTCGCCGGCATCCCCGGATCCGGGAAGACCCTCGCCGCGCGGGTCGTCCTGCTCGCCGGGGTGCTGGATCCGCTGGTCGTGCCGGTCGTGTTCGACCTCAAAGGCTCCGGCGACATCGACTGCATGGAGCCGCTGTGCCCCCCGGGCCTGTACGGCTCCGGCGCCGACGAGACCACCAAAGAGGCCGCGCTGGCCTCGCTGGAATGGCTGCTCGTGCAGTGCGACGAGCGGGCCCCGCTGGTGCGCGGCTACACCCGGCAAGGCATGAACAGCGTCAACAAGGTCAACCGGGCGATGGCCGAGCGGGATCCCCGCCTGCGCCCAATCGTGGCGTTCTACGACGAGCTGCAAGAGCTGCTCACCGATCCGAACCTCGGCAAGCGGGCCAAGTTCGTGCTGACCAGCGTGGTCAAGCGAGGCCGGGCCCTGGGCATCCACATCATTTTCGCCACCCAACGCATCGACAAGGAGTCGGCGCCGCGGGGTATCTCGTCCAACATCGCGCTGCGGACGTGCCTGGCCGTGATGAGCCACGTCGAGTGCGACCTGGTGTTGGGCACTGGCGCGTTCAGGGCCGGCGCCCGGCCCACCGAGCTGGAACCGGGCGACTCCACCGGGCCGAAAGACTCCGGGTGGGGCTACCGGGCCGGCGCGGGACCGGTCCGGCCGGTCAAGTCGTCGTACGTCGACAACCCTGCCGCCGAGAAGGTCATCCAGCGGGCGTTGGAGCTGCGCCGCGGCACCGCCCCCGTCGAGGTGCCCAAGGTGGCGCTGCGCAACCTGCTCGGCGACGTCCGCGCCGTCTGGCACGACGGCGAAGAGGCGCTGTGGTCGGAACTCATCGTGCCGCGGCTCATCGAGTTGGATCCGGACGCGTACGCCGACCTCACCGTGGAGGTCTTCGGCGCGTGGATGGCCAAGGCCGGCGTACCGACGGTGTCCATCAACCGCCGCGTCGGCGACGGCGCGAAGCGGGCCACCCGCGCCGGGGTGCGCCTGGACGCGCTCGAAGGGCGGATCAACGCCCGCCGCGTGGAGTCGGCCGCCGCCGCGGATCTCGATGACCGGGAGCCGACGGAGATCGAACCCGCGTAGCAACCCGGTAGCCCGGGGTGGGGCTAGCGCTAGCCCCACCCCTAGGGCCTCTGGCCTGCGAAATAGCCGATAGACCCACTGGCCGGCCGAGCCGGGGAAACCGCCTCAGGAGGCACCTGTGCACCCTCACACCCTCGCCGCTAGCAGCACTGTCCCGCCCGGAACGGGGTACGTCGTGCTCGTCGGCCTGGTCGTCGTCGGCGGCTACGCGATCGCCTGCTTGCTCTGGCCGGTGACGGCCTGCCGCCGCTGCGACGGAGCCGGCAAGTTCCGCTCGCCGTCCGGCCGCAACTGGCGCCTGTGCCGCAAGTGCAAGGGCTCCGGTGGGCGGATCCGCACCGGCCGGCGCATCTTCAACTACCTCGCCGCCCGCCGCCGCGACGCGGCCTGAACCGGCACCGGCCGGCCCACCAGCCAGATGCCAGAACCACACCAAGCCGGCCACCAGCCGGCCGACCCACCATGACCACACCACACCAGCCACCCCGACCAAGGAGCACCGATGGAACACCCCGCCCTGCCGGCCGTCGCCGCCGCCGCCGACTGCGACCTGTACCGCGAAGAAACCACCCGACCCGCCCGCCACCGCACCGCCGCCGGCAACATCATCGACAACAACGCCGTTCTCGTCGGCCGAGGTGCCGGCTACCTCGGCGACATCGACGAAACCGTCACCCTCCCCGACGGCGTCCGCGCCTACCGGGTGCCGTGCACCGACGCCGGCCTCGACTGGTACATCGAACAGGGCGGCTGACATGCCGGGGGTGCCGCCGACCGGAGTGTGGCTGGGCGCCAGCCACACCCTCGGCCGGCCGGTGCCGGTCGGCGAGCCGTACCCACACATCTGCCGCCGCACCGTCGCCGGCGCCGTGACCGGCCAGCCGGTCCGGCTCCGGTGGAAGGACTGCGCCGCCTGCCAGGACGAGAGCGCTGACGGCGCCCCCACCATCACCCCGCTGGAGGAATCGTGACCACCCTCGACACTGTCACCGACGCGGCGGTGCTCGCCGCCATCCTGGCCGGCCGCCGCACCGAACCACAGATCGCCGAAGCGGTCGGTATCGCCGCCGACCATCTCTTCCAGCCCGTGCTGGGGCGGGCCCGCGCCGCCGGGGTGACGGTGTCTCCGGACGACCTGGCGCCGTGGCGGAGCCTGAACGGGGCGCTTCGCCGGCTGCTGCTGGACGGCCTGCTGTTCATGCGGGTGGTGGACGCCGAGTGGCACTACCTGCCGACCCGCAAGGCCCGCGTGCTGCGGGTGGTCCGGCGACACCGGCGGCCCGCGCGGCGGTAGGCCGGGTGCGCGCCGACGTCTGTGCCCACGCCGGAAAGCCGGAGACGCCCCACACCTGAGGTGTGGGGCGTCTCCGGGCTCCAGGTCGGCGCCGCCGAGCGTACCGCTGCGACCGGCCCGGCGTGGCCCCCGTACGGCAAGTCGATGTCTCCCATCCGACCGGTGACTCCCACCATCCCGTCGCCAGCGCCAGCATGACCCGCATGGACTTCAACCCCACGGCGATCAACGAGTACACCGTGCCGATCCGCGTCCACCTACGAGCTGCTCCGCCAGGCCGGTGCCGACCCCCAGGTGCGCAGCGGCGATGCCGTGACCCGCTAACTTGGGACGCCTGCTCTAGCCATCCACGGCCGCAGCCCGCCCCGGAGGTCACGATGAGCGACCAGCCAGTCAACAACTACGCGAACGCACTCAACGGGATCGTCAAGGCTTTCGAAGTGTGGAAGGGGAACAATGTTTGGGGGGCTCAGGCACACGGCGCAATCGCGTGCACCTGGGCTGTCCTGGCTGCCGTGGACGAACTACGGGCAATCCGTAGCGTCCTGGAAGACCTCGCAGGGGGCGACCAAGCAGACGAGTGAGTCGACTCGGGCTAGAACGTCACATGCCCAGCGGCGGCAGCCCCCGACACGAGCGCGATCGAGAAGATCTCCGCCACCTGCGCCAGCCGCTCGGTCTATCACGATATGGCGCCGATGCCGCTGTTGGCCGGAGAAACGCCTAGTGACCTGCGCAGACGCGGCGCCCTGAATAGCGATTCGCCGACCAATTCCGCACCGTGCCCTACACGTAGTCACATGAGTTGCCGTACAAGCAGCCTCAGCGTAGGAGCCACGATGACTGGAGCCGGACGACATCGAGCCGACAGCGCCTGCCGTTGGATCGACCCGCTGCCGGACATCCTGACCAGCGTCGCGTCCCTTGTTGCGGCGCTGGCCGCCCTTGTTGCGGCGATCGGCGGGTAGCGACAGACTCACTGCCCGCGGGCCGGCCGGAATGTCCGTCACCCCAGCTACCGTCGCCCAATGGTGGACATCGGCCGGCTACCCCGCGAACAGCGGATCCGGATCGCGAGCCTCGAAGGCGCCGCGTCACGACTCGGCCATACCCCGGGCGCCGACCCGATCGCCGAACTGCACGCCATCAGCCGCGACCCGTTCGAACTCGGGGTCGCCGGCGGCATCCTCGCCAGCCACGGCTACGAGCCGCACGCCGCCGAGATGCTCCGCCAGGCCGGCGCCGACCCACAGGTGGCCGCCGAACAGGAACGCGAAATCCGCGAGCGGGAAGCCCGCCGCGGCGGCACCGGCTACCAGCAGCCCCACTGATCAGGCAGCGTCCAACTCAACTCGCTCGACAAGACCCGACGCGAGCAGGTGCGCCACCTTCGGACCGGGCACCTCCGCCGGCAACAGCGCCCCCTTGGGCACCAGCAGCGTCCGCGCCGGCCCACCCGGCGACGGCATCAGCAGTTGCACCCCGCCCGTGAACACCACCCGGTACCGCAGGTCCGCAGCTGCGGCCGTCACGCCGCCCCGCCCATCGGCCCCCGCGCGTGCTGCGTCGGCTCCGGATGCAGCGAGTCCGCGACCGTGCCGTCCGCGCTCGCCCAGCTGCTGCCGTTCCACGTCGGCCTGTCCATCCGCGCCGTCACCCGGTCAAACTCCGGATCCTGCGGCTCGGCCGCCGCCGCTACCGGCCGGGCCAGCTTCGCCAGCTTCGCCTGCGCCCGCTGCCGGTCGATGGCGGTCCCCACCGTCCGGCCGTCCACGACCGCCTGAAGCTCCCCCCGCTCCCGGTCGGTAGCCTGCCGATCCAGATCCCCGAACACCGCCTCGTACGGGTCCACCTCGGCCGCCGCCGCCCTGGCGGCCGCCACGGCGCGCCTCTCCGCCGCCAGCACCTGCCGCTCCAGCTCGGCGTACAGAACGTCCCACGACGTCCACAGCGGCTGCCCCAACGCCGCCGCCACCGTCGTCCGCTCCCGGCGGTCCATCTCGGCGTTGAACGCCGCCAACACAGCCGCTGGATCGGTCTCGACCGGCAGGTTCAACCGCCTGGCCACCTCCGCGGAAAACTGCGGCGACGGCCCCCTCCGCCCCGCCCCGGTCGACGCCGCGCGGGATGC
>JACCDR010335804.1_pt1 | contig 14904 bp, 11 predicted proteins | sample 7446431 | NCBI WGS metagenome assembly JACCDR01 (sample SAMN15323443, study PRJNA562643) | freshwater metagenome | isolation source: river surface water | place: USA:Blue River Watershed | collected 2017-08-17 | reverse complement strand
TCGCGCATGAAGCCCACCGGATCGGGCAGGTCGTAGAACATGGCGATGGAGGTGACGATGCGGGCCTTGGCCCCGTTCAGCACCGGCGCGACACGAGCGGCGGAGAAGAAATCCACCACCAGCTCCACCCCGTCGGGCATCTGGTCGGCGAACGGGCCGCTGGACGGGTCGACCCCGATGCGGCGCAACCCCAACCCGTCATAGGCGCGCAGCAAGGTGCCGTCGTTGCAGCCGATGTCGATGATCGCGTCGCCCGGCTGCGGCTTCACCAACGCCACAAGATCCGCCACTTTGCCCGCCAGATGACGACGCATGGTCTCCGTCACCGACGAACGATAGCCGTAGCGGTCGCCGAACATTTCGCTTTGATCGTAATCGTGGCGCAATTGCAACGAACCGCAGGCGTCGTCGGTCCCGTCGCACAGCGCCAGCTCCAGCGGACCCGACAGCGGATCGGCTTCGCCGGGCGCGGGGAAACGACCGGTCAGGCTCTGCTCGCCGAGCGCCAACACGTTGATCAGACCGGGATTGCCGCAAATCCGGCAACGGGAGACGGGAGCGGCGGCGGCGGAAGAGGAAGCGGAGGAAGGCACGTGCGGAAAAACCCGATCAATAATGACGCGGCACAATAACCGGCGACCTTATACTGCCGAAGAGGCATGCCGCCTAGAGCGTTTTCCGGACAGGCGTCCCGACCGTCGCCGAAAGCCCTTTTTTCTGTCGGTCGGACGCTCGTCGAACATCAAACCGACAAGTCTCCATAGGTCTCAAGAAAAAGCTTCATAATTATATTAATGAGATTGACGTTGACGTGGCGACTGTTGCCGTCATCCGCGCCGAAAAGCTTCATGTCGACGTGCGCCCCCAACCATCGAACGATCTCAAATGACGGCCAGTATATCACTTCAGGAAATATTTTGCTGATTTCATAGGCGGCGAGGCGCATCGTTGATTTCGAAATGCAATCCGCTTCAAAAATGGAATCAAACCCTTTAATGCCCCCCAGCGGAACCGGCGATACGCTTATAACAATATTGGCGTTTTTATTAAATCTTTTTATCGTATGAATAATATGCTCTATATTTTCAACATTCTCTTCGACCGAAGTCATTCTCATAACCAAAGAATCAGAACCTACGTTATCATGCGACGCAATACTCTCATTTTCCCTCTTTACTCTAACAACAAATTCACCATTTTTTTTATTAAACAAGCACGGAGCAACGCCAAGCGTTATAAAAAACACATCAACTTCTTTGATTACGCTTCTGATTTCTTGCCGCGCGAAGTCTCCATACAACCTCTCAAAACACCCATAATATTTTGAATCGCTTCCACTTTCAATCCAGTCAAAGAAATATTTATTGGCATAAGTTGTGTTTATTTCTTCGGGTATATTCGTTATATACGACATGATCCCGCTATTTTTGAGAGAAATCCCAATATTAACTGCGAAACAAGATCCGACAGACATAACAGAAGAAGATTTATTTATTATTTTTATGTCGTTCGGTATTTTTGTCAGAACATGTTCACGGATAATTTCAGATATATTTTTGTCATTATTCTTTTCAAGCTCTAATGTCGGCCAATATATCGGCTTGTTAACAATTAAATTTGGTGCTTTCTCTTTATCATAATCAATATAATTCTCATCCGCATAATCATCAATAACCTTGAAATGCTTATCTGCTATTTTCATAACAATATTTCCCATTCCAATGGATTGGGCTTTTTGAATATACGAGCTTGAAAATAAAACAGACCTATTCAGAAAACTCAATGACTTATTCTTATCATTCTTAAGAGACGAAATCAATGACAGCAAAAAATAGGTTTTATCCATCTCAGGCCAGCAGGCAATGGCGATTTTTGCTAATTTTTCTGCTTCGTTAATTTTGTTTGAACCCAACATATTCGCAGATTTATTGTGAAAAATCTTTGCATTGCTTATGCATACTGATTCTATAATTTGATATGAAACCGACAACGTCCCCTCCGCAATCGTTTAAAGACACATGACTTCATAATAAGATTTTTTTTAAAGTCCGCCTTGTCTTTGATATTTGATTATCCTCAATAGATTGTGCATAATCTCTCTGTCAATGCAAGGTAAAACCGGAAAGCGGTTTCTCGCCTGCAAATGCCTTGCGTCATTCAATGGCTTTGGCGATAGATAGCGCATCAAGACGGCCCCCTACGCCACTCGGCGCGAGCGCCGACAGACGGAAACGTAAACCGGAAACGTAAACGCATAAGGAAGCGAACCCTTGCGCAAAGTTGCTTTGATCACCGGCGTGACCGGTCAGGACGGCGCCTATCTTTCGGAACTGCTGCTCTCCAAGGGTTACGTCGTGCACGGCCTCAAGCGCCGCTCGTCGTCCTTCAACACCCAGCGGGTCGAGCATCTCTATCGCGACCATCATTAGGCCGACGTCCGCTTTTTCATGCATTACGGCGACCTGACAGACTCCACCAACCTGATCCGTCTGGTGCAGCAAATCCAGCCGACGGAAATCTATAACCTGGCGGCGCAAAGCCACGTTCAGGTCAGCTTCGAAACGCCGGAATACACCGCCAACGCCGACGGCATCGGCACGCTGCGCCTGCTGGAGGCGATCCGCATTCTGGGCATGGAGAAGACGGCGCGCTTCTATCAGGCGTCCACCTCCGAACTGTACGGCAAGGTGCAGGAAACCCCGCAGAAGGAAACCACCCCCTTCTATCCGCGCAGCCCTTACGCCGCCGCCAAGCTGTACGCCTATTGGATCACGGTCAATTACCGCGAAGCGTACGGCATGTACGCCTCCAACGGCATTCTGTTCAACCACGAAAGCCCGATCCGCGGCGAAACCTTCGTCACCCGCAAGATCACCCGCGCCGTCGCGTCGATCGAAACCGGCGCTCAGGAATGCCTGTATCTCGGCAACCTCGACGCCAAGCGCGACTGGGGCCACGCCCGCGATTATGTCGAAGGCATGTGGCGCATCCTGCAGCATGACGAAGCCGACGATTTCGTTCTGGCCACCGGCCAGACCCAATCGGTGCGCACGTTCGTCGAGCTGGCCTTCTCCCATGTCGGTCGCCGAATCGAATGGAAGGGCGAAGGCGTGGATGAAATCGGCGTCGAAGTCGGCACGGGCAAGGTGCGTGTGCGCATCGACAAGGCCTATTTCCGTCCGACCGAAGTCGACCTGCTGCTGGGCGATCCGTCGAAGGCGCAGGAAAAGCTGGGCTGGAAGCATACCTCCAGCTTCGAAGATCTGGTCCGCGACATGATGGAATCGGATCTGGCCGCGGCGCGCGCTCAGGCCGCCGGACGCGCCGCCGCCGAATGACGCCGACCCCCAAACCTGTCCCGAAAACCGCGTTGATTTTCGGAATTTCGGGACAGGACGGCGCTTGGCTCGCCCGCCTGCTGCTGGCTGAAGGCTATGTGGTGCACGGTGCGTCCCGCGACCGCGAGGCGTCGGGCTTCCACAACCTGCGCCGGTTGGGGATTTTTGACCGCGTGCTGCTGCATTCGGCCGGGCTGACCGATTTCCGCAGCGTGGTGCAAGTGATCAAAGACGTGCGCCCGGCGGAGATTTACAATCTGGCCGGCCAGTCTTCGGTGGGTTTGTCGTTTGAACAGCCGGTGGAGACGCTGAACAGCATCGTCCACGGCACGGTCAATATTCTGGAGGCGATCCGCTTCCTCGGCATCGACACCCGTTTTTACAACGCCTCATCCAGCGAATGCTTCGGCAACACCGCCGACGGTCCGGCGGACGAAACCCACCCTTTCCAGCCGCGCAGCCCCTACGGCGTCGGCAAGGCGGCGGCGTTCTGGGCGGTGGCCAACTACCGCGAATCCTATAACCTGTTCGCGTGCTCGGGCATTCTGTTCAATCACGAATCGGCGCTGCGCCCGGCGCGTTACGTCACGCAAAAGATCGTCCGCGCCGCCGCCGACATCGCGGCCCGCAAGACCGACGTGCTGAAGCTGGGCCGTCTGTCGATCGCGCGGGACTGGGGCTGGGCCCCGGAATACGTCGAAGCCATGCGGCGGATGCTCAACCACGATCAGCCGGAAGATTTCGTCATCGCCACCGGCGAAGCCCATACGCTGGAATCCTTCGTCGATCGGGCCTTCTCCCACTTCGGCCTCGACTGGCGCCGGCATGTGGAGATCGATCCGGAGCTGATGCGGCCTTCCGACATCGCTGTCAGCGTCGGCGATCCGTCCAAGGCCGAGCGCCTGTTGGGCTGGAAGGCGGAAACCAAAATGCCCGGCGTCGTCGCCGGCCTGTTGCAGGCCGAAGAAGAACGGCGCGGCGGCGCCTGAGCTCTAACGGAGATCCTTATGCCGGAAAAGACAGACAACGGCGCTCCGGTGCGGACGTTGTACATCGGCGTCAATGTGTTCGGACACGACACCGCCCTGTTTTGCGTCGACCCGGTCGGACGGAAAATCTTCGGCATGTCCACCGAGCGGCTCAGCCGCTACAAGCATGACGTTCTACCGCCGCTGCCGATTCTGGAGCGGCTGCCGGATTTTCTCGGCGGCGCGGCGGATTATGATCGCATACAGGTCGCCACTTGTTTTTCCTTGCAGAACGCCGCCCACATCGAGTGGCATGAATATGAAAAGGAACGGTGGCGACGACAGGCGCTGGGCGCGCGATTCATCGGCGAATTTTCCGGGAAAGCCGCCGCCTACAACGCCATGACGCCACAGGAGCGCGGCGCTTTATTGTCTTCCACCAAGGCAGGACGGCGATTGCTGGACTTGACGGGAGACCTCTCGCCCGCCCGCAAAACCTATCGCCAATACGTTATAGAAAAAATCACCCGGATATTCCCTGAAGCGGAAATCGTTTTTTCCTCCTACGACCACGAACTTTGCCACGCGGCGGCGTCCTGGCCGCACGCCGGTTTCGAACGCGCCCTGGCGCTGACCTTCGACGGCATGGGCGATAACCAAGTATTTTCCCGCGCTTATCTTGTCGAACAGGGCCGGTTTGACGAAATCGCCTTCTGCCGATCAGAGGTGGAGACATTCTTTGCAGGAGCTGTCGGGGGACGAGGCCATGTCATGGCCTCGGTCGGGGGGATATATTCCTGGTTCACCCTGTTGCTGGGCTTTGAGCGCAACGCCGATGAAGGCAAGGTGGAAGCCCTGGCGGCCTTCGGCAAACCGATTCCGGCGCTTTATCAACTTCTGACCGACGCCACCCGGCTTGACCCTGACGCCTGCACATTGACATTGGACGTCAAGCGCCTGCAACACGCGCTGCACGTCGACGCCATGACGACCGTAATCGCCGAACACGGTAAGGAAAACGTCGCCGCCACCGCCCAGGCCTATCTTGAAGACAGCGTGCTGAAATACGTCGAGGCGCTGGCGGCCCGCACCGGCGAACGACGACTGGCTCTCAGCGGCGGTGTTTTCGCGAATGTCGTGCTGAATCTCAAACTGTTCGAGCAGATCTCCAAGGAAATTCATATCGCCCCCGCCATGGCCGACGACGGCGCCGCGCAAGGGGCGTGTTATCTGGCGATGCAAGCGGACAACGTCGATCACGACGCTTTCATTTGGCTGCGCGAGCAACGCATGCCCTATTTCGGCTCGGCGTATAAACGAGAGCAAGCGCTGGCGGCGTTGCAGGAGTCGGCGGATCAATTGATCTGGGAAGACTTAGGCGAAGCGTGGCCGGAAGCGGTGGCCGAACTGCTGGCGGCGCATCAGGTGGGGGCGATTTTCCATGGACGGATGGAATGGGGGCCGCGCGCGCTGGGCAATCGCAGCATCATCGCCGACCCTCGCCCGGACAGCGTACGGGAGCGCCTTAACCGCGACATTAAGCGCCGCCCAAGTTTCCAGCCGTTTTGCCCGTCAATTTTAATCGAAGAAAAAGACCGGCTGTTCGACGACGCTTATGACAATCTGCACATGACGTGCGCTTTCCGCATGAAAGCCGAACATGCGCAAGCACTGCCGGGCGCAGCCCATATCGACGGCACGGCGCGCGTACAATTTGTTCACGAAACAGATAATCCGAATTATCATCGGCTGATTCGCCGTTTTCAGGAAATTTCCGGCTACGGCGTCATTCTCAACACGTCGTTCAACAAACACGGGCGCACGATCGTCGAAAGTCCTGCCGACGCCGTCCTCGACTTTCTCGACACGGATTTGCCCTTCTTGTGCATCGAAGGCTATCTGGTGCGGCGCAAAGACGTTCACCTGACGTGATCCGGCGGCGCCCGCGTCACGCCGTCGCCTGATCCAGCAACGCCCCCAGCCGATCAAGACGGACCACGAAGTCGCCGGCCTTGTTGAGGGCGCGCTCAATCTGCACGTAATGGCGCAGCCCCAGCATCTCGCTGACCATCCAGTACAGCGGCTCCGTCATCGCGTCCGACCCCAGCTCGATCACCGCCGTTCCCGGCGGACTGAACAAGGTGTTGGCCATGCCCGCGCCGTTGACGCCGATGACGCAGCGGGCGTCGGCGAAGCGGCGCACGATGTCCCCCAGTTCAAGATCGGCGTTGGCCACCACCTCAACCCCGCGGCGGGTGAGAAACTCCGTCAAGGCGTCTTCATTCAGCACCCGGCGCACCTGAGCGTCACGGCGTGACACGTAGAAAATCCTGTCGCCCCTGGGGCGCTCGGGAACGGCGAAAGCCGTCATCAACCCGCGCCGCGCCGCAAGCGCCAAGGAGGACGACAAGATGTGCGTCGCCGCCGTCGGGCAATAAACCCGGTCGAACTCCCAATAGCCCTCGCCGGTCAAGAGCAGCCGGTCGGGGCCGATCCCCAGCGCCGCCAGGGTTTCGCGCACGAAACGCTTGCCCTCATAAATCTTGCGCGGCAACACCAGCGGCAAATCGCGGGTGGCCGCATCCGCCTCCAGCAACAGCAGTTTCGGCGTCAGGTTGAGCAGCCATGCGCCGTAATGGAACATGTGATAACCGTCCAACAGCCGGCAGGGCGTTCCCACCCGCGCCGCCGGCGGGGGATGACGCAGGAACAGCCGGCCGTCGTCGGCGTCCCGCGCGCCGAAACCGCCTTCGACGCTGCGCCCGAAGACTAAAAGCTCATCGAATTTGACGGATTCTTCGTGAAAATCCCCGTCAGCGGAAAAAACATAACCGTTAAACGTCCGACAATCGTCAATACGCGTCATGAACACCCCGTCGCAGCCGGAAAAAGCCGGAAAAGGCGCGGTTTCGCTCCAGGCGAAGCGTTCATGGGTGCGGGCCAGCCAGGCGAAGATGCCGGTGTCGAAAAAGCGGCTGCGATCCGTCGCCGTAACCAGATTGACGGGGCGGGGCAGCGGCATGACTTCCGCCGGCGCCAGACGTCGGACGGCGATTTTCCCGCCGGGATCGCGGACATGCCAGGCGCCGTCGTCGGGAACGACCGACAGCGGGGTCAGGCGTCCCAACCGAATCTCCATTTCCCGCCATGCGCCGTCTTCCGCCTCTTGCGGCGACGCGGCGTTCGGCGTCCGGCCCAGCTCCGCCAGCCGCAGCCGGCGGGCGTCGCAATAGCCGCGCATCGCCTCGAACATGCCGGGGGCGCGGGGCACCGACGACACCGCCGATCCGACCTTCAGATTGACGGCCTTGCCGAACAGGTGCGCCGCCGCCGCCGGATGGTCGGGCAGCAGCAGACTGGCGACGCCGATGTTCGCCTCCAACAGGTCCGGCGCGCGAACCAGCGCCCGATGGAAAGCCGCCGCCGCCGCGTCGCGCCGCCCCAAGCTCATCAACGCCGATCCGACGCCGACATCCGCCCAGGCGCGATCCGGCGCCGACGTCCGGGCCCGTTCAAACGCCTGAAGCGCCGCCGTCGCATCGCCTTCGACATGGAGGACATGGCCGAGATCAAGCCAGACGGCGGGGCGTTCCGGTTCAAACGCCGCGGCTCGGCGCAGCGTCGCCGCGGCCGCCGGACCGTCGCCGTCGGAAAACAACGCCCGCCCCAAATCGTGCAGGCCTTCGCCGTCGGTCGCCGAAGCGCGAAAAAGCGCAATCGCCGCGGTCGCCTGCTTGTAATGCAAAAGCGCAAGGCCGACGCGGCGACGCAAGGCCGGATCTTCCGCCGCCGCCCCCAGCATCGTCAAAGCCTGCGCGCCCTGTTCCACCCGCCCCAGTTCAAACGCGATCAGCCCCAGCAAGAACAGCATCGTATGCGTTCCCTGCCGCCGCGCCGCCGCGACGCACACCTGCTCCGCCTGCTTCAAAGCCGACCTAAGCGATTTGGTCGCCGTCAGCGGCGTGTGATCACGCATCAGATGGGAACAGGCGATGCGCCCGCGCGCTTCGAGAATGCGCAGATAAATGTCGGCGTAGGCGTCGTCCCGCCCGTCAAAGCGCCGGCCTTGTCCGACAAGGAAAGCGTCTTGCAGAACATCGATGAACTGCGCCTGTGCGTCGGGCAGGGCGGGATCCAGATGCAGCGCCAGCCCGATCTGATCAATGGCCGCCGGGTTCTTGTTCCGCCGCCAGTCGTCGACCGCCGCCGCCAACAACGCCGCAGGATGAGGTTCGCCGGACGACGTCGCCGAAGACATAGGGAAGGGCGCGCCTCAGCCCGCCGCCGGGCGGCGGGGAACGTAAAAGGCGTCAAGCTGAAACAGCTTCGCGCCGGTCCGCGGATAAACGTCGTCGATAGCGTACAGCCGATAGCCGTGCGGCCCCAGCACGGCTTCAATGTCGTAAAACGACAAGGTGCGGCTGTACAGCTCGTCCAGCAGCAATTCCACCTGGATCAAACCGATCGCCTGACGGCGCAGCAGATTTTCCGCCCCGCGCAGGCATTTGTCTTCGAACCCCTGCACATCAAGTTTCAGGAAGTCGATGCGGTCGACGCCGCGCGCCGCGCAGTAGCCGTCCAGCGTCGTCACCTGCGCCTCAACGCTGTCGACCTGACGCATTTCAATGGCTTGGCCGGTGGCGTTCCCGGTGTTGACGTCGCAGAAACTGCTGATGGAATCGTTGCCGCGCCCACGAATGATGTTGAAGGTCAGCACGCCTTCGACATCCCCAACCCCGACCGGATTGACGATCACCTGCGGATCCTCGCCGAACGATTTGTACAATTCCGCGATCTGTTTGGGATCGGGTTCAAAAGCATGCACCGTCCCGTCGGGAAAGGCTTCGCGATAGACCCTGGTGATCGACCCGGCGTGCGCTCCGACGTCGAAGATCGTCGGAGCCGGCCCCAACAGCGGCGCGATCAGCCGGCGGGCCATGGAGGCGGGATTGCGCCAGCCTTCCAGCAGGCTCAAATGATGCCGCGCCGCCGCGTTGCCGGGATCGATCTGCAAAATGCTGGAGCAGACGTATTTGGCGTAATCCATATCGCCCGCCAGATGACTGTCGGCGGCGCGCCGCAACGCGTCTTCGACGGAGATCTGCACGCGCTTTTCCGAAGGGGGCGTCGCCATATTCTGCTCATAAACCGTACGAATGGAAATCAAAGCCAGCTAAGGGCAGGGAAGGGAGGCTGTCAACACGCAAAGCCGCGAACGCGAGGTCGCGGCTTTGCGGATATTTTCATCGACGGGGACGGAAGCGCTTCTTACAAAAAGCCCGACGTCAGGCTGGATTTTTTCGCTTATCCCCCGCAAGCTCTCCGACATGATCATTCACAACGCCCACGGCGACAAAATTCTCTGCCCTCTGTCAGGCTCCCCAGACCTTGAGTTGCTGGAGCGGATCGCGCCTGCCGACCTGTACAATATGTACTACTCCGTCTTCGGAATGGATCTGCGGCCCTTGTTCGCCGAGGTGACGGAAATCGGTTTGCTGCGCTCGCGCCGATCCGATCTGATGTTCTTTTATCCTCCGGTGATCGGGGACGCGGCGTTTTACGACGCGTTGTCGACCCACTCCTGGTACTACGACGGTCAACGGTCGGAATTCGCCCCCGCCGCCGCCTGGATACGACCGACCGACCGGGTGGCGGAGATCGGCTGCGGCGCCGGCGATTTCGCCGCCGCGCTGGAATGCGCGGCTTACGTCGGTCTGGATTTCAATCCCCGCGCCCTTGCGGCCTGTCGCGCCCGCGGCCTCGACGTGCGCGACGCCTCGGTCGAACAGGAAGCCCGGCGCAACCCTGCGACCTACGACGTCGTCTGCTGTTTTCAGATTCTGGAGCACGTCGCCGCCCCGAACGCGTTTCTCGCCGCTTGCTTGCAGTTGCTCCGCCCCGGCGGGCGATTGATCATCAGCGTTCCCAGCGCCGACAGCCACATGCGGCACGCCGCCAACGATATTTTAAACCTGCCGCCGCACCATGCGACGTGGTGGACCGACGCTTGCCTGAAGTGGTTGGAAAGCGGCTTTCCCGTCCGGCTGCTGCATCTGCGTCACGACACCCTGTCCGACGGCGATCACCGCCGCGCTTATCTGAAAACCTTGTTCACCGCCGCTCTTTGCCGCGAACGCCTGGGCCGCGATCCTCGGGCGGTGGAGACGTCGTCCGAATTTCTGGCCATCCACGCGGAGGTCACGGCGCTGTGCGAACGGTTTGAGCACGGATTCATCTCTACGGTGATGGAGCCGAACGGACACACCGTTCTGGCGGTTTACGAAAAGACCGATGCGCCGGACTGAACGCCGGGAACCGGTCGCGAAGCGACGCGAGCAATGAAGAGGAAGCGAAAATGAAGGTCGGTAATGACATTTCGGTAGCGCGAGGCGCATGGAGTTTCGGCGGCGGCGTCGCCGACAGCTTCGTCGATCACGCCCGCTTGTCGATTCCCGAGTATGATCGCGGCCATGATCTGGTCTGTTATCTCAGCGACTTTTTTTGCCGCAACGACAGTCTTTGTTATGAGCTGGGGTCGTCCACCGGCGAACTGATCGGCAAGCTGGCCCGTTACCAGGCGCACAAGCCGGGCGCGCAATGGGTGGGGATCGAATGCGAGGCGCCGATGGTGGAAAAGGCGCGCGCCCATTGCGAAGACCTGCCGAATGTCCGGTTCGACTGCGAAGACCTGCGGGTGGCGCCGTTGGAGAAATCCGACTTCATCGTTTCCTATTACTGCATGCAGTTCATTCCCCCCCGTTATCGTCAGGACGTGTTCAACCGGGTTTATGAAAGCCTCAACTGGGGAGGCGCCTTTGTCTTGTTTGAAAAGGTCCGCGGCCCCGACGCGCGTTTCCAGGATATGGCGACCTCGCTCTATAACGATTTCAAGCAACGCAACGGTCTGTCGGCGGAAGAAATCCTCAACAAGACCGCCAGCTTGAAAAGCGTGATGGAGCCGTTCTCCACCCAGGGCAATCTTGATCTGCTGGGCCGCGCCGGCTTCAAGGATGTGATGACCGTGTTCAAGTATATCTGTTTTGAAGGTTTCATCGCCGTCAAATGACCGCCCCCGTCCTTCCCCCGCCGCCCGGCCGCAGCTTGATCATCGCCGAAGTGGCGCAAAGCCATGACGGCAGCCTGGGCCAGGCTCACGCCTTTATCGACGCGGTCGCCCGCACAGGCGCCGACGTCGTGAAATTTCAAACCCATATCGCCGCCGCGGAAAGCACGCCGGGAGAACCGTTCCGCGTCGCCTTCAGCCGACAAGACGCCGGTCGTTACGATTATTGGCGGCGCATGGAGTTCACGCCCGAACAATGGGCCGGGCTGAAAACCCACGCTGAAGAAAAGGGGCTGATCTTCCTCAGCTCGCCCTTTTCCCCGGAAGCCGCCGATCTGCTGGAGCGGTTGGGCGTCGTCGCCTGGAAAATCGGTTCCGGCGAAGTCGCTTCGCTGTCCTTGCTGGAACAGGTCGCCGCCGGCGGCAAACACCTTTACGTCTCCACCGGGATGAGCGGCTACGCCGAAACCGCCGAACTGTTGGACCGGCTGCGCGGCATCGCCGCCGGCGGTTTCACCCTCATGCAATGCACCACGGCGTATCCCACCCCGCTGACCGAGGTGGGGTTGAACGTGCTGGGGGAATATCGCCGGCGCTTCGGTTGCCCGGTCGGTCTGTCGGACCACAGCGGCACGCCTTATCCTTCGTTGGCCGCCGTCGCGCTGGGCGCGTCGGCGCTGGAGGTCCACGTCGCCTTCAGCCGTGAAATGTTCGGTCCCGACGTCTCCTCCTCCCTCACCGTCGATGAATTGCAAGAGATGGTCCGCGGCGTGCGCGCCGTCGAAACCATGCTGGCCCATCCGGTGGACAAGGACGCCAAAGCGCAGGAACTGGCGGAACTGCGGCGCATTTTCGGGAAAAGCGCCGTGGCGCGGCGGGACATGCCGCAAGGCGCCGAAGTCGCGCCCTCCGACGTGGCGTTCCGCAAACCCGGCGGCGGCATAAGCGAGCCCGCGTTCCGCGCTCTGGCGCGCCCCCGACTGACCCGAAACGTCGCCGCGGGCGAGGTGCTGGGCGTCGCGGATTTTCAAACCTGATCAGGCAGGAGAACGCCTTAATGTCCGCCGCCGAACGAATCGCCGATGCGTTGGCCGCCGTGCGCGCCTATGATTTCACCGCCGCGGAGCAAGCCTGCCTCGACGTGCTGGCGGCCTTCCCCGACAACGTCAACGGCATGCATCTGCTGGCCCAGGTTTATCGTCGCACCGGGCGCGCCGCCATGGGGCTTGATTTGGCCGCTCGCGCCGCCGAACGCTATAACGGCACGCCGGAACTGCAAAACCTGCTGGGCGAGATGCTGTTCGATCAAGGACGGTCGGACGAAGCCGCCGCCGCGCTGCGCCGGGCGATCAAGCTGCGTCCCGATTACGCCGAAGCCCATTACAACCTGGGACGGGTCGACGGCGCGGCGAAGTTGGGGACCCGCCCGACCGATCCCGACGTGGCGCTGCGCGGTCGGGCGAATATCGGCGAGCCCGACGCGATGATCTTTTCCTGCTTCGGCGAACAGGAGATCGCCCGCAACATCCTGACGCAGATTCCGGGCGTCGTTGAATACTGCCTCGACATCGGGGCCGGCGACGGCGTCGCTTATTCCAATTCCTACGCCCTGTTCCGCAGCGGTTGGCGCGGCGCGGTCTTTGAAGCGGGCGCCAAGCGCTTCGCCCGGTTGGCCGGAGCGACTGAAGAATTCGGCGAGCGGGTCAACGCCGTGCGCTGCTTCGTGACGCCGGACAATCTGGCGGCGCTGTTGAGCGCGCTGGACGTTCCCGCCGCGCCGGGCTTCCTCACCCTCGATATCGACAGCTACGATTACGACGTGTTGGCGGCGTCGCTGGACATTATTCGCCCGGCGGCGGTTTGCGTCGAAATCAACGAACGGGTCCATCCCCTGGTCGATCTGGCCTTCCGCTATCGCAAAGGCCGCCACAGCCCGATGGCCGGGCATCTGATGTCGGGGGCCGGGGTCGGCATGATGACCAAGCTGCTCAACGCCCGCGACTATGCGGTGGTGCGGCTGGAGTACAATAACCTTTTCGCCGTCGACCGCCGCCACCTGCCGGCCTTGTCGGGCTTTTGCGAAATGACGGCGGAAGAGGCGTGGCGCAGCGGCTTTTTCGAACGCCCCGACCGACGAACCAAAATGCCGTGGAATGAAAATTATCTGGCGTGGTTCGACGGCCCGGCGGACGTCTGCCGGGAAAACATCCGCCGCGCCGTCGCGCCCTTCGCGGAAGATTTCACCTTGGCGTGACAGGTCGTCCGTTCTGCACGTCGGCGGCGAGGCCCGCAAAGTGGACAGTCGGCGGAAATCCTGCTTAACAACAGAAGCTTCCTTCGTCTTCGCCGAGTCTTTCCCGCCATGCCGCGACACAACCGCCGTTCCGGCGCCTGCGACGCCCCGTCCTCTTTCTTCGGCGCGTCCGCCGCGGCGGGCGCCGTTCCGGCGCTGTTGATCGCTTTGTCGGCGGCGGCGTACTACGCCGGCTATTTTCTCGCGGGCTACAACTTCGCAGACGACGGGCATTACGCCCAGGTGGCGTATGAGTTTTGGCAAGGAACCGCCCCCCGCGACGTGCGCTTCGGCTACGGCCTGCTGTGGCATCATCTGGGGGCGTGGATTTTCGCCCTGACCGGCCCCGACTTCGCCGTCGTGCAAGGGGTGTTCTTCGCCGCCGCCGCCCTGACCGCCGCCTTGACCTTCTCGGCGGTGCGGGCCGCGGGCGGCGGCCTGACGGCGGCGATCGCCGCCGGCGGCGCGGTCGCTCTGGTTCCCGCCTTCCCGCCGACGGCGTTTTACGCCCTGTGCGCCGTATCGAACGTCTGGGCGCAATTGCGCATGACCCGGCGGGGCGGCGACGTCAGCCTCGCCGACGTCGCGACGGCGGCGGCGGTCCTCGGCCTCACTTTCCAGATCCGCGCCGATCTCGGCTATATCTTCGCCTTGTCGTTCGCGGCGGCGTTGTTCCTCCTGCGCCGGACCGAAGAGCGTCGGAGCGGTTTCGCGCCGCCGCCTGTCGGGACGGCCGCCTTGTCGGTCGCCGCCGCCGCGGCGTTCGCAGCGGCGCATGCGCCCTTGTTGATCGCGGCGACGGCGGGGGGATGGGCCGACCTCATCCTCGCCGACTATCTGCGCATTCCGAAAGCCGTGCTGTATGTGCTGCGCCTGACCTTGATCGGCGGCGGGGAAGGGGGCGACGCGCCGGCGGCGGCGGGGACCTTGCTGGCCCGCACGCCGTTGTCCATGCTGTGGCGCGGCGAGCGGGAGCAGGCGGCTCTGGCGTTGCTGACCTGGGCCCCCCCGGCGTTGTTCGCCGCCTTCGCGCTGTTTGAAGGAGCGGCCTTGCTGCGGGCCCCGGCGGGAAGCCGGGCGCAACGTTCGGCGCAAAACGTGATCGTGTTGACCGGAGCGCTGGCCGCTTTTCCGCATTACTTTCTGTTTCGTCCCGACCTCGCCCACATCGCCAACTTCATGCCCGGCTGCATCGTTCTTCTGGCGGTGTTCGCCGGACGCCTCGTCGCCGCCGCCGACCGG
>JACCDR010495849.1_pt1 | contig 14907 bp, 19 predicted proteins | sample 7446431 | NCBI WGS metagenome assembly JACCDR01 (sample SAMN15323443, study PRJNA562643) | freshwater metagenome | isolation source: river surface water | place: USA:Blue River Watershed | collected 2017-08-17 | reverse complement strand
GGGCCTATTGCTCCGAACTGTCGCTCTCGACCGATGGCTTCCGGATCTCGCCTATGGACCGGGCACTTGCGCAAAAGGCCGAAAACAGCGACATTGCGGGCGAACCAGTCACTTAAGAGGGCGGCAGTCTGGCCGCGAACCAAATGGCTGATTTCGCAACCCTCAAGCTCACAGCAGACACGTCCGGTCTCAAGCAGGCCGACACCGCGCTCAAGTCGGTCGAAAAGCAGGCGGCCAAGACAGAGGCGGCAACCAAGCGGCTGGGCCGGTCCGCCGCGACCGATCTCAAGGCTGGCGCGACGGGCGCCGACGCGCTCGACCGCTCGCAGAAGAAGGTTGAAGCCTCAGCCAAGACCGCGGCCAATGCCGAGAAACAACTCGCCGCCTCCTTGAGACAGGTTGATGTCGCCGGGTCTGCCGCGATGACGAACCTTGGCCGGGCCAGCATGGGCGCGACCGGCCAGATCGGCAACATCGCGGCGCAGTTCAATGACATCGGCGTGATGCTGGCCGCCGGTCAAAACCCGATCCAACTTGCGTTGCAGCAAGGGAGCCAGCTCGGGCAAGTGTTCGCCCAGATGGGGTCTGGAGCGCAGGTGCTCAAAGGGTTGGGTGCGGCGTTCATGTCGGTGATCAGCCCGGTCAACTTGGTTACGGTGGGCATCATCGCTGGCGGCGCCGCGCTGGTGAACTGGCTGACCTCATCGGAGGATGCTGCGGCAGCAACCGAGGCGCTTGACGATGCAATGTCCGCGCTTGCGGAGTCGACCGATGCCTATCTGGCCTCATCGCAACTGGTCCGGACGTCAGTTGATGAGCTGGCCAAAACATATGGAACGCTGGCCGATGAGGTTGTTCGCGCAAATGCCGCCCAGGCAGGACAAGACCTAAAAGACCAGATTTCGGCTCAATCGGCGGCGGCTCAGGCGTTGCTTGAGCAACTCACGGTCATGGATTCCCGGTTCAGCGGCGTCACCCAGAACGGGCGTGCTCTGGTGGAATCGTTCCGCATGATGTCGGATCAGATGGGGTTGACCGACGAGGAGGCTCAGGCACTTGTTTCCAGCCTTGAGAACCTCGCCAATGCGCGCGGGCCGGATCAGGTTGCCGCCGCTGCGCTACAGGTTCAGGCTGCTCTTGATGGCGCCAGGGACTCGGCCGGAAATCTGCCGCCGCCCCTCGCCGAGGCTTATGGCCAGTTGACGGAAATGATCACCGCCGCAGGTCAGGTCCGGGGCGAGCTTGAACAGTATCCGGGGATACTTGGGCAAGGCGCTTCCGCTGCCAGCGTGATGGCGGGAGAAGTTGGCGGGATTGGGGCTGCCGCACAGAGCGCAGCCGCGAAGCTCTGGGCTATGGCCGGAGCTATGGGTGCCGCCTACGCCGGCGTGGCAACTCCTGGCAATTTGGCGCGGCAGGGCGATGATGGGCGAGGCGGTCAAAGGGACGAGCGGCGAAGCGCGGCTGAGTTCAACACTACGCAGGCCCTTGATCGTCTGAACATTTCCGGCGGCGTGCTGCGCCCGCCAAAGGGTGGGGGTGGTGGGTCTGGCGGCGGATCAAGCGCGGCATCCGAAGCTGAGAAAGAAGCCGAGGCCATCGCCAAGGTGAACGAGGCGCTGCAACAGCAGATCGACATGATCGGGCTTTCGGATGAAGCGCGCCGGGTTCAGCAAGAGATCCAGAAGGCCGGCGTCGAGCTCAATTCCGCCGAGGGTCAGGCGATCGAGGCGCTGGTTCACAAGCTGACCCAGCTTGAGGAGGCCCACAAGCGGGCGGCCGAGATCGGCAAGGCACTGGCGCAAGGCCTGGAGGACATCTTTGTGGCCGCGCTTTCCGGGGCGGATTCGGCGCGCGAGGCGGTATCTAAGCTCCTGATGGAATTGGGCCGCATGCTAATTCATCAGGCGTTCCAACAGATGTTCAAGGGCATTGGGGGCGGCGGTGGCTTCCTCGGCGCGCTGTTCGGCGGTGCGCGTGCGGGTGGTGGGAGTGTCGAGGCCGGGACGCCTTATCTGGTCAACGAGAACACCCCGAATTCGGAAGTCTTTGTCCCGTCCAAATCGGGCGCGATCCTGAACGTCCCGCAGGCCCAGAAGGCTTTGGCTGGGTCGATGGGCGGCGGATCAAAGACCGAGGTCAACGTGATGGCGGTCAATGACTACGCCAGCGCGGCGCGCGAGTTCCGACGCCAATTCAGGAATGATCCGGGAGTCGAGGCCGATATCGCGCACATCCTTGAGCGGCTCGGGCAGCGATGACCGCGTTTTGGCCATATCCGCCGCAATCGCTTTCCGAGACGCTGGACTTCTACACCGATGTCCGGGCGGCGCGATCCTCTGAAACGCGGGACTCGCTGAAAGACGCAACCCGGATGATGGACATCAGCCACACACTTCCGTTCCGGGAAGCTGAGGAGGCGCTTGAGCTGTTCTGGTCAGCCCCTCTCGGGGAATGGGTTGTCCCGGTCTGGCCAGAGTTCTCCAAGGGCGGGCCGCTTTTGCTCGGGGCAACCACAGTGACTTGCGACACGGACGCCTCCTATAAAGTCGGGGGATACGTCTACATCGGGGACGGCGTGCTTTCCGAGTTCCGGGTGGTGCAGTCCATCGGATCCGGGTCCATCGTGATCACGGCGGGGACATCGCGCGCCTATGCCGCCCCCATGGTCGCCCCGGCGGAACAATGCTACTGCCCCGGCGGCATAACGACTTCACGGGGCTACCCGATGAAAGACCTCGCGGGGCAGTGGATGTCTCTGGAACCCGCCGACCAAGCCGACAACCCATTCCCCACCCATGGCGGCTTTCCGGTTGTCACCGACCCCGGCGTCCTCACCGCCCCGCTTTCAGGATCGGTTTCTCGCGCGTTGCAGGTGCTCGAATCGCGGTTCGGGGTCTATGCCCTTGCCGAGACGGAAACCTACACCCGGCGGCGATCCACGCTGCAATTCATGGACCAATCCGGGAAATGGGAGCGCCGGAAGTTCCTGCACTACTGCCGGGGCCAGGATCAGGCGTTCTATGTCCCGACATGGCAAAACGACCTGCCACTGCAAGCCTCGGTTTCATCCGGGGACACCACGATTCAGGTCCAGAAACTCACCCCTACCGCCGGGCAGTTGGTCGGGCGAGTGATCCAGATCGAAAACGCGGCCGGGACCAAGTATCACCGGACCATCACCGCGGCCACCACGCTGCTTGGCGTCACCACATTGACGGTCGCCGCGGGGATCACCGCAGGAACCGATGCGGTTGTCAGCCTGATGACCCTCTATCGCTTCGAGACAGATCAGCTATCCTTGAGCCACATGTTCACGCCCAACGGCCTGATCACGGCCTTTAGCGCGCCACTCGTGGAGACCCTTGCATGACTTTCGCGGCGTCCCTCGCCAAAGCCTCGGGCAAAAAGCCAGTCTGGCTCTACCGCTTCACGGTTGGCGCCTCGGTGTTCTATGTCACTCGCCGCCCCTCCACGCTCTTTGGCGGGCCTGGGCATACCACCGGGATTGGCCAGCCGGACGCCTCGTTCCTTGCCACTCAGGACTGGACCCCGATGCCATTGGAGCACGGCAAGCTAACCCAATCCTCCGAGGTCGCCCGGTCGGAATGGGAGGTCTCGATCCCGGCGCAGTCCACTTTGGGGCTTGCGATCCGGGATCACGACGATCCCTCCAAGATCGGGGTTAAGGCGTGGCAAACGTTCACGGATGATCCCGACGAGGAATATGTCGTTCGATTTGAGGGCCGGGTGTCGGTTCGGAAGCCGGGTATCATCATCCTGTCACTGGTCTGCGAAACCGGGCTGTCCGAGCTCAAGTATCAGGCCAACCCTGTGGTCATTCAGCGGCCTTGCGGGCATTGTCACTACTTCACCCCCGATGACCCCGAGGAGGCGGGCTGCAAGCTCGATCCGGACGACTGGAAGGTCTCCGGCACCGCGTCAAGCAACACCGGCAACCTCGTGATCTGCAACGAGGCGCTCTTGCAGCCGGACGGGACCTATACCTACGGGCTCTTGTTCTGGTCCGGGCAGGAGTTCTTTATCCTCTCGCATATCGGAAACCAGTTGCGGCTCGACCGCGCGCCAGTGGGGATGCCGGCGTTCGCGGGGATCGACATTGCGCCCGGGTGTGACGGCTCCCTGACCGCCTGTCAGTCCTTCGACAACATCGAGAACCACGGCGGCTTCCCTTATATGACGGAGACACCCTGGACAGGGTGGTCGGTGGTCTAGATGCCGATTTTCCTTCGCCTCATCCTCGGTGTCGCCCTGAATTACTTGGGGTCGCTGCTGGTCAAGCAGCCGACGCCAAAAGGGACGACCCAGAAGGACTTGGGCATTCCCCGAGCCGATGAAGGATCCCCGCCCTTTGCCGGTGGCGGAACGTTCATTCAAAGGTCGGCCTATGTGGTCGACATCATGGATTTCGAGAGCCGGGTCGTGAAGATCAAGCAGAAGAAAAAATGAGCGCCCGGATCACCACCCAGGATTTCGCGGTCTACCGGATTTGTCCTGATGTGATCCTTTGGTTTCAGCGCCACGGCTTGGATTGGGAGCGGTTCACCCGCGAGGGCATGACGGCGGACGAATTGCGCAAACCCGGCGACCGCCTTAAACTGATCGGCAAGCTAGAGGCTTTGGCTATCGCGCGGGAGGCTGGCAATGGGCGGTAAGCCGAAGATGAAGATCCGCAAGACCTATGCCGGCTGGCACATGGTCTTGGCCGAGGAGATCGACGCGCTTGTCGAGATCATTGTCGCCCGGAAAAGCCTCTGGAAAGGCTGGTTGACCGGCGGCCGCATCAGCATCAACAAACCCGACCACATGGGCGGCAATGAGCGCGAGGGCGGTATCTCCGGATCATTCGACCTGGACATGGGCGGCCCAACTCAGGGCATCAATGATTACCTGCAATCCAAGCACACTCTTGTTTCCGCCTATCGGGGTGTGGTCTCTTTCATCGCCCGGAAGGTGAATATTGGGGCCAACACCGGGCGATTCCCGGAGTGGTGGTCGAAAATCGTCATCAAGTCCAAGGTGATTGACGGCTGGAAGGCCGACAAGGCCGAGGGCTATCACGAATACCAATACACCGGGGCGGCGGTTCATATCTCGCTGGATGTCACCTTGGCCGCAAACTTCGTGGGGTCGGCCCGAAACACGCCGATTGCGGCCATGCTCAGGGCCATGAAGGGATATCGCAACGATGTCAGAATCATCACGTTCACCGATACGATTCAGGCCTCAATCGAGAGGCGGCGGTGCTCCGATGATGATTACGAGGAACTGGCGCTCTGGGTGGAGGCGCTTTCCATCGGGACGGGGCCGACGACCGATATTGACCTTTCCGCCTGCGCCGACGACGCGGAGACGTTCTTCCAATCTGTAGAGAGCGGGATCACCATCCCGAGCGGCGGGCTGCTGAGCGGAACCGTTGCCGGTGGTGGCTCGCTTTCCAGCTTCCTCGGGACCGGATCCACTTCGTCACAGCGCCGCAAGGTCTCGGTGTTTGCAATCCGCTCTGCCCCCATAGACAACCCGGCCACCACCAATGCGGACGCGGCAAGGGCCACGCTGGACGCGCTTCCCGGCGGGGTGGAGACCTACCTGCTCTGGATCGCCGGGGTCGGGGATGCCTCGGCGGAGCCGATCGACAACACCCCGGACGATGGCTACCCGGTCATCACCGCAGTCGATCCATCCGGCGCCACCTACATCGTCACCGCAAAGGCAATTCAGTGGGTTGACCTAAACGCGGCCCACCATATCCGGCACCTGCTAATCACACCAAAACGGGGCGGCCCGGCGACTTCGGCGGACATCGGGACCAGTTTTGATGACGCCGCGGATCAGCTGGCCGAGGAGGGGTTCTTTCTGTCGGTGCCCTATTCGGATTACCCAGACGCCTTCTCCTGCATCCGGGCGATCGAGGCTCATATCAACGCTGCGGTCTACCAGAGCGTGGAAACCGGCAAATGGGAAATCGAGTTGATCCGCCCGGATTACGTGATCGGCGATCTGCCCCTTCTGGATTCGTCGCTGGTCATGGATTGGTCCGGGCTTGAGGATCAGACACCATCGGAGCCGCCGAACCAGCTGACCGTCACCTATACCAAGCGCGACACGGACGAGCCGGGATCGGAGACGCGACATAACGTCGCCGGGGTCCGCAGGCTGGGCCGCGTCAAGCCCGCCGAGACCGTGGACTATCCGTTTGTGACTTGGCGGCCGCTCGCGGTGAAAATGTGCTTGCGGGATGTCTCGACAATCTCCTCGCCGTCAAAGGCCGGGTCTTTGAAGCTGAAATACATGCCGGACAACATCCACCGGGGCAGTGCTGTCCGCCTGACCGAACCGCTTCTCGGCCTATCCGATTTCGTCGTTCGGATCGGGGAAATCACAGATCCCGATGGGGTCGACAACTCCGTTACCATCAAGGTCACGCAGGACAAGTTCTATCTCGGCCAGGACATGCCGGACAACGAGCAGCCGCCCGAGGAAACGGAGGCGCAGCCCGCTGACCCGAGGCTTGTTCAGGAAGCGCCATACTGGTCGCTGGTGATGAACACCGGGCAGGCCGATGTGGATGATCAGCTCGCGATCAACGAGCAAACCGGCTTTCTCATGGTTGCCGCTGGTGCCCCGACGCCGCAGCACATCAGCGCGGACGTGGCGGTCGATTCCGGGTCAGGCTATGCGGCGGAGCAAAACATCGGCTTTGAGCCTGTGGCGACCCTGCAAGGGCCTTTGTCGCGCGCTGCCGATGATGTCACGGTTCAGATCAATGTCGCCTCTGATCTTGACGAGGTAGAGGCCGGGGACATCGCCTCGATCGGATCCGAGATCGTGCGGATCGATGACATGGTGATCTCCGGCGGGTTCATCACGCTGACCCTCGGTCGCGGGTGCCTTGACACGGTTCCGGTCGCCCATTCCGCCGGCGAGAAGATCATCTTCTGGGGGCCGGGCGATCCGATCGAGACGAAGTATCTGGACGGGCAAATCGCTGATGTGAAGATGGTCACGCATACCCGCGAGTCGGACCTAGAGTTCGGGGATGCCCCGGTCGACTCCGTGACGTTCGCCAGCCGCGCAATCCGGCCTTATCCGGCTGGTGACTTTCAGATCGATGGCGGCTATTCGGACGGCCGGACGATTGCCGATGTCACCGCGACATGGGCGCACCGGGACCGCCTGCAACAGACGCTCCCCACCCCAGAGGATCACACAGACGGCGATATCGGGCCGGAGGCGGGCACCACTTACACGTTCTGGGCCGAGGCGTTCAACAACGCCGGCACATCGCTCGGGGTCTACTACACCTCGACCGGGATCACCGGAACGTCCTTTGACTATCCCGATGGCACCTCGCGCCCGGCGAGCACCGCCTATGTCGATTTTGGGGTGACGACCGTGAGGGATGGCTACGAAAGTTGGCAGAGCCCACGGATCAGGGTAGCATACGACATCAACCAGTTCCGGATGACGCCCGAGACTGACCGCAGGATCACGCCGGAAGGCGACAACCGACTGATCGGAGGCTGACATGGCTGACAAGACGATAATGGACCTTCCGGCAGCTGGCGCGCTGGTCGGGTCGGAACTGATCGAGGTCGCCCAGCTTTCGACCACGGTCACGATCACCGCGACGACACTCTCCGCCCTGGCCTCGGACAACAGCTACAACGACTCGGGATCGGGCTTTGTCGCCGCCGGCTTCGCGGTTGGGGATCGGGTCCGGGTCACGGGGTTCACCGGCAACACCGCGAACAACATCCTCGTCGGGGTCATCACCGCCCTGACCACGGCCAAGATGACGATTGGCGGGACGGACGGGGACGTGATCGTTGACGACGCAGCCGGCGAGTCGGTGACCATCACGAAATGGACCGGAAAGCGCCTGAGCGCGGTGAAGACGGAAAGCATCGTGGTCGCGGCATCCGACGAGACAACCGCCCTGACCACCGGGACGGCAAAGGTCGCGTTCCGGATGCCATACGCATTCACGATCACAGATATTCGGGCGTCACTTTCGACAGCCCAGACCTCCGGGTCGATCTTCACCGTGGATGTCAATGAGGCCGGAACGACGATCCTTTCGACAAAACTGACCATCGACAACGGGGAAAAGACCTCCGTTACGGCGGCCACGCCTCGCGTGATTTCGGACACTTCGCTTGCGGATGACGCCGAGATCACCGTGGACATTGATCAGGTAGGGGACGGCACTGCCAAGGGCCTCAAGGTCACGCTGCTCGGGTATCGCCCGTCATGATGATCCTTCAGCCTTATAGGTTTGCGGTCTCGGGCGGCGGCCCTGCCGGGGTTGTGCTTCTGATCGGCGCCGAGGGGGCGGACGGATCGACCACCATCATTGACGAAAGCCCGATCGCACGAACCCTGACCGCAAATGGTTCTTGCGCAATCGAAACGACCGGCGCGCTGGTCGGGTCATCCTCTCTGGCGATCAACCAAGCCAACGAGTCAACCGGCTATCTGAACTGCGGAGCCTCTGCCGACTTCCAGTTCGGGACCGGGGATTTCACGATCGAGGGCCGGGCTAAATCCAATTTCAACGATGGCTTGTCAGGCCACTTCCTGATCGGAAATCTGACCTACGGGAACGACAACACCTGGGGGCTGGCGATCAAGAACAACCCGAACAATTATCTCGAATTTTCGGTCGGAAACTCTGGGACCGGGCTGACTGAGATCACCGCGACATCAGGCGACGTTGACACGACCGCCTTCCACTTTGCGGTGTCGCGGAACGGCAACACGATTCGGCTGTTCAAGGACGGCGTTATGGTGGTCAAGAACACCAGCTTCACGATGAACTGCTCGGGGACTGGCGCGGTCTATGTCGGGTGGAACGGGGCTGGCGCGAATAACGAGAAGTGGCGCGGCCTGATTGACGAATTGCGCGTGGTCAAGGGGACTGGCCTCTACAACTCCGATTCGAGCTTCACCCCCAGCACGCCCTATCCAAGGTGAATTGACCCGCTCCCGGCTGCGCAGTAGGTTGGCGGCACGATAGAGGGCGCACCATGGGTCAGATCAAAGGCATCGAGAGCACGGTCGAGGTCGAGGTCTATGGCCCGGCCGACCTGAGCGCGGCGGCCTTTACCGCCCATGTCCGCGAAACCGCCAAGTCCACAACCCTGCTCGGAACACTCACAACCGCCTCGGAGATCAGCGTCACATCCGAAGCCGTCACCGACCCCGATCCGGGCTATGAATGGCGAACCGTCATCGCAATGACTTTCCCGGCGGCGATGTCGGCCAACTTCACCGACAAGGTTGTCACCGATCTGGTCCGCACCGATGTGAACCCCGATGCCTATCTCGGCTTCAAGCTTGAGATTGATTGGGAAACCCCGGTGACCCGGCTATGACCGTCACCTTTCGCCTCCCACCGGCCAGCGTTCGCGTTCTGGCGGTTATGAGCAGCCAGGTGATCCGGGTTTCGATTCCGGGGTCAACAGGCGGATCTGGCGGCGGTGGCCCGGTATCCGCCGAAAACGTGTCGTTTGACGATACTGGACTTCAAGTCTTTAATGGCGCGACAGTCCAAGCGGCCCTTGTGGAGGCCGATGCCCGCGCGGTGCAGCTTGAAGATGACGTGGCTTTCAAGGAAAATTCCGTCAACAAGGGCGTGGCGGGCGGATATGCTCCACTTGGGCCGGATTCGAAGGTGCCAGACGCCAATCTCCCGGCCTATGAGGCGAGCGGGGCGGCTGTAGCAGCCGTAGCGACCCACGTCGCCGCCCCAGACCCGCATACGCAATACGCACCGAAGGCCAGCCCGGCGCTGACAGGGACGCCCACGGCACCGACCGCTACCGCCGGGACAAACACCACCCAGATCGCCACCACGGCCTTTGTCGATGCCGCGGTGAACGCGATCATCGCCGCCGCCGATGCGATGGTGTTCAAGGGCGTGGTCGACTGCTCGGCAAACCCGAACTATCCCGCCGCGGATCGAGGCTGGACCTACAAGGTCAGCGTGGCCGGTAAGATCGGCGGAGCCTCCGGGGTCAACGTAGAGGTCGGGGATACCCTGATCTGCCTGACCGATGGAACCGCCTCGGGTGATCATGCGACGGTCGGCGCTCAGTGGAACATCACCCAGGCCAATCTGGACGGCGCAGTCATTGGCCCGGCTTCCTCCGTGGATGGATATTTCGCGCTGTTCTCCGGCTCATCGGGAAAGCTTCTGACCTCGGTCTCGCCGACAGCTGTCAAGGCCGCGCTGGCAATCGGGATCAGCGATGTCTCCGGCCTGCAAACCGCGCTGGACGCAAAGCAGGCTACACTGATCAGCCAAACCAACATCAAGTCGATTCATGGCCTGAGCGTTTTGGGGTCAGGTGATTTCAAAATCCCCGGAAACTTTGTTGCCCCGCCGATTGTGGGCAGTTTCATGAGCGGTGCTCTGACCGGCGTTGCCCCCGCAGGGGCCGCTATGGCGTCAGATCGTTTGGAGCTTTATCCGTATCCATGCCAAGCCACCCATACCGCTGATCAGATCGGGGTTCGGCGATCATCGGGCGTCGCGTCATCGGCAGCTAAGGTGGTGATCTACAGCAGCGGCACGGACGGCTGGCCCGACGCATTGCTGTTCGAAGGCGCATCAATGACTGGCCTCGCTTCCGGCGGCGGCGCGACGGTCACGGTCGACGCTTCCGACTTTCAATTCGTGGCTGGGGTGACCTACTGGATCGGGCTTCTGGAAACAGGAACGGGTCAAATCCTTTTCATTCCGACCACTGGTCTTCGTCCGCTCGGATCGTCTGGGGCAGCAAACTACACCATCATTCGGCGGACTCACACCTACACCAACCCCGCCCCGAACCCGCTGGTTTTCAACTCTGCTGATTTGGTCGCAAGCGCGACTGCTCCATATGTGGTTTGGTCAGTGCAGTCTGTTCCCTGAAACTTATGAGGATGATCATGGCAAAAGCAGCAAGAGCCTCCGCCCGGCAACTTCAACCATTTGACTATACCGCCGCACTCATGCGGTCCAATGTTGCCGGAATCGTCTACCGGCCCGACCCGTCTGAGGGCGACTGGTCGGCATGGTCTGGAGCTGAACGCACCGCTTGGGTTCTCGACCAAATTCGCGGTCATGTTGCCGCCGCTGCAGATGCGAAAGAAACAACCGTTCGCCTTGTCGCGGACAACACGCCCGGCCAAAGCATCAACTTTGCGGCAAACTACATGGTCAATGCGTTTGCCGCGATCTCGGCTGCCGGGTTCTCGGTCAGCGGTGTGTCTACCGACATTGACGGCCTTTCGACAGTTACGCTTTCCTGTTTCCCGTGATCAGATTTCGGGCGGGTTAGCGAAAGCCCGCCCACATCGCCGCAATGGTCAGCGCGATCACCGCTGCAAACGCCACCGCGTCGATCACCTTCAAAGCAGCACCATCCCGAGAAACAGCAGCGCGCCGACCGCGACAAAGCGCCAGCCGATCCGGCGCTCGCGGGCGTAGTCATGCGCTGGTTGCAGGTTGGTTTTCTCGTTCCAGAATCCATCGGGGCGCGGGGTCACTTCGGGTTTCCTTGACTGATGGCGGTTTCGATAAGCACCCGCCCTGCGTGCCGAGCCACTTCCTCGGCGGCCATGTGGAGCGTGTCCTTGATTTCAATGGCTGCGCGCTCCCACGCCGAGGCAAGGCCGTCAACAGACTCGCTGAACATGCGGAGGTGTTTCCGTGCCTCGCGGAGTGCATCAGACCGATAGGTCCGGGGGTCAAACCCGATGATGGCTTTCACCTTGGCGTAGCGCCATTCCCGGAGCCTGCGGGAAAGACGGCGTTTCTCGCGGATGCGGCGGTGGGAGTTCATGCCAGCACCACCAGATGAACCCAAAGCAGGGCGCCGCAGCCTGCACCGGCCACCATCACAATCGGCGCGAGAATGAAGAACGGAACGGTGATTTTCATGACTATCTCCTGTTGCTGTCCCAATATCGGCGACAATTGCGGCGGGATTTAGGCGGGACTTTGATTTCTTTGCGGCTTGGCAGTATGGTTCGCGAAACGAGGGTCCGATGCTGCAAGCCATAATCGCCACGATCCGCGACCTGAGCACCCCGGCGGTCGGAACCCCCTATATCCGGGGCGTGATCTGGATCGGCCACGCGATGGTCGGCGCGGCCTTCGTTTCCGGGTTTGGACTGATCGGCTTGTTCCCTGCGCTGGCGATTGGCGTGCTCTACTGGATTGCAAAGGAGCGCGGCGATCTCCGGCGCGGCGGGGCGCTCTCTGACGGGATCGAGGACGCGCTCGGGGTCGCAATGGGCGGGCTTTACGGCTTTCCTCACTGGCCCGAGGGGATCCTGGCCACCGCATTCGGCGTGATGGTGCTGTCACACTGGAAGCGCAGATGATCCGGGACTGGCATACGCTGGCGGGCTTCTATGTTGGCCTGACAGCCATGGCGTTGCACTTCGGGACTGTGGTTCTGTTGGGCGGAAGCCCGATCAAGCCGTCAACCTATGGCGAGGCGATCTATGCCGTTCCGGCGCTGACATGGACTGCGATTCAGCTTTGCGGTGCGCTGTGTGGCGTCATCGGGGCGATATGGTCGGTGCGCCCGCTTCTGTTCATTGCTGGCATGATGGCGACCGGGATGTATTTCGCCTTTGCAACGCTTGGACTTTCAGCGTCGGATGGGATACTTTTGGTCACATCCTCGCTCTACATCGGCGTTCCGGCGGGGCTGTTCACGATTTATCGCGCGGTGAGACCATGAGTGAGCAGTCAAATGAAACCGAAATCGCCGTGCTCAAGACGCAGGTTAAGACGCTGCAAGACGAAATCGCCGCCATCCGGTCAAACTTCCGATACGGCGTTCTGGCCTTGCTTGGGGTTATCATCACAGGATTTACAAAGGTGCTAGGGTTCTGACCATGAACGTAGACTCAATCCTGATCCCCGTGACCGCCATCGCTTCGATGGTTCTGGCGGGGCTGTCAGCCGTGAAGATGACAACCACCGTTCTTGCCCCTGCCATCGAAGGCTATGCCCACGCGCCAAACACGGTTCGGCCCGGCGACGTTATCCCGATGACATGGACGGTGACGCGGCGCACGGATTGCCCCGCTCAGGCGTCCAATATCTGGGCCGGGAAAGAAGGTTTCGCGATGACTGAGGCGACACGCCCCGCGACATGGCCGGTCACGCGAGCACCCACCGTGGCGGTTGTTCCGACGCAGGTGCCGGTTCTCGCACCGGAAGGAAGTTTGACGATGCGGGTCGAGGGCGAGTACACTTGCCCCGGTCAGCCTTCGGTCAGATACACCCTGGGGCCGGTTGAAATGATGGTAGTGAGGGACGGGAAATGACACCACAGGCGTTCGATATCATCCGCAAGGCGTTCGGGAAGCTGAATCAGGGTCAGGTTGACGGGATCAACCGGCTGGCGGTTCACTTGGCCATGTCGGGCCTTCCGGTCAAGCATCAAGCCTACCTCTTGGCCACATCATGGCATGAGACGGCGGCGACGATGCAGCCGATCCACGAGCGCGGCAAGGTGGCCTATTTCAACAAGTATGAACCGGGGACGCGGATCGGCCGCGACCTCGGCAACACCCAGCCGGGCGATGGCTACCGCTTCCGGGGCCGTGGATACGTTCAGTTGACCGGGCGGGCAAACTACACCGCCGCCGGTCGCAAGCTGAAACTTGATCTGGTAGGAAACCCCGATCTGGCGCTTGAGCCGGACCATGCCGCCGCGATCCTGATTGCCGGGTGCCGTGACGGCTGGTTCACCACCAAGAAGCTGTCGGACTATGCCGATTATGAGAACATGCGCCGGGTGGTGAACGGAACCGACCGCGCCGCGCTGATTGCAGGGTATGCCCGGACATTCGAGGCAGCGCTCGCCGCCAATGGCAGGGCCGCCACGGCACCGGAAGCGCCCCGCCCGGCACCTACCCCCCAGAAAAAACCGACACAGGCCTCTGGCGCGAAGAAATGGACGGTTGCCGGGGCTGTCGCTGCAATCATCGCGGCGATAGCCGCTTGGGTCACAAATGGAGGGACGCCATGAACTGGGGACGCCTGCGGGCAACAAGCTACGGCGCGGCGCTGACGGCGGCTGGCGCTGGCATCTGGAACTGGCTCACGTCCGGATTCATCGACTGGACGACGCTGACCTATCACTTCTCGCCGATCGACCTGCGGGCCTTGGCGCTGGGGTCCGGCGCTGTGGTGTATGCTCTGGGTCTGGCGCTGGTGTCCAACCTGATGGGCTGGGGCAAGACGACGCAGACCACGACCGTCACAGTCACCGAGCCCATCCCGGAGGAGCCGGTGAAGAAGGCGGGCAAGAAATGACCGTCGCCAACCTTTCCGACCCGCTCAGGTTCGCACGCCGGGCGCATGGGGCAAAGGAACCATCCGACCAGATCGGGCGGGCCATGAAACTCAAGCGGGCAGCTGGTGACGCCCGAGGGGACAGCCGGTCCGCCTTGCAGGAAATCGCCCACGGGCTGATCGACATGGCTAACGATTCGATGGGTGCGGCATGATCCCGCCGGTCACAGATTGGCGCTTGGTGCTCGCCTGTGATGCTTGGGCGCGGAGGCGTAAATGATCGGCCGGATCATCAGCGCGATCTTTGGCGGCGGCCTGGCATCCGAAATCCGCAAGGTTGTCGAGGCGCGCGAGCGGGCCAAGACCGATGCAGAGCGGATCGACGCGGACAAGCAACTCGCCCAACTGAGCTTCCGGATCCAGTCTCAGCAGATCGGCGGGCGCTGGATCACCGCGCTACAAATCGCCTTCGGTCTGCCGTTCGCCGTCTACAACGCGAAGCTGCTGATCTGGGATAAGGTGCTCGGCTGGGGCGTCACGGACCCGCTTTCGCCGGAGCTCTGGCAGATCGAGGTCTGGGT
>JACCDR010131854.1_pt1 | contig 14907 bp, 13 predicted proteins | sample 7446431 | NCBI WGS metagenome assembly JACCDR01 (sample SAMN15323443, study PRJNA562643) | freshwater metagenome | isolation source: river surface water | place: USA:Blue River Watershed | collected 2017-08-17 | reverse complement strand
GCCTCCCATTTTGATGGTGGTCAATAAATGGCAGTGGGATTTTGCATTTATACTTCAACATTTTGGTTGGAAGAGTGCCTTGGCTGTTTTTGTGAACTCGTTGGGTTTCGTGATTTTTTTCAGAGAGAGAATCCAAAGAAATATGCAGGAGATCAATGTCAGCAGCGGCGAAGTTCAGCACATGCCATTCTGGGTTTTAGGATTGCATTACGTCATTCTGGCGGGCCTTGTCGTGGGTGCACATCATGAGAATGCCACGATGGGAGTCTTTCTTCTTTTTCTAGGAGTCGTTTCGGTCACTAAACAATATCATTCAGAATTAAGACTGAAAGAAAGTCTTCTCGTCGCCTTTTTCTTGGGCGGAATTATCATGTTTGGCGAGTTTCAAAAATGGTGGTTGAGTCCTTTGTTATCCAGCATGCAATCCATGAGCTTGTATTTCGGCGCTGCCGCGCTGACAGCCATCACAGACAATGCTGCTTTGACGTATTTAGGTTCTCAGGTGGAAGGTTTAGCTGATCTTTCAAAATATTATCTTGTCGCTGGAGCCATTGCGGGTGGGGGATTAACAATCATTGCCAATGCTCCGAATGCCGCTGGATTTTCGATTTTATCCAAAAAGTTTCCCGAAGGATTAGATCCTTTGAAATTATTTGTCGCTGCTGTCGCCCCGACACTGGTTGCTCTGTTTTTCTTGAGCCTGTCGGTCGATTTCTAGGAAAAGCAAAAAAAAAGCCCCGCTCGAGAGCAGGGCTTTTCAAAGTTTTTAGATAATAAAAACTAGTGAGTAGCAGGAGCAGCAGGTGCCGCAGCAGCAGGAGCTTCAGCGTGTTCAGCTTTTTTCTCACCTTTCTTTTTCATAACTTTTTTAGTGACAGTTTTTGTCTCAGTCATTTCAGTATGAGCAGCGGCTGCAGCAGGAGCAGCAGCAGGTGCCGCGTGGTCGTTTGCAGAAGCAAAGCCAGCAACTAAAAGAAGAGAAGCGATGATTGATAATGATTTCATAAAACCTCCTAATGGTTTGTGTGAAAACAGCATAGCAGGAGAGTCTGAAGTCCGTATGAAAGGCGGATTAAAAATTTTTAATCTCGAATTGAAAGCGAGCACCTGGATGGGCGTTCTCAAAGCGAAGATTGCCACCATGAATCAAAGCAATTTGCTTCGCTATTGCCAGTCCTAAGCCATATCCAGCGGTTTTTTTGGCACTGTTTTGAGCTCTTCGGAAACGTTCAAAGATCGTTTCTAACTGATCCTCGGGAATTCCGGGTCCAGTGTCTGAAATTTCAAAAGTCTGAGAAGATTCTGCGTAAATAAGTCGCATGGAGATGCTTGTCTCAGGATCTGAATATTTAATCGCATTTTCCAGAAGGTTAAAAACAAGACTGGTTAAAAGATCCTCGTCACCTTGGACCAAGGGCCTTTGAGTTGAATCTGAATTCAGTCCTTGAATGTCAAATTTGAGACTGATGTTTTTCATGCGAGCCAGTTTCTCGGCTTGGGAGATGGCATCCATGATGACTTCGTCAAAATAGATTTTTTGTAAATTCAAAGCGCCAATGCCAGCGTCCACGCGAGCCAGTAATAAAAGATTTTTGACCAAAGCAATCATCTGTTCAACTTCTTGTAAAAGAGACTGTTGGTTGATGTTGCCATTTGCAGATAGGCTCAATTCATTCTTCATAATGGTGAGTGGGGTCAGAAGCTGATGAGAAGCATCGGCAACGAAGCGTTCCTGGCTTAAAAATGCTTTTTCAATACGTCCGAGCATCTGATTCAGCGTCAGAGAGAGATCGCGAACTTCGCCCTTTGTTGGAGGGACCGGCAAGCGATCAGACAGGGCGTCCGCCCCAATATCATGGGCTGAAATAATCATTTCATTCAGGGGAGCCATTGCTCTGGAGGTAAGAGCAAAGCCAGCAAGAGCAGAAATCAAAATGACCAAGGGAATGCCAATAAGAAAATAATGTTTTCGAGAATTGATCTGGGCTTCGACAAATGTCAAAGGGGCAGCAATTTGTAAAATCAATTGCGGAGAAGGCGAGTTGTCCAAAGGAATGCTGATAACTCGGTAACTGCGGGCTTCGGCGTCGGGAAGGCCGCCGTGCGCCACCGTCTTAAAAACAGCTTCTTCTCCTTTTTGTAAACGTGCAAATTCCTTTTTATAGGGGAGAGAGAAACTTCCAAATTTTCCAACTTGAGAGAGCACATCTCCGGAAATATGCCGGATCTGGATGAGAGCTGTTCCCAGTGAAAAAGGATAGATCTTTTCCTGATCGACATCGGCGGAACTGACGGCAAGATCTCCGGAAGGATTGAGCACGACGCTATCAGAAACGTCCACGGAATAGTTATAAAGAGCATCATCGAATTCTTTCTGAAGAGAATCCGACAGCAAATCAAAAGTAATAATTCCGAAAAAGATCAGGGTCGCTCCAAAGAGCGAAACAAAAAGAAATGTCAGGCGGGCACGAATGCTCAGTCGACTAAATGCTTTCTTTAAGAACATAACCTACGCCTACAACTGTATGGATCAGTTTTTTCGTAAAAGGTGAATCCACCTTTTTACGCAAGAGATTAATGTAAACGTCGATGACATTGCTTTCTGAATCAAAAGAAATATCCCAAACATGCTCAGCAATAGAGACCCGTCCCAAGGGTCTTTCGGGATTTCGCATAAAATATTCTAGCAATGAGAACTCTTTGGCAGTGAGTGAGATTTCTTTTCCTTCACGTCTTACCGAGCGGTGAACCAAGTCGACCTCGAGATCTGAATAAGACAAAATGGAATTGCCCGATTTTTGCTGACCTTGGCGGCGAAGCAGGGCTCGTACGCGAGCCAGGAGTTCGTCAAAGGCATAAGGTTTTGTGAGATAATCATCGGCTCCAGCATCCAAGCCATGCACTTTGTCTTTGGTCGTCGAAAGAGCGGTGAGCATCAGAATGGGGCCTTGATATCCGTCTCTGCGAATATGTCTTGCTGTATCTAGGCCGTTCTGATCAGGCAGCATCACATCCAGAATAATCAGATCATAGTCGTTCTCAGCCGAGAGCATTTCAGCAGCTTGGCCCGTTTCAGCCAGATCGACCGCATAGCCGACTTCCATCAAGCCGCGCTTGAGAAAATGGGCCATTTTTGTTTGATCTTCAACGACAAGCATTCTCATGGCGAAGTTGATTTCCTTTCGCTCCACAAATAATAATCAAGAATGGCCATCATCGCGCGGTATTTGGTGGCCATTCTTTTTTTATCTTCAGTTTCTTCGCCTTTAATCAAGCGATCATAGGGCGTGCTCGTCGAAGCTTGCCAATTGAGAAATTCATTTTTCTCTTTTCCCATGGCGATGACTGCGCCCATTGAATTTACGCTCAGGCCAGAATCGTGAAAAGCGTCATGATGTTTTTTATTGTCCAGGATGTTGACTCCGAGAGCATCAAAAGAAGCTTCAGACAAACTGAGAGCGTACAAAGTCGGCCAAATATCCATGTGCGAGCCAAAAGTTTGGCGGTCAGTTTGTTTCTCAATTCCCGTCGGAGAGTAGAGGTAAAAGGGCACCGACCATTTTTGCATGATCTCATCCTCAGAAAAACGAATAGGCAAAAAGCTGTGATCACCTGTCGCTGCAATAATGGTTTTGCTGGCCAAGGGAGAGGCTTTCAGGTGAGTCAAAAACTCGCCAAGCTTTTCTAATGAATATTGGTAGGTTTGAAAGCGAGTTTGAGCCAAAGCACGATCCACAGTCAGATTCTGCACTATTCTCTCTGGCATGGTCAGTGGAAGCTTCGAAAAGCTGGCAGGAATTTGATAAGGAGGGTGGTTGGTCGTGGTCATAACCAGAATCAGTTGAGGGCGGTCAGCTTCGAGCAATATCTTTTGCACATAACGAAAAACGTCCTCGTCGTAAATTCCCCAGTCATGTTTCTCTGGCAAAGTGCCTAAAGATTTTTCAATGTCCACATCGCCCTCAACGCTTTCAAAGCCTTGAAAGCGAGCGAATTTATTCATGTCTCTCCAGCCAGGATTGCCTCCGTAAACGAAGCGAGTCTGATATCCCGCTTTAGAAAAAACGCGAGCGGGACTGGATCTGAAAGGAACCTGAAGATACTGGCTTTCGGTGAGAAAGTTTCCTAAGGGTCTTTTTGGCGAGCTGATCATCATCGAGCTCAGGCTTCCGGTCGTGGAATTGGCGGAAGGTAAAAAATTCTTGAGAAAGAGGTCAGCCTGAGAGTGTTTCTCGAACTCTCCCATAAGATTAAATTCAGATGAGTGATAAGAAAGCCAGTGGGTTCCAAAACTTTCCATCATCAATAAAACGACATGAGGTTTTATTTTTTCGGCCCATTCATTTTTGCCAGTTTTCTGATTCATCAAAAGCAAAGGATCTGATGGCACAGAGGCTTCGGGAATTTGATAAAAATCAGCGAAGGCGATTCGCGGGTCGCTATAGCCATAAGCTTTCATATTCATATCCCAAGATGTCTCTTGAGATTTTCTCAGCTTGATCGCTCTTTGCAGAGTATGAATTCCGTTGGTCGCCAAATGATTGATGAAAGGATCTGAAGAAATGACCGTGTCCGCAGGCCCTAAAGGGAAAAGTCCAAAGCTTCCTCGTCCAATCATGAAGACGGTGGCTATCAAGACAAGTGAAACCAAGCTCAGTGCGGCGGGATGAATGCGCTCAAAGCTTTGTTTGTATTTAAAGGGGCGAAGCATTCGATTGATAATGAGTTTATATATCCAGGTCACCAAGATCCCAGCGATGAAGCACCAGATGACCGGGTAATTGCGCCAGAACGTGCGAATGAGGGCCCAGGTATCATCCTCAAAAAAACCAAAAATGAGAATGTTCAGGTGGTCCTGAAAATAAGAGTAGTACCCGATATCAATGGCGAGCAGAAAAGAGATCAAAACAAAGAAGATAAGATAATATCGAGAGATCCATTTGCCGAAAAAATGGAACCAAGATTCGCGGCGCACATGCAGAGCGACAACAAGATACAAAGTGGGAATGACCAAGACATAGCCCATCACCACGGCATCAAAACGAAATCCTAAGGCGAAAGCCTTCAGCGCATCGGAATTCCACTGCGAGGAGCTGCCATAGATCATCAAGCTCGCTAAACGAAAAAGACCCATGATAAAAATGAAAAACAAATTGAGTGCCGCTAGCTTTTTAACCCAGCGGAAAGTGATCTTCAGCGATTCGGCGGTATTGAGGTGGTTATGTGAAAAGCTTGTCATTCTTTTTTCTCGTCAGATGAGGCTGTAGCAGGACGAAGCTTGCCAGTAAAGTCAGTAAAAAGGCAATGACAGTGCGGCCTTGCATTTCCTCGTGAAAAGCGAGGCTCGCCACAAAGGCCGACATACCGGGTTCCAAAAGTTTTCCGCAGCTCATCCAATTGATATTCAGATATTTGAGCAAATAAGTAAAAAGGGCATGGCCCAAAAGGGTGGGAAAGAGGATGTAGCCGGCTATGGCCCACCAGGTCAGGGAAGGATAGCCCAGCCATTGGACCCCTTTGAAGGAACCAATAGTGAAAAATAAGAGAGCACCCCAGAGATAGATTGTGCAAGTGAACTGTTCATTATGCATGTGAAGGCGGGCTTTTTTGCCGGTCAAAATATATGCTGAGTAAAGCAAGGCTGAAAGAATGGCCGAAAGCTCTCCGGTCATGCCTTGGGAAAAGTCCAAATGATCGCCGGCTAAAAGAGCGATCCCGGAGAAGGCGAGAAGAAAAGATACAATATGTCTTTTCTCCACTTTGTCTTTGAGCAAAAGCCAAGAGCCAGTAGCTGTGAAAATGGGATTGCAAGAATACAAAACCATGCAATTGGCGATGCTCGTTGTTTGTGCAGCCAGGAAAAAAGTCCAAAGGTGAACGAAGAAGAAAAATCCGCTGGTAAAGGTCCAAATCCAGGTGCTTAGGTTCACTTTTTGGAAAAAATTTTGCCAGTTTTTACGACTCATGAAGGCGTGTAAGGCCATCATACAAAGACTGGCACCCAGGAGTCGCCAAAATCCGATCATCAGGGCGGGTGCATCGGCAAGCCGAGTGATGTTGGCCGATTGAGAAAGCGAAGCGATAGCGATGAAAAAAAGGAGATAGTATTTCACTCAAGCGAAAGTCTATGTCTCTCATGACTATTTGCGCAAGGTTTGTGAAAAGGATTTCTTTTTCTCAGAGGATGCAGTCAGATAGTCCTATTGGGAAAAACATTAGTTTAAGAAAAGATCGCGCCTTCGGAGCGCAAGGAGAAAATAAATATGCAATTAAGAACTTTATCTAAGGTAATGATCTTGGTTTCAGGACTTGTTCTTGTTTCTGGATGCGAAAAGAAACTGGACACAGACATGAAAAAAGCGAGCTATGCAATCGGTCAACAGATCGGTGCGAATCTTAAAAGCCAAAACATCGATTTCGATTCGGATGTTTTAGCAATGTCGATCAAAGAAGCTTCAACTGGTAAAGAAAGCAAATTGAAGCCAGAAGAAATGCAACAGGCTTTGATGAAATTGCAAGAGAACCTCTTGAAAAAGCAACAAGACGAAGCTGAGAAAAATAAAACGGAAGGCGCTGCTTTCTTGGAAAAAAACAAAACAGCAGAAGGTGTTAAAACGACAGCTTCAGGTCTTCAATACATCGTTGTTCAAGAGGGAACTGGAAAAACTCCAACAATAAAAGACACTGTGAAAGCTCACTACAAAGGGACTTTGACAAACGGTCAGCAATTCGACAGCTCTTACGATCGTGGTCAACCAGCTGAATTTCCAGTTGAAGGCGTGATCAAAGGTTGGACTGAAGCTCTTCAAATGATGAAAGTCGGCGGAAAAATGAAATTGTTCATCCCTGCTGAGTTGGGTTACGGAGCTGCGGCTCGTCCAGGTATCCCTGCGAATTCGGTTCTTGTGTTCGACGTCGAGCTGATCGACGTTCTTGCTAAGAAAAAGTAATCTTTAGTTGATCGTGTTTTGAGGTAAAGCTCCGGGTGAAAAAATGGATCTGAATTTTGACTTAAGTAAAGATCCCTTTGACCATTTCTCGGAGCTTTTTTCATTGGCGGAAGCCAAAATTTCCAAAGACCCTAATGCGATGTCTTTGGCCACCTGTGATCTCAATGGTGTTCCTTCGGTCAGAACGGTTCTCTTCAAAGGAATCGTTCGCGGAGGATTTTCTTTTTATACCAACTATGATTCTCAAAAATCCCAAGAGCTCTTACAAACAGGACAGGCTTCGCTTTTGTTTTATTGGCCCGTGATGGATGTTCAAGTTCGCATCACCGGTCCTGTGGAAAAGCTGAATCGAGCAGAGTCTGAAAAGTATTTTGCGAGCCGTGCGCGACTCAGTCAGCTGGGTGCTTGGGCCTCTCTACAAAGTCGTGAATTGAAATCTTACGATGAATTAGAAAAAAGAGTCTCTGAGTTTGACAAAAAATTCTCTGGAAAAGATGTTCCTTGTCCTGAAAACTGGGGAGGCTTTCATGTGCTTCCTTTGGAAATGGAATTCTGGTTTGCTCACCAAGGGCGCTTGCACGAAAGATATGTTTATGAACGTTCTCATCTGAAGCAGTCTTGGAAGACATTGAGAAAATTTCCTTAAATAAAAGAATGAAAAGAATTTTGCTCACGGGCTTTGAGCCCTTTAACAATCATTCTGTGAATCCGAGCGAAAAGCTGGCTCAGGCTTTGTCAATAGAGCTCCAGTTGGAACATTTGATCCTTGCGGTTTCTTATCAGCGCTCCCTGGAGAAATTAGAAGAACATCTTCGGCGGCAAAATTATGATTTTGTCTTAATGCTGGGTTTGGCCTCTGAAAGAGAAGAAGTTTGTTTAGAGCGCGTGGGGTTGAATATCAAGGATTCGAAAATTCCTGATGCAGACGGGGCTCATCCCCGGGGCGAAAAGATTTCTTTAGATGGCGAAAGTGCGTTTTTTAACGAGTGGCCTCTTTCTCAGTGGATTGAAAATACAGAGATGAAAGTCTCAAATCATGCGGGAGCTTATGTCTGTAATTTTATCTATTACAAAATGCTTTCCGGTGTTTATGGTAAAAAATCTCTCTTCGTGCATGTTCCTGTATTTCGAAATTCAAAGCATGAAGATGAAATTAAGAAAGACCTGAAAAAATTAATCTCGACGATTAATGAAGCGCTGTCGGCGCTATAAGATAGAACTCTGGAATTTCGATATCAAACGTTCCGCCGTCATCAGCGACCATTTGATAAGAGCCCTTCATGGATCCACTGGCTGTGGAAAGCGGGCACACGCTCTCGTATTCGAAACTTTGTCCTGGATTAATTTTAGGCTGTAAGCCGATGACTCCGGCACCGCGGACTTCTTCGACTTCGCCAAGGCTATCGGTGATGATCCAGTGGCGACTCATCAATTGAGCCGGAGTTTTGCCCGCATTGGTAATCTGAATTTTGTAACTAAAAAAATAGTAGTTCGCTTCTGGCTTGGATTCGCTAGCCACATATTGGGCTTTCACGGAAATTTGGAATTGAGAGCGGAGAAGCTTTTGGGTCGACATGGACCTAAATTAATGGCGACCGAATACCCAGTCAATCGCTGAAAACAGGGGGCAATTAAATTTAGATTAAGGGGATGTTTTTGAGCGTAAAGAGCAATGGATAGTGATCTGAAGGAAGATTCATTTTGGCCTCAAGTGTCGTAGGAGGATCCATTGGAAGGCCCAAGTGGTCTTTGTAGCGATAAACCTGGACTGAAGACGAGTCTAGATAGGGCGCCAATAAGGGCGAAAGAAAACAGTAATCCAACTGTCTTCCCTCTGTTTTGCTGGAGCGACCGACTTGGTAGAATGTAGCGGCTTTGTCTCTGGGCATACCTACGATATCGCAGACATCTCGAAGCTTTGTGGTTTCATACAAGCTTTTGAATTCGGGATCAGTTTCTGTCGCGCTGGCATTGCCGTTAAAATCTCCTGCAATCGCAATCGGAACCTGAGATTTAAATTTGCTTTCCAGTTCTTGATAAATCTCGAGCAGTGTTTTCAGTTCAGCCTGCCTGCGCTCAAATCCCGAGGGATCAATATTTTCAGGATCCAGACGTGATTTCAAATGTGTCAGAACAAAAATCAAAAAAGGCTGTGAACGGTCTCGTTGAAACAAATGCAGCTCCACCGCATCTCTTGAGAATTTGTGGCTCACGGTGACCTTGCCGCCTTTGACCGGGTAACCGGTGTCTAGAGATTGGCGCTCGTGAGGATAGAGATACTGAATGGGTCTATTTTTGTTTGAAATGATATCAAAATAGAAGGGCTGATTTTTTTTTAGCAAGAATCCGACGTCAATATTGCGATTCGAGTTTCCTTCGATCAAAGCGGGTGAATATTCGCTATTTAAAAACAGGTCGTTAAAATTCTGCAGGCTCTCAAGACCGCCGACCTCGCAAAGCATAATCAAATCAGGTTTTTCTGTTAGGATAATTTTGCTAATCGCATTCAATTTGATCAGGGGTTTGTTTTCAAAAATAGAGGTGGAAAGCCTGTTCCACTGCGTCTGATCCAATTTCACATGCTCCGCCGTCAACTTTTGATCAGAAAGAAGGAAAAGATTTTCCGCATTGAGAAGCATGACCTTCATTTGTGAAATCACAGGAATCATAGGTCGTTTATTTTAGAGCTAATGAATTGTCAGAGTCTATCTCTTTTACTTTGATCTTCGACGGTATTTGCGACCAAAATAGATGCATGAAGACAAAAAATACTCCAAAAGACAAATCTGCACATCTCTCGGTGAACATTTCTTCCGTCCTCGGCAAAGTCAAGGTCGGTGCTGCTAAAGCGCAGGGCACCATCTATGTTCTGGGACAGGAAGATAAAAAAACTTTGCAATCACTGATTCAAAAGAAAGCCCTGGCTTGGCAAAAAAAGACTTTACAGAAATCAGCTAAAGAAGTTTTGCAATTTGTGAGCTCCCAAGGCCCAGTGTGGATCTTGTCACCAAAAGCAAAGTTCGCCAATGTCTCTCATGGCGGAAGATTAGAAGATTCTTCTTATGCGTGGATGCGTGATCAAGTCGGCTCGCTCACGGCATTATTCAAGGCCTATCAATTGGAATCCATTCACATCGAACTGCATGATACGGATCACGAACAAGAATTGGGATTGTGGACGGGGCTTGAGTTAGCTCAATATAATTACAAACAAGTCATTGACGGTTCAGCTTCGTTTCCCAAAATCAGCGTGAAAAAAGTGGGGGATGCTTTTGCAAAAGCAACCATTGCTGAGGCCAAGGCGCTCGCAGGAGCAGCTAATCTGGCAAGGCATTTGGTCAATGTTCCTCCGAATCTGCTAAATCCATCCAGCGTTGCTGAATTTGTTCGGGAGAAATTTTCAGCGAAGAAAAATTTGAAATTGGAAATTTGGGACGCGAAGAAATTGGCGGAGGAAGGAATGAATCTCCATCTCGCGGTCGGCGCTGGAGCAGAGCATGCTCCCTGTATGGTTCACCTCAAGTACCGCCCTCAGAACAGCGTTAAGAAGCAGCCTCTTGCCTTTGTTGGCAAGGGCATCACTTTCGATTCGGGTGGTTTGGATATCAAACCATCTTCGGGTATGCGGTTGATGAAAAAAGACATGGGCGGAGCAGCTGCCGTTCTGGGTCTTGCGATGTGGGCTGCGGAAACAGATTATCCTCGGGATATGGATTTTTACTTGGCTCTGGCAGAAAACAGTGTCGATGCCAAAAGCTTCAGACCCAGTGATGTGTTCACAGCGAGAAATGGTCTCAAAGTCGAAATTCACAACACCGATGCCGAAGGGCGCTTGGTTTTGGCAGATGTGATGGACGTGGCCGTGACACAAAAAGGAGCTGACGAGCCAGCTCTGGTGATTGATGTGGCCACATTGACCGGCGCTATCAAAGTCGCTTTAGGTGCGGATGTAGCGGGCCTTTTTTCAAATCATGATGCCTTGGCAGACGAATTGAATATGGCTGGATTTCAGCGGGGTGATCTCAATTGGAGAATGCCTTTGTTTGCGAGATACGCGAATACTTTTTCTTCACCTTTCGCGGATATGGTGAATGCCGTAGATGGATTCGGTGGAGCCATTACAGCCGCGCTGTTTTTAGAGAAGTTCACTCGGCAAAAGCCCTGGGCTCATCTTGATATCTATGCTTGGGCTGATAAATCTTCGGGAGCTTTGACCTCCACCGGGGGAAGCGGCCAGGCTGTTCAAGCCTTGGTGCGATTTATCCAAGCGACCAATCTCTAGGACGCTCGGTGTTTATTTTAAAAAATTAAACAGTTTTTCTTTTTTAATCATGTCGCGAATCGAGGGAGGCACGCAAGCCTCCCATTTTTTATCTTTTTTCTGAATGAGATCTCTAACGAAATCGGAATGGATATATTCATCAGCTTCATCACAGGCAGAGATATCGACGATTTGTTTCTGTGCTAAGAAATATTGATAAATGGGAAGCCATTTTTTCTCAGGGAAAAAGCTTTTTGTCGTCATGCAAGATTTGTTGTCTTTATGAGGGTAGATATAAAGCTTGGTCTTATCATCCAAAAGCTTGCCGAGCCCCTCGAGCAATCCGCCATCGAGATCTTGATAATGGCTCTCTTCAAAAATTTTCGGCAATTGCGAAGCGCCCATGATCAAAATCATCGGCTTATCGGTGTACATACGGATAAATTTCTTCAAACGATAAAAAAGGAAGAAATTAGAAACGAGAACGTGGTGGCCGAGAGAGCAAAGAGCTGAAACGCGGTCGAGAAAATCTTTTTCATGCAGCTGACCATCTTGGGTCAGATTGTGCATCGTTAATTCAAACATCACGATGGAATCTTTAGCTGTGGTCTTAGAATCTTTTTTGAATTGATCCATGCCTTTTTCAAGGACATCCACATGGGTTTTTGTCACCGGTCGGTAGCTTCCGCGCTGGATAATGACTGATTTTTTAAACAATTCATCGGAGATATTGAGAATTTTCTGGTCGGGTCCAAAAAGCACAGCATCTGAAAAGCCAGTACGAACAAATTCAAGATTCGCTAAATGGGTATTGATGTGCTCGACATCGGGTCCCTGAAAATGAATAAAGTCGATCGAGAGCTGTTCGGGCTTAATATTCTCAACCAGAGCTTGAGAAATTTCTGCCGGCTTTTTTAGGTAAGAATAAGCCGCGTGAACGAGATTGACTCCGAGAACTCCGAGAGTTTCTTGCTGCTGAAGGCGGCTTCGATCGAGAAGACGAACGTGAAGGATGATATCGTTTGAAGGGCCGCCGGGTTTTGCCTGAAAGCGGATGCCCATCCAGCCGTGGGAAAATCTCTTTTTCTGATCACCTGTAGCAACAGTATTTGCATAAGCGAAGAAGCAAGTGTCTTTGCCGCGCGTTTGATTCAGGCGGCGAGTCAGCAAACTGAATTCTTTGGTCAGCATTTTCTCAACGCGGGATTGACAGACATAACGGCCATTGGCCTCTTTGCCGTAAATCTCATCGCTGTAAACCATGTCATAGGCTGAAATGGTTTTTGCAATCGTCTGCGAAGCTTTACCGGCTTGAAAGAAAAAGCGAGCGACCTCTTGACCAGCTCCGATCTCAGCGAAAGTTCCATAAATCTGTGGATTGAGATTAATATCGAGAGCTTTATCAATCGTGGTTCGTGTTTTACTCATCTCATTTCCTCTATTTTATTGTCCGCTTTAACCCAGCCTGTGACAGCCAAGCTCATGGCTTTTTCAATCGGAATATCTAATTTGGTAATCGATTCTCTCGGCACAAGCAGTGTGTATCCGCCAAGACCATAAGATAAAGGAAAAAAGACTGCGACGTGATTGCTGATATGATTCTGCAGTGGGAGATCTCGGAAGCTCTCTCTCGTAACCAGTCCCATCACCTTTGCGCCTGTATTGCCTACGCTAACAAGCACAACGCTCTGAGTTTGTTTAGCTTCGCCCTTTTGGAAGAGGTTCATCAAATCTCTTAATGGCGAATAAATCGCTTTGATAAAAGGGATCTGAACCAAGCGGGCTTCGAGGGCAAAGAGAAATCTTCCTGTCAGAAAGTTATTCAGAAGAAGACCAAAGATAAAGATCAAAACAAGAGTAAAGAGAAGCCCTAATCCAGGAATATAAGTGGGAAGAATTTGTCTCAATAAAGAGCCCAATAAATTCTCTAAAATGATGATTGCGCTGTACATAATGTAAATGGTCACAGCAATCGGGAGAAGAGTAATGAAACCGCGGAAGAAAATTTTATTAAAGGAGCTCATGGGTTCTCGTTTGTTTGATATATTTCCAATACAAAACTATTTTTATTCTATTCTTAAAATGAGTCATTGAACAGACCCGATCTGAAGCCGTCTGGAGGTGCTCTGACAGCCCTTGTCTCACTACGAGATTTTAGTCTAGGAGGCTTTAACTTCCCCGACTTTTGACCGAATAGTTATGGGTAAGAAGGCGGTTGAATTGAAACTCATACTTGTCATTAGTCTCTTGGCCTCATCGGCAATGGCCCAGGAATATGTTCCTGGAGAGTTTATTATTAAATTAAAGGGCAAGGCCTCGTCGTCTTTGACCGCTGAATTCATGGGAAAAATGCAGAATAAGATGGATTTAAAGATGTCCTTATCGGGCATGAATGTCCACAAAGTGGCTCTTAAGACAGGTGAAGGTTTTCAGGAAACTTTGCAGATGCTCAAAGCCGACCCGCAAGTCGAATACGCTGAGCCCAATTATATTCTCCGTAAAACAGATAACGAAATGGACGTCGGTGGCCAGTATACATCGTCTGAAATTTTTAATATCAACCAAGATGCAGGAACTCGGTTCATTCAAAATTACGCCAATGTGGGCGTTGATTCGGGTTGGTCAGCCTCGACGACTTTGGCTGCGAATTCAGATCGCCCGATTGTGGCGGTGATTGATTCAGGCGTTGATTATAATCACGAGATTTTTCAAAACTCGGGCGCAATGTGGATCAATAGTGGAGAGACTCCGGGAAATGGCGTCGATGATGACGGTAATGGTTATGTCGATGATATTTACGGGTATAACTTTCGCGATCGCACAGCTAATCCTATGGATAATAACGAGCACGGGACTCATGTGGCCGGTATTATTTTAGGTGTGAGCCGCGATATTTTCGGAGCCAACTCAACCTCGAAAGTTCGCATTATGGCTTTGAAATTTTTAGGAGCCGATGGTTCCGGCAGCACGTCCGATGCCATCACAGCTATTTATTATGCCGTGAGAAACGGTGCGAAGGTCATCAATAACTCTTGGGGTGGCGGAAGCTACAGTCAATCTCTCCACGACGCAATTTCTTACGCTTACGCGCAAAAAGTTTTTATCGTTTCCGCTGCAGGAAACTATACAAAAAATAATGATACAAATGATTTCTATCCAGCGAACTATCCAGTTCCGGGTCAGATGACCGTCGCTTCCAGTACGGATTCAGATTCTCTCTCAGGATTTTCGAATTATGGTTTGAACACGGTCCAAGTCACGGCTCCAGGTTCTTCCATTTTGAGTTCGACTCCGGGCAATCAGTATAAGTATATGTCGGGAACTAGCATGGCAGCGCCTTTTGTGGCAGGAGTTGCTGCCATGGTTCTGCGCGAAGCTCCGAGTCTCACGGGATATCAGATTAAAAATCTTTTGATCTCATCAGCGACCTATAAATCCAATCTCGCTTCAAAAATTCAATCAGGCTCACGTGTGGATATGTACGATGCGGTGATGGCTGCCAAAGGTCAGTACAGCACCTCGGCTTACCAACCAGTTTATAAAGCCGAAGTTCGCTCTCCAGCATCTGCAGCTATCAAAGAGAGTGCTCCCAAAGGTTGCGGAACTGTTTCGACTGTTTTAGCTCAAGGTTTTAATGGAAAGAATGGAAGTGGCGGAAACTCTCAAGGTATTCTTTTTGTACTCGCTTTGACATTG
>JACCDR010872693.1_pt1 | contig 14909 bp, 23 predicted proteins | sample 7446431 | NCBI WGS metagenome assembly JACCDR01 (sample SAMN15323443, study PRJNA562643) | freshwater metagenome | isolation source: river surface water | place: USA:Blue River Watershed | collected 2017-08-17 | reverse complement strand
TCGCCGGCACTCCGTACAGCGCGACCTTGCCGGCGGAGAGAACAGCTTCACGAATCTCGTCGCGCCGCTCCTGCACGCGCGAGCGGATGGCGTCCCAGTCACGCGCCGGCCTGGCAGGCTCAGTCTCGCCGTCGTTCGCTGCCGTCTTGTGCTGAATCCACGCGCGAATCGAGCCGCCCTGCGACGCGACGGTCTCGGCAGCACGAACGCAAAGCCCGTGCTTGTCGAGGAAGCGCGTCAACGGGCCGAGCGCGTGGAAGTGCAGATGCTCGTGATACGCGAGGTCGAATATGCCATCGAACAACGATGACGCGGAGCCGACCTCTAACACAAACGTCCCGTCAGGCGCCAGCAGTTCCTTCACGCCAGCGACGATGGGAGTCAGGTCCGCAGTGTGGGCAAAAACGTTGAGCGCAGTGATCACATCCGCATGCCCGGCCACCTGCTCAATCCGCATCGCAACGGACGGCTTGAAGAACGCCGGCACCGTCAGCACGCCGTTGCCGCTCGCCTGTCCCGCGAGGTTCAGTGCCGGGTCAACACCGACGCACCGCATGCCGCGCGCCTGGAACGACTCGAGTAGCGTCCCGTCGTTCGAGCCGATGTCCACGACGAGGTCGTTCGCAGCGAGCTCGCAGTTCTGGATGATCTTCCGCGCGAGGTCGTCGAGGTGCGTCCGGAACGCTTGCGTCGTTGAGCTGACGTACGCGTAGTTTCGATAGAGCCGCTCCGGGTCCACGACGACGGGCATTTGGAGATGGCAGCAGTCGCGACACTCGGCGAGGAACAGGGGGAAGCGTTCCTGGTCGGGACTGGGCGTCGAGGGGTATTCATTCGCCAGAGGAGTGCTACCCAGGTCGAGCACCTTGTCGATTGCTGCAGAGCAGAGCGAGCACGAATTCCGCACCGTGTAGTTCACGCAATCAGCGCCCACGTGGCCTCCCTAAAGAATTCATCCTTCCAGCCCTTCGTCTTCCTGAGCCGTTGCGCAAGGTCACGCACGGCCGAAACTCGCGAGTCGTTCGGATTCCGCATCAGGTGCTCGTTCAGCACCTTCTCGATGGCGCCGACCGGCCACGCAGGGACGAGTCGCGACAGACCGGCGAATCCGGCGCGCTTCACCGCTCGAGCGAGAACGAGCTGCCCGTACGTCACCGGCTGGCCTTCGTATTCCCAGCAGGCCGGGTCGTTCTCGGGCGTCGAGCGGATGGGGGCGTTCACCTATGGCTCCATTTGTGGTCAGGGTCGCCACGCTCCCAATGTTTGTCGCCGAGCAGGCAACGTTGCTCCGGCCCGCCGCCTTGGGAATACGGGCATCTCCCCCAGCGGGCCCAGCGATACATTCGGCGGACGTAGGTGAACCCGTAGAGGTAGATGACCGGCGCGAACGCCCAGCCCAGGGCGAACCCGATAATGCCCCACCAGTTCACTCGAACCACTCCACCCGCACCAGGTCGGCCTCGTGCGCCTCGTGCGTGCGGGACAGGCTGTGCATGCTGATGAGCTCGGCACCGATGGGAAACTCGGTGAAATGTTCGACATTCGGCGGCGTGAAAATCATCTCGCCTTCGCCGACGTACGTGTAGGTCGGTTTCTTGCTGCTACCCGCCGGTCGTTCCCAGTACTTCATCTCGCCCTTGCGGACGAAGAGGTAATGCCAGTCCGTTTTGTGCCAGTGAGACGAGCGCCGAGTCCCGGGCAGGCAGACGATAATCGAGACGCCTCCGACGGGGCGCTCGACGAGATTCTGAATCACGCCCTGTGGCGACTCGAACGGTTTCGGGAGGTCAGCTACCCAGCCGCGGACGGGAGCCTGCGGCATGGTTACGACTGGCGGCGGCGTAACCTTGGGCTGCGATGGGCACTGGTCACCGACGACCCAGGAGCCGCCACCGAACGTAAACGCTCGATTGTTCTCAATCCCGAGCCCTTGTTTTTGTCCGTAAAGTGCAACCGTTCCGCTCATTGCAGGTTTCCTTCCAGGCGGGTTGTCTGCACGCCATGTGGCCCGAAGGTGAGACCATCCATGACGGCGCCGTTCTTTCTGCCTCGCTCGGCGTTGATCGCCTTCACCATGTTCTCCGCCGTATGCCGCCAAGTCCGCTGCGCCGCGAACGCTGCGCACCGCTCGTTCACCTCGGCCCGCCACTTCTCGTCAGTCAGCGCCCGGATTACGAGGTCACCCCACTCCGTCACGCATTCCCGCGCGACCATCGGGACGACGCCGCCGTACACATCCGGGAACGCGTCCGTCTCGAGCGTCACAGGGCAAGCTCGAGCCGCGCAGCCCTCGAGCAGCGAACACGAGAAGCCCTCGCTCCAGCGGATGGTGTCGCACGGGTACGCGAGGCACTCCGCCTGCGCCATCTCCGCCTCGATGGTTTCGCGCGACACGCTGTCGCGGACGGTGATGCCGCACTGGCCCGGCAGAGCGAGCATCCGGTTCAGTGCCTCGTTGATGTAGAGCGCGCGGGCCCGTAGCGCCTCGACGGGCGGGAACGGGTAGGGCGTGGAGGCAATCTGCTCAATCCAGGGAGCCAGGCGGTAGAAGATGTGCAGCGTCGCGTGCGGGACGGCTCGGCGGATGCGGGGCCATTGGCTCAGGAGGTGATGCAGGCCGCGGTCAGGGCTGCTGGAGTAGACGACGCGGCCCGGGATCTTCGGCTTGCTCGGGACCCAGTGCGGCGACTCGTCGGCGGTGCCCGGCGCGACGGAGCCGTAGCGGTCAGGGTCCGAGCCGAGGTGCACAACGGACCACCGCGACGCATCGAACTTGTACATCTCGACGCCGCGCGGATTGCTCTGAGAAACTTCGACCAGACGCCAGCCGGGTTTCGTGCGCACCATGTCGAGGTGGGCCTGAGACGGGCTGAAGAACAGGTCCACGTATCGATCAAACCCAGCGCGGCAGAAAGAAAGGTCGTTGAGCAGCATCGCGGCAGTGCGGACGGTCGCGTCCACTCCGCGCAGTAAGTCGGGCTCGTTCACAGCGATGGCGCCGTCGTAGTGACCGGACGGCTCGCGGCGAATCGTCTTCCCGCGCCAGCTGGTTTGCTCCGACGGAACAACGAGCTCGACCTCATGCCCGAGCGCTTGCAGTTCCTCGGCTACGCGCGTGAATGTGAGGTCCGTGCCGGTGTGACCAGGCACGGTGCGCACCGTGGTGAAGTCGTACGAACTGCGGCCGTTCATCGACATGGGACCGAAGAGCAAGCAGATACGCATCATCCCCAACCCTTCCCGTCAAGTACGTTTTGGTATTCACGCAGGTAGGCTTTCGCCATCACGGAGCGGTCGAAGTTGCGGACGGCGTAGTCGCGGATGGAGAGGCCGGTGAGACCATGGCGGCCGTACAACAGCGCGGCCACGCCGTTCTTCAGATTCGCAAGCTGATTGCCGCCGTACGGCACCCAGCCGCCCTTGTCGCCGACGACTTCGCGTGTCGAACCCATGCTCGTGGCAATGACAGGCGTCCCGCAAGCCATCGCCTCAACCTGCGACAGCCCGAACGGCTCATGAAAGAGCGGCGTGAAGAGATACGCCTTCGCCTTCCGGTACTGCTCGCGCACAGCCTCCCGATGCCCCTCCTTCGGCAGCCACTCGAAGCGCACGTTTGCCAGCCCGGTCGCGTAGTTCACGGCATCCATGGCGCACTCAGTCTGATGCGCGTTGAGCGCGTCGCCTGGGGCCTCGCCGGCCATGACGAGCTCGATGTCTGGATTCGCGCGGGCGAGGTCGATGGCGAGACGATAACCACGGGCCTCGTGCCATCTTCCAAGCCAAAGCAGGTGCGACCCTCGCTCTCCGTCGCCGGGCGTCCAAAACTCAGTGTCTACGCCACCCGGAACGACGTGAGCATCCGCCAACGCCCGCGACACCGAGTGCCACTGAGTAAACTCCGTCCCCTCGTAGTCCGACGCGCCACGGTACGCGCGCTGCTGCATCTCTTTCGACCAGACGACGACGTTGCGACCGTGGCGGGGGTGGTCGAAGTTGCCGGACATGACCGTGCTGACCGACTTGTGCGGATACATGTCCGCGATGGTCTTCTCGCAGCTCCAGTCGTGGATGATGTCGCACTTCGCGAGCTCGTCCGCGTACCGGTGCTGAGCTTCAGACTCGCATTCGCGCGCGGGCGGCTCGGCTGTCCCGTTCGCGCAGGGCATCTCGAGCAGTGACGCACTACCGCCGCCGCTACCACCGAACTTGCGCGTTCCGGCGGGGGCGACCAGCTGCACGTTGTGCCCAGCTCGGACGAGCTCTTCGGCCAGGTCCAAATAAACCCGGTGACCAGTGTTCGGAGGTGTCGGCACTGGCCAAGCGTGGGAGCCGACGATGACGATGTTCATTTCATCCCTTCAATCGCGAGACTGTGCGTCATGCCCCTGTCCTCGCACTCCGTGGCCATCGCCGCACTCCACGACGCCCGCCCAAGCTTCTCCTCGACGCGCGCAAACCCGCACTCCCGGAGCACCCTGGCGAGCGACGGCACCGTCCAGCAGTGCATGTGCCCGTCGTATCGGTCGTGCGCGTTGTCCTCGCCGAGCGCCCCGAACATCAGGAACGAAAGCTGAGTCGCCGAATCGGAACAGGCGTAAACGTCCGGCTGCTCCGGAGCGAACTGCATCATGCGACCGTTCAGGTACGCGTTGAGCAGCCGCTCGAGGTCGGGCGTCGTGATGCGGACGACGCCGCCTGGCTCGAGCATGCGCTGACACTCTTTCAGGAGGCGCGGCAATGCGACGGTCGCCTGCAAGTGCTCCACGATTTGGCCGAGGTAGATGCACTCCACGCTCGCATCGGGCACCCAGCCGAACCCATCGCGCAAGTCGTGCTGCTTGAACTCGCACGCCCCGCCCGATTGCAGGAACTCCGCGAGCCGCCGCTGCGATTCGGGTAGCGTCGCGATGTTCGGGCCGGCGTACTCCTCGCGCATGATCCGCAGGTAGTCTCGCTGGTCCACCCTGTCGGTGTTCAACCAGCCCGGAAAGGGGAAGATGTTGGTGGCGGAGGCGATGTTGAGTTTCATCGCTGCACCGAACAGAGCCAGGGCAGGAACAGGGCGCCGATCGCGAGAACATACCCACAGAGAAACGCCAGGTACCCTTTCGTTTCCTTCCTCACCTGAGCCCCCTCAACCGGTCGAGCGCCTTCAGCAGAAACACCAGGGCATGTTCGACGAGTTTCATCGGTTCCACTCCGACGGATCCGGCGGCGCGACCAGCTCAGCATTCTTGACCGCTTCAATCGCTGCCATCAGCGCCGGCTCGAACAGATGAGAGTTCTGCAAGCGCATGTTCGATGTCGTGTACGCTTCGCCCTTTGCCGGGTCGTAGATGATCAGGGCGTAGGGCGGGACTGCCGCCGGCTCGGCCTTCTCAAGCCCGAGAATGATTCGAAGGAGCGGTCTGATGAAGTCCAGGCCAAATGGCTCCGCGTCGCTCACGCCGCCTCCACTTCCCCATCCGCCGCCCTTGCCGCCTCGACGAATGCCGGGTGGCAGTAGAACGGAGGGACGACTTGTTCGGTTACTTCGGACACGAGCGAAGTGAGCATCGCGGACCAGTCGGCGCAGAGGGTGCGGATGTCGAAGCGGTCGAGCGCTTGCCTGGCTTGATACCCGCGCGTCTCGCTTGGGCGCTTCGGGTAGTACGCCATCGCTTCGACCACGGCAGCAACGAAAGCAGCGCGGAATTCCTCCGACGCCGGTGCGCACTCGTACGACACGTTGATATCGATGGGCTGAGGCCCGCCAGGAATCAGGACTCCGCGCTCGCCGACCGTCTCGTTCAGCGCTGCGATGGGTGTCGCCACGATTCTGCACCCGGCCGCCTGCGCCTGAGCCGCAGTGATTGAGTAGGTCTCCGAGAACCACTCCGGCATCGCCCAGCATCCCGAAGACAGGAACTCGCGCGCCAGTTCTTTCGGGCCGAGGCGACCGAGCAGCTTCACACCGGGCAGCTCTCGCGCCTTCGCCTCGAGCTTGTCCGCGAGCTCTCGGTTGCCCGGGTGACCCTTGCGCAAGTTGTCGAAGCCGTACGTCACAACCAGCTCCGCGTCGGGCACCTGAGCGCGAATGTCCGGCCACAGATCGAGCAACGTCTGGAGCCCGCGGTCAGGCGACGACGAATAGATGCATTTGTTGTTGTTCCGCTCGACATCCTGCTCGAACAATTCGAAATCGATCCCGTTCCGCGTGACCACGACGCGCCCGGGGTCCACGAAGGGGTGCGTCTCGAGCACGTATTGCTTGTGCCAATTCGACAGACAGAGAATGCGGTCGAAGCGCTGCCAGTTGTGCGGATAGAGCGCCGCCGGAACCACGTCGTGCACCCATAGTAACCTCACGCGCGCTTCCACCCCCGGCTGGTCCACGAACGCCGCATACCGCGACACCACGAGCACGTCGCAGCTCACCTGCGTGTACCTCGCCGCGTCGAACCAGTGCACCCCGTCGTAAACGCCCTCTTGCTCCGGCGTGCAGTGCCCGTAATGCCGGACGCGATGCCCGCACGCAGCGAGTCCGCGCGCCATCTCCCACGCCATCGTTTCCGAGCCGCCGATGCCGGTCTCCTCGATGGTCTTCGGCGTCCAGTTCTCGTAAGCCGGGCCGGTGAAGATGACGACGTCGAGCTTGCCGTCCTCGACGGGCGGGAGCGTGGATTCATCGACGGGCGGCAGCGCAGGACGCGTGTCGTTCGCCGGCACCGGAGCAGCCTGGGGCGCCTCGAGCTGGACCTTCCCGCTGATCAGCGCTTCACACGCCTCGGCCACCTGCGCGCTGATCTTCCCGAGCGTGACGAGCCGAGCCAAAGACGTGTCCACCTCGCGCCCAATCCTCACGGCCTCGTACTGCCTGAGCTGGTCCATCAGGTCCGGGTCGCCGTTCAGGCCCTTCAGCCCGCGACGGCATGCTTCTGCGGCCCCGTCGATGTCGCCGAAGTGCGCGTGAATCTGCGCCACGTACCGCTCGATGTCGAACCGCTCGGTCGGGTTGTAGAACAGCACGGTCTCCGCGTCGGGCAAACGCGCGCCGTCCTCGTAGAACTTCTTGGCCCGGTGGAGATTCCGGTCCCGTTCCGCCTGGCTGCCCTCAACAGCCATGCCGAAGAACGCCTTGGCCATCAGGAAGTAGGGGTCAGGCCACGCTTTCGTGAGCGTTGCGGCCTGCGCCCACTTGATTGCCTGGTTGTAGCCGCCCGAGGACAGCGCAATCCGCCCGAGCTCGAGCTCGGCCAGGCACTTCTCGTCGGCCCAGCCGGAGATTTCGGCGTACCGTGCGAGCATGTCCTGAGCAGCGCCGAACGCACCGGCCCGGGCGTACTCGACGCCGCAGTAGTACATCGCGCGCGGGTCGGATTCGCCGACGCGTTGCAGGTAGGCTCGGAGGATACGGAGGTTTCGCTGCGGCTCGCGCGGTTTCGAGCCGGGTTGCGACGCGGCCCACTGCGCTCGGTGCTTGATCATCACGAGCGGGCGGCCGTCGGCGTCGTTCGGGACCGTGACGGCCTGCACTCCACCCGCTCGAGGCATGCAGACTTCGTGGCACGGGGTCGTCCAGACGAATGCCGACGCGGGACGGAGCAGCCGTTCGCGCCAGTGGACGCAGGTGCAGTTGCCGGCGGCGTCGTAGCTGTACTCGTACGGAATCAGGGCGGCGGAGTTGCTTTCGGGGAGGCTTGCGGCGAGGGAGCGGAGGTGTTCGGCGCCGATGACTACGTCGTCAGCATCAATCCAGAGGATCGTTTCGATGTCCGGCGGCACGAGACTGAACGAGAAGTTCCGGGCGTCGGAGAAATCCCAGATCGTCGCGTCGATGGCGCCGGTCAGCGGGTTGCGGTTGCAGCCGGTGTACAGCTCCCAGCGGTCCGCAAACTCCTGGGCGATTGCGGGGCTGCCGTCCGTCGAGCCAGTGTCTGCGATGGCGACGAAGTCCACGTGCGGGCGGAGGGATTCGAGGCAGGCGCGCAGGGTTGTGCCGGCGTCGCGTACAATCATCGCCAATGCGATGCGGCTCATTTCGGTGGCCCTTCTAGGTAGATGTACGTGTCCGCGTAACCGAGAAACTGCCGGGCGTTCTTGAGAGCATCCAGACCGCCTGTCACGTAGCAGTGTGCCTGGCTCCCGAGGTCCGCCTGAAGCAACACGAGACGTATCGCTTCATGGAGCCAGCGCCAGAACTCAGCGGCGTGACCGTCAAGGCTCGTGCGCGAGTAGACGTAATTGCGCAGCCGCTCTTTGTAGATTTCGCCAAGCACAGCGTGCAGTGGAGCCATGAGTTAGCGCCGGCCCTCCTCCCCAGACACCGACCGGAGGGGGACGGTCGGGTCACGGTTTGGAGGACCAGCAGTTGCGTCGTCGGGAGTCGAACCCGAATTACCGACCGGCTCGGCGTGCAGTCCCTCTGTCTTCGCCCACTCTGGAATCAAGAGCTCGCGACGGGCGAGCTCTTCGGCAACCCTCATGAACTGTTCCGCCAGCTCTTTCATCGTCCCTTCCGCCTCCCCTTCGTCTCGTCCTGCGCCAAGCACGACGCCGCCAGCGACTTCACCTTGCGCGTGATGTTCGTCATGCCGTCCGCTCCGCCATCAGCAAGCCAGTACACCTCGCCTATCTCGCACAGCGCGAGGATGCGGCCGGCGAGGGAGCTCACGCGGTTGCTGGTTTGCTTCTTTGCTTTGCGTTTCTTCGTCATTCGGCCGCGCTCTCGTACGCGAAAGGCTCGCGCTTCTTGTCGTCAACATCGACGCCGAGGCTCTTGAGTTTGGAGACGAGCCAGGCGCGGAAGTTTCGTGGATCGGAGTCGTAGGCGCCTAATGCTTCGCGCAGGAGCCCACGCCTGATGAACAGCGCGGACCTTGTCATCCCGAACTTTTCGACGGCTTCGCGCTTATAGCGCGCCTCACGCTCCAGTCTCTTGCTCTCTTCTCTCGTTGCGCGCTCCTCTTCGCTCAGGCGCGGCGCCTGCGGCAGCAGGCCTCTTTTCCTGTCGCGCGCCCTTCGGTAGATCTCAAGGGAATTTCGCAGGTGCTTTTCGCATAGCGTTTTGCCAGGCACGGGCGGCGAATCGCAGGCTCCGCAAGAATTGGCCGCTCTTCGCTTGCTGTACCTTGCGTTGGCGCCGCGGCGTGCCCGCTCCAGCACCTTCCTGTACATCGAAACAACGTCAGCGAGCGCCTTCTCCTTCGTCTCCGCCTCGACGTAGAAGACGTGCTTACCGTCCTTGAGCTTTCCCTCGACGGTCTCGCACGAAGCAACCGACCCGTCCTTGTGAAGTTCTACTCGGAACCACATCGCATCACCTCCAAATCATCTGCGCGAATGCGACGAGTAGCGCTCCGGCGACCAGTCCCAGGCCCAGCGAGCCGAAGTGCAGCGTGTCCTGCCTGAAGAATTCACTCATCGTCCCATCGCCCTTCTCAAAACAGCATGCGGCGACCGCTTCCACTCCTGCCGCCGCTTCTCTTCGACTTTGCGGACTGCTTCGGCGCGCCAGGCGGTCGGGTTGTCTTCCTTGCGCACGACCGTCACGGGCAGCGCCCCGTCTGTCGGCCTCTCGAGCGCCACGGAGAGCCCCAGCACGACCGCCGAGAGCTCGTCACAGTGCCCGTCGCCAGTTCGCGCGTATTCGATGCGCTCGTTCCCGCTCGGCATCAGCATGCCTGCCACCGACCTGAACTGTCGGATGAGCTGTTGCCGCTCCTGAATGCGAATCTCGCCCGCAAGCATGGCCGTTCGGACAGCGCGGAACCGCGTGAGCTTGCTGCCCTCGCCGCTTCCGCCCGTCCAAGGCACGTGAATCAGCGTCAGCCCCACCGACCGAGCGATGTCCCGCAGCGAATAGAACTCGGCCTGGTCGGTCTGGACGTACGGCGTCTCGTCCTGCCGCCCCGCCATGAGCATGTAGGGCTTGACGACGAGGTCCCGGAACTTCTCGAGCACTTCGCGCGGGTTCCCGTTCGGCGGATACGAGCCGGAGTCCTGAACCCAGGTCAGCCGGTTTTTCGTCGGATCGGGCGATGGCTCCGTCGTGATGACGGCCCAGCCGAAGTAGTCGTGCCCGAAGGCCGGGTCGATCGCGAATATGGGGCGCATGCCGTTGCGGACGCCCAGTCGCTCTTCGCCCTGGAGCGCCATGTCCACGGCGAGCCCGAACCAGTCCTGCTCGACGCCATCGACCGGCACAGCCGCGTACTCCCGCAGCCAAGCCCGCTCGTTCGGCTCTGCTGCACGCGTTGCAGCTTCCGTCAGCGTCGGGTTGATGTCCCATGTCGTCCCGAACGAGACGCACTGCTGGTCCGTCTCGCCCATGTCGAACGCCTTCGCGTGAAAGTCGGCCGTTGTGAGCGGCGACGAGACGAGAAACATCCGCGCGTCGGGTAACGTGGCGAGCGCAGGTGCCAGCGAAGTAATGACTTGCTCGGCTGGGTTCTTCGATGTCTTGTCGTCGTTCCAGCGCGAGACCTCGTCGCACCAGGCGAAGGCGACGGTGCCGCCGACAGAGCTGCGGAATGACGCCGTGATGACCTCGAACACCGCCGGCTGGTCAGCGACGCGAATCGTCTGGCCTGCAACGGCGTGCGGCACCTCGAGCGCCTCGAGAATCGCCGCGATGCCCGGGATACGAGCTCCGGATTCCTTGTTGCGCACCGACAGGAACGCGTAGACGAGCGGCGGTGAGCCAGGGACGTGCGGGTGCTCCCCGAACAGCATCTCCGCAACTGCCAACCGCGGCGCAACGCACGTCGAGGCGAACACGCGGCGGCCCTTGCGGATGACCCAGCGTCGCTTTCCCGAACGGTAGAACCGGCCTATCTCCCGCCTCCACCAGTCGGGCATCGGCTCGAGCCCCGCAGCGACGAGTGCGCGCTCCATGGCCCAGAGCTGGGAGAGGAAGCGGTCGGGGTTTCTCACGCGCACCACCGCGAGAACTCGATGTCACGGGTTGAAAGGGCGATTCGGGCTAGCTCAGCGTCCTCCTCGGTGTCCTCAGCGTCGGCGCAACCTTCGGCGACACAAACCAGGACGCGCTCGCGCAGCCTGTCCTCGAGCGCATGGGCGCACTCGTCATCGTCAGCGATGAACCGAATCGTCTCGACAACGCGACGCGCCACTTCTGGCGTTAGCGGGCCTTCGAGCAGCTTCTTGGCGCTCTCGTACGCGTCGTGCTCGGCCTGGTAGTCAGGCTTACCCACGCCGCTTCGCCTGCCTCACAGCACGGCGAAGGAACGCGTTCAGTCGAGCGACCTCACGCAGCACATCCCGCTTCGGTCCAGTCCGGCGCCGACTCGGGTCCCATCGCTGTGCCACGGCACACTCGTGACACAGGTTGGGCCACTGTGTCAAACGAATAGTGTCGGGCGTTCAGTTCCGGAGCGGACAGCACGCTGCTACCCTGCCCGCATGCTGCGCTGCGCCGTTCTGTGCCTGGCCCTGCTTTCCTGCTCCGACCCGGACGACGACGACAGCGACGCCTTCATCGGACCGCCAGCGGTTCCTGCCTGCAAGGACGTTCCGCGCGTTGCGTTTGCTTGCCGCGATGCAGGACTCGCTCACCCAGACGGATCCGTCACTGGCATCGAGTGCAGACTCAACGTCTCCGACAACTCATGGCCCGATGGGTGCGCCGAGCTGAGCCGCAGCTATTCGCTCGTGACGTACTGCTGCCCCTAGCGCCCGGAACCCACAGCCCGGATGGCCTGCACCACGGCGCTCTCCTTGCCCTTCTCTGTCTCAACCGGCGCCGTCTCGAGCCCAAGCAACGCCTTCGCGCTCTCCATCGCCTTGATGGCCGCGTTGAAGTCAGGCTGAGCGTATGAGCTCACCTCGCCGTGCTTGTTCGTGAAGGAACGCTCAGCGTCCATGGCGGCCTGGGCCAGCTTGTCTAGGTTTATGAGCAGCTTCCGGCGCTTCCTGTCGGACTCTGGCACCAAATCGGCCAGTTTCTCGAGAATTACTCGGTCGGGGCTGTCAGCAAACGCCACGGTGGCACAATTCTAGCTCTGATCGCGTGCGCGCGCGAGAGCTGGCACAAATCGGCACTGGTGTGCAATTTGCGCTATTGACAAGCCTCCCGCAAAGCATGCGTAGTCGCGCGCGTTCTCAGTTCAGCCGAGCGATGTCAACCACCGGCTTCCGTACTGGCGGCGCATCGAGCACTTCGCCGGCCAGCCCATCCGCCGTAACTCGCAACAACCCACCAGCATTCTCAACACGCCGCACAGCGTTCATGCACGTGGTGTGGTCCATGGCGAACTCCCTGCCGAGCTCCGGGTAGCTCAGCCCGAACTTCCGCCGAGCGAGCCACATGGCGACGGAGCGGGCCTCGCAGATCGACTTGTGCTTGTCGCGCACGAGGATTTCATCGGCCGAGTAGAAGCCGTAGCACTCGGCGACTGTTTGGCAGATTGCTCGGATTGCGGGTCTCATGGGTGCCTCCGTTCCAGTTCGGCCCGTTCTTCCTCGGCCGGAATGACCTCACGCGTGAAGCGTTCGCGCACGTCGTCTCCACGAGCCCCGGCGGCAGCGAGCTCGACGAAGTTGGCGCCCGGGTCGCCCTTGTACTTCCGGCCGTTCTTCTCGGCCCAGGCCTTGGCCATGCGCTCGAAGCGCTCCTGCTCGGCGAGCATTCCCGAGAGACAGGCGCCCCATTCCTTCGGGCTTGGGCCTCGGTTGGCGGGCGGGAGCTTCGGAGCTGAGACGCGCTCCCTGGCCCGTTTACGAAGCCGCATGACGGTCTCGCGAATCTCGGCGAAGCTCGGGATGAACTTGCTAATTTCGACGAGCTCGAGGCGGGCGGCCTCTGCCTCCGAGGCGTCGAGCGATACGACCATCGCCTGGTAGGCTCGCGCGTTTTGCTCGGTGAACTTCACACCTGGGTAGGCATGGACTAGCCGCTGAATGAACTCACCTGCTTCGATTTCGGTCACAATCCACCTGCTTTCCTGCGTTCACCTTCGAGCCAAGCGTCCACGTCGAAGTCCGTTGCGCGCCTTCCGGGCGTCGGCCTCCCTCTGGAATTCGATGCTCTCGCGATTGCCGTCACGAGACTCCGGCGCCACTTGTCCAGTGACCTCTGCTCGGACCCGTCCTGGTACTTTGCACGGAAACTCCGTGTCTCGGAGTCGATGACCTCGGCCGGGATTAGGCCGCTGAGCAGGGACAGGCGCTGACCGGACGTGAGTTCCAGGTCCGATGGACAGGGGATCCTCACGCGCGCGTAATCCTCCTCTGAGGTCCATTCGTGGTCCTGATCCAGATCCCGGTCAGTCGCGAGAGTCTCGGGAACTTTCGCGAGAGTTGCGGAAGGCGGCGGAACTCTTGGCTTTCCTGGCTTATCCACCTTCTGATGCTTCTCCCAGTTGCGGATATTGAAGTAGCTCTGCCCGTCTACCTCGTAGAGCTGCACGAACCACCTCGCGAGTTCGTCGAGAGCTTTCGCGAGAGTCTCGGGAACTTTCCCGGGGAAGACTTGGCCGGCAAGCATGACTCGTGACGCGCGACCGTTGCCGTAGTCGTCAGCGAGGAGCATGAGGGCAATCGATCGGACGCGCGCCTCGGGCGAGGCGAGTGCCATTCGTTCGTCCTCGAGCCACTCCGGTTTGATGCTTCTGATTCTCCCGCTCATGCTGCCGCCTTCCAACTCAACACCACGTCAACCGCTTCTCGCTCCGAGTCCACAGTCCAAACCCGCACACCGTGCCGCCTGGCCTTCTCGTGCCAAGCCACCTGTTTCGAACTCAGCGCCTCACCCGGCAGCTTCACTTCGAGCCAGCCGTGAGGGGTCCAGAGGTCCGGCATGCCCGGTTCGCCACTCTGCGTCCCGCTGGAGCCCCGCTTACGCGTTACGCCGGTGCGGATGACCCAAACCCCGACCGAGCGCAGAGACGCGACGATTCTGGCTTGTAGCCGCGCCTCGGTGTCAGGCACAGCGCCTCCCGTGCACCCGCTCGAACGTCAGCGGCGCCTCGTCGTCGGCGCGCTCAAGTTCTCGAATCGAAAAGGCCGGCTTGGGCGACCAGACGGGCAGGTGCTTCAGGAGCTCCTCGGCCAGCCCCGGGTCGTTCGCCCTGAGGTTTCCAGACCACTTGAGCAGGATGGTTCGCTGCCGGCGCGTGTCGTTCGGGGCCATCTGCCAGACGCGGTCGGTGATTTCGCGGCACTCGTCGGTCACGACACCCTCGCCGCCAGCAGGTCCAGCCTGCGCCAGAACAGGCAGAATTCGCAGATGGGCAGCCCGTAACGGTCGCGCTGGACAGGGTCGCCGCAGTCGATGCAGCGCCTCACAGAACCCCCCGTTCCTCATCGAACCGCTTCACCGCCCCGAGCACGTCCGACCGCATGATCATCGCCCCGAGCACGGCGTCCCGGATGGCGATGCCCGCCCGGACGACCGCGACGCACCGGACGAGGTCGCGCAGGTCTTCGGCGGGGATGCGGACTTTGGCGTCGCCGGGGACGTCATCCTCAAGCCTGTACGTCTCGAGCTCGTCGAGGCGGTCAGAGTCGATCACGCCGACCCCCAGGCCGGGCCGTTCGCGCCGGATGGTGAGAGGGTGGGTTCGGCGCCGACGGGGCCCGGTTGACGTGCATCCACCCCTGCATCGGCACCCGAGGTCAGCCGTGTTTCAGGCCACGTCCCGAATCCCCTAGTTCCCCTGACAATCGCTAATTGTCCGGTGTTCTCGCTCGGTTGACCTGGTTCGAGTCCAGGCTCTGGAGCAGTAATCCCAGAAGTTACAGAGCGCCCGTCAACCGACCTGTCTCCCTCGTCGTACCTGACACAGGCGACCGCCTTGCACAGTTCCGACCCCTCACGGGTCGTGTAGCGGTCCACGCTGGTCCCCTTAGGGTTGTGGGTCACGAGCTCGTCGGCCTCCTTGTCGGCCCCGTTACGACGCGCCACGGTG
>JACCDR010167581.1_pt1 | contig 14909 bp, 13 predicted proteins | sample 7446431 | NCBI WGS metagenome assembly JACCDR01 (sample SAMN15323443, study PRJNA562643) | freshwater metagenome | isolation source: river surface water | place: USA:Blue River Watershed | collected 2017-08-17 | reverse complement strand
GTTCCGATTGGGTATGATTCTCAATTCTGCGTTTGGGGGTGGCGAACCGTTCACGGAACCGTTTGCGAGACTTCCGATACCACGTACACATGCAGCATCTTCTATCACACCCGATTCGGAATCGTTTGCAGCATAAGGCCCCGTAACGTGGTCTCCCGTGCCATAACGTCTGTCCAATTCGGCCTCGGTGATGACTTCACCGTAATAAGGCACAATCAAGTCTCCCGTTTTGAACACGGGGTTACGTAATCTTGACGAATCGACATACAAACCTTTACCGCCTCCGGGAATGGTTGAGGGTTTGATACGGAGATGTCCTACGCTGCGCAAATGCGACCAACAGTAAGGTGCACCGATGCATGTCGTTCTAGAACATCTCCTTCCGTTGTTTGCAGTGGTCGCCATGCATCTCTGACACTTTAGAACGCACCAAAATTGGCCTTGGGGATTCGTGGAACCATCGGGTGTTTTCCATGTCAATTGAAATTTGTACGGCATTTTTTTATTGTCCATTCACAATCTCTGATAGTTTGTAGTTGAAACCGTTGGTGCAGAACGCGGTGTCCTCATGCACGAATGCCATCATACGTGTCACAAACACTTCTGTGCTCCGAAGACCCAAACGCTCACATATTTGTTTCTTGGTCGCTTTGGCAGAACTGCATGTCTTGAAGACTTTATGGTGTTTGTAGTCGTCTTTGACGTTCACGATGTACAAGAGGATTGCACATGGAACTGGAGAGTCGAGTACTGTAAAGTCAGCTCTTCGTAGTTTGGCCGGAGTCGTCATCTGTGTATCTGATATTTGATGATGGTGTATATGTCGTTATTGCCCGTTCCGTATTTGACCGCATTGTTGATTGCAAAGTACTGAAATAAAATGCAAATAGATAAGGAAATCCCACGACATTGTCATGCAAAGTAACCCGACTTTTTCCATGAGGAGATACCTGGGTAACAAGTGGAGATTGCAAGGGTTCTTATGGGACAGCTTGGTAGACTATGGCATTGAAGTAGACGGTGTACACACGGTCGCCGACTTGTTCTTTGGAACGGGTATTGTCATGCACATGTTTTGTCAACGCTTTCCCAACCTCAAAGTCGCCATATGTAATGATTGTGAACCGTACACACAAACCATCATGCGAGGCAGGTTGTGTCACAATGACCGTGATTTGGACTCGGGAAAGCTCTCCAAGAGACTCGACAAGTACTCCAGAGAGGCAAAGGATATGGTTGACAACGACAAGAGTTACAATGGGGGGTACATTACCCATCACATGAGCAAGGTGGACCCTATCCGTAAATCGCGTATGTTCACTTGCAGGAACGCAAAGATACTTGACGCATTGTTTGAACACATCATCCCTAAAACGGACCACGTTGCCAAGTTGTCTGCGATGGAGGCAATGCTAAGAACCAGCAATGGAATGGGAAACTTCCAAAGTGCCATGCACAATAACCGCGTGCGCAAAACAGATATACCATTACAACTTCCTGTTCCACGGGGCATATCAGGCAACATACGTACTGTTTTCCATTGTCAGTTGGCAGAAAAGCTTATACGCAACTTGCCCAATAACATTGACGTGTTGTACATAGACCCCCCGTACAACACAAAAGCCAAATACTATGCTTTCTATGAGGCGTTCAATAGGGTGCTTGGTGGAGAGAAACAAAAGAATATTGACGACGACAAGCACAGTTTCCTCCACAAGTCCACTGTGGAAGACACAATGTGCTCAATGTTGTGTGAACTCAAACCAAAGTGCAAGTATGTGGCAATCAGCTACCCAATGGAAGGTGGAAACATGTCCATCCCAAAACTAGTCGACATATTGACATCCGAGTGTAAATACAGTAACGTAAAAGTATACACTGCCGCCATACCAAAATACCGACAGGAAATGAATTTGATACGTGAGGCTTTGGTTCTTGCAAGCACTCGCTAATCCGAGCGTGTTACGACATACACGGCCTCCTTTCCAACTCTGTAGTCAACGAAGACAATGTAACGCTTGTTGCCAGGCTCTTGCTGCCTCTTGAATGCATAATGTGCTGGGTAGCCAGCCCTCAAGCTGTCGAAACATTTCAAATACCTATCGTGTTTCTGTGTAGTGTCAGAGCAGTTGACAGTCCTCTCGAATGCAAAATCGCGAGAGATGGGTGCAAACTCTGGGCATTCTTCCTGCAAGCTCTTGACTACCAACTTCCCCTCCAAACACTCCCCTTTTTGTGTAAACCTCGTGACGGCCTTGGACGGTAAGTGAAACTTGAAGTTGCGCTTGGGCTCTGTCAGTACCACCACTCCAACTCCCGTGCCACCCAATGGAACACTTGCACCCGTAGATACCTTTCCACTGTGCAAATCACAAAACCGCATGGTGGTGTTCTTGGTACCTCCTTGGTGTCCACTCTGCGATATCTTTGGAAGGATTGCCACAACCGCTACATTAAAGCTACCAAATGCTTCAGTTCGTTGCAGTTCGTTAAATTTGACAGTGAAGTATCAACCACAAACCCCATCATTAGCACGTGATAGACTCTTGCTCAGGCTGTAGCGAGGCAGGGGCAAGGACCGAGGTCACAAGCCGCTTTGTTGTCACAACATGTGACATTCTTTAAGAAAACGTTACGACTTCCGTTGACATCCCTGTCGGCAGTTATTCCACAGTGTCGGCATCTGAAGACCTTGCTTCCACCAACGCAATGGTTGATTTTCAAGCAATGCCCACAGGTCTTCGTGGTATACTCTTCTGTAACTACCCAGACTTTTGATGCATGCTCCTTGGCTTTTTCCTCCAACCTTCTTCTGAAGGTGTAGTGTGACCAAGTGAGTAACTTCCTTGCAGTGACATTGTTGATGAGTCTCGACCGTTTGTCACTGACCATGCTTTGTGTCTCAAATTTTGGGATGATGATGTTTTCAAACGTCCTCACAAGAAGCAAGGCCACCTTCCAATGCACTTCGGCCACCAGGTGTTTTATGCGTGCTCTAAGCCTGACTTGGGCCTTCTTGTGAGAACGCCTCGAACGTTTGTTGGTGCATTTGGAGGTTTTTGAGATGAGTTTGTCGAGATACAAGCATAGCCTAAACAGCCGTTGAACATCACCGTGTGCCAACTTGAAGCAAACACCATGGGATGGACTGTAGACTGTCTGGAATGTCCTCGCCCCTGGGTCTAAAGAACACCAGGAGTGTCGCAACTTAGCTTGGCCCCCTTGGTTATCGAGGGCACATGCTTCGTAAGGGACACATAAGTAGAACCTTCCAAGACGGTCGAGCTGCAAACGGCATTCACAAGAGATGGTGGTCATCATGGTATCTCTCTTCCTGACTCTTATTTTGATGGCGTTCTGGATATAAGTGGGATACATGGTCAAAGACCACCTTTCTCGTTCATTGCCATCATCCTGTGGTTTGTCTTCCACAATGCTCTTGACCGCCTCTGGAGGGATTACGATTGATTGTTCGTCTTTCTTGGAACGGAACTTGACTTGAAAACGGTGGTCAGGGTCAATTTTTTGCTTCTGAAAGTTCGTCTTAAATGCGCTTTGCAAGTCATCAAGTGCGCCGTCTCTGACGTGTTTCGGGCAATCCAGAAGATATGATAGGCTCTTGGGAAGATTCTTTGCAGTGACAAACTGCTTCCTCAGGGCATACTTGTCGACTTTCTCTTGAGTCTTGTTCAAGTGTCCCAGTGCCAGATTGTATGTCTTTCTCACACAACCGAACCACTTCCGTAGAACATGTCTTGTTTCCGGATTGGGAAAGAGGCGATACTTCTTGCATTTGATTGGCTTGGGTTCCTCTGCTTTCTTTCGTGACATTTTGAGCTTGGGGATTGTTTTTGACTTGGTACTTCCTTTTGCCATCGACTCTGCAGTTGAAAACGTTGACGATGGCCAACAAGTCCTCTGTAAGTTCTTTGTTGTCTCCATACTCTCCTTCCACTCCATCATTGTAAACCACGACTTTGACTCCATGGCACTGAAACATCCATTGCAACAGGTCGAATGCGAGCTTGCAAAGCCTGTCTCTGTGGGCAACCACAACTTCTTACACAAGTCCCTTGCTTGATTGCTCCAAAATGGTTCTGAGACTTCTGATGCACTTGATGGTGCCATCGTCCCCCCACTTGTGAAGGGTGTTTGAACAGATACCGAGGGCATCTCCTGCAACCCTGCTTGTGACAAATTCCATTCGGTGGTGTAGTCCGAAATCTTGTTTCTTTGTTGGTTGACCTATGTTCTAATCATTCCTTTAAGACGTATTTTGTTGATTTTGAGCATCTAAACACAAATGGTGTTAAATGATAGAAACTAGTTCAACAGTTGCAGCCCTGAAGGCTTGCATGTTACGTGTTATAAAAGGGCCATCAACTTGTCCAGAGCGTCTATTGTACCTCACTGCTGGCTGGTTTCTTTCTAACACCCGCATAGTAACATCTTGGGTTGGTTCAAAAACTCGTGTTCTACACACATTAACATACCAATTCCACAAATTTTCGTAAGAAACATGCATGCTGTTTTTAGTTGACCGTAACACATTGTGTTCTTCTTCAAATCATTAGAACCTCGACATCTCGGCATTTCACTGAGCAATGGTTAGACAGACAACACGATTGTTCATGATGGTAGCACATGACACATGCGTCATCGTGTGTTGGCAGACCGCCGTTGTGTTGGTTGTTCCAGAAGTAGTAGGACTGGGCAGCCTTTGTGTCAGAGCAAATAAAGTGGTCAGAGACAGGACCGAACATTCCGTCCTTGGAACAGTTGGAGAAAAGGTTTTGCTCGGCCATATGTTGTCTATCTATGTATTGTCCCATCCCAAATAGACGCAAGTGTTACAATCTGCTCTCATCACAAGCAAGCAATACTCCAACAATTCAAACATCCAATGCTACTCCCATGCCTTTGAGCTCCTCCAAACCATCCCGAAACTCTTTCTCTAGAGCATCTGCCTTGCTTTCAGCTTCCAAAACAAGAGATTCGGTTTTTCCCTTGGTTTTCATGGCATCTTCCAATTTCTGTTGGTGCTTCTGTATCTTCTCACGGTGACGTTCCACGCCCAAACTCGCATACTCACATTCCGTTCTGTAACCTTGCGCCATATACCTCTTGTCCAGCGCTTCTTTGCGTGCATTGTTGACTGCTACAATCTTCTTGACGATGGTATGTTCGGAATATACCGACCCACGCACAATCACCTCAAAGGAGCAGATACGCATTTTTGCACCATGTTCCACTTGTGCCTTCGTGCGCTTGAACCTTAGTGTTGTTTGGATACCACCGCAACCTGCACTGTTGATGCAAACACGCATCGTCTTGCTCGTGGGCTTGCTTGGGTCTTGAGGTCTGGTGTCGACCACCAGCTTGTCCAAGACCATGTTACCTGCAACGAGAGTTAACACATACTCCTCTAACGGTGTGGTCCCCATGTTCACATCAAGGTAAAAAGGATATCGGTCATCGTTCCAATGTTGCATGTCGACAATCGCGTTGGCAAGTTGTGACCCCGATGTATCGTGCACGCGCAACCGGATGTCAATCATCATCATGATGACAATAATACACATAGATACATAGTCTGTCAATTTATATACTCATGACTCCGGGTCAAAGTCATCAAAATCCATGCGTGCAAACGACACCCTGGAGTCCAGGATTTTTCGTTGGGTTTCCATGAGTTTCCGGGACAGCTGTCTCGAGACGGTGGCGGGTCTTGCTGACCCCAGTGACTTGTTGTTGACGAAATCATAACCTGTGGTTTCGTTCAGAGGCATGACCATGTTGGTTCCTTCTTCCACGAATCCAAGCTTTTTGTAGTAACCTTTCAGCTTGGTGAGCTGCCCTATATCCGACTGGGCTATGAGCTGCAACGAATCGCACTTGTACTTGTCTCTGCACAAGAACGCGATAAAGTATATCACCGGAATGGCAAGTCCCTTGATGTCACACGACTTGCTGTAGTACTTGTCTGTCATGATGGCTTTTGTGGTGCATTTGCACAGGATGTGCAGAGAAGCTTGCTTGCTGCTTTTGTCGGCTTCGTAGATGGCCATCACCAAAACCTTGGCGTTCTTTTGTTTCGTCAAAACGAGGACGTGTTGGGTATCGTCTTTGTATCTGATGATGTCACGTGCAACATCCACGAGGGTATCCTCTTTTGCAGTGGTGGGTGCGTGGCATATCTTTGCACCCTCCAGGATTTGAATGGCCACATTCATATCTTTAACTTCGGACAGTGCGAATCCTAGGTGATTCATCATGGCTGCGATATCTTCGATTTTACGCACTTCGTTGAATTTGGGTAGGGAAACAGGAGTTTTTTGCCACCACTTTGACATTTTGTGTAATTTTGATTTTATATATGTTACGTCTCTTGATGGTGTGTCCGACATTTTGTCATGTTCATTGAAATGGCTCCGTCAAACATGTTGGATTTGTTTTCCGGCATTGGAGGCATGTCCCTGGCCTTCCACGGCATATTCAAGACCGTCGCTTACTGTGAAATAGACAAACAATGCCAATGTATCCTGAGAGCCAACATGCATCGCAGTAGGATTGATACGGCTCCCATATTCGAAGACATAACCAAATTACAACCCCAACACATCTCGAAACAACACAAGATTCACATCATATCCGCAGGATTTCCATGTCAAAACATATCCTCATGCAACAGGAACACCGGTGGTATCGATGGTGAGAAGTCGTCATTGTTTTATCACGTGTTGCGTTTGGCTTCTCAAATACCCGAATGTCAAGTCATCATTCTCGAAAACGTCGCGAACATCATCAACGAAGGGCTGGAAGTCATAGAGAAAGAGCTTGCAAAGATAGGATACACGTTCATCACATGGTCTATCTTCAGTGCGTGTGAAGTGGGAGGCATACAACAACGTAAACGATGGGTCGCAGCGGCTGCAAAATCAAAAGTTGCGTTACAGAGCATAATCCCTTCCCGTTCTTTGCCAAACCCTCGCTCATTGATACAACTTCGTAACACGTTTGCAACGTTTTGGGATACATGGAAGCATATGTCTTCTGCAAACAAAAACCTGCTCGTGAGTGACAAAGGACATTTCTTGACGAGGAAAACAGCCAACAAACGAAACAAGATGTTGGGCAACAGTTTGGTACCTCAAATGCTAAATTTTGCTTTTATGATGTTGGTACTTGGTACCACCATGAAGAAACCAGTCATCAAACACGGGTCTATGTCTTTAGACTCATACATCAAAATCAAAGATTCAGGAAAAATCACATACATCCAAAAGCCGTTCTTGGTCAAACGACCACCTCTGAACATTCCTTTGTCAAACGAAGACGCAACGTATACGAGCTTATACTTCAGCACTCCTGCGGTGTCAGACTTTGCATGGGGAGTCCAATATCTCAACGAAAGGACACGTACATTATTGGCACCTCAATTGGCACACATGCATGCAGACTTTTCAAAGTATCACCTCGTGCGCAAAATGTGGTTCGTGCGTCCAAACTTTACCGAGTATCTAATGGGATACCCAAAAGACTACACATCCTGCTGACGAGTGCAAGGGAGCAGACGCCATTTCTGAGGCCTCTCCGTATCTCCAAGCCACAACAAACAATCCTTCATGCTTTTCAAAGCCCGCCCGTCTGCGATTTCGGTACGTGCTACACCCTGACCACAACGTTTGATAGACCGCGCATGCATGATACATGTACGTTCCATCACCCATTCAGCGTTGTGTGTGAAAATATTGTTGAACTTGGATGCTTGCCATTCTTCTCCTGCCCCACCATTCATGATGGCTTCGGTCACGATTTTCCGCACGACCTCTGTGTTGGATGGAAGTTTGCAGAATGACAAGAAGACGGAATCGTCTCCAGAGGCATAACGTATCACAATCTTCCCATCAGACCCATCGTTCAACTTGACGCTCGAGTCGTCCACAGTGATGGTCGCTACTTTCCACCGCTTGAGGACCACTCTCAAGATGAAGTTCTGGGCATATGCGGATGTCTCCAGTACGTGCATGAGCTCGTCGTGTTTCACCTTCAAAGTTTTGTCCCTGGCAGACAACAATGTCTGGATGTGTTGGTCGATTTTGACCATGTACTCTCCTTCCGATGCTACCACCGCCTCTCTAGAAACGGGAGTCAATGTCCCATCCATAACGTAGCACTTCCACGTTGTGACATCCACGTAGACGCTGCGGATGGAGCGCCATTCTTTGTCGAAGAGCATGTCACGTGGAAGAATGGGTCTGATTGCACGCCGTTTCTGAACTGCCGCCTTTATTTGCAACATCTCCCTGTTGTCTTCGCACAACACCATATCCACCACCTTGTCCACTGGTGGCAACACGTGTCCCGATTGGTTCAAAGCCATCACACACGCATCCCTCGTGATGGGGCACGCAGCAGTGAACGTCTTGAGTTTTCCGGTATCTCTTCCTCCTCTTGCCACTTCTTCCCTGAAACGCTGCTTCAAGTCGATGGCGTCCAACTGAATCACCAAGGGAACACATTTGCTTATCGTGGCCGTAACCATGACTTCCAAAGACGACGCAATCTCTCCAGTGGTATCCTTTGCGACGAGGGATTTCAGCTTTTTGTTCTTGGTGGGTCCTTGGCCTTCGTAGTACAACGCATCGTTCCTGACGAACAGCTTTCGTTTCCTGCTTCCTCCTTCTGCAGAAGTATGTTGTCGTCCGCTGACGATGACGGGGACGTAACGTTTGGTGTAGTACGCAAACTTCTCGCCCTTGACCTCCCACCCCTTGATTGAACGAAAACCATTCTGAAACGGCTTCAGCAACTCGAAGAGGAAACCGGTGAGAGCGACGGAGCATTCAAAATCATCTTTGTGCATGTATGTCCGGACGTGTTCGAACCCGTTGTTGCGACGGATATCGTCTGTCTGATATCCCGCGTGTCTGAAAAGGGTTTGCATGACGTCACATGTGAGTTTCTGTTTGGCCATGTTGACGAGCATGTGTGTGGGAACTCTGCGATTGGAACGTACGCTCCGACTCCTGTGAAACAACTCGTAGGCAAAGAGCATGATGGGAACCTTCATCTTGCCGTCATCCAATCCGTCTACAGTCGCCAGAAAGTCCGACAGGTCCACTTGGCGGCGTTTGGGAAGCTTGGGTGGCCAAACCACTTCCGAATCGTCGTCCCATTTGAGCATCATGACGACGTTCTCCTCCGAGTACGAAGAAGGGTCGAAAAATCCCTCTTTGCAATCCTCCTTACCAAAAGCGCTTTGTAGAATTCGGGTCGTCACACGGATACCTTCGCACGTGAACACCAGAGAAATGGCCTCTGGGCACTTCAAGACGCTCACGGCATCCGCCGCATACATGATGTTCATAGATGTGGGAGACCTCTTGTTGGATTTCATGGGTGACCCTAGCACCGCCACGAACATCGCGCCTTTCTTCTCCACCGCAAGGTAGTCCGCCCTGAATTGTGCCAGAGCTTGGACCGTCTGCTGGCTGTCCCATCCGTGACGTTCTTTCGCGGTGAATTTTTCTGGTAGTTCCACACTGAGTTCGAGTTGTTCTCCCGTGGCGTACCCATTGAGTTTCACCTTGTCCATGTTTGGGAGGTGGGATTGCATTTCGACTTCAGGATGGACTTCCATTTCTAGCCAATGCATGGTGGCCAAGTGTGTGGCGCTCACGATTGCCATGGTATCACAAGACGAACCGGTGGACAGAGGTACACCCGTAGAACTTCCCGAGCTCAAAAGCATCCTCAGCTCGCGATGGTACTGTGCCGGAGCATCTCCTTCGTCTCTCTTCTTCTTTTTTGGCTTTTTGATGCCTTCGCCACGATTGAGCAGCACACGGTCGCCTTCGTCCACGATGACCATGACCCCAGCAATTTGCAAACTCTTGATGAACTTGCGTGTCTTGTAAAGAACGCCGCAATGTGATTGCACCACGAGAATCAGACCACCTTCTTTGATTTGATGGATTTGATACATGGCCGCTGCCATTTTCAGACGTTCCTTGCTGTCCCTGATGATACAACCATCCTTTCCTATGCACTTGTCGAAGTCGCTCCATTTCTCCTGACTCCCATCCATAAACTTGAAACAAGGCACATCATCGCCAGGGTACTGACTTTGAAAGTTTTGAAGCTTGCCACATACGCTCTTCGTGTTGCAAGAAGCCTCTGCCACGACGACGACGGTAGGAAGCTTGCGTTTTGCTCTTGCCACACACATGAAGAAAATGGCAAGCGTCTTGTTGCTTTGGCAAAAGCTGGCGACTACGTGAAACCCTGGGCTCGTTGCCACGTTGTCCAAGCTGTCGATATCGAACACGCATTGAGATTCCAAGTCTACCGCCACAGTGTCGTTATCATCGGTAGCATCCGAAGGGAGGTAAGTTTCGTCTTCATCGGTGGACATGTTGTCTTCTGTGCTCACCGCGGGTGCCGAAGAGTCTTCTTCGGTCTCTTGAAAGTACCTTTCAGATATGGTCTGGCCGCTGTCGTCGGTATCGGTATAGTTGCTGCTGACCACATCCATGTCGTCTTCTTCATCATAATGCACGGGTGTTACCGCGCTAGATGTCATGTTTGCCCGGTGCACCAGTCTTCATACAAAGAAAATAATGATGTCTCTATGATGATGTCCTGGTATATATAGTGTTTCGTTTGGTTTATAGAATATGTTGTTTTGGGGTTTTGAGAACTATCGAGTGGTTCGTAGCTTCCTGGGGACACAGGAAGCTGGACGTGTTGTGTGTTAGCTACGGATACGGATACGGATACCGTATGTACGCAAGACAACGTAGCTGGAATGGACGCACTGTACATTCGTGAGACCACAAACGTGTCATGTGTGCGTCCACACCATTGCAAAGAACGTGTTTCATGACTTGTAATATAATGGTCGAGCACTCTCTGGTCACACCCTCTTCAAACGACGAAACGATGGATACCCAGATGCAGCGGTTGCAAGAGGCATTAGATGCTCTTACGGTCCAAAATGCCCGACTTCTTGCCGAAAACGAACGTCTGGCCCGCGATAGGAACGAAGCTCTCCTGCAGGCCGAAAATGCTATGGAGGTGGCCACAAACGCCCAACATGCATTAGAAGCAACCCATGAGGAGTTGGTGGCTGAACGCGAAGAACGCTCCAATTTGCAACTGGCCCTTGCACTCCTTGCAGAGAGGTACGTTCTGTGCTTGCGACCCATACCATTATCATGTGGGTCCCAATACCGCATGCGGTGTCCAATGCAGGTTACCTGAGCTTTGGAGCAACGTGAGTGGTGAAGATAGGAATTGGAGGCGTTGGAGACCGTTCGTGATTTTGTCGGCTCTCCCTAACCTCGGGGGCCGTGGGCTCATGGCTCAGCGGCGTTGCCACCCTCTTGATTCTCAAAAAACAATTGTAACTCTTGTGTTTGATGGTTTTCAATACACATTCGGGTCGTATCTTAGAGTGAATTGCGGTCTCTTGCCTTCCACATCTATATGCGTCAACGCAGAATCTATTGCATGTACCACTTCTACCGTGAGGGGAACATTTCGGCTACGCAACGAATCCAGAAGAGAGATGATGGGCAAACAGTTTTTGAATCTCCATTCCAAATCATATTGCATATGATTGATGATGTTTGCAATGTCCATGTAAAGGAATTTTGGATTGTGCTTATTTGGTGCGTCTATTATGGCATTCTCCAAATCAATCCATGCCGGAGCTAAGGGTGCATCAGGAAGCCATACGAATCGATGTCCGCAGATGTCTATGTGACTGCTGATAGCAGCATTGCGTTGTACGAGCATAATATTATCTAGATGCGAATCATTGTAGACCAAGCCACAACGGTCGTAGGCCTGGCAAAGGCTCAATATAGCAGCCCGTACCACGACTAATAATAACCCGATATCGCCATGAGACCAATCAGCAGTCCGGACACTCCCTTTCTCATAATAAGGCATTACAATTGCATGCATACGGTTTCCAGCTTTGCCATTGCACAATGGAAACATGTTCTGTTGCATACTGCCATATCTGGTGAAGTCGTCTTCGCAACTAAATTTACAAAAAGGCTCTGCAAATCCTTGCACTCCGTGTTCTGTCAACATCTTTGCCACGTCAAACTCTTTGACTAGTGTGCCTGCTTCACCAACTTTGACAACTACGACACGATGTTCGTCCAATATTGCTTTCAACACCCCCGAACGATTGGATTTCTTCAGTATTGCATCGACAAGCAACCACGGTGCAGTGGTATATCCACTTCGTGCAAGTCGGTCTTGGTTGCATGATGCACTTCCGTCTCCACCCTTAAGTTGTAGTGCTTTGAGAACGTACTTCAAGGATTTGGTCATAGTTCCATTTCCCGACCACTTTTTTAACGGCTTCATTTTTTTGGTATGATGCTTTTTTGATGCCACTCAAAAACAATCCAAACCACTTCCAAACACTATATAACCTATGAACTATTCCCATCATCATCATTTACCACCATGGACTCCACAACACAACTCTTGTCCGCATTCGATTCCATGTCTTTGGGTTCTCCACACACGATGAAAGTCCTTGAAACAGCTGCAAACACCGAAGCCAATGAAAACTTCAACATGGACAACATCATTCGTTCTCTCGTTGTCAAGCTGTTCGTGAACCGTTCCAAGTGGCCGGAGTTCTTTGCTACGGAGAACATGCGTCATTTGACTCTGTCGGATGTATCCGCATACATCACATTTTACTGGGAAGAACCTTGTGTGTGGTTTCAGTTCCGCGTGGGGTACCTTCACGACGCTGAAGTATCCACGCGCATCGATTTTCAACAATACATCAATAAGACGAAAACGTTCGTTTTTGCAAATGGCAAGGTGATGGATTTACGCTCCATGTTCGTCAAGTCACATCGCTTTGGAGGAGATTTCAGGTTGGGAGTGGACGTTTCGTTTGAAGAAGAATCAGAGTTGGTGGACCATTTCCTGACCGTGCCATTTATGAACCAACAAAAACAAAAATAAAGCACTGCAACATACAAACAAGCTGGCGAGTCGTAACGATGCCACTATGTATGCGCGTTTCATGGCGATGCTTTCCAAACATTCCATTCTCAGACGGTCACGTCCGAGGTCTCACTTGACGGCATGGTCTTCATATGCATCGCATGTTTGGGAGATGGTTCTTGCAGATGGAGATTGCAGTTGTACGGCCATCACACGCAAAATCGGTCTTTGCAGGAACATGGGGTTCAAAACTTTCACGTCCCCAGAAGCTACCGCCAAGGTCATGTTTCCAAGAGTCAAAGTGTATGCCAAGATGTGGTTACCACCCACGAAATGCAAATGGAATCCTCCTTATTCCATCGTGAGCGTATGGTTCGATATGCAAACTTTTGGACCTGGAGATATCCTCATGTCATTGCCGGATACGAGGGATATACGTGAGGCCAATAAACTCACTCGCATCGAGTACATAAAACATTCATCACGCTTTTTTTGTGGTACATATGCATCCAACACGACATCCGAATGGAATGATAAGTTGACGGACAATGGTTACACACCTGCCTACTGTGTGAGATGGCACTACGAGAGATGGGAGGACGCCGTTGTTTTTTTTGACGATTTGGCAGACATGATGAAACGTATGCAACCGAAAAGATGTAAAGGATGTTTCATGCCTGTGAGTTGTCGTATCAATGATGGTTGTGCCTCGTGTGATTTGGCGGTCTCTAAGATTCAAGCGGCATTCAGACGTGCCATTGCGAATCCTGAGTATTTTTTGTGTAGGCGAAGGTTGTTGAGAGAAGCTACAGAAATGGAAGAGGAATTGAATGAGCTCGAGTCTCTAAGGAAAATGCCTGGAAGAGCGGCGTCGGGAAACACGGGATGATGAACGCTTTTTGGAAGCGGCACGTCTTCTTGTAGGAGGAGCTTTAGATTTTGAACGTCTCTTCGACGTCTTCCTTGTCTTTTTCTTGGAACCACCTCCGCCATGCCCACCCCAGTTCTCGCTTCCACCTGAACATCCACATCCACCTCCGGACATGGTTGATGTTGTGCTTCTCCCGTTTGAAGGACGTCTTACAAATGACCACGCGTTCCTAGCTTGGGTCTTTGCTTTGTCAAAAATATCTTGGACAAATCCAGAGCCTTCATAATAGCTTTCACCTCCTCCGTAATAGTACGCCATATCGTGGTTTATATTCATCAAACGGAAAAATGTATCACGACTGAGAATGGAGTAGGTTATTCATATGTTATTGCATAACAACATGGCCGCAAGTACAAGACAAGACAAGACACGATGCATCCATGTGTTCATGTGCGAATGGGGAGACCAGTGTGGGAACGAAATCCAACAAAAATCCAATAATTATTACAGTGACACTGTGTCAGTTGGACGGACTTTTGTAACACCACCATTTATCCCCCAATGCATCCGCAAGGATGCGGTGGGTGGTATCGTAGCAGTTGTTTCCTCCAGAGTTTGTACCACGCTTGGCCGTTTTCATGTTAGAAAACCATTGACCCAGCTTTCTCTCGTCTTCATCATCTTTGGAACACACACTCGGCTTCTTCCCATGTACAACGTACCACTCCACATACTTCTCGGCCATCTCTGCTTGGATTGCTACCAAATCCTCCTTTTCGTACCATCCATACCCCAATGCATCCGCAAGGATACGGTGGGTGGTATCATAGCAGTTGCTTCCTCCAGGGCTTTTATCACGCTTGGCCGTTTTCATCTTAGAAAACCATTTTCCCAGCTTTCTTTCGTCTTCATCGTCTTTGGAACGCACATTCGGCTTCTTCCCATGTGCAACGTACCACTCCACATACTTCTCGGCCATCTCTGCTTGGATTGCTACCAAATCCTCCTTTTCGTACCATTTGTCCCCCAATGTATTCGCAAGGATACGGTG
>JACCDR010695309.1_pt1 | contig 14910 bp, 15 predicted proteins | sample 7446431 | NCBI WGS metagenome assembly JACCDR01 (sample SAMN15323443, study PRJNA562643) | freshwater metagenome | isolation source: river surface water | place: USA:Blue River Watershed | collected 2017-08-17 | reverse complement strand
TCGCCGCCATACTGCGTCCTTCATCGCTCTGTTGTGTCAAGGCATCCACCATATGCTCTTAACATTTCCTATTAGGAAATGTAAAAACCACAATCTAATATGTTTTGATTAAATGCATTAACCTTACATTCTGTCTCCACGCTGAGGTCCATTCTTTCGAACGGAGCGCGTGACAGGATTCAGTTGTCAAAGTGTCAGGAATTCGGGATCTTTAGTTTCGATTGTTTAAACTTTCATTTAAAAACCGCTCTTGCGAGCGGTCCACTATGCACACTACCTTCAGAAGGCGTCTACATATATGGACCGTTCCTAAAGTTTTTACTCATATCAGCAATGTCGGCCATTATACACGCGGCTTTAATAGTGTCAAATACAAAACCCCTCGAGGAGAGGGGTTTTGTTAATTCTCTAGAAAAACTATATTTTTAGGTCTTTTTTAGGCATTCGGACAACCCTAGATAAGCGCTTTATAGTGGCCTTTTTTCAACAAATACTGCCCCTCCCCAGGTTCTCCACAGCATACCCACAAAAAATAGATTTTCGGTCCAGATTCTTCTTAAAAGATACGTTCTGGATGTTTTTACTAGTCCTTTTTCTCTTTTCTTGTGAAATCCCTCTCGACATGTTCCCAAATTCGCCCTGCAACCTCTTTACCTCCAAGACCAAAAGCGATACCGAACGCTATCGCAAGCATCAACACAACGCCCATAAAGAGCATCTGGATAAGCTCTGTACCGACACCAATCTGTGAGAGCGCAGCAAGTACTGCAAAGATAATAATCGCCCATCGTGCGAGCGCAGCGATTCCATGATGTGCATTGATTCCAGTAGCCCCTGCAGCGGTCGCTATGAGTCGCTGTACAACGTTTGCGATCATTACCGCGATCACAAGTAAGATTGCTGCTACGAGCACTCGTGGAACGTACAAGAAGATAATCTGACTAAGGAAAAATGTGAGTGGTTGGATACCAAGTGTTGCAATTGCAGCGACAAGAAATACCGCAATAATAAACCACTTCACAATCCCCCCAACAAACGCGCCAGTGTTAAGAGTGAGGTGTCCCCGCTTTAGAACTTCTTCTACCCCAGTCTGACGTACTGCACCATCAACCTTTGCCCAAGCAAAAATTTGCTTAATAAGTTTCTCTATATAAATCGCAACAATCCAACCAATTACAAAAAGAAGTATTGAGAAAAGAAGATACACTCCAATTCTCACCACTTCACTTCCAACTTCTGTGAATGCTCTTGTAAGAGCGTCGCCCCATGATGAAAATATTGTCATAAATAAATTATTAATACTCCGAATAATGAGTACTGTAATTATATCAACTGCAAAGTAGTGATGCTACATCGCGCGCTCTTAGCTTCGTCGTGTATTATTTTGTGAGTCCTAGTTTGTCGACAATGACGTTGTGAGGATAGTCAAAAACATCTCTGATAAGTCTGTCTCCTACTCCCATTCTATATTTGAAATCATCAGCACCAATAAAAGCGAACTTAAGTTCTCTTCCCATTTCGGCCTCAATATGAGAAACAATTCTATTGATAACAGGCTGCTTAGCATTGTCTACAACCACAAGCATATCTACTTTTGCATCAGTGAGATCAGTGAACATCCCTGAAAGCGCAACCATTTTGAGGCGTCCAATCTTACTCAACTTTTTAAGGAGAACATCATGTGATGTAAATGCATTTTGAATAAGAAGGTCTTTAAACTCATTTTTAAATTTAAAATTCTCATTAAGAGAGTAGATTGTCTTTTTCCCAGCCCCTCGCTTCTTGAGAAAACCCGCGTCAACAAGAAATCTCATCTCTCGCTTAAGTGCAGCACCTTTTACTTGGGTTTTTTCTGAAATAGTTTCAGATAGAACTTTAAATTCCGGATTAAAGAGAAAGAGCTTCATCACCCTTACTCGTCCTTGTCCGCCAAGTAGCTTTTCTAGAGTTGTCATATGTTCATTGTATCCCCTTGAGGGATTTTTTCAAATACAAAATGGCCTCAAATACAAAAGACCCCGTCTTTCGACGGGGTCTTTTGTATTTAGGCGATGGATATATTATTTCAATTCCACCTTTCCTCCTGCAGCTTCAACCTGCTTCTTGAGGTTTTCAGCATCTTCTTTCTTCATTCCAGCCTTAAGAACTGAAGGAGCAGCATCTACGAGATCCTTAGCTTCCTTAAGTCCGAGACCAAGAACTTCCTTAACTACCTTGATAACAGCAATCTTGTTGCCTCCGCCGTCTGTAAGATTAACATCAAATGATGTCTTTTCTTCAGCAGCGCCTGCAGCAGCACCTGCCGCTGGAGCAGCAGCAACCGCAGCTGCTGATACTCCGAATTTCTTTTCAAGGAACTTCACGAGTTCGTGGAGTTCTATAACTGACATCTTTTCAATTGATTCAACAACTGTCTTGAACTGAGCAGGTGTTTCTACAACTGCGTTTTCTGTATCTGACATAATATTTTCTAATTTATAGTAATAACTTTTAATGTAACTTCAGTTTCATAACCGTCGCGCAAGCGATGTTAACTACGCTGTTTTCTTTTCCGCTATTGCATTAAGGGCAACAACAAATCCTTGGATTGGAGAATTGATAAGGTTGACGAACTGAGCATGGAGCGTATTGAGCGATGGAATCGCAGCAATAGAAACCATGAAGTCAGCAGCCTTGAATTCTTTTTCGTAAATTCCACCCATGATAGAAACTCGTTTTTCGAACTTCTTCTGGAACGCGTAGATTTCTCGAGCAGCCGCGATTACATCATCTGCATACACGATTGCGAGTTCTCCTTCGAGTTCTGGAACTTCACCACTGATTCCTGCTTCCTTAAGAGCAATCTTTGCGAGAGTTTTCTTTGCAACATAGTATCCAACATTCTTTCCTCGGAAGTCAGATCGAATTTCGTTCTGCTCATTCATTGGAAGCTTATGGAAGTTTGCAAAAACAACTGTCTTTGATTTAGCCACGATGTCTTTCACATCCTGTACTACAACTTTTTTCTGCTCTTTTGTTAAAGCCATTTTGTTTTTTGTTTTTGATAAATAACTTTTAACGACTTAGGTTTTTTCTAAAGAAAAAACCTGGTCGTTTCGACCGGGGCGACATAAGGAGTGAGTATTGCGATCCCCTATTGGCTTGCGCCGACAGGATATCGTTTCTACTTCTCGGTAGGACCTGTGCTCTTGGGTTGCCCCTGCAAGCTGCCTACTGTCTTTGAAGCCTTGCGAAGATACTACTATAAACAACAGAAAAGGCAATATTGAGACGGCTCGTTCTTTGTCTATAAAAACCAAAAGCCCACCCCTTGCGGGATGGGCTTTTTGGCTTTGAGACTTCTAACTGAGATATCGGATTACTCCTCTATCCCTGCCGACTAAGTCTACTAAGCTAATATTATTTAGCGAAGTATGAAGTAGAAGGTGTCTTGAAGTCATCAAGACCCCATGACTGGTTGATAGTTGTACCACCAACTGTCCATGCGATGTTTGTGATAACAAATCCGTACTGGCCAGAGTGTGTAACTGCGGCTGTTCCGAGAGTTGCTGTAACTGTAACCTGAGCTGTAGAACCATCAGCAATATCGTTGTTTGGGATAGTTACTGGTGTTCCTACTGCAGCAGCGAATGTAGTTACTGTGTTTGTAGCAGCTACCACAGTGAATGATGCAGCTGTTGGCTTTGTCATAGCGCCACCAAGAGCTGTTACATTAAATGTGAATGAAGCTGTCATATCTGTTGTAGAACCGTTCTGGTTTGATGTCTTTGTGATTGTAGGCACGCCAACGAGAGCAAACTGTGGAGCGGCTGTAAACGCGTAATGGTTAACTCCGAATACCTGAGCACCAGAAGCGTTAGCAGAAGAACCGTTTGGTTTTTCGAACACTACAGATGAAACTGTTGTTGAAGCAGCTGAACCTGTTGTTGTGTTTGATGGCCAATCAGCCTTAACTGTCAAAGTCTTTGTAACATCCTTTGGAACTACTACATCGAGGTTATCGAACGCAATAGCTGCACCTGATGAAACTACAGTCTTTGAAGCAAGAAGTGTTGAACCGTCATACAAGTACAATGTTGTAGGAAGTGTTCCTGACGCAGTTGTAGATGCATTAACTGTCAAAACCTTTGAATCACCTGTTTCAGACTTCACGTTGAATGTGAGAACTGATACTCCCTGAACTCCAGAATCTGGATTGATTCGGTTGTTCTGTGATCGGAGTGGTGAAGAAGCTGATGAAAGTGTCAATGTAGCTGTTCCTGGCTTCTTGAATGTATGTGTTCGTGTATAAGATGAACCATCTACAGAGTAGAAGCTAGAAATACCATTTCCTGATACAGCTCGGATTGATGATGTGTTGTAACCATCAAGTGTCACTACTCGATCTGAATCGATTGAGTTAGTTGAGAATGATACTGTAAGGAACTTTGTTGTATCCTTCGCTACTGGGAAGTTAAGACCAGCGAGTCGGATGTAGTAAACCTGTGATGAGTCCTTTGTAAATGTTGTTGAATTTACAGGAACTGTCGCAAGTACTGTTGATCCGTCCCAAACCTTGATCGTATTGATCAAAGTAGCTGGGTTTTCAGCAGAACCTGAAAGTGTAACACCAGCCTGGAGGTCAAGAGTCTGAACAACTACGTCGTTAACTCGAGCCTTGAATTCAAGACCGTATACAGGAACATCAGTTGATGTCTGGATGTTAGCGTTGTTTGCAGGTGATGCAGCAAGCTTAACATCGAGTGTACCTTCAACTCCTGATGTTGAAACAGGTGTTGGGTTAACTACTCCTGGGTTACCTGTGTTAACAGGTGTTCCCATACAAAGAGCTGCTCGTGTAAGTGGACCAACCTGGCCAACTCGTGGGAGTCCCTTTGAAGCCTGGTAATTTGAAACGGCTGCTGCAGTAAGGGTACCGAAGTAACCTGTCTGGATAACGCCGAGTTTAGCCTGAAGTGCTGACACTTCAGAACCTCGTGAACCCTTCTTAAGAGTTGACACGAATGGGCAAGCTGTTGATTGAGCTGAAGCTGCAACAGGGGCAACCGCCACTACTGCAAGGGCTACAATCAAAGCCGATGAGAAAATTTTCTTCATAATAATTTGTTTTGATTAATCGAAACATTTCGCTCACATTAATGAATAAACATTTAATAATGTGTGAGCTACGTATTCCCGGGTTAATTTAACCTTGCGAACCCGCATCAAGCATCTGTCTATATATAGATGTCTGATGTGGGCTCACAGGCTAACTAACCCTTAGTAATAAGATGAGCCATTAACGAATAAACAATTTGGATTGGGAGTTTCTGTCATGCGGACAATAAAGAAGAAGCGGACTATCGGAAAGATAAGTTAGATAACGTGTATTGAGATGTCAAAGTTCGGTCAATCTGTAAGTTTTGTTTTTCCTCGCTTGCCGATCCTTTCGGAAAGCCCTACGAGGTGAATCAAAACAACACCGCTCTACGGACATATAATATGACGCGGTACAAAGGGTCATATTACACAAAAGGCATAGACGGGTCAAACAAAATACCTATATAAAATATAGGTAAAATGTCTTTTGTATCTGTCCTTTATTTAAAAATATTGTCTAATAATTAAGCAGTTTTTGGGCTCAATTTGAAATAATAGCCAAAAATAAGGTTATTTAAGGATCTTTAATCGAGTACTATCAGGTCAAAAACCTACTTAGACAGGCTATATCGGCTCCATCGTCGCTCCCCCGCCTTAGCCAAAACCCCCTCTTCTACAAGCGCAATAAGCTCTCTTTGGATCGTTTTTTCACTGCAATCAAAAAAGTTGTCAGAAATGTCCTTAATCGATACTTCCCCCTTCATTTTGATTAAATCAACAATTTTTTGACGTCGAGAATTATCTTTTTCACCTTCGTTTTGTGTGCCCGCGAGCATACTTGTTTGTGCTGATAGATCAAATTGAGGACGAATCTGTGGCTTTGCTGATACACCTTGAGAAACTTTTTGAGACGCAGCCTGCTTACTCTGTGTACCTGAAAAACTTTGTTTTCCATACTGACCAACAGCGTGAGAAGAGTGTGCGCTCTGACCTTCTGAAATAGAAGTTTGTGGGAGTGTGTCTGTTTGGAGAATGTCTCTATTGATCACAAAACTTCGTCCGAGCTTGTGCGGAACCTCCCGCTCCTCAACCGCATTCATAAGCATTCGAATTTCTTCATTCATGATTTCGGCGTTCATAAGAGACATCATTCCTGTCTGTGAAGCTACTTGGCAAAATGATGTAAGAGACAATCCGTGACTAAAGAATTTATCAAGGATCGCCTTTCGGTTTGGAGAAGAGCTAATGGACATCTCTGCCGCTGACTTATAAAGGGCAAGTCCGGCATCTCGAATAGCTTGTTTCAATGGGTCACTATCTGAAATAAAGTCCGTAATAAGGTAGGTGGCGCTAAGTATTTTCTGTGTCTTTTTGAAGACATGGTAGAAATAATTATCGCCATTAAAAAGTGATAGGCCGGCCGAATTGAGAGCGATGTCTTTTTTATGATTTTGATTTTCTGATTGATTCATTGGTGTGTCTTTAATCGCTTCTTTGATCGCTCCTATTGTGGAAATGTCGTTAGTATATATAAGACAAACGGATTTGCAATACTGGGGTGTAATGCATTTGCAAATAGTGATAAAATGGCTCTATGGCAAAGAAATCCAGCAGTAAAAACGGCAGTAAAACTACCGCACGAAGCTCATCAAAAAGAAGCTCTGAAAGCGAAGGCGGTATTCTCGGGGATCTTCAATCAGAGACGCTACAGACAGTTTACGGGATCATATTATTAGTATTATCAGTATTCACCCTCCTCTCATCACTCAACAAAGGAGGTATTGTGGGCACTAAACTCTACGACCTCTTTCATTACCTTCTCGGAATTGGTTACTACCTAGTTCCTGCTCTCTTGCTTATTCTCGCTATATCTTTCTTTGCAAACCACGAACGACGATTCCCCGTATCTAAAGCCGTAGGATCTCTCCTATTCCTACTCTCTGGGCTTGGTATTTTTCATATCGTTAGCGCGGACACGGGCGGTGTTATCGGAAAACTTGTAGGCAGCCCCCTCGTTAATATGTTTGCAACTACAAGCGCTTCAATATTTCTCGTAGCAATACTTGTTGTCTCAGTCGTAATCATAATGGACAGCCCTCTCAATATTAAATCAATCCTATTCTGGAGAAAGGATAACGAAGATGAATACGAAGAAGTAGATGAGGATGACGAAGAGATAAAAGACACAAAGAAAACTAAGAAGCTCGCACCTGCAGCTGTAAAAGACACAGAGGAAGATGCTGAAGACAAGCAGGAAGATGAGAAGCCGGTGAAGGTAACGGGTGGCGGTCAGGATACTGAAAAACCTAAGCAGAATAAGGCTGATATTAAGGACAACGAGGTATCAGACATGATTTCTATATCTCGAAAAACATACCTTTTGGGCAATACTTATGTAAACCCACCAATCAATCTTTTGGAAGAAGATGCTGGTAAGGCAGGCGCTGGAGATGTAAAGGCGAACTCAAATATTATCAAAAGGACGCTTCAGAATTTCGGTGTTGATGTTGAAATGGACGAAATTACTATCGGACCCTCTGTTACTCGATATGCTATGAAACCTGCAGAAGGAGTGAAGCTTTCAAAGATTCTCGGTCTCCAAAACAACCTCTCACTTGCCCTTGCTGCTCACCCACTTCGAATCGAAGCACCGATTCCAGGTAAGTCACTTGTGGGTATCGAAGTTCCAAATGCATCAAAATCAAAAGTAGGGCTCGGATCTATGCTTGCTCAAGACGCATACCAGAAGTCAGACAAGCCTCTCTTTGTTGCACTTGGAAAAGATATTAGCGGAAAGTCATACTTTGCTGATATGGCAAAGATGCCACACCTTTTGATTGCCGGTGCAACTGGTTCTGGTAAGTCAGTAACTATTCACGCAATCATCAATTCCCTTCTTTTCCGAAACTCTCCCGACAACCTTCGACTCATCATGATTGACCCGAAGCGAGTAGAGCTCACACTTTATGATGGAATTCCACACCTCCTCACTCCAGTGATCAAAGATGCTAAGAAAGCGATCATGTCACTTCGATGGGCAGGAAAAGAAATGACTCGACGATACGATATTCTTGAGAAGCACTCAGTGCGAGATATCGATTCATATCATAAAAACGTTCTCCTCCCCGCTCTTGAAAAAGCAAAGAAGTCTGGAAGTGAGCAAGACCTGAAAGATATTCCTGACACAATGCCATACATAGTTATCATCGTGGACGAATTGGCAGATATCATGCAGGCATACCCACGAGAACTCGAAGGAGCTATCGTACGCCTCGCACAGATGTCACGTGCTGTTGGTATTCACCTTCTTATCTCAACTCAGCGACCATCAGTGAACGTGATCACAGGTCTTATCAAAGCAAACGTTCCTGCTCGACTCGCCCTCCAAGTGGCGTCACAGATCGACTCAAGAACAATTCTTGATACTCGAGGAGCTGAAGAACTTCTTGGTGCGGGAGATATGCTTTACCTCTCAGGGCAGATTCCTGCCCCTATCCGACTTCAGTCTGCCTTCGTAACAGAAAACGAAACAAAGAAAGTGGTGAAGCATTTGATCGAAACAAACGACAAACTCCAAAGCGAAATCAGTCTTACCGGTGACAATCCTGGTACTGCACCAGATCCAATCTTTAGTTCAAATGTGACTATGTCAGATAGTGACGACGAAGAGGAAGATGATGATCTATATGAAGAGGCAAAGCAGATAGTTATCGAGGCCGGTAAAGCATCAACCTCATACATCCAGCGAAAACTCCGAGTTGGATACGCCCGAGCTGCTCGACTCATGGATATCCTTGAAGCAAGAGGTGTTATCGGACCAGCTGACGGAGCTAAGCCTCGAGAAGTACTCACCGGAAACGACAGTGGAAGTATGGGTAGCGATGATATGGATTCTGAAGACGAAAGTGCTGGAGAGGAATCAGGACAAGAGAAGTTGCAATAAATTATCAGAAAATATTTTAGTTTTTCTTAAGACACAATATATACAATGACTGCATACGATGATGGTAAAATAATAGTGAAAGCAACCCTCTCTATTGTATTTCTCATTGTTGTTATTGGTTACGGAGTATTCCAAAGTAATCGAATTATGACTGGGCCGAAGATTGATATTACCAACGTAGAGAATGGTATCGCGACTACTTCTCCCCTCTTCACTCTCGATGGCAATGCTCAGAATACTTCGATTCTTGAGATCAATGGCCGGCAGGTATTTACAGACGAAAAAGGATACTTTGCAGAAAAAATTCTCCTCTATCCGGGGTATAATGTGATATCGCTTCAGGCTAAAGATAAGTTTGGGGCAGTAGTTACAAAGACGGTTGATGTGGTTTATGAAAACACAAAGACTATTTAGCATTATTGACGGCATTACAAACAATTAACAGAGCTAATTTCAAGACAAACAGTATGATCAAAGGAAAAAAGAGTAAGGAAGCAAAAGCAGCAAAAGAAGAAAAGATTGCAGAAAAACTAAGTCCGAAAGCTATTGAAACAACTATTGCTGACATCAAAAGCAAGTTTGGCGAAGAAGCAATCATGAAGCTTGGTGAAAAACCAAAAGTAAATATCGATACAATCCCTACAGGATCGATTGGTCTTGATGCGGCTCTCGGAGTTGGTGGTATGCCTCGAGGACGAATCGTAGAAATCTTTGGTCCGGAATCTTCTGGAAAGACTACTCTCGCCCTCCACGTGATTGCTGAGGCGCAAAAGAAAGATGGTATCTGCGCATATATCGACGCTGAACATGCAATGGATCCTGAATACGCTCAGAAGCTTGGTGTAAAAATTGATCAGCTCCTTATCTCTCAACCAGACACCGGAGAACAAGCCCTCGAAATCACAGAGAGTCTCGTACGATCAGGAAAGATCGATGTCATCGTGATCGACTCTGTTGCTGCCCTCACTCCAAAAGATGAAATCGAGGGAGATATGGGAGCTCAGCACGTAGGTAAACAAGCTCGACTCATGTCACAGGCCCTCCGAAAGCTCACAGGTATTGTTTCTCGAACAAAGACTGTTGTGATCTTCATCAACCAGATTCGAATGCAGATTGGTGTTATGTTTGGAAATCCTGAGACAACTCCAGGAGGAAAGGCTCTAAAATTCTACACATCAGTACGACTCGACATCCGACGAATTGCTCAGATCAAAAAAGCAGAAGAAGTGGTTGGTGGACGATGTCGAGTGAAGGTAGTAAAGAACAAGGTAGCTGCCCCATTCCGACAGACAGAATTCGATCTTATTTATAACGAAGGTATTTCTCGAGAAGGTGAAATCATCGCTCTTGGAGAAAAAATGGGAATTATCACAAAATCAGGAGTGTCATACTCATACGGAGATACAAAGATTGGTCGAGGATACGACGCGACACGACAGTGGCTCCGAGAAAACAAAGAAACTGCGAATGAAATTCTTGGAAAGATTCGAGAGAATCTCGGTCAGGTTCAAGTGTTCGGAGGTGCAAGCGAGGAGTAGAATAATAATTATGAAAAGCATAAGTTTATCATCAGTAATTGGCCTCATCTTATCATCGGTACCCTTGCTTTGTATTTTTGTCTACATCTTGGGGGGCGCTACCGGCTATGGAGTGCTTGCCTTAATTTTGGCATCAGGTGCGGCCGCAATATTATCGATAATTTTTAGCTTCGTATCTTTATTCTATGTCTTTAGGGGTTATCGGGGGAAATATTTAACTTTTATTGCCCTCTCCATAGACATAATTACTCTTATAATTATTACAATAAACTTTAGTTAATACATATAAACCCCGCGAAGGTGTATTGATAAAAAATATCTCGGCGAAAGCTGGGATATTTTTTTGCAAAACAAAAACCCGCCCTTACACAAGACGGGTTCTGTGTTGGGGGCGGGAGCCTTTGGAGCCAATCTTAGAAACTCCAGATTGGGCGGACAAAGATATCTCCTAGCTGCATATCGGCTACATCAAATTTTGGGTCGCGGACCTCGAGAGACATTTTACCCTGCTCACTCTTTGTAACCCGAATCAACTTGATCCCCGATAGTGTATCCATGAAAAAATACATGGCAGCGCCGGTTGGACAATCTTGCACAGGAAGGTAGTGCGTATGGTAGTTTCTCAGAAAAAACAACATCTGGGACTTGTTGATTGAAGCCTTGCTGCGCTCCCTATCGATGGTTGGAAACCAACGAATTTCGTTTTCTCCATGTTCAGCAAGGGTGAACAGAGCAACAATGCCGGGAGACGAGCCATATGGAGTCTGACTCACGAGTTGTCTGAACTGAATTGTTAGATCACCGTCAAACAACTGCTCAAGCGCTGCTTCCGGCGGTGACCCAATGCTCTCGGAGGTATAGACCTCCCTTTCCTAACAATGATACTAAGTGCATCGTTTCCTTTCTACCGTCCGTAGACGGATTGCGTCAAAGACCCACATTCCCCACTCGGGGCACATGTGCCTCCGACTAGTTAATTTCATCAATACTTAATCACACACCACCATCTAAGGTCAATTAACATGAAAACCCCTCCAGCGCCTGGCCGGAGGGGTTTTTCCCAAAAGGATTTTCATCCTTCAATCAAGAAAACTCGATAAGAGTCATGATTAAAGTCTTCTGGTTTGGGCACTTCGAAAGTGAGATCTGGATTCACAGAGACTTTCACCAAGAGCAGCTCGCCCTCCCTAGAAACTAGGATAACGGCATGCTCTTCGGTGAGCTCGTAGTAGAATTGCTGCAAGAGACAGCAAATTTCTCGAACCCCGAACGGTTTAGCAACCGACACCATCTCCTTCAGAAAATCATCCAGGGTCGCGCTAGCCACTTCATGAACTACAACCGCAAGGTCCCCGTCAGGATAGGCTTGTACATCGAGACTATCAAGATTCCTATAGCTATAGTCCCCCAGAGCCTTACGTGCTTCCGACTCAGAAAGCTCCCTTATCGAAAGGAGTAAATCGTTTTTATGTGTGTGCATTTTAAGTTTTCTAAAAGAACCTCAGACCCCACTCGGAGCCAGAAAGCTCTTCGTGTTGTTTTTTGTTTAAAGCACTAAAACATGGATAGACTCTGCCCGTCAAGGCTGCGCTTCCCGCCCTCTTCGACTAGAATGGCCATATTATGTTGGAATATAACGAAATCACACTCCGAAAACGAATCATCGTGGATGGAGAACCTTACGAAGTTCTCGACTCACACGTTTTCCGAATGCAGCAGCGAAAGCCGCAAAACAAAACAAAGCTCAAAAACCTTATCAGCGGACGAGTAATTGAAATGACTTTCCACGTGTCAGATAAAGCTGAAGAAGCTGAACTCGAAGACAAAGAAGTAAAGTTCATCTACGAGAGTCGAGGTAAGTACGTGTTTGCAGAACCAAACAATCCTGCGAATCGATTCGAACTCAGCCCTGACCTTATCGGTGATATGACAAAATGGCTCAAGCCAAACATGATCATCAAAGCGGTATACTTCGATGAAAAACCGATCGGTATCGAACTTCCAATCAAAGTTGATTTCAAAGTAGTAGAAGCACCTCCTGCAGTGAAGGGTGATACTGCAAAAGGTGGATACAAGACATGTGTTCTTGAAAACGGAACTGAAATCTCAACTCCCCTCTTCGTGAACGAAGGTGATGTAATCAAAGTGAATACATCAACTGGTGAGTACGTGGAGCGGGTGTAGGATTCTATTAAAACAAGATGCAAATCTCGGTCCCATTTATAAAACAAGTAGACAACAACTCTTGCGGCGCAGCGGTATTGCAAATGATTTATAAATATTACGATATAGTTTTTATATCTCAGCAGGAGATAATGGAACAATATCGTGAACTTGAGCCTTATGGATCAGGAAACTACCGAATTCAAACTGAAACACTGGTCACAGATGCAAATAAAATGGGTTTGAATGCATCTTGGGACCGAGTGGATTACACTAATAATAGCGAGTGCGTAAAAACAATAAAAAGTTTCCTAGAAGAAAAGGTACCACTGATCGTCTGTCAGAAATTGAATAATAAATATCCTGCAATTGGACATTTTAGGATTATAGTTGGTATAGATGACAATCATATTTATTACCATGATCCATATTTCGTCGACGGTGCGAACGTAAAATGCAAAATTGATAAATTCTTAGGACTCTGGGAACACACAGGACAGAATGTAACCGGCGGAGTTTATTGTTCCATGAGAAGATAAATATTTTAGTTGAAGTGCTATACTTTCCCCTCATGAAACGAGTCATTATCGTACACCAATGGATGGCAGGCGCAGATGGAGATTGGAGGCCGTGGCTCAAGACAGAGCTTGAGAAAAACGGCGTCGAAGTGTATGTTCCTGACATGCCCAATATCGATACCCCTGTGATTGCAGTTTGGGTGGAAAAACTGCGAGAAACAGTTGGTACACCAGATGCAAACACATATTTTGTTGGGCATAGTATAGGTTGCCAGACAATCCTTCGATATCTCGAAACAATTGACACACAGGTTGGCGGTGCGGTATTTGTTGCCGGATGGTTCAATCTCTCAAATCTCGAATCACCAGAAATAGAAGAAATTGCAGCACCCTGGATCAATTCCCCTATCAATATCCCCCAAGTTAAAAAAGTTCTCTCTCAATCAACTCTTATAATTTCTGACAACGATCCGTTCGGGTGTTTTGAAGAAAATAAACAGCGCTTCAGTGAATTTGTAACGAAAACAATTGTTATACCTGGCGGAGGACATCTTTCCGCGGAAGACGGGTACACAGAGCTCCCTGTTATACTCAACGAAATAAATAATTTTTAATATATGAAAATCCTATTTCTCTGCAAAGGAAATGTCGGCAGATCACAAATAGCCGAAGCGCTTTTCCGAAAAAAGTTTGGTGATAAACACGCAGTCCAGTCTGCGGGCATTAGATTGAGCGGACCAGAACAACCAATGGAAGAACTTTTACCTAAGACTAAAGAAGTAATCGATGCCATGCGGGAAGAAGGAATCGACGTATCGCACTCAGTACGAAAACAAGTTACACCTGAAATGACAAAAGCTGCAGACATGATCGTTGCAATTCTCGAGCCGGAAGAAGGCATGCTAGACTTTCTTGTCGGATCACCAAAACTTACGTACTGGAGTATTCCTGATCCAAAAGGAAAAGATCTTGATTTTACTCGAATGGTACGTGACAATATAAAAGAAAAAATTAATTCATTAAACCCATAACATGACTACAGTTACTGCCCTCGGCATCCTCGCCACAACCGGTTCCCTTCTTGTCGCATCACTTGGAATTTTCGCTCAGATTAGAAAAAACTTTAAAACAAAGACCTGCGGTATTGATCCGCTCTATATCACGCTCATTTTTTTCTCATACACATTTTGGACAATATACGCAGTAGCAAAGAAAGACCTTTTTATATTCATCCCTCACCTAGTAGGAATGTGTCTTGCTGCAATTGTTATCTGGCAATACAGAAAGTTTAGAGTTAAAGACTGAAAAGCGCCAAATAAAAACACCCACCGAAAGGCGGGCGTTTTTGTTGGTTCTTTTGTAACCTAGATAGCTAGATAGATAAAATGTCTTCTGAATTATCCCATCACATATGGCAAAAGAGCCATATATCGAGCTCGCTTCACTGCAAGAGCAAGCTTTCGCTGATTCTTTGCTGTGATGCCAGTTCTCTTTCGAGACATAATTCGTCCGTGTGGGTTCAAAAACTTCTTGAGGATAGCAATATCCTTGAAGTCGATGTGTTCTATACTATTTGCTGTAAAAAAGCACTGTTTTGTCATATGTTTTCGTTAATTTGCTAACTGATTAGAATGGAATATCTTCAGGATTAATTTCATCTGATGGGTAC
>JACCDR012570913.1_pt1 | contig 14912 bp, 28 predicted proteins | sample 7446431 | NCBI WGS metagenome assembly JACCDR01 (sample SAMN15323443, study PRJNA562643) | freshwater metagenome | isolation source: river surface water | place: USA:Blue River Watershed | collected 2017-08-17 | reverse complement strand
TCTCGCCGGCGCCGGCGCCCTCGATCGTGATGGCCGTCGCCCCCGAAAAGACTTGGGGGATTGCCGAGTCCATTCCCATACCTACCTCCTACGCCGAAAATGAGTTGGAAAACAGGCCGATCCACTCGGCCTGAAAGAGGATCTGTCGCCGCAGGCGCCCATGCTCCGCGCTGAGTGCCCGCGTCTGCGGGGGCGCATTGACGCGGATGGGCGTCGTCGTCAGGGTCGTTGCCGGCGACGTGGAGAAGTCTTGGTAGAGCCAGACGCGGCACGAGAGCGCCGCGTCAATCGCTCCAGCACACTGGTCGATCTCCCAGAGCGCAGAAATCACGCTCTGAGCAGGATCCACGAAGAAGAGGTCCACCGTGCCGAGCAGCCCGCACAGCCGCGCGTCTACGCCTGACTCGGGACCGTGCCCCAGGGCGACAGCTCTGAGGGGATCGAGACTCAGACGCAGCCAAGGCGCCGCAGGGGCACTCGCACGCTCGCGCGCCAGCGCAAACGAGGGCTGCCCAGGCCAGGACTGCTCGGCGAACCACGCTGCGATCGTCCGTGAGGCGTTGTCGTAGAGGGCGGTGGGGCTGGCGCTCATCCCGACCTCGCTGCGACCACGAAGAGCTCCTGCCACGTGCGAACGTTCTCTCGCGTCGCGTTGGCGAGCGCGAGGTCGAGCTGGCTGCCTGGAGGGATCAGCTCCGTGCCGTGCTCGATGTAGGCCGCGTGGGGGACACTGACCTCAACGGAGACGATGGCCATCGTCTCCGTTTGCTCGATGGCTGCACCACCCTCCCCCGAGGAGCCACCCAGAGCGGCCTCTGCTGCTGCCTGCCAGCCTGCGCGCAGGCGCCCGGTGTCCACAGGCACACTCCGCGCCACCTCCTTGGCTACGCTGGCCGCCACCTGGCGGGCGCACGCCTCGACCCCGACGCTCACACCTCGGCCAAGCTGCGCGATCGCAGCCTGGAGGGTCTCGGGGTTCTTGAGGGCGATACGAATAGGGCCTCCACCCGAATCAGCTATTGTCACCGGCAATAATCGCCCGGTAGGTGGAGTTATCCACAGCCTCTACCTTCAGCAGGTCCGACCCTGCCGAGACAGCGACACCGTCAACAGGCATGACCCACAGCAGCATTCCCTTGGGTCCAACCTTGATTTTGTCGGAGACGTCCCCGAACAGCCCGGAGATCTGGTTGGCGGAGGCTCCACCGACCAGAAGGTGGTCCCCGGAATTGAGATCGAGGTTGCGGATATAGAGCACCTTGAGGGCATTGAAAGCGAGATTCTGACCCTGGAAGTCCTTGACCGAGGACCCGACCAGGTCGAGGTCCTCGCTCGTGGTGTTGAGGGCGCGAGAGCGGTCCTGCCAGACCGTGCCGAGCTGCTCGTCCCCCGTGCCGTCCGTGAAGGACTGCTCGTAGGTCTCGCTGATCTGGAGCTGGGCGCCGTCGTCGCCCGTCACCAGGCCGGTGATCTTGACGAAGACGTGGAGGCTTGTAACAGTTTCTGCCATTTCTATGCCCTCAATCGAAGAGATAGGAGCCACTGGACGCCGAGCGGGTCACGCTCAACGGAGAGCACGCTGTAGACGTCCTCCCCGTGCATGACGATCGAGTCCGTGGTGGGTGGGGTTGTGAGACGCGTCGCCAGTACACGGAGACGGCGATCCCCGAGCTGGTAGCGCTCCTGGCTGGCCTCGATCTGACGCAGGGAGAGGGCCAGCAGCAGCCCAGAGACGTCGTCGTCTTGCGTCTCCGGGGAAGAGAGACCGGTCTGGTAGTCGGTCTGGACCGCGCCAGTGGGTGTGCTGACGCGCACAGCGCTGGAGACAACAGAGCCTTCGAGGACGCCCGCGAGAGCGTCCTCGATCTCTTGCCGGCCCGCCGCGCTGAGTAGCCCGAGGGCGCCCGCATTCATGGCGAGGGCTCCACGAAGGAGCGATCACCAGGGAAGGGGGCGGTATCGACCACAGAGAGTCGAGCTCCGCTCCCACCCAACGCGGCGATGGCCTTGCGGATCGCGTCCACCTGGGCGGTGTCGTCCAGCGACAGCCCAGAGTCCGAGAAGCGCCGGACCCGCCGCGCACGATCAGCCAACAGCACCCGCAATGCCTCGATCGCCGCACCGTTGACGGTGGAGGAGCTGGAGTAGAAGAACGCCAGCTCCTCGTCGGAGAACAGATGCGTCGCCTCGGTGGTGTCGGCGATCCGCAGGCGAATCTGACCCACCGAGGTCGAGAGATCGTAGGTGAAGGCCACTACGAATCAGCCTTGTTGGCGCAATACCAGTAGCGCCAGTTGTCGACTGCTGCGCCAAAGAGGTACTCGGCGATGACCTCCACGTCACCATTGGCCAAAACGTAGACCCGAAGCATGGGGACACCGGAGTCCGCAGCGACCACACCGCGCTTTGCCTTACCCACCCACCAGGCGCTCTGGCTGGCAGCGCCAGTCAAAAAGCGGTTAGGAACGACGTTGAGGCGACCCATCAGGGCATTGACGTCGTTGTTGTTGGTGCCCGACTGCAGGATCGAGCCCACAATCCGGCGGGCGGTAAATTCCAGGGAGGGGGGAACCATGATGGTGTCGGGATCGATGAAGATCGCGTCACCTTGCTCATCCACGGCGTTCGTGGCCATCATCGTGGTGATGACCGTCTCCAGGTTGGCGTGGGTCAGCGCCAGCGAGGTGGTGATGTTGGCGAGCGTCGTCGCCGATCGTGCCAACGTGTGGGCGCCATCGAAGAAGGGTAGTCCGTCGTAGATAAACTTCGGATAGGGGTCAATGTTCCCAGGGTGGGAGCCATCAAAAATGCTCGCGTCGCCCGCCGTCAACGTGCCCTGCTTGAACATATTGGCGATGAACGTCTCTTTCGCAAGCTTTGCTTGCTCGCCCCGGTCCTGGGCGAATCGCTCAATCAGGGAAGGTACGCGCGAGGTCGCGTCTGCGGCGTCCAGGAGCCGCTTGGGAAGCACGATCTTGCGAGAGTACTGGTGGACCTTGAGGTAGTAGTCGTAGGCCACCTTGGTGGTGGCCGCCTCGACTGGCTGACCGTCCTCACGCTCTTTGTAGGGCTCAAAGCCCGCGATCACCTGTTCCCGGTGACCGTAGGAGGGGGAGGAGAGATCATCGATGCCCACCGTCCGTACGAGATCCGCGTAGACCCCGCCCACCGAGTCGTAGCTCTCGTACATGGCGGGATACCCGCTCTTCTCCACGAGCTTGGGAACCTGAGAAACGTCGATAGAAGGCATGGGTTCTCCTTATGCCACCGCGCCGAGCGCGTTGCGCAACAGGCGACAGAGCATCTTGTTGTTGGTGAGGTCGACCTGGACGATCTGGAGGTCGTCTGTGGCCGAGGCGTCGATATTGAGCGTCTTTCCGTCCGCTCCGACGTCGCAGGTCTTCGAGAGCAGCGCCTGGGTGACGCTGCCGGCGTCTGGGCCGACCTCGTAGACGCTGGTGAGTGAGGTGTCGACCATCACGTAGTGGTCGCCGTCCGCCGAGCCGGTCACCACGACTTCGGAAGCCGCGATTCCGACCACGGCCTCCCCAGAGGCGTCCACCTCCTTGAGGTAGCCGCTGGTTGCGCCGGAATGGGTTAGTGCCATCCCGACAGTAATGTCTGCGCTGTCCTTGTCGAGGGGATAGCGCTGGAGCTGTCGCTCCCCGTAACGCCAGTCAAATGGCATGATCTGCCTCCAGGTAGGGGGCCCGAGGCAGAGCGCACAACGCGTCTACCCTTTTTTGCCCCTTCGTTTCTTTTCGATTGCCCACAGGGTCTCCGGGGTAATGCCCCGGCGTTGCGCCTCTGCCGCAATATCGGCAGGGATTTCCTCGGTAGATGAGCCCTTTCCCGCGACGTTCCCCCCCTTGGGGGGCTCGGGAAGGCGCGACGAGAACTTATCCAACCACTCCCCGAGTGCTTCGGGGTCGGAGATTGCCGGCACAAGGTCCCGATGCTCTGCGGAGAGCTTCTTGACCTTCTCCTCGTTGCCCTTGGAGATGCGCTCCAATCGCGCATTCTCCTTCTCTTCGTAGGTCTTGAGCCTTTTCTCGTAGTCGGAGAGCTTCTCCGACGCCTCCTTGTAGAGCCCCTCGTACTCTCCGCGCTTCTTTGCCTCGGCCTCCTCGAAGCTCTTGAGGCGAGCCTCCGCCTCCTGGCGCGCCTTGCGCTCGGCTGCAATCCCAGCCTCCAGGCCCTTGAGGCGCTCGTCCACCTTGGGGTCTGGCTTGTCGGGGGGAGGACCCCCACCGCCCTCGTCGCCCTCCTCCAGCTCCCAGTCCTCCTCGAAACAGCAGCCTGACCCGAAGGACAGGGGCGTGGAGTGAAGAGTTGTGCAGACGGCAGAACATGCGAGCCCGGTAGCGAGAGACATAGTACCCCTTTTCGCCCGATTCCCGGTTGGGGATGGCGGCGGCCCTTGGGTTTGGGGTAAGATAATGCAAATAATCCAACCACTGCAAGAGGAAAGGAAAAATGAAGGTCGAGATTGTCCCCGGCGTAGGTACTTACTACATTATGGTTGACGGGCGCGAAGTGGAGCGTCACGGGGAGCTGCAGCACGCAGAGCGGCGCGTGGCCGAGCTCGTGCGGCTCAGTGGCGCCACGCCCGCGTTGACCCCAAATGGAGGGGACGTTGCCAACCGCGCCCGAGAGATCGTGAAGGGCAACGTCGACGCCGTCGTCTCCACGATCAAGGCAACGACAGACGACAAGCTTCTGGAGGCGATCTACAACGCCGAGGGCGAGGGGGCGCAGCGCACCACGGTGCTCCAGGCGCTCTACGCACGCGCCAGCGAGATCCACAGGCTCGAGCACCCCTTCAATGAAGAGGGTGGAGAGAAGGAGGAGGAAAGCTAGCTCTCCTGGGGGTCAGCCCCTGAAGCTATCGTCTCAGAGAACGCTGACTGGAGACGCTCGTCCTCAAGTTGCTGCCGATAGACCTCAGCGTCCATCTCGGGGTCAGCGATCCCGAGGCGCTGATAGCCTCGGATGCGGTCAACCTGCAGCACATCCCCCGATGCTGCAGCTTTAACCAGCATATCTACCTCGGAAGCTGCATCCGCAGGCAAGATGGGTGGGGCCTCAATCTTGAGCAGGGCGCGCCCGTCGTAGGGGCGACGCAGCTGCAGGCTCACCGCCTTGGAGAGGATCTCCGCAAGCCCCGCGTAGATACGCTGACGGATGGCGGAGTACTTGCGAACAAACCTGTTTTCGAGGCGGCGAATCGCCTCACCTGAGAGGCCGGAGGCCCCCGAGTAAAGGAACTCCGGCAACGTGAGCCGCACGTCGCCCAGGAGGCGATCGATCGCCTCCAGCAACGCCTTGATTGCAGAGAGATCGCTCTCCAGGTACTTCACCTCGGCGTTGGCGACCTCTTCGGGGGAACCTGAAATATTGATGATTCGCCCGAAGTGCAGCACCTTTGAGTCGCCGCTCATCTCTGGGCCGATCACGACCAGATGGGGGTCCGCGTAGCGCTTTGAGATCGCCGAGATCTGCGAGTAGAGGCTATCCGCCTCCGCGATAGCAGCGTCCAGACCGTGGCCGACCCAGAGAGAGTGCTCTGGCTGGTCCAGCAGCACCGCGCGCAGGTGGACTACAGGGAGCGCCCTGAGTCCGTGATCACCCTCTCCCTCGGGGGTGTCGCCAGCGGCCTTGCCGTTAACGCTACGGGTGACGGTGATGCGGTCGGCCCGGATCTCCCGCTGGTGGAAGTGCAGGCTTGAGACCTCCGTTACGTTTCCGTAGACGTCCACGACAGGCTCTTCCTCCCACTGCTTTGTGATGGTGAGAGCCTCGATCGTGCTCCAGGTCTCCTCGTCGTAGTAGGGATAGACCGTGCGCGCGTCGTGCCCGATGATGGTCACCTGCCCGTCGGAGCGTCGGTACGCCTCCAGGTAGTAGTCTCCCGCGAGGCAGACGTGCTGCCCCCAGAGCTCGCCCAGCTCGGCGATGCGGCTGCGCGCCCAAATGCGCTCGAGCGCGGCACGCTCCTCCGCCGAGATGTCCGGCACCGGAGAGTAGGTAACCTCAGAGAGCGCCAGCGCGCTCTTGCCGACGTCGACGACGTGCGCGACGTCGCGACAGAGGCGCCGCGTGGTGGCGATCAGCTTGTTGTTTAAGTCAAAGGCTCTGAAAAGCGGAATGTCCGCCTGAACGGTCTCCGAGTACTGCTCGCCCGTATAGGCACCCCACCGATCCGAGTAGTGCTGTCGCCAGCCAACCTCCGATGTCGGGATCTTCCAGGGGTTTGAATAGGTCGCTTTGCTTGCGAATAGTTCACGGGACTCGGCCATGTGGCCTCCTTGTTTTGGTGGATTCTATCCTACCTACAAGCTTACCGAGGAGGTCAGTTTGGCGCGCCCACGATCTTCGAGGGACGACACCGCCCGCTCGATGGCATCTGGCGCGTCGTCGTGCGTGCCTGTGGGGAATTGGCGGAACTGATCGAGGGCCTCGGCAGGCAGATCGTCAGCGAACTCGATCCACCCCAGCGCGACTTTGGGGGCGAGCGAGAGAATGCGGTCATTCTTGGCTTCGCCGCTATGATGCCCTCGCAACGCTAAATCAGCCGGCTGCCCCCGCTCTCGCCGCTCTCGCCGCTGCGCCTCCAGTAGCGAGGAGATCAGCACCTGGAAGCCGTTGTCCTCGTAGTTGAACTGCGCGCCTGGGTAGAGGTCGTACATCGACCACAGCCACGCGAGCTGCTCCTCAGTGGCGACGCGCCCCATCAGGCACCGCAGCACGAACCAGTAACCAGGCCCGTGGCGGAGCTGCTCTCGCGCCACCAGAGCGCAGGCCGCGTAATCGTTGGTGGTGAGCTCGCGGCTCGCGCGAGGATCCAGCCACACAGCGAGGCGGCATGTGTTTAGCGGGACAACGCGACCCCCGAGCGCCACGATCCGGTCTGACTCTGCGCGACAGCGCCTGAATTTCTCCGTCACGAAGACCTGGCGCGTGGGGTCGATGGGATCGTTCTGGTAGTCCTTGAAAAAGCTGCTCTCTCCTTGGCTCCAGAGCAGAGTCTGTAAGAGGTAGAGCGGCTGGGCGACGGGATCAAGCACCCGCGCACCTCGATCCATCTCCCCCTGGTGACGGAGATAGTACTGCCGCGCCGTCTCTTCTCGCTGGGGATCGGTGAGGTCCGCCCAGAGTTCTCGACAGCGCGACCAGAGATCCGCCCGATCTGGCCAGGAGATGATTGAGCGGAAAAGCATACTTTCAAAGGCACGATCTTTGGCGTTGCGTGCGGTCTGACCGTCTTCGTGTAGGCGGGTCCCCACTTGGACGTAGACCAGGCCGCCCTCTTTCGGGCCAGCGTTGCGGACGTCGCTCTGCAGGTACTGGCTCAATGTGTTTCGCGTAGCCGGATTGAGCACCTCCTTGGGGTGCTCCAAGTCGTCTGCGACGATCAGGGTGGGGCGTTGGCCCTGGTGGTTGATGCCGCGCACACGGGTCTTCGGGAAGCCTCGGCTGGTGAGGGTAATCTCCCGCTGGGTCCACCCCACCCGCACCGTCCACTTTGATACCCCTCCGGCGACCTGAAACGGCCCATACAGCCACTCCATCATGGGCGAGGGGGTGTCGAAGATGGCACGAATATGGCTGGTGTCTGAGGCGGCCTCCCGTGAGCCAGGGCCACCCCACACCACGAAGCGCTCCAGCCCGTAGGTGAGGCGATGGGCGATCACCATCTTGAGCACCGTGGTCTTCGCCAGACCGCGCGGCGCCTCGATGGAGAGCGCTCGGCGTGGGGCGCGCTGCGCGAGACGCTCATCCGCCCCCGCGAGCGCATCAAACCAAGCCAAGATCTCCAGGTGCGCCCCGTTGAAGGGCAGCGTCGTGAGGCTCTCCAGACAGAGCGCGCACCACCATGCGGCGTCGGTGCGCAGATGCTCGCGCAGCAGCTCGCGCGCAGCGAGCTCGTTGCCCCCCAGGAGCCTTAGCGCAGCGAGGACATCCTCTCGCCTCAGGTCAGCCACCCTCTCCTCCTCCCCCGAGCTGGCGCAGGAGCCTCGTCCGCGCCAGCGCCTCTCGCGCCTCAGTGAGCGGATCCCGGTGAGCGCTGGCCTGCGCTGTCCCCGTCAGCACTGACCGCAGCCGCTCTTCGCTAGCCAGCAGGATCGCCAGCGTCTTCGCGGCGTGGTCGACTCGGACTCCGCCCTCCCCGTAGTGCTTGGAGTCGATCATGTACATGGCGATCCTCCTGATCCCCTCGGAGAGATCGCGCAAGAAGACCTCCGCACCTTCCTGTGCCACCTGCTCCCTCGCGCGCGTTACCGATGCCCTTAATTGGGCGTCCTTATTCTTATCCCGCGCTTTCCACCATTTCTGCAGGCTTTGGCGGGGCACGCCGAGCGACCGACTGGTCGCCAGGAAATTAGGCACGAGCTCGCCGTCCACCTCCACGGCACTGGCTGCGAGGGCTCCCAGCGCGCGATCGCGCCGCTCCTGATTTGAGCGATCTCCGCTCATTTGCGCCGAATCCCCCTTGGGTATGCCACCTGCTCCCTCGCGCGCCGCTGCTCCACGAGCTGGCGTGTGCGGCTCCAGCCGGGTGCCACGGCCACGAGAGCCAACGACGCCACGAAGAGCGCGAGGGTGACGATCACCTCAGCCATGCCCCCTCCGCCGCTCATCCCGGCGCCGCTTGCGCTGGCGCGTCCCCGGCCCGTAGGGGCCGACGTAGGCGACGGCCTTCCAGCCGCGACGGGGTTCTGGAGAGCGCTGGTAGTATGTTGAGTCGGACCTTATCACACCCATTTTTCCTCCTTACTTTGCGATTGCCCGAGACAAGTAGCCCTGCGCCCCTGCCGACATCGGCTCAAGCCCCAGGGCGACCACGCGGAGCCGATAGCCCTCCTGTGGCCCGTACAGCTCCTCTGGGGACGGCACAGTAAACCAGGGCGAATCTGGATTTGTGTCATCCTGGCAAGCCCGGTTGGGCGAGCCCGTCAGGAAGGTCCTGGCGCCTGGCGTATTCGAGCAGCGCGCCAGGACCTGTTCCCCGGTCTCAACACCGCCCATTGCCAGGACGACGCCGTCCTGGCACGAGCAGGCCACGATCTTCTCGCGCATCTCCACAGCCCCGTTGGCGCGGCGGATTCGCTGGATCGCCGTCCTGGCACCCCCGCGACATCGAGGGCAGCCCTGGCGCTCACGCCGAGGCTGGAGCTGGCGCGCCGTCTGCAGCGCAGCTCGGAGAGCCTGCGGCGACGGCCAGCGCATCCCGAACTCGCTGCCCTGGTAGGCGTCCAAAGCTGTCTCGGCGTCCTCCGCCGAGAAGTCCCTCAGCGCCCGTTGCCAGGCGTCCACAGCAGCCTCGTCGATCTTGGGGGTCCGCTCCAGCCCCAGGGCGCGGGCTTGGCTCAAGAAACGCCGTGTTTCGTTGGTGTCCATGACTAAAACGCCTCCCGCTGCCAGGCGTCGTAGGCTTCCTGGGAGAACCAGTCAGGCCCGAGTTCACAAGGCTCCCCCGTGCTTTTCGGCGGGGCGGACGTGGGGGGAGGGGGAGAGGAGGTTTTTGGTGGGGTACTGGCCTCTGGTGGAGGTTTGCCACCGCTGATCACCTCCAGCCGAGGCCCATTTTCGCCCCACCCAGACCCGGCCCACCACAGGCCCGCCCGCCGCAGTGCGCCCTCCAGAGCATCGAGCTTCGGGACAGACGCCAACGCAGGGCAGAGGCCCGCTATCCCGCCTCTGGAGTAGGCCGAGAGCTCCTCCAGGGAGCCGATGCCCTGGGTCTCCAGGGGCTTACGCAGGTGGGCCGGGAGCCAGGCTGCTGGAGCAGCTCGACCAGAATCACCCCCTCCGCCACCCCCCTCCAGGTCCCGTCCCGCCGGGGGGTCCCCCTCCCGGACTAGTGCCACTGAGGATGGGGGAGAGGTAATAGTTCTAGCTAGGGAGTAATTGGGTACAAATTTTGTACCCCCCCCCACCTCAGAATTTGTAGGGGGTAGGGGTTCAGATTTTGTACCCCCCCCTACAAAATTTGTAGGGGTTGACGGGTCAACCCTCACATCAACCCCTGGAGCCCGACCCACATTGGGAGCCGAGGTATCAGACCGGAGATCGGCCCCTGACTCCAGACCAAGGCGCCGCGCCTTGGGGGTGAGGCTGTACGCAGAGGTCGCATAGTAGCGCTCCTCGATCTCGATCCAGCCTGCCCCCTGCAGGAGTCGCAGGTGAGTGCGGGCGGTCCCCTCAGAGACGCCCGCCCAGGAGGCTAGAGTCGCCACAGAGACGTTGGCGGCGCCCCCACGGAGGAGCAGGTGCTGGAGGAGGACTGCCTGTGTGGGGTGCAGTCCCAGGGCCAGTGTGGCCGCGAGTGCTGAGCTCATGCGAGGGCTCCAAACAGAGAGGGTCGCCCCGAGGCAGGGGCAGGGAGAGAGGGAGAGGAGGGGGCCGCCGCCAGCTCGCGCCGACGGAGGGCCACGAGGAGGGCAGCCTCAAGGAGGGCGTCGGGGAGGGCGCGGTGCATGTCGAGCTCGCCGGCGTAGCGCACGCGCCGGGCCACCCACTCCAGAGCCCGGTGGGGATCGGGGATAGCCTCAGCCGCTGCCAGCTCCTTGCTCTGCTGGCGACCCAGGAGGCGCTTGGCTGTCGCCATCAGGCACGGCCCCCAGGGTAGGGGCCAGGTCGTGGTGATCGGCGCATGACCGCAGCCGTCCGCCTCCACCAGCGCCCCACCGAGAGCCGCGCGATCGAAGGGGCTGTTGTAGGCGATCAGCTCTGGGGAGCTGCGCGCGAAGTGCCACTCGGCAAATTCGCGCGCAGCCTCGTGCTCGGAGGGCACTTCGCGCTCCCACAGGGCCGCCACGGGGACGCTGTTGCCGAGGAGCCTGGTGGTGCTCCTCGGCAGATCGGATGGACGGCAGAGCCGGTGGTGGACGGCGCCGGGGTAGCCGTAGACATCGACCATCACCGCGCCGATCTCGACCAGGCGATGACGCTCACCCCGGCCTCCGGGGTGCCACGTCTCGACATCCACCACACAGAGAGGGCGCGGAAATAGCTGGACCGCCATACCCTTCCCCTCAATGTGTGGTGGGAGAGGTGGGGGGCCAGAGATCCTGCTGGGTGCCCTGAATGGCCCTGAGCCGGATCGTCGTCTCTGGATGAGAGGCCGCAGCTAGGACGGCCTGGAGGGGGCGCTCCCCCTCCTCGATCCCAAACCGGGCGAGGGTCGCGGCAAACTCCTCGATGTCGTGGGGACAGGTGCCGGGGGAGCCATCTGCCCTCCGGCGCGCGTGTCCGAGCTCGTGGTGGATAAGCCGAAGCCGCTCCGACTCGCTGAGGACCAACCAATGGGGCAGGCTGAGCTGCAACCTGAACTGTGGGGCGGGCCCCGCCCCCGTCCACGCCTCCCGATCGGCACGAGGCACCGGAGAGCAACTCCCTAGTACCGCCTGACCCTGGCGCGTCCAGCCCCGGGTACGCCACCGGACCTGCCAGACCGTGCCGCGAAGATGGTTGTACTCAGGGTAGCGGGTGGTCGCCTCGTAGACGAGAGGCCTCGCCAGCGGGAACAGCTTTTCGTCGGGGAAATCTACTCCCGCGCGGAGGGTGGCGAGGTACTCCTCTGCCATCACCGAGGGGAACCCCCCTCGACCAAGGGTCTCCAGGATGCGCTTAATGATGCCCGAGCGGGTCTTGTCGTCCTCCTGCCATTTTCGTATCCGATCGACCAGGTCAACCAGGTGTTCCAATCGTTCCTCGTCTACCACAGAAAGTGTAGGGTCTTTCATCATTTTACTCCTGTTGAATACGGATACCCATCCGGCGACCAGGTCACGCCCTGGTCAGTCTGGGCGAGGCAGTAGACGCGCCAGGGCTCGCACCTGACGGTGGCGAGCTCGCGCGCGAGACGATGGGCGTCCGCCAGGTCCGTCGCCTCCACCGGAGAAGACGAGCCTCCCCAACGGTCAGCCACGGCGACGTAGCGCCGAAAAGGAAGGGGAGAAGGGGCGCCTGCGCGGGCTGAGCAGAGGTGGAGGTTGACCCGCGCAGGCTGGCCCGGTGAGGGTGGTGATGGGAGTAGTGGTGGTAGTGGGTTTTGTTCTTGTGGTTTTGTAAGGCTGTCTTGCCCCGGACTGGGGCGCCGAGAGTCAGCTTCCTCTTCGGCCTGCGCTGCTATTCCAGGTTTTTGGCCTGAAATTCGTGTCAGACGAGATGTCAGACGGGCGAGGGGGACGATCCGCACCCTCTCTCGTCCCCAAGACGCTGCGAGACGACGCGCACAGATCTGCGCCACCTCGATCGAGGTGGTTCGGTCCCACTCGTGCCAGTGGCCGGCGGAGTAGACCTCGATGGAGACGTCTACGGACGTCTCCATCGCCTCCTCCCTCGCGGGCAAGGCCGCGAAGAGCTCGGCCTGGGTCCGGGCCGCGCCCACAGCCGCCACCAGCTCCGCCGAGGGCAGGCCAGAGGGGCCGAGGGCCTTCGTGCGGAGCTTGCTGCCCCGGCGCCTGCGCGAGCAGGCGATGCCCTCGATGCCGCCGCTGGAGGAGCGCATGCAACTCAACGCGCCTTCCTCGCCCATTCTCGGGCCTCATTTGTTTTGTCAAAACAAACACACGCCGAAAGAGGCCAGGCGCACCCACGGAGAGCCATGCCCCGCCAGCCGTGGGTGGCCTGACTCACGCCGCTCTCCGGCAGTCGAGCACGCGCGCGAGCTGGTCCGCGAGGTCACGCGCCTCCACGACCTGGCGCGCGAGCTGCAGGTCCACCACGACGTGGGCTGGAGCCGCACCCACGTCGTCAGCGAGCAGCTCCAAGAGCTCCCGGCGCTGGACGGGAGAGACGTGGCGGAGGAGGGTCCGCAGCAGGTGCCCCGGAGGCTGCCTATGCCCCGCGAGGTAGCAGCGGATCGTGCTCCCGGCGCAGTCTGCAGCAGCCGCGAGCGACTCTGCAGAGCAGTATCCGCGCCCGATGGCGATACGGGCGAGGTCAGCCGCGAGCATCGTGCTCTCGCAGCAGATCCAGGTAACGATCCCGCAGCATCTGATAGCAATCGGCGCGCCACCAAGGCCGTCCTGTCCGCCGCGCCTGACGCAGGGCGACCATTCGCCACTGGAGCCAGCGACGCGAGACGTACCCGCTCCCTCCGCAGCCAGGACACGTCAGCAGGCCGTTCTCGATGGTCTGTAGACCATCGCAGACCGGACAGCAGTAGCGAGGGGTCTCATCAGCAGGGATGCTCATCGCAACACCTCTCCGCTCGCGTGTTGCGTATGAGGAGCCGACAGTCGGGCATGCCGACAGTCCGCGAAAATCGAGGCAGTAAACGCCGCCCACAGCAAAAACGGCCCCCAAAAGGGGGGACTGGGCCGGCCCGCCGTAGACGACCACCAAGCGGGTCGATTCGCGATCGGGCCAGCGCCAGCCAGCGAGACGCTCAGAGCCAGGGAGCCACCCTGGTGTTCCGCCCCCTCCGGGCCGGGAGCCGGGCGCCCGAAGACGCCCGCGTGGGATACGATAATCGGCATCTACTGCGCCCTCTCGACAGGGAGAGCAGCAGGCTCCTCCTCCACACAGCCTCGCCAAGGCCGGGGCTCCTGGCGAGGCACAGCTCCCGGCAGAGACCGGGAGCCGCTGGGAGGATCGCAGCCCTCCCAGCGAGAGGGGCCACCCAGCCCCCGCACCGCTGGGAGGACTTCGATGGGCGGACAGGCGCAGGGGTCACCCTGGCAGGTGAGGCAGGACATCTACACGCCCTCCCCGTCGCCAGTCGCCACCACCAGCTCGCGCGCTCGCGCCCAGAGCTCGTCCGCCTCGGGGCCATCGGAGACCCCGGGAGCATCGTCGTAGAGGTCGAGCAGCAGCGCAAGCACCTCGATGGGGCGCAGATCCCCATCGAGGTCCTCTTGCGCGGATGGGGCCGTGGACGTGGAGGTAGTGGTCGGGCGCCCGGCCCGCCGCCAACGGAGCATCGCGGCCTCCAGGGGGGCCTTAGGCGTTGCCTCGGGGTCGAGGCCGTAGAGATCCTCCAGAACACCATCTCCGTCGAGATCGGCCAGGACCCGGAGGAGGCGGGTAGCAGAGTTGGGGTAGGCCATCTACACATCCCCCGGTGGCAGGCCCCGAAGGGTCGGGTGCGGAGGGAGCGGCAGAGACGGAAGCTGCTGCGCGAATTCACGGAGCTGCGCGGCAGCTATGCGGTGCTGAGAGGCGAGCTCGTCCTGCCCAGCCGCGTAGGCGACTCCTGCAGCCGCCTGGTAGCGACTAGCGAGGAGCGACAGGATCTCGCAAGCAGGGAGGTCTGGGAGGAATTGGGGGTGGCGAGACATCTACGTAACCTCACAGTGGTGGAGAAGTTGGTCCAACGCCCGCGCCACCTCGAACCGGCGCGGGTGTCCGGTCTTCAGGGCTGCGCAGATGGCGGCGCAGATCGCCCAGCGACGACGCTCTTCGGGAGAAGGGAGGGCCATCTACGCACCCCCGTGGCGAGGGGAGGGCAAGGTGGCGAGCGTGGTGGCGAGCTGGCCGAGCTGTCGTGCCGCGACGCGACAGGACGAGACGATCTCGTCCTGCCCGGCTGCCTGCGCAGCCTCCGCAGTCTCCGCCAGACGGCGCGCCACCTGTCGCAGATGCTCTGCGACGGGGAGTGGATGGGGGGCGAGCATCTACGCAGCCTCCCCGTGCTGGGGGAGGCAGTCCAGCAGACGATCCCGCGCCTCGCGGTACCCATCCCGCCGGTAGCCCATCCCGCGCAGAATGCGCATTCTGCGCTGCAAAAAGCGGCGGGGCAGCCGCCCGCCCCCCAGACAGGCCGGGCATTCCCGGGCCAAAGAGTGCCCCTGGCCCTGGCAGGTCGGGCACCGACCCGGAGGCCGGACGAGCAGCTCGGCCTCCAGTATCTCGGCGTAGCTCATCTGGGCGAGCATCTGGGCGGGCATCTACGCAGCCTC
>JACCDR011240869.1_pt1 | contig 14915 bp, 14 predicted proteins | sample 7446431 | NCBI WGS metagenome assembly JACCDR01 (sample SAMN15323443, study PRJNA562643) | freshwater metagenome | isolation source: river surface water | place: USA:Blue River Watershed | collected 2017-08-17 | reverse complement strand
GCCGACGCGTTGGTGTATTGAAGCGACGACGACGACAAGATCGCCGTGATCACAAACGCGCCGTTGTTCGCCGCGTTGGTTGCATTCACGAGCACGAATTTGCGACCCACCTGTTGATTGGCCGCAAGCGACGTGAGACCGGTCACGGTTACAACGCTTCCCGCAACCGTGAGCGCGATCGCCGTGTTTCCAAACGCGCCCGAAGACTCGATCTCGATGCCCGAGACGTTGGCCGTATTCGATTGATTGACGTTCTCGATCAGATTGTGCGTGATCGAACAATTCCGAACGCCCGGCCGGCAACGAATACCATGGTTCGCGACGCAACCGATCACGTTCGCGTGAACGGTAACGTTGTCTGTCAACGCGAGTTGAATGCCGATACCGCCGGCGTTGCTTCCGTTCGTTGATCCCGGCGTGATGCTCTTGATATGGCGGATCGAGTTGCCGACGACGCGCGAGCCCGAGCCCGAACCTGAGGAGACGTCATAGGTCTGAGAGCCAACGTTGATACCGCCCGAGCACCACTGCACCTTGTTGCCGAGCACGGCCGTCGATCGGCCGCGGATGAAGAAGCCCCACGATTCGGAGTTCTCGGCAATATTGGAATTGAACTCCCATCCCTCGCTCTCGTTGTGATTGCCAAAGCACGTGTTTGAGAGGCGTGTAGCAACGTTACCCGTGACGACGATGCCGCGTGGGATGCCGTTGTTTGCCGTGTTCGTGCCGCCGGCGGCCGATCGCGAGGGCCCCGCATCGACCGCGTGACGCATGACGCGGAAGCGATTGCCGATGACAGTAACCATCTCGCTCGCGCCGCCGATGAGAACGCCGTAGCCGTAGCGTGTGTTGGCTGTCGAGTCGGTCAAGTCGTGCACGTCGCAATCGGACATGCGGCCACCGACGCAAGAGAAGATCGTGATGCCTGGACCATCGCTTTGAGCGACTTCGCAATTGGCGATCACGCAATCCTTGCCACGTTGAAACGAGACGAGAGGGGGAGGATTGCTTGTGCGTGTGTTGAGTGCGGCCTCTTGCTTGATCGTCAGATCTCGGATCTGCACATTGCTCGTGAGCGACATGCGATAGAGCCGCGCGCCGTTCGCGACGGTGTACGAGTCGCGAAGCATGCCGCGAATCGTGATCGCGCCCGTGCCTTGGTTGATGGCTGCAACCTGGACAAACTCGCCTTTCTCTCTCAGTGAGAGATCGGTTGTCTCCCAAAGACCGTCATCGAGCAAAAAGAGATAGTCGTTGACGGCACACGCCGCGAGTTCCGCGCCGGCGGTTGCCGGGATCGAGGTGCCGCCTTGCGAAACATCTCCCGTGAGCGCGATTGACGTGCCTGTTGTCTCGCTTCCCGCAACACCGATCGTGAAATACTCCGCCGATGGGAATCCAGTTGCAGCGAGGATCGTCGTGCAACCGGGGCCGGCGCCGCGAAGCGTGACGTTGCTCGGTAGCGTGAGTTGATGCGAAAGCTTGTACGTGCCCGCACGAAGGGAAACCGTCCCGCCGCCGAGCGCAGCAACCGCCGCCGCGGCCGCGGCGATCTCGGTCTGATCATCAACACCGTCGGTGATGTAAGCGGCCTCGCTTCCCGTCGGGCCGACCGTGACCACGGTCGTCGCTTGCCCGATCATCGATGTTGGCGCTGGCCAGATCCCGGCCGTCTTCGGGCCGTAGATCTTTTTCGTCGTCGTATCGATGTAGAAATCGCCGTTGTTGCCTAGCGCGCCGTCAGGAGCTCCAACACCGTTTCGAAGCTGACCCGTTGCGGGGTTCCCGTTAACGAGGATCTCGGTATAGGAAAGGTTGTCGTCGTCGGGATCGACAACATCAGCAACTTGAATGTCACCAACGAAATTCCAGATCTTGCGCGGCGTGGGCCACGGCTCGCCGTTCGACTGAAGATTGACCGCGCCGAGGAGAGAAGGGAGAAACGATCCGACTGATGAATTCATGTGTGCACCAAGAATGTGATTTCGATTTTGCCCGACCCACCAACCGAGCCCGCGCCTCCATCGCCAGCGCCCGGAGAGCCCGCGTTGGGAGTACATCCCGCCGCGCCGCCGCCGCCGCCGCCAGCGCCCGAGCCCGCCGCGGGCGCCGTTCCCGCACTTCCGCTCGTTGCGTTGCCTGGGTTTGAAGCAACGCCGCCGCTGCCTCCATCGCCGCCGTTTCCTCCGGGGCCAGCACCTCCGCCGCCGCCGCCGCCGCCGCAAAAGTACGTGCCCGTAGCGCCGGGCGGTGTTGCGCCTCCATTGCCGGGCGCGTAGCGAGACGAGGCATTGCCTCGGTTGAGAATGCTTGAAGGCGAGGCGCCTCCGACTCCGCGGCCTCCCGCTTGTGGCGCGCTCGATTGAAGCGCCGTGTGATCGACCGATGCTACGCCGATGCTTTGAGGCAACGCCGGGATCGGCTCACCACCCGGCGAGACTTCGTTTGGAAGAACCGCGGCCGATGCATTTGTGTTGGGACTGATCCCGCCGCCGCCGGCGCCTTTGAAGGAAGCGACGACCGTGCTCGTGTTCACGTGCGTGAGCGTTGACGGATCGCCAACACCACCGACGCCGGGCGCCGTTCCAGGACTCGCGCCGGCCGTGCCCGCGGCGCCTCCCGCGCCATGGACAGACATATAGGTGTCGCCGCCAATGATCGGGATGAGGACCGTGTCTTCAACGGCCCCAGCGCCGCCGCCTCCACCGACGGCGTTTCGATCGCTTCCTTTTGCGCGATCACCTCCCGCGCCGCCGCCGCCGCCTCCCCAACCACGCACGATCGCCGCGTACGCGCCCGTCGGCGCGACGATCGCGCCCGCCGTTGAAACCGTGACGATCGATTCCGCGAACGTGATCGCATGCGCAAACGCTTTGAGCGTTGCGAGCTTGTCCATGATCGCTTCGAAAGGGACGCGAACGTCATCCGCTTTGAGCTGACCCTGACCATCGCTTGGGAGCGTGATCGCATCCGGATCGTTTCCGTTGACGCCTGTATATGTGGTGCTCATTTAGATCACGACTCCATCCCAATAACGCGCCGTTTGAAGGCGAGCGGGTACCTGTACGCCGCCGACATTTTTCGATGAGTGTTCCCAAAGACCATCGGGCTCGGGATCGTCGGGATCGAAGCTCGCTGGATCGAACGCAAGAATGATGTTGATGCAACGCGAGTGGCCCGGCATCCAATCGGCGACGATCGATCGAACCGTGCTGACTTGATCAGGCGTCGCGGTCGAGCCCCATGTTTGCGACTCGTTGGTCTTCGATCCCCATTCGTTATCGGGATCGTCCCAACCGCCGCCCTCAGTCCAAAGCGTGCCCGGGTAAATGATCACCCAAAAACGAGAGAACCACTCAACCGGATCCGACTCGTTCCAATTCCAATTGCCTTGATCGATCTTGTACGTTTCCGTTCCGTCCGCGGCGCGAGAGAACCAATTGCCGCGAGCATCGACCGTGCGAAAGCTGCAACCGTGCGCCGTGCCCGTGTACTCATGAAGCTTCTTCAGAAGCGTGAAGGGGTTGCCTTGTGTCTTGCGATCATCAAGCCACGCGATAAGCCGCGCGACGTAGGACGCGATCGTCTCGTTGATCCCGCGCACGACGCGACGATCGCGACCGATATAAGGCAACGCATCCGCCGGCGCCGTTGACGGATAGCGCGCAAGCAAGCCGAGACGAAGACGCTCCGCGAACGCGTCTTTGATCAGATCCAGCGCGTAACCGATCAAGCGCGACTCGCCCTCGCTCACGAGCCACGGTGGGCCCATGAAGCGGCGCGTGGTGCGGAAGCTCGGATCGTTAGGCATTGCCCACCGTCACAAAGTGAATCGTCGCGGACACGAGCCCAATCGCGGCGACTTCGCCGTTTGCGATCGGTGTGTCGACCGACGGTGTTGAAACCTCGGTCTTGATCGTTTGCGCTTTGAACACGTTTCCGATCGTGGTTTTGATGACGGAATGCGCGAGCACGCCCGACGTTGCCGGCGGGATGATGTCGCCGCCGATGTCACGCGAGCGAAACAGCGCTTGAAGCGCGCTGAGAATGGCGGCCTCGATCTCCTCGGCTGTCTTGTTGACCGATGAGTAAATCCAAACCTCGTACGTGATCGGGATCACGACGTTGCTCGCAGAGTAAACGTGCGGCGTCGCAGTCAAACAAACCGCGTGCTTCATGATCGCGGTCTCAACGAGTGCGCGATCAACTTCGGCGATCGCGCCACCTGGACCAGCGAGATAGATCGCGATGTCTCCAGAATTTGAAACGCTATATGCGCGAGCTCTTGTAATAGCGTTCGTGCCCGTGAGGTCTTTGTTGCGCGCGACGTATGTATAAATGTCGCGCGGCGCTTGCGACGATTGCGATCCGATCTTGTCGCGACACTGCTTCACGATCGTCGACGGTGACCACTTGTCTTGCCCGATCGCTGCGACCGGGTTCGTGCACGTCACGCCGATCATGCCGGTCACGATCTCGTCAATCTCGCCAGCGCCCGCCGAGCTTTCCGACCCAACTTCCTCCGCTTCAACATCAAGCGTGAGCGTCGTGCCCGGCCCCGATGCGAGTGTTCCGCCGGACGTGTTTTTGTAGGTCTTTCCGCTTGTCGTGTTTTTGAAAATGATGTCTCCCGGATCGATGTCCGGAAAGAACCCGCCGCCCGTGTTCGTGAGAACCACGCGCGTCGTCGCCGCCGTCGCTGGCGGCACGTCGACGTTATAAAATTGCTTCGCGTTCCATTCGAGCCATGTGTACGCGTTCGCCAGCCCACGCGAGAGCATGTCCTCCGCGATCTCAGCGGCGAGATCCAGAAAGCCGGCCTTGATGAAACCAACAACGATCTCTTCAAGCTTCTCGAGATACTCGCTCTCAACATGAAACATCGAACGCGTTGGGTTGCCGGTTTCCCATGTTGAAACAGGAAGGCCGATCCGATTCGCGACGCCGAGCGCGAATTCATAGATCCCGGCCTTTGTTTCTTGGACGATCAATTGCGCGAGTGAGAGCGTGGTCATGTGGAGATTCCCAACAGATCGACCGAGACATCGGATGCTCGGATCGTCATGGTGAAAGGCCCGGCGTGAGTCTTGGCGTTGATCGTGATGTCAAACGCGACGCCGCCGTTGGACGCGGTCGTCGCAATGACGGTCGCATCGACCGAGATGTGTCGATCGTCCTTCATAAGCTCGTTACGAATGCGTGAAGGAAGCGAGGCCGCGTCTCGGCTGATCGCGACGCTTCCGATGTACTCCATGAGATCGAAGCCAAAGTTTTGCTCTTCCTCGCCGCCGCGGAGCATCCCCCTAGGCGTCGTGAGGCGGCGAAAGTCAGATTCCGCAACGAGGCGCGCGCCCGTCACGAAACGGTTCGAGACGATGCTCGTGGTGCACGAAAGCTCGCGCCCGAAGTCAACTCGATCAGCCACTCTTCACCGCCTTGCTTCCGATGTTGGGAAAGAGGCCCGAGACGTTCGGCATCTTCGTTGCGAGTGCGAGATCGATCGCTGCTTTGTAAAGCGCGCTCGTGGCGCCCACCGCAGGGCCCGGCATCGTGCCCGCTTGCGCGGCGGCGGCGTTGACTTGCCCGATCAAGTCGGGCGGCGGCGGCACGGCCGATGCGGCGAGCGCGCCATTGATCACGAGAGGGATCGCGCCCGACACGGCAAGCCCCGAGGTGAGGCCGCCCGGTAGCTGAGCGAGCGCGAACAAAAGGTTATGCATGAACACTGTCATTGCTTCGACCGTCATGACGTGCTCGCCGCCGACTTGACCGCCGGCGCGTAGGTTCACGCTCGTAGCCGCGAAGGCGCCGCTTTCGATGCCTTCGAAGTTGACGACCTTCGGTTGCGACGGATCGCCGTCGACGAAAGCAACGAGCACGATGGAGCCAAGCGCCGGATCCACTTCGCCGCCGGCGATTCCCGGCATGATCGGAACGCGGAGCAAGTCAGGCATTCCCGCCGAGGCGCGCACACTTTGGAGATCGAGGCGCCCGGCGTTGCTCTTCACGACGCGATACGAGGCGAGCCCGCGAAACTTTCGGTTTGGATCGAGTTGATCGAAGATCTTTCGAAGTGCTTCAAGGCGCCGATCCGCGCCTTTCCCCATCTCACCCCAAAGCATCGAGCGAAGGCCGCCAGCGAGCGATACGGTGTGGCGCACGTCAACGGCCTCAAGACCGTCAACGACAACGCCGGGCACGACGCTAAGGATCGATTCAGCCGCGAGCGTGAGCGTGCCGCGCGCTTGATCAAGCGGCCCACGCAACCCCTTACCGGTATACGTGCTCGTGGCGCGCTTGCCGAGACGCGTGATGCCGTCCTCGCCAATGAACCACGCACGCGAAGCAACGAGCTCCAACACACGCGACGCAGGGCCCTCGGGGCGAACGAAGGCCGTACCCACGCGCGTCGTCGGAAGCGTCGTCTGATCGATCGTCTCACCCACGGCTTGCGCCGCGTCGTTCAGGATCGTCGAGATCTTCACGCCGGCGTCATTGGCGTAGCTCTTAGCGGCGATGCTCTTGCCCCAACCGCCAGCGCCGCCCACGATGCGATACGCCGATCGACCCTTCGCGGGGCCACCTGAGAGCACGGTCCCTTTGAGCGTGAGATCGGCGATCTTCAACTCCGTCGCGCCCGTGATCGTGTGCTCGCCGTCGATCGCGACGGTCGCGTACCACGCTCCCCATTTCGGAAGCATGCACTCGGCATCAAGCGCCGTGCGGCCGGAAAGCGTCGCGGTACTCATCCGGCCGGCGTCTTCTCGTAAAGAGCGGTAAGGCGAGCAAGCTCGTTCTTTGCCGCTTGGTTGGGATCTTTCGAGTCATCGATTCGTGTTCGCGAAGCGTCGGGTGTTCCGCCGGCGGGCTTGGGAGGCTTGTACTCAAGGAGCTTCACGACAACGGTCGCGCCGCCCTTTCCGTCGTGAACCATGCCGCCCATGCTCTTGAGGACGACACTCTTGATGTCATTGCGCGCGAGATCGGGATGGTAGATATCGAGCGCTTTGGGAGTCTTTCCCGAGATCGTAGAGAAGAGCAGCGCGGCGAATTCGTCCCACGCTTCGAAGTCATCGATCCCCTGACCCTCATCCTTCACGAGGTAAAACGTCGCGGTGAATTCTTGCGGCTTCATTCCCTTGCGGGTCGTCGTGCCGCCGCTCGTGCCGCTTCCCGTTTTTACGTCCCACTCGATCTCGCGATCGTGGCCCGAGAGCGTGAGCTTGCCCGGGCTTTCGAGAGGACCCAGTTCAAGCTGATTATAAAGCTCCTCATCATCGATCGGATTCGTTGACGGGATCGCAATGCCGCTAACCGCCATTGGGCACCGCCGTCGCTAGTTGAGCGGCGTCGCCCTCGATGATTGCGAGGAAGCGATCGATCGCGTCCTCGGCACCTTGCACGCCGTTGAAAATAAATTGAGCGCCCGAAAAATTTTTCGCGCCGTTTTGCGAGCTCGTTTGAGCACCTGAATTTTTTGTTGATGCGTCGACGTTGATCGAAGGTGCCGCCGGCGGCGAGACCATCGACTCAAGTGCTGACTGAACGTCGCCGGCCTTCGCATCAAGACCGCCCTCGACACCCTCACCAGTGTTGACGCCAACACCAAACATGACTTTCGACGGCGAGGCGATGCCGAGGAATTTCTTTGCGCCGTCGACCGCGCCTTTAACGGCATCGGTCATCGCCGTGAGGATCCCGCCGGCCGCTGACTTGATGCCTTCAATCAAGCCGTTGACCATGTCTAGGCCCATTTGCACGAGTGAGAAGCCTTTCAGCCACTCAACGAGCGCCGTGAATTTCTGCGAAAGGAAATCGAAACCGATCGCCGCGATCGCCGCGGAGAAATCCCACACGGCTTTGGCAACATCGATGAAGAAGTTAAAGAGCTTGTAACCAACGAAGACGATCGCGGCGAGAACAGCGGCCGAGAGCATCGCCATACCGACCATGACGCCGAGCGCGACGGCGAGCACGCCGACAACAACGAGCGCGAGGATTCCGAAAACCTTCGCGACCATTTCGATCTTCGAATGAAACGGTTTGATCGCGATGAGCGCTTTCATCACGAGGATCTCGAATTGAAGGAAGGCGCCGATCGCTTTCGGAATGAAGTTGGTGATCCCATCGACCAACGGTTGGAAGAGTCCTTCGAAAACCGTCTTGATCGCTTTGCCGCTCTCGCTCGTAGCCGAGAAGAGATCGACGACTTTTGAGAGCGCCGTGAGAAGGCCTTCGATCTTGAGTCCGCTAAAGATGCCTTTCGGGCCCGAGATGTTGTCTTTGAGTCGCGCGAGTTGGCTCGGAAGCGAAAGCGTCTGACGTTCGAAGTCAGGACCGTACTTAAGCTTCGCGGCCTTGATCGCGGCCTCTTCCAATCCGTCGGCAAACTCCTTTCCCGTTTTGCCGGCGTCCTTCAGTTTCTTCGCCATCCCGTTTAGCTCTTCACGCGTGACCGGGATCCGCGCCGTGAGCTTCGCGATTTGATCGTCGAGAAATTCGCCGCCGGCGACGCTTCCCATGACGCCCGCTGAGAGGAGCTGACTTGTGCGCGCAGCATCGGCGTTCTCGATTCCAAATTTGATGATCGCCGCCGTCGCGACGATGGCCGCCGTTGCGATGGCCACGAGAGCAACCGCGATCGCCGCGTAGGGTCCGGCCGCGCCGAGCGACGTTCCGAGCTTTTTGAAACCCTCGGCGGCGGTGAAAGCCTTCTGCCCTGCGCGCCCGAGCGGGCCGCCGAGCGCACCAAACCCGGCCGCAAGCTCGCTCACTTTGCCGAACGACGCATCCGCTTGCTTCGCGGCGCCATGAGCTTTCGTGAGCGACTCTTTCGCAGCATCGGCACCTTTCGAAGCGGCTTTGAGCTTGTCGAGAGCCTCGGCCTCTTTCGAGAGCGCGTCCGCGGCCTCTTTCGCTTTCTTGGCGGCGGCCTCTTGATCTTGCGCGAGCTTGTTTGCAGCGCCCGCCGCTTTCCAGAAGGCCGTTTCATCGCCGGCCTTCATTGCGGCTTCCATCTTCGTTTTCTGTTCGGCCAACTTGACGTTGAAGTCTTCGACCTTCTTTGCCGCTTTGTCGGCGGCGCTTTCGGCGGCGCGATACGCGGCCTCGCCTTCGCGCAAAGCTTCCTTCGCTTTGTCGGATGCGTCGCCGGCCGCTTTGAGCTTGTCGGCAAGCTGAGCGAGCGAGAGAGCGGCCGTATCAACCGCCGCCGCTCCCGCCACTCCTAGCTCAATATTGAAGCTCGTATCCGCCACGCGTCCTCACTTCTTCAAAGTGTTTCGAATCAGAAGGAGCGTTTCGCCGATCACGAAGTCCGCGGTCTTGGCGTCAATCGTGTCTTCGTTGCGACGCCACGCCCGAACGCATTCACCTAAGACGCCCTCGTATTTCGTGGCTTGCGCGATTCGCTCCGTTAGCCTTTTTTTTCGTCCTCCGTTTGAAGCTCCACGAGCTTGATCGCCGCGAGCGCCGCCGAGATCAGCGCGCCGGGGAACTCCTTGAACATGCGATCGCGAAGGTCTTTGTCTTCGGGTTTCGGATAAACGATGCACGACGCGCCGAGCATCTCTTGCGCGGCGCCGATCGCTTGCGCGTTGTTGTTGCTCTTTCGAACCTGGTCTTTGTAGCGGTTGTAAAAGCTCGTACCGCCCGGCGACTTGATCACGATGAGCGTCGGAAGGCCGGGAACGAACCCCGTGACTTCCAACATCTTGACCGCATCGCCGTGCTCTTCTTCCAACGCGTCGAACGCTTCAAGATCGATCGCGTACTGCGCGCGTCGCGCCTCGTTGATCTTCTCGCGTCTCGCCGTGCGTCGCGCTTCGATGTCGAGAATTTTTTGCTCGCTCGCATTTACGAGCTCGCGTGCGCTAGAAATTTTTTGTTCGCCGTTGTTCACAAGAGCACCACTTCCGTTCCGTCCGCGAGAATGTTCGCGACTTCGATCGGATTGAGAGTGACCTCGATCTTGTCGGCCTCGTTTCCTTCCTTCATGTCGTCGGAGTCACCGAGGAAGCGGCACCCTTTGATCTTCGTCGTGAAGATCTCGGTCGTGTTCGGCGGCGTGTGCTGGATCAGGATGTTGAAAGAGACGAGCGCGATCCGGCGCTGGTTTCCTCGCACGGGCGCGTTCGCGACAAGACCCTGGATCAGTTTGATGTAGCCGCTCCGATAGAACGTCGCGCTTGCCTCTTGCGAGCCCGATCCCGTCGTGCGCGCCATGACGCGACCGCCGCTTGCGCCGCGTCGTTCACCGACCTCGGCTTTGCGTGACCACTTGATGCCGGCGATATCGACGGTATCCATGATCGGTCCCTGTTGCGGCGTGATCGAGATCGCGATGTCCGCCCACGAGGACTCGATGTCATTCACGCTCGGGTATGCATTGTTGCCAGACATTGGTTAGGCTCCTCCCGCCGTTTGCACGCGGACACTGGTCGTGATCTTTTCCAAGGTGCCGTTGATCAGGAGCTTGCAAACGCCCGTGAGTTCCGCGGCCGGCTTGTTGAGTTTGTCGGTCTTGCTTGCCGACCATGAGGCGCGGCTTGCGCGTGGTCCTTCCGGACCGCCTTTGAGCAAGTTGTCCTCAAGAGCCGAATTGACGCGGCTCTCGATCAACTGAAGCGACGCCGGCTTTGCCGTTCCGTCGGGGTTGAGCTCCAACACTTGACCGATCGCGTTCTCGCTCTCGGCTTGCACGATCGTGCATGCGAGATTGCAAACGGCCATGTTGTGCGTGCGAGAGAGCAACGAAGACTCTGGCGCGCGCGTGAGCGAGAGAGCGATGAATGCTCCGACCGGGCCATTGGCGTACGTGCGTGCGCACGTGAAGCGGCCGGCGAGCCCACCGCCATCGGTGCGCTCATCGAATTCGGTGATCGTCCCATCGGGATCGTCCATCTTCCAGCCATCGAGCGGGCCGTCGGCTTTGCGCCACGTCGGAATGTGGACATCGTGTTCGTATTCGCGAACCGATGCGGCCCACGAAACCGGACGGCGCAACTCCCATTGATGGATCGGCGACTGCTTGTAGAGTCGGCCAAGCCCGAGATCGACGCGGCGTTGATTGTCGACGCCGGCGTATGTGGAGTCCATGAGAGCGACCCACGCCGCCATCGTCTCGCCCGTGAGGAGACGATCGCGAACCTGCGCACGCGCAAAGACGAAACGATCGTTAGCCGTTTCGTAGGCATTCACCTCAGTGACGACGTTGCCCGCGAGCGTGCTTCCCGTGAGATCACCGACGATGAGCATCGATCGGCAAAACTTCATTTGCGCGGCGAGCGCCGTTCGCGCCGCCGTGAGGCCGGCCGCGTTCCACATGGGCGCCGTTGATCGGAAACGGAAGATGTCTCCCGCGATCAATGTGCCCGCCGCGAACGTGAGCGTGATCCCGACGTAGGGAATCACGTAGCTCGTGGCCGTTCCGAGTCGGATCCGTTTCGTGGATCGACCGCCATCGAGTGACAGATCGATCTCAATTCCGTTGGTGCCGATCGTTCCGCCTTTCACGACGGTCGCGATCCCATTCACCTCTTCAAGGATGCCGTTCGCGCCGGCGGCGGCGGCAACAACCGACGTGCCCGTGATCTCATCAGCGACGCCCGGCGTGACCGTTCCAACGGTTGCCGTCGGGATCGCGACGAAGACGATCGGCTTTTGCGTCTTCTCAATGTGAAGCGCCGCATAGTCAGCGGCTTGCGAGTAACCGTGCTGCGCCATGAGCGCTTTCGCGCTCGCGAACACGCGCGGAATGGAGTCCGCGTTTCGTTCGGCGCAACCAACGAGAGCGCGGTATCCCGTCCCGCCAGCAAACGCGCCCGCCTCGTCATCGATCGAAGTTTTCGCGCGGGGTAACTCAGCCATTTTTACTCTTCCTCTCCACAAGCTGTTTCAACGATCACGATCGGATTCCCGTCTTCGTCGACGTCGTCGGAAACCGACCCATCACTCATCTCCGTTCGATTCACGAGGCCGCCCTCGAGCGTGCCCGTCGGGTTCGCCTCGCCGGTCCACGTGTGAACGGGAATGCCGGCGCGATAGACGAACGGAAGCTCGTAGGCCGCGCCGTTCGCGATCGCGGTCGCTTCAAGATCGGGCGGAACGAAGTAATCACCCTTCCCGAGCACGAAAGGTTGCCCGCGCAAGAGAAGCTCTTCACGCAACGCAACGATGAGTTGCATCAAAATGAGGCGCGCGCGAAAGCGATGCTCAAACGGAAACGCGCCCGCGCGTTGGCTTTGCGCGTAGATCCGAATCCTCGCGCCGATGAGCATGTCACCCGCGTGCTTTGGATTCTTGTGATGCGATTTCGGACCTTCGAACGAGTCGCCGCCGAATTCTTCAAACACGACGCGCTCACGTCCGTATGTCGTCGTGCTCGTGGGCTCGGGCCCGTCGATGATCGTGACCGGACAACCGCGTGCGCGGATGCGAGCTTGAACGGCAACGCCGATGTCATGGATCATTTCGCCCTCGCTTTCGCAGCGAGCACGCGCGCGGCGGTCTCCTTGAGAATGTTTCGCCACGCCGGCGGAAGGATCTCGCCTTGCTTTGGAGCGATCGGACGACGTCCGATCTGATACTTCGCGTGGCGAACGCCGAGGATCACGCGAAGCTTCGTTCCGATGGCGGTGAAGAAAACGCCGCTCGCAATGCCGCCCGACTTGTTGAGCGTGACCGTCGATCCGTCTTTCGCCGGCATCCACGCATTGCCGAAAGCGTCGGTGCTCGCCCTAAACGTCGCTTGCATCGCTCTCGTGAGGAGCGGCGCTGCTTCTTTCGCGATCTCGATCGCCGTCGTGCGAGGCAGATCTCGCAAGCTCGCGGAGAACCTTTGAAGAGCGGTGGGATCGATCACGGGATCCGCCCTCCGCCCCAACCGCGAGGATCAAGATTGACGTCGCTGATCGTCGTAACGACCGCCTTGTTTGCAGCCGTCGTCGGATTCGTCGTGCGAAGCGGAAGGCCTTTCGCGAAGCGCTCCACTTGCGCCATAGCGACCTTCTCTGCCTCGTCAACGATCGCCGATGCTTTGCCGCCGCGATTGAGCAACGCCTTTCCCGCGAGCTGAGCGACGATCGCCGTGATGACGAGAGGAAACTCGCCATCGTTGTTGGGTTCGAGCGGCACGACGTGCGCGGGCAAGAGGCCATCGACCCAACGCGAATACAGAGCGAGGTAGCGATCGATCGGAAGCGGCTTGATGATGACGACGCTCCCGCCGGCGGCGGTGATATCGATCGGTGGACCGCTCGGCGCCGTCGCGAGCTTGAAGGCGGAGTCCGAGACGCGGATCGCGTAGTAGACCCCTTCCACAAGAGGCGTCGGAAGCGTGTGTCCTTCAAGCGGACGGAGAGAAACTTCCTCGTTCGTCACAAGACCGTGCGCGTCTAGCTCGAACACATCGGATGAAACCGAGGTGCTCGCGACGATCCGGCCGGCGTTCTCGAGAGCCCCATCAGGGAGGCCCCCGAAATCGTCTAGGTCGGTTCGATCTGCATAAACCGGATCGCTCACGCCGCTTAAGCCGCGGCCTCACGCGAGTGCGGGAAGTGCGCGGCTAAGCGAACACGGCTCGTGATTACGCGCCGGTGACTTTTCGAATGGCCCACGGGAACGCGAGCGCGAAGCCGTACCAAATGTGCGAGCTAACGCGGATCTTGCCGGTGGTTTTGAAGAAGTCGGACGACTCATCAAAGTGACGAAGTGCGAGCGCCGGATTCGGAACGGTCCATCGCGCGCTGATCCACGGCGGGAGGCCAAGCGATGAGAGCGCTTTCGAGTCGACCAAATACCAATCGTTCGCGTCCGTGAATTCCGGAACATGAACGACGTTGAATCGCTTGTAATAGGGGTTGTTGACCTGCGCGTTGCTCGTGCTCGAAAGCGGCCCCGCGGGAATCATCGCTTGCGCGAGGAGATTTTTCAGCGGCTCATCAAGCGCCGTCGGAACAAGGATCGTGTCGGGCTCGATTCCGATCTTCTCGCCGTTCTCATCGAGCACACCCTTCATAGCCGTGACTTCGGCTTCAAGGTTTGTGACCGAAAGAACACTCTTGCCCGACGTCTGATAGTTGCTCCACGTGCCGCCGCCGGACTCGCTCGTGAAGTCAGCTTTGTGCGTGGCGCTGAAAAAGTTTTGGCCATCGATCGGCTTTCCAACCGAGCCCCAAAGAACATTTTGGCCGTTCTCGAGAAGCGCAGCGATCGCGCGATTGCGAAGGCGAGCTTCCGCAATGGCCCAACGTTGCGGCGTCTGAGACCAACTCCGATAAGCGAAGGACTCGCTCAGAAGATCGATGAGCTTCGCTTCATGGCCTGCTTGGAATTCCTCCGCGCGAAGATCAAAGCCCGCGTCAAGGAACGTCTTGTAACGATCATCGCCTTGAAGTTGGAGATACTTCGTCGCGAGTGATCCGAGCGGAAACGTCGTGAGAATCGATCGCGTCGGGATCAATTCACCCATGTCCGTCCAGGACGGCGGTTGCACGGCACCGATCGACGCGAGGTAGCGATCGTCAAATTCCTGCATTGCCTCGCGGGAATTTGATGGGAGTGTTTCATCGACAAAAAGCGGATTGGTCATTTGATCCTCAGGTTGCGTCGATCAAGAGCGAGCGTTGGTAGGTGACGAACACGCGGACCTTTCCGTCCGACTCCATGCCTTCGAAAAGGCCGGCCGCTTGTCCCGCTACCTGCGGACTGACCGTGTGATCGTCCAGCATGTAGAGAACCGTTCCGAGAAGCGTTGCTTCGGTGCACGCGTCCGCGCCGGCGCCGCACGCGAACGCGTACACGCCGTCCGTTTCAATGCGCGCGCGTTTCGCTCCGTCCGCGCCCGCGGTGTTGTCCACTTCGTGAACAGCAACGCCGCACGCGGGGCCCGAGCTTGCCGTCGATCCGGGAACGAG
>JACCDR012381014.1_pt1 | contig 14919 bp, 15 predicted proteins | sample 7446431 | NCBI WGS metagenome assembly JACCDR01 (sample SAMN15323443, study PRJNA562643) | freshwater metagenome | isolation source: river surface water | place: USA:Blue River Watershed | collected 2017-08-17 | reverse complement strand
GTCTCCAATTTTTGAATTGATACCCATACCCAATTTTGCAATATGGACAAGATACTTTGACCCCTTTTTTGCACCTAGGACTTGGACCTTAAATCCTCCGTCCGCGTTTTTCAGTAATTTCAAACTAAGGTCTGATTTTTCATTTTTAAATTGGTCTTCAAGCTTGGCTTGATGCCAGTTTTTAAATTCGACCCCATTGACAACGACAGCAGGTGTATAGACCAGAGATTTTTTCCAAGTATTTGAAACCGCTATCTGCCTTTCCGTCATTTCTCGGGATGACAAAGTGTCTTTCCAGTTTAAGTGGTTCCAATAATCGACATGGAATACGATCGGTACAAAATTCTTAAATAACTGCGATCGAGATTCGAGTTGAGAAATCCACTTATCCGCTGGAGGGCAGCTTGAACAGGATTCGGAACTGTAAAGCTCTACCAGCGCCACTTTTGAAGGTCCTGAAGACGCTAGGATTTGCTCCGATTCAGCTTGAGCGGCTGCGCCAATCAGACCCCCTAGAACCGCCGCTAAAACTGTGATTGCTTTGAAATTCATAGAATACTCCTCCCTAGGCTTTGCTGCCGTTCTAAAACAACTCGCCGTAGAAGCTTTAGTAAATATTATTTGCTCTGGAATATCAATGCTTTAGGCGAAATCAAAAAAAAGAACTTTTTTTGTAATAAATTGTCTGTTGGTGGCACAAACTGAAAATAAAATTTAGTTAACGCGTCTTGGAGCAAGAAAAATGATTCCGTTATTTTGGACAATGATTTCCCTAACTCTTTCTTTTACCGCCTTTGCCGGAACTCTGAACTTGGCAAAAGATGGGCTCGCCCTCGAAGGATACGACCCTGTTTCTTATTTTCGCTTTGAAGCTTCCAAACAGGGCCCTCTTAAGGGCGACGCCAAGTACGAAGTGAAGCTCGAAGATGCTATTTATCGCTTTACCAATGAGGCCAATAAACAAGAGTTTCTGAAAAATCCAGGCAAGTACAGACCAGCGTATGGTGGCTGGTGCGCTTTTGCTGTGGCCGAGAGCAAAGAAAAAGTCGAGGTCGATCCGAAAAGTTTTCTTTTGCAAGAGGGTCGCCTGCTCTTATTTTACAAAGGTTTTTTAGCTGACACGCGCCATAAGTGGCAGAACACAAAAACAAAATCTGCTGATGAGTATCTTAAAGAAGCGGATGCCCATTGGCCAGAATTGAAAAACAAGGAACCCCAGTCATGAAATTAAAATTCGTTTGGATTTTACGCCTTATAGCCGCTGCCATTTTATTACAGACTCTTTATTTTAAGTTCTCAGGAGCTGAAGAATCAAAATTTATCTTCAGCACTTTGGGTGTTGAGCCTTATGGCAGGTACTTTGCTGGCGTCAGCGAGCTCGTTGCCAGTCTTCTGTTGCTGATTCCAGGTTTAGAGATTTTAGGGGCTTTGATGGCGGCATCAGTCATGATGGGCGCCATTCTAAGCCATATTGCTTTTCTTGGATTGGTTGTGCAAGATGATGGCGGTCTTCTCTTTTCTCTGGCTTGTCTGGTTTTATTTGCAAGTCTCGGGATTATTTATCTGGAAAAGGACCAAATTCCATTTTGGGCGAGGAAAGCAAAAGCTTTCATCCCTGGCTTGAGTCGACAATAGGGAGCAAATGAAACTGACATCCCCCACCGAATTGCAAAGAGAGATTTTATTTCAAACGGATTCTTTTGAAATCGTTTCGATTCTTTGGTCCAAAAACTCTCTCTCCCCCCTTCATAATCACGGGTGGAGTCAATGCCACGTTTTGATCCAAGAAGGTCTCTTTGAAAATCGCCTGGTTGCCGGGGCCAAAACCGAAATTCGACGATTTGAAGCGGGACAGGTCATTTCATCTCCGATAGCCTCATCTCATGAGCTCCGCTGCCTCACAGAGACGGGCAAAACTCTCCACGTCTATACACCGAAGATTAAAGAACATAAAACCGAAGATAGAAAATTCTCAGCGTCCATCTCAATGGATCTTTTGGCTGCCTTAGACCTAGGAAAAGGAATTCCATTTGATGATGTTGAAAAAATATTAAATTTGATTCAAGATCATTCGATTTCAACTCGTTCACCCTTTTTTATGAACCAGCTGTTTTCGGGAATCCATCCTCAAGCTCTCCTGGCTGAAAAGATCATTGCGCAAACAAAAACAACCATGGCAACCCATGAGGCGAGCCCGGTCTTTGCTCGAATAGAAAGCGAAGTTGTTAGCCAGCTTTGCAAATTGATCGGTTGGAGCGAGAAAAAAAGCGAGGGTGTGGCTGTACCCGGCGGAAGCTCCGCTAATTTTATGGCTCTCCAACTGGCGAAACAAAGAAAGTTCCCCGAAGCCAAAAAACAGGGACTGGGTGGGAAAACTTTCAAAATTTTTATTTCTGAACAAGCCCATTATTCATTTCAGAAAGCGGCTGTGGCTATGGGATTTGGAACAGAATCCATTGTCACCGTCGACACACATCAAAATGGAAAAATGAAAGCGGATTCTCTGAAAAAAAATATTCTTCAGTCTCAGCAAGATGGACACATTCCTTTGCTGGTCTGTGCGACCGCCGGCACGACAGTCCATGGAGCCTTTGATCCGATCACGGAAATTTATCAGGTTTGTCAGGAGCAGAATATCTGGCTTCATGTGGACGGAGCTTGGGGAGGTCCTGCCTTATTTTCAAAAAAAATTCGGAACCTGGTTGATGGAATTGAATTGGCGGATTCGGTCACTTTTGATGCTCATAAATTGCTGGGTGCGAGCCTTACTTGCAGTTTTATTTTAACAAAACATTCCGGCCTTCTTTTGGAAGCCAACGACGTGACAGGTGCCGACTATCTTTTTCATGATGGCCAAGAGCCAGATAGAGGCAAAATGTCCTGGCAATGTGGGCGCAGAGCCGATGCCCTGAGTTTCTGGAGCATTTGGAAAAATTTAGGCACGGATGGTCTTGGCGATTTAGTGAATAAACTCTTGGATGTTAGAGATCAGTCCTTGATTTGGATTCGTGAACAGAATCGGCTTGAGGTTGTTAAAGAGCCTTCTTTTTTAAATCTATGTATCAGAGTCCAGCCTCCCAATGGCGTTAAAGATAATAACTGGTCGCAAAAGGTTCGTGAAGAATTAAAGAACCGAAACCTGGCCATGGTGAATTTTTCAACGGATGAGAAAGGCCCTTTCTTGAGATTAATTCTCGCTCATCCTGAAATGACCTGTCAGCACGTGATTGAGATTTTGACCTTTGCTCTGGAGGCTCCATGCAATTAACAACAGCTTTGAGCGAGACCGAGCAATTTGTTGTTAAGATCACTCGTGATCCTGAAGAACTTCTCAAAACCTTAAAGCTCAGATATCAGATTTTTTTTCTCGAAATGCAGGGAAGGCAGAATCTATTTGAACTGGATTTTGACGATTTTGACCTCACATCGGATCACCTCGTTGTCGAGGAGAAAAGCACAAAAGAAGTAGTGGCTTGTTGTCGCCTGCGAAACTCGGCGAAGACAGACAAATTCTACTCGTCTCAAGAATTTGAAATCAGCGGACTGATCAAGGAAGCTGGTCGCAAAGTAGAAATAGGCCGCGTTTGCGTGAGGAAAGAATTTCGAAGCGGATCTTTAGTCTTGCTCTTATGGAGAGGCCTCGCCGAGTATATGCGATCCTTTGAAATTCAGATATTATTTGGCTGTTGCTCTGAACCCGGAGTCGATGCTGCCAATGCGATCACTGTTTTTAATAAAATAAAGCAAAAAGGTAAATTGAACGACAAGTTTAATGTGATTCAAACCGAAGCTTATTCTAATCAGCAATTCCAATTACTTCTTGCAGACCCCGAGCCTGCCACCGGCCTCACCGAGTATCATTTTTCTTCTCTGTTACAAATTTATTTGACGATAGGCTGCCAAGTTGCGGGTCCTCCAGCCTTTGATTATGATTTTAACTGTACCGATTTTCTTGTCTTTCTCGAAATTGAGAATCTTGAGAAAAGAATTTCTAGAAAAATGAGACTTGCCCAGTGAGCCAAGAATCGGAAAATTCCAGTGCCTTGAAATGGACATACTTTTGCGGGAGCCATCAGGGCCCATGGAAAGTTTTGGGATTCCGTTCTATTTTGGGCAACCCCATCCCTTTCTCAAGCCATTTGGAAATTCTTGAAGCCCAAACCGTGTCTGAGAATAAAATTTGGCAGTTAAAAGGAGTCTCCAGTCACGCCAGGTACACAACCAGACCCGAAAAGATATCACTGGATGCGATTCAGGCTCCCCTTGGCCGCGAAGAGGCTCGCTTTGCAGCCCTTATACCCATCAAGAAATCACAAAAGTGGTGGCAGATGACTCAGGAAGAGCGCCGCCATATTTTCGAAGAGCAGTCTCAACACACATCTCGCAGTCTCAAATATCTCCCTGAAATTTCTCGAAAGCTTTACCATAGTCGAGACCTGGGAGAGCCCTTTGATTTTTTAACCTGGTTTGAGTTCGCGCCAGAACACGAGAATATGTTTAATGATCTGCTTGTGGAATTGAGGTCATCTGAAGAGTGGAAATATGTTGTTCGGGAAATCGATATTCGGCTTGAAAAAACTTAAAACTGGCGAAAGATCTTTCGTGAAAAATTCGTTTATAAAAAGATTCCAGGCCATCAATCGCTTCCGCGATGGAGTTTACGCCAAAGATCACAGCGAAGGATGGCTGATCTCTTTTATTGCGACGGCCGGAGCTTGGTGATGCCGGTGAGAAAAATTTATTTCACGCTTTTGAGTGTGGGGCTTGTCGCCTGTGCGAATCCGGTGGCTTCTATGAAATCTGACATCCAAGTCTTTAGAAATGACTATCCTCAAAATTTTTCTTTTACGACAAGCAATAATAAAAAAGTTCACTTTGCATGGTCTGGAGATAGAACAAAAACTCCTCTCCTTTTTGTCCATGGCTCGCCAGGATCTTGGGAAGGCTGGGCCTCCTTCCTACTTAATAAAGAACTGCAAAAGAATTTTTACATTATTGCCGTTGATCGCCTGGGCTACGGGAGATCTGAAAAAGGACAAAGTGAGGGTTCATTAGAAAAACAGGCGCAAGCTGTTCTTTCAACTTTACCAGATACCAGTCCGAAGGCGATTTTAATCGGACATTCTTACGGAGGGCCGGTCGTTGCAAGAGCGGCCATGATGGCTCCGGAAAAAATAAGTAAGGTAATATTTGTCGCAAGCTCGGTGTCTCCGGACCTTGAGGAAACAAAATGGTTTCAATATCCAGCGTCTTGGTGGCCTATCAAGCACCTGATTCCGACTGATTTAAGAGTTTGTAATGAGGAAATCATGGCCTTAAAAATGGAACTGATCAATCAGATGTCTTTCTGGCCAAAAATAAATTCCCGCATTGCTATTATTCATGGCATCGATGACCAGCTGGTTCCCCTAGCCAATGTTGATTTTCTAATTCGGCATTTATCAAAAGAAAGCATCGTCTTTTTGGACAAAATCCCCCATCAAGGACATTTCATTCCCTGGGATCGACCTGATTCTATTCTCAGCGCAATCTTTAAATAGCTTTTTCACTGATTCGCTTTATTTTACAGCGTGCGCGAAGTCGGTCTTCATCTCCCCAACAATCAGGATAGGGTAAATTTTTGTACAAAATCCAATGATAAAATGAGCGCGGCAAAAAACGCCGAAGAATGTCGAAAAACACGGCATCCAAAGTCACTGGCAGTCTCAGTGGAGGGTTCTTCTTGTTCATCACTTTCCAAATTTGTCGCACAATGCTGTCTGGATTTCCGGGAGCTTTTTTCATGAGTTTTTCAATAAAAGTCGACATAAAATAATAATGTCCGAAATAAGCTTCCGAGGGATCTCTCATCGAATGACCACTCAAGGTTGTATAGCGAACTTTTTGAAATGAATCAGACCTTATGAATCCAGGTTCAATCAAAGTCACTGCAACGTTCCATGGCTTCAGCTCATAATAAAGGGCTTCAGAGGCGCCTTCCAAGGCAAATTTCGAAGCGCTATAAACCGACATCGTTGGCATGGCCATCATCCCTCCGACTGAAGACACATTCATAATATGGCCAGCTCGTTTATTTCGCATTGATGGCAAAATAAGCCGGATTAATTCCATCGGACCCCAAAAATTTGTTATCATTTGTTTTAATAACTCTTCTTGCTCTACGTGCTCGAGAACGGACCGATAGGCAAAGCCTGCGTTATTGATCAGAATATCAACACCTCCCAGTTTCTTTTCGATTTCATCAATGACGTCTCGACATTGTTCGGTGTCAGTTACGTCCATAGAACGTATCCAAAGGTCTTGGGATTCAAAAACTCGCTCAGCATCAAAACGACTGATCGAGGCTTGTCGTGCCGTCAATATCAAATGAAATTCTTTTTTTGCCAAAAACTGCGCTAGCTTCAGACCAAGTCCGGTGCTGGCCCCAGTAATCAGCACGACTGGTTTTTGATCCTTATTCAATTTGTCTCCTTAATTCTTAGAGATTCTCTTACGACTCAGTGAGCCTTACAGGAGTAAAATTACATCTTTGCCTTCAAAAATGAGACTCCTCAGTTGCACCTTGAACTAATTTGACTGATCAGTACATTTCAACTATAAAACAGAAATTCCTCGAGCTCACCTGATTGAAGGCTCAAACCATTGGAGAATGCTTGTCTTTAGACCTTGAAAATACAGTGCCGACAGATCCTTTGCCACTTCCCCACGATAACCAAGAAAATCCGGGAGATATCGAGAAGTTAAAAAACCGAGACCCTGATTTTTTAAGCGCTCTTTTTACGGATATGAATCCCCGTCTAATGCGTATGATGGCCAGCAAAGGGATTTTTTCTGAGACGGCAGAGGAAATCGTCCATCAGTGTTGGGAAACGTTCTTCTTAAATTTAGACAAATTTGAAGGCCGTTCAAAAATAAAAACTTTTGTTTTTGGTATCTTGATCAATAAAATTCGCGAGGAAAGAAGACGCTCTCATAAAATGGATTTTGTCGAAGATTCCGAGAAAATTTTTGAACAAAGCTTTACCAACGAGGGGTGGTGGGCCATCGAACCTGCTGACCCTTATCGACTGATGGCAAATCGGCAACTGGGAGAATCTATTGAAAATTGCCTGGATGGGCTCACAGATTCTCAAAGAGCGGCCTTTCTGCTTATTGAAGCCGAAGGAGAAAGCTCTGAAAATGCTTGCCAGATTCTGGGAGTGAGCATTTCAAACTTGAGGGTTCTCCTATTTAGGTCCAAAGAAAAGCTCAGGGCTTGCCTCGAGGGCCAAAGCGCACTTGGATAGGACTAAAGTTGAATGAGTCCTAAAAAGACTGTAATTTTCTGACGAAAGAGGACTCTTACGTTGGTATGAAGACAAGCCATAAGCTAAGAAAATTTTGGCATGATTTATTTTATCGATTAACTTTGAAAAAAGGTCGCGATTTTGCTCTTAAATGCCAGAATGTGACAGCTGACATTGATTTGAAGCGAAAACCCAAGAATCTTTCGGGATATTTTCGTTTCAGACTTCATTTAAGCCTTTGTCAGGCGTGCAAAAACTATTACGATCTTAGTCAGGTTCTTGGAAAAGCCGTAAGAAAAAGCCAGTCCAAGCCTTTAGCAGGTGTTGAACATATCAATGAGGCTCTTTTACAAAAATATGGCAAAAAGGATCAGTCCTCGAATTAGACAGGCTTCAAAATGTCCCGGCCTCTAAAAGTTCCGAGAGAAAAAGCTGTTCAGGCTGCGATGTCTGTCTTCTGGGCAAAAGGTTATCAAGCGACTTCTGTGGATGACCTTCAAAAAGCAATGGGCATTCAGCGAGGCAGTTTTTACTTTCACTTTAAAGACAAGCGAAGTCTTTTTATCGAGGTCCTAGATTATTATAAAGAAAGCGTCGTTGAAAAAAGACGGCGCCTTGTGCGATCTCACGAATCGCCCAAAGCAGGTATCGAATACTACTTCCAAGTTCTCTTAGAGCACCTCATTGAGAATAAATTAAATCCGGGTTGTTTGAATACAAATACAGCGACGGAGATGGGCCTTGTTGACAAAGGCCTCTCAAAAAAAATCAACTTGAGTATGCAAGGCTGGAAAGACTTTTGGATTGAAATTTTAGAAAAGTCGATAAGCAAGGAAGAAATTGATCCAAATATCAATATTGAGAATACAGCGCAATTTTTAGTTGGTCTCACCCAAGGACTTAACGTGATTTCCCGTGTGAACCCAGACCCTTTTTTTCTAAAAGGTATTGTGCAGGCTGGCCTGTCCATCCTTAATAAATAAATTCAGCTCTTTAAATTTTGTCTCGTAATTTTTTTGAATGCGAAGTCTCTAATTATTCGTGAGCAAAAAATTACTTTTGCGAAATAAAAATAGGAGAAAAAAATGAAAATGAAATTAAAAAAGAAGCTTCTCGGTTTAGCGGCCTTGTTGTTTATCTCTAGCTACTCAGTAGGCGCATTGGCAGGCGAGTTTTACGAAGCTCGAGGGGTCGCAATCAAAGGCTTTGATCCTGTTGCTTATTTCACCGATAACAAAGCCGTGCGAGGAAACGAGAGTTATTCGGCGACCTACAAGGGTTCAAAATTCTTGTTCGCCAGCAAGGAGCATCAAAATATCTTTGAAAAAGATCCTTCCAAATATGCGCCTCAATTCGCAGGCTATTGTGCTTTTGGCGTCTCTAAAGGAGCCAAAGCTAAAATCGAGGGCGAGTCCTTTAAAATAGTAGATGGGAAATTATATTTAAACTATGACTCTTACGTTCAGAAAACATGGAAATCCGATCAAGCGCATTTGATTACTAAAGCAGAAAAAAATTGGCCCACGGTTTCTCAACAAAAGAAAGTGGTCCAGTAATATGAAAAATTTAACCTTTCTTCTTCTCTTTTTAAGTGGATCGGCCTTTGCTGAAACTTATCAGCTGACGGTGGAAAATATATCCAACCGTCAGGGTTTTGGCGGTCAGACAATGACTCCATTTGCTTTACTATTACACAATGCCAGCTTCGAATTTTTTGCCGAAGCCAAACCTTCAAGCCCCGAGGTTTGGTTGATCGCCGAGGACGGCGATACGGGACCTGCCTTAAGCTTGAGGCAAAGAGATAAGCGCGTCCTTGCTTCTTATAGAGGGCCACGGATTTTCGCTGGGAAAACCGCCCAATTTTCATTTGATATCGATAGCAGGGCTCAGAATCTTCAATTTTCCTTGGTCAGTATGCTATCCAGAACCAACGATGGATTTACGGGACTGAGTAATGTTAATTTACCCACTTCACTCAATGAGAAGAGACAGTATCAGGCCTTAGCTTGGGATTCTGGGAGCGAACAAAACACCGAGTCTTGCGAGCATGTCCCATGTGTGAATCACCGAATCCGAAAAACATTGGGATCCGAAGGGCGAGTTATTAGACACAACGGAATTCAAGGGATCGCCGATCTTTCTCCTGTAAAAGACGCTTGGCCTGAGGATGGAGTCATCGCGATTATCACAGTCGAAAGGACAAAATAATCCTTTACTCGGATCTCCTCCTCTCCTAAAACAAGCTTATGGCCTTCAAATTGGCGCTTAGCTTCATCAGCCTCTTCATTTCAATCACCGCCAGTGCCGCTCTGATTTGGCCGACAAATCAGGGCCCGGTCTTAGGCTCGCAAAATAATGGCGCGATTTCTTTTCCGAATGTCCCCTATGCTCAAGCGCCCGTAGGAAGCTTGAGATGGAAAGCTCCTCGACCACCCAAACCTCGAACACAAGTTTGGAACGGAGAAAATCGCCAGGTTCTCTGCGCACAACGTGCGAGCTTTTTCTCAGGTATCAAAGAGGCTTCTGAAATTGGCCAAGCCGTTGGCAGTGAAGACTGTCTTTATCTCAATATGTGGATGCCGGCGGGGCCCATCAAAAAACGTCCTGTCTTTGTTTGGTTTTACGGTGGTAGCAATCGTTATGGCTATGCGGGTGATGAGCTTTACGATGGCGCAGAGCTTGCCAAATCCACAGATTCTATTGTCATCGCTGTGAATTACCGTCTCGCTTTCTTCGGCGCTTTTTTTAATAGCGCTTTGCAAACGGAGAATCCGCTTGATTCATCCGGCAATTTTGTGACCTTAGACGGTATTCAATCTCTTCTATGGATTCGGGAAAACATCTCTCGCCTTGGTGGCGACATCCAACGAATTACCGTTGCTGGAGAGTCTGCAGGCTGTATCAATGTTTGGGGGCTCATTCAATCTCCTTTAGCAAAGAATCTTTTTCAGCAAGCTTACTGCTCTTCAGGCATTCCCAATAGCTTTCCCAAAATCGCGGCAGAAGCTGAATCTGAGCGATTTCTGATAGCCGCCTTAATTTTGAAGAAAAGAGCCTCGGATGAAAAAAGCGCCCAAGAGCTCGCTCAAAAAATGTCGGCCTCTGAAACGAGAGAATTTCTTTACAGTCTGTCGACCAAAGAAATTCTTTCTGTGGAGCCCAGCCTGGTTCCCATCCAACATATTGGGGATGGCATCGTTTTGCCTATCGAAGGTTTGATCGCTTTAGCGCTTGGAAATTTTCACCGCGTGCCGATGATGGTCAGTACTAATTTCTCAGAAGCTTCTTATTTTATTTTACCATTATTTGTTCAGCTGACAGCGCAGGAAATGTGGCCCATCGTCACGGGAAAAGTGGAGCCTCGGGTTCTGACCGAATTCATCGAATCTAACAAATACCCTGCGTTCTTAACAGCGAGCCAGACACTGACGACGACGATGACTGCCGCGATTGACACGGCTTTGATCCCACTGCCACTTTATGGATCAGATATTTATCGTTTTCGCTGGAATTGGAGCGCAAAAAATGAGCCTTGGAAATCTGCCTTTGGCGCTAGCCACGGAATTGATCTCCCTTTTCTATTTCGAAAAACGAGTTTCTCAGAGAGGCATTATTTGAATTTTCTCAACGCCTCTTTACAAGACCCATCCTCTGAGAACTTGGCAAAAAATTTTCATGTTTACTTGAAAGGTTTTTTGCATTTCGGAAATCCCAATCACTTTCAGCCGGCTATTGTTTGGGAAAAGTGGAAGGGCCAAAACCGAAACGAGATTATTTTCACAGATAAAGGTCCTGAGTCTCTTTCTGAGACAAGTACTGCTAAAACCCTTTAGAAATCTCAATTTTATACCGATAGGTCCCAACATGCGGACTCGACTCGATAAATTCCATTTTAAAAATAGCCGTGGCTCTGCTTTAGGGCTCATCGTCACGGCGATGGGTTTGCTCGGAGTTGCGACGGTTGCAACGATCAATATCAGTGATCATCTCAACAAAGGTGCAACGGCCGATACGCAGACTCGAGCGGTCGATAATTTTGCTCAACTTGTGGAAAATCTGGTTACTTCTCCTGTTGCTTGTTACGGAACTGTGAGCGGCCAGCCTCGTACAAACCCAACCGCAACCGCCGTCGTCACAGACCTGGGTGGTCTGCGTTTTTATCCTTCAGGCGGGGGTCCTGCAACAAGGATGGCATTTGAACCTGTTCCTCCGACGCCACCAGGGACTCAAGATGTCGTCATAGGTGGTTTTATTTTAAATAGCGCAAACAATCGAGATATCGCCAAGAACATGAGCTTTCCCAATCTCGATATTCGTGTGGACAATCTGTACCTTCAAAACATTCAAGCGGACCCTATTTTGCCGAATACTTTTCAGGCCAACCTTATGCTGAGTGTTGGAATCATCAGTAATCCAAATAAAGGTTTTGCTCCTCGGTCCATCAGTCGGGTTACCCTCAAATTTAATGGCACAAATCAATTAATAGGCTGTGTTGGCACGATCCCAGCACAAAGCATGTGTGAGCAAATGGGGTGTCGCTATAATCCGGCCAGCGCAAACCAAAAATGTTTTTGCGGTTTTCCGGACATGGATTGTAATTCTGGAATTCCTGCTGACGGAGAAAGAAGATACATTTCAGGTTGGGATCCGGCGACGAATGCACCTATTTGTAAAAGTATTGAAATCAGTTGCGCTTCCAAGGGACCCGGGTATTTTTTCGCTGGAATGGATTCATATGGATCCCCTATCTGCTTAGCGGTCGAGAGCAATACAACACCACCACCAACAACAACGACGACGATACCTTCAAGCTGTCCAACGGGGGCATCGCCGACCGGCTTAGGTGTTGCGATCAATGGGTCGTGCCGATGTAACTCGGCGAACGATATTTGGGATGGAACAACTTGTGAGCCTTACTCACCCGATTGCCAATATGTCTTCAGCGGCGGCAGTTTTCTTCCTCAGCTCTGTGCAGAAGGGGATCCCCCTGCAGCCATGGGTTCGGGATACTGTACGGCTGCTCTAGGTCGATATGTCGACAATTCTCGACCTGCCAAGATCTGTAATGGCCATACCGTTATAGCGTGCGGTAGTTGTGGACCAGGCTCCAATCTACCAGCTGGTATTTGCACTGCTGACCCATCCTGCGCGACATCTCCCCCAACGACCACGACAACTTTGCCACCTAGTGGGTTTTATTGGAAAATGACAGGATTTTTTCCTGTTGCCTCCCCAGGATCTACGACCTGCGCCTTTAGCGATATTCGAACTGCATCTTGCTCTCCAGCTGGAAGCACATGTCAAATTATAACTGCACCAGGGGCCTACACGGCTACTGGTCCCAGTTTCTGCAACTATTGTATCGGCGGATCGATGGGAACTACTCGAACATTTACTTGCTCGACCTGTGAAACATCCGGTGCCTTTGTTAACATTTGTGATCCCAGTGGGCCAACAGGCTCCTTCAGCACTAGCGCATGTTGCTCAGGAAGCGTATCTTGCTCCTCCGGTGGCACCATGGGATCTTGCAACTAAGGTCAATAGTTGCTTCGAGTTTGCTTTTTCTAATTCTCATTTTGAGACATCTTTTCAAGACACGTCTCAAGATTATCTCTCTAAAGACCGATACAAACATAATGAAGCACCGTCCCTTTTTATTCCATTCCACAAAGGGTTTCTCCCTCATCGAAGTCATGATCGCGATGATGATTACCGGTATTCTCACCATTGGTGTCTCATCCAATCTTTTGGACATGACTCGAGCTCAAAAGGCCTCTGAAAGTAATTCTAACGCGATCGAAGTTCAAAAAATGATTCTGAGCTCATTTGCAGGAATGAATAAAGTCACAGGAGCTGCGTGCACCTCAGTTCTCAGTTTGACGGGCGCTCCTCAATTTGGAACCACTGCTGGTGTTACGAACGTCTCCCTTGCGATTCCAGGGCTCCCTGCGCTTCAAGCAGGAGCTACGATCACAGCGGGCTCTCAGTCATTTCGGGTCGATAGAATTTATTTATCTGACAACACGCCTATATCGACGGCTCCGACTGGAAATGCCCAAATGTATATTTCTAATCTGTATATCGAATCGAGCACAGGTGCTTTTGGCTCGATGTTGGGGAAGAAAAGAAATATTGGCTCGATGACGGTGACTTTAGAAAATGGAGTGCTCACGGCTTGTAATGCGAAAGCTCTGTCGATGAACAGCGCCACGATGTGCGGAAATATGGCAGGCTTTGTTTGGAATACAGCTTCGGGAAAATGCACCCAATACATCGCACCGACCGCTGGCGGCGGAGGCGTTGAAATTGATTGCCCTCCGGGGACTTGGAGAAGATCTGATAATCAATGCGTTCCTGTCGCCTCTGATTGCGGAAATGGACGAGTTGCCAAAGGATTTCGGCTGGGATTAGTTTCCTCTTGCACCAACGCCTCCATCGGGCCTGCGGTGGGTCTCCCTGCGCCCATATCTCCTCCGACGATTGCACCTGCTGTTCCTTCACAAGCTGCCTCGGGAGCTCCAAGCGCTCCAACGCCGCCAACAAATCCCTTCACACCTCCCGTCGCTTCACAAAATATTTCTGCGCCAACAGTGCCACCAGCACCGCCGAGCTCCTGTGTGAATGGGACGACGATTAACGAAACCAATTACAATCTTTGTGAAAACGGGAATGAGATTTGTGATCTGTCCGGCTATACAGCCGTCGATAATTCGTGCTCAGTTCAAGAAGCATTGGCTTATACCACACCAAATTTAGCGACAAACCCACCCTCTGTCGCCCCACCTGCTAATAATACCTGCATGTGTAATAATCGGCGAATTGCCGATGGCGAGTATTGCATGTACTGCGTAAATAACATTCACTTTGGCTGGGGATATCGAAATTATACTTTTGGAGTCAGCCAGTGCTCTGCCGGAGTTTTAGTAGAGATTCCAAATCCTGTCATGAATACTGTAGGCGGAGTTTTTTGCTCAAATACCTATGGCCGAGCTCAACGAGTAGGACCGGTTTATGAACAGATTCCTTAGAGAAATCATGAAGAGGTCTGCTCTTCAAAACATTCAAGGTTTCTCTATTGCAGAGGTGGTCGTTGCCATGGGACTGATGACGGTGATCGCGCTTGCAGGCGCTTCGCTGAGCAAAATTTCAACCCAATCCACTCGCTATGCAGATCAAAAGAATAACATTTCAGCAGTCATGCATATGGTAAAAGAACAATTGAGATACGAAAGCACTTGCAGGCGGGCTTTAGGTGCTTCCAGTGGCTTTGGCTTGCAGATTACAAATACTATTTTTACCAGTTCCTTATCCAACAGCTATGACGCGAACACGGCTGGCCGTGGTTGGGATATCCCCTTAAGAATTCCTGGAATCCAGGCGGGTCCTTTAATGACTAGCGACACGATTTCTGCTGGTACTGATATTCTGGGGAGCAGACTGAGAGTACAGAATATCAAACTGGCAAACGGAATTAGGTATAGCTCTGCTCCGGGAGAAACAACCTATGTTGCAGGCGTTTTTATGGGGCTCAATGAAATTGGCGGAGCCAGCTTTGAACCCCAATTGGTAACCACAATTTCGATTGTCACCGATGCCGCCAATAATATTTTGAGATGCTCATCAGCTTCGGATG
>JACCDR010109966.1_pt1 | contig 14922 bp, 26 predicted proteins | sample 7446431 | NCBI WGS metagenome assembly JACCDR01 (sample SAMN15323443, study PRJNA562643) | freshwater metagenome | isolation source: river surface water | place: USA:Blue River Watershed | collected 2017-08-17 | reverse complement strand
GGCATGGCGAGGCGATTGGTGCATGGGGTATGGGTAGATATACCCGGACACGAAAAAACGCCCCAAAACTCGATTATATCCCCCGACAAAAACCCCGCCCATTCCCCGAAGTAAAAACCCCGCAGAGGGTGATGGGGGCACCGACTGCGGGGTGAGTGGGCTACTGCAGATCACCCCAAACGGGCGACGGCCTTGACTTCCGCGAAGATCTGATCTTCATGCGCGCGGTGTTCGACCTTCACCTTCGCCACACGACCGGGGATCATGGCGAAGGAGAACGGCTGGCCGGGGTTGTTCAAGTTGAGGGCTTCGCGCAGGCGCCCGAGGCCGGTGTTTTTGCCCTTGCCCATGTCCAGGCCGCCGGAGTCGGTGACGTCGAGCATCAGGCCTTGCTTGCAGGTGACCTTTTCCCGGCCCAAAAGGGCCTTGACGTTGGCATCGTCGATTTCCCAGAGGATGTCGAGGGTGAGGCCGGTCTTGGACGGATCGGATTTGGAAGTCCACTGACGGGCCTTGACTTCCTGGGCAACTGCCGTGTACTCGCCGACCGGGACGGGGATGAGCTTGGTATCGTTGGCTTCGGTGATTTGGGTATCGAGGAACTGATTTGCGTCGAACATTTTGAAGGCTCCAGAGTGAATGAAATTGCCGCTGTTAAGGGAATTCGCTTTACACCCAGCGGCGCGGTGTTATGCGAACGGTTTGAGGTTACGGGGGGATGGGCAGTGAGTCAATGGGTTTGTGAGAAGTTATAGCACCCCGCCGCGAGACTTCCATTTGTCAATGATGCTGGCGAAAGTCGGCGGGATCTTGGAGCTGATCGGGAGGTTGCGGGTCTTGAGGTCAGCAGTAGGGTTTTCCGTGTCCCAGAAGAACTCGCGGCCAACGCGGTTGGTAAGGATGACGTCGGAGAACATGGTCGGGAGCTTCGGGGCAAGGGCTTTGCCAAGAGTGGAGGCCATGAGCTTCAACCCGCCGCCGTTGGGGTCAGTTTCGCGTTCAACGTGAGCGATCAAGACGAAATGGCACTTGCATTCGGAAGTGATCTTGCGGAGGATGCCTTCCACGATGTTCTGGGCCAGGCCCCAATCCTTCTGATCCCGGTCGAATTTCCCGCCGATGCAGGTTTTCATCGCAGAGTCGCCAAGCCCGGTGAGGCCGTCGATGACAAGTGCGCGGGATGGCCCCCAGTTGAGGACGGGTCCGAACTTCGCCCCGGTGTCGTCGGTGACGTCGTTGAAGTTGCGGAGGAATTGTTCGAGCTGGTTGTATTTGGACTTGGACGGGTCAACTTGCTTTTTCAGGGATTCGTAGGAGAGGGCAGATACCGAACGGATGGAGTCCGCCATTTCCAGGAAGGAGGCGGAGGGCGCCTTCACTGTGCAGATGTGGAGGTTAGCGGGGACGGGCTGCCCACGGTCGGTGTAGTAGCCGACCAGGGACTCCGAGCCGGATTCATAGGCGAAGTAGAAGACTTCAACACCTGCGTCGATAAGGGTGCCGATGGCGTGGGTCTTGCCGGTGCCGGACGGCCCCATCAGCATGATATTGACGCCGGGGATTGCGGAGCTTGCGGTTTGTGCGGTCATTGCGAATTCCTTTCAAAAGCGTTTAAGCGTAGGTTGAGTTCGTAGGCTAGAACTTCTATTGGGTATTGCGACAGGTTCGACTGCCAGCTTGGGATGAAACTCCCCGGAACATCTGAGGCATAATTGGGTTCAGTGTGCCTCCCACACAGCCTCGCTGAAGTCGTCCACTCACCTACCCCAGTATCTATCCTAGCCCAGACATCCCCGCACTTTGGGCAATACAGCATTGTACTGCATCCATAAGGTTTGTCGTCTGCCCAATGGAACGGTAGTAGTGTCTGGGCTAATAGACGGTTGCCGAGGAAGTAAGTGGTCATTGTCGTCCCCGTGGATTATGAATTTGTAATCCCGCTGGTTAATTCCCCGCCACCTTCCCCCCAGCTCGCCTCGTACTCTTCCACAGTCATTTCCCGGCGGGCCAGGGGGTCCCACACCCGCTTGGTGAAGTACATGGGGAGCCAAGTCTCCGGGTCCGGGGATTTGCAGACGGAAACCATCGAGCAACCGCCATACTCCGCGCAAGCATGGTCGAGGGAGAAGTCGTAGTGACCTTCCTCCCACATACGAATCCACCGCTGGATGTCCCGGCAGGTTTGATCAAGCCACCGGGCGATTTCATGGCTGCCGCGATAGGTGACGGCTTGCAGGGTGTCGTACTTGGTTTTGAGAATGCTGACTCCCCGGACAAGCGTCCCATCGACGGGCAGGCCGGCTTGGGCAGAGGCCCAGCAATACCCTGTGAATTGTGAGCGCATTTCCCATTGCTTCGCCCAGGACGCGCCAAGGGAGGAGGCAGTTTTCTCATCGGTGATGTAGCGCCCACCGGCGAAGTTCATGATGGCGTCCGCCCGGCCAGTGTAGAGGATGGGGTCACCAGTGACTGGATGGGGGATGGGCAAGGGTTCGGCGAAGGAGAATTCAATTGCCCGCTTTCCGTTCGGAAGCAGTACCGGCTCGCAACCATCCTCCCCCAAGGGGTAGTAGGAGAAGTAGAACTCCAGTGCCCCGCACATACGGTCGAGGGACTTGGCGGAGTCGGCGGGGGGTTCGAAGTCGCCGTAATGCTTGATCAGGGCGGTTAGACCTGCGGCCTCGGCATCGGCCACTGACATTCCCTGTTCGTAGAACCCTTTCCGGGCGGCTTCAACCCCGGAGGCAAAAGCCCCACCCGCGACCAAATGCACACTTTCGTTCTTCGGCTTCCAGTGTTCCATGTACTGGCGGAAGGTTTTTTGCGGGCAGGAGCGGAAACTCGCCAGCATCGTCGAATCGACGGCATGAGGGAACATCGGCTTTTTCACTTGGAATCCTCCATTTCCCAGACTGCTTCGTCAAGGGCTTCGAGTTCGGCGAACAGTCCGGCATCACTGACGCGGTAGCGGTTCAGATAGCGAATCAGCCAAATCACAAGGCTGATGGTCAGTTTTTCGGTAATGGTCATTTCAAAGTCCCTCCAGTTGGTTAAGCAAATCATCGGAATTGACACTGGCCTTTGCGACCTTCGCTGCCTTTTTCGCCCCGCTCGCGGCAGATGCAGCCGACGCGGCGATGCGGCCCTGGCGGAGGGCTTGGATCGCTTCCTTCATTTCATCTTGTGAGAGCTGCCCGGCAGCGGCCTTCTGCCGCCAGATTTGAACTTGGGCTGTGAGGTCCATTTAAGGTTCCTTTCGGTAGTGGGTTGTGGGGTGAAACTCCGGGGGATTATGCCGACAAACCCATCAGGTAGCAACACCCTCCCCCGGAAGTTGTTAGTTGAGAATCAAACGCTTTTTCGGCCGGGTGCATGCCACGTAGAGGCAGCGGTAGGCTTCTGGCTTGTCTGGGTTGGAGAGGATGTCACGCCAGTCGACAAATGCGGAGTCGTAGGTGGAGCCTTGACTGCGATGCGCCGTGATTGCATAGGCGTGGCGGATTGTGTGGAATGCGTCCTTGAATGCCCAGAAATGTTTCCACTTCCGGCGGTCGGCGCGAGCGGCTTCGGCAAGCCTCTGACATTCCAGATTGAAGTCCTCGAAGGAATCTTCGTGGAGAACATGCAAGGGGACTTGCCGATTGTCGTCCAAAGTCACGGAGAGGTTCCAAACCTTCATGGAAGGGTAAAGTTGGTGCGTGTGACGGGAGGCGGAGCATACGCGACCTTCGTCGTCAGTCGTCGCGATGATCTGCCCGTCGATTGCCTTGGCCGGTCCGGTGAGGATGATCCGGTCGTCCTCCACCCAGGGGCGATCTACCTGTCCGAAGATGCGATTGCGGATTAGTCGATTGAGCTTATCCACGGTGACGTTCCGCCAGGCGATGGCCTTGGCCCGGTTGGGTTTGGAGAATTCGCCGAGGCTTGCAGCTTCGAGCAAGCGGTTTTCAAAAGCCTGCCCCCCGGACATCCACACCCCCTCGCCGTCGGCGTGAGCCTCCGCCAGTTTGACGTTGGGGAAGGCCTTGCCAAGGGAATCCCTGATGCGGGTGGCCAAGTCGAGGATTTGATTGTCATGTCGCATGACTTTGGAAAGTGCGGCTGTGCGTTCGATGTCCCAGACCGGGGAGGTGCGCTCGCCGACCGGAGGGAGCTGCGCCGGATCACCCATGAAAAGCACGGGGATGTCGAAGCATTCCGCTGCATTGACAATGTGCCGCCAGAGGGCTGCGTTAATCATCGAGGCTTCATCCACGACCACCAGCTTGTAAAGGGACAAGTCCAATGGATCTTCCGGCGCGGCGAGTTCCTTCACTTCCCCGTTCGCTTCCATCTTCAACCCCAAGAGGGAGTAGATGGTCCGGCATTCCGGCTTGTACGTGTCGGAAGTGAGGGTGTCGCGGAGGACTTTCGTGGCTTTGTTCGTCGGCGCAGTGAAGATCACCCGGCCTTTGAAGCCATCGAGCAGTGCCTTCATGGAATAGGTTTTCCCGGTGCCGGCACTGCCGGAGAGGAGGAAGAACAAGTCAGCCCCGGCGAGCCAATCGTTCATGCGAGCAAGGGCGGCTTGTTGGTCGGTGTTTAAGGAGAAGTTCATGGTAATATCCAAAGGAGGGTGAAGAGGATGAAACAAGCCCCGACGAGAAGAAGCCACTTGAAAAGCTGTTGCCTGTTCTCGGCAAGTTCATCGTAGCAGGCGTAGTAGCAGGCTTCCCACCACTCGAAGTCGTTGGAGTAGAGGATTACAGCTTTTTGCCGGGGTGTGGCGGAAGTGTGGTTGCGGAGAATGCGCTGAGCACGGAGCTTCGGGGAGTCGTAGGCGGGGTGGGTCATTTCATTCCCTTTCCAATCTCGGCAGCAGCGCGGACGATGGCTCGACGGGTTGCGACTGCACACTCCTCAGGCTCGTTGAAATACTCAGTTACTGTTTTTGTCTCACCATCGTCCTCTTGCCAGCACTCGACCTCAACTGACATTTCATTAGGCTGGACCCACAGTTTCAACTTCACCGCCAGCCGCAGCGCGTCGCCGTCGTCTTTGAGTGGGTTCCAGTCTGGGCTATGCGGTTCGCTGCCAATCCAATGTTTTATCTCAATCCCAGCCGCCTTCGCGGCCAGTTCCAGTAGTTCTTTGTCGGTCATTTCCTCTCTCCAAGTGCGCGGATTGCTGCCGAGCCTTGTCGCTTTACTGACCCAGCGTAGCCAACGCGTTTCAATTCGTGCCAAGTTTCAACCTCAGCCTCAAAAGCCAGTGCCACCCGCTCCAGCGTCTTGGCTTCGATGATGCGGGCGAATCTGATCAGATTGACCTCAGACGGCCCGATGTATACCCCGCCAGCGCTCCAAATGCTGCGTGCCGCCTCGATGATTTCCTTCTCGTCCATCACGCCCCGCCTTTCTCTGCCGTTACGCCAGCACTTGAAACAACCTGCATGGCGAGGTAAAGCGCGTTCATCGCAACAACAGGTTCCTGCGGCCCCATCGCTTTCAGAATCTTCGCGCACAGGGCGGTAGCCTCTGCTTCGATCTGTTTCGTTACCTTCTTTTCTCTTTTCATCACGCACCGCCTTTCAATACCGGCATCCAGCAATCGTCGTCTTCTTCCTGATTCCGTGGGTTTCCGGGGTGCGTACATGAAAAGCACGGCGGCGAGAGGTGGCAAGAACAGTTTCCACCGTCGTATTCGCGCATGAATTCTTCCCTGTTGGCTTTCGCTTCTGGCGTTAGGACCATGCCGATGCGGAAAGTGTATTCGCTGGTCGTTCCATCGCTGGCGAGCCAAGAAAGGAGGCTTTCGCGGACGTATCGCGCGATTTGCTCATTGAAGCCGGCATCCATCACGCCCCGCCTTTCATGCGCTTGAACTCTTCGACCACCTGCCGGCCGGTCAGGATCGGCGACGGAGCCGGCGCCAGTTCGGCGCGCAGTGCGGCGATTTCCTCGCGCAGCATCGCGACCTCGTGCGCGAGGTCCGGCGCTTTCTTGCCGCTGAATATCTCGTCGAACAACTCCTTGAGGTGCGGAGCGGGCGGGGCATGTTGTCCAGGCGTCGGCATCACTCACCGCCTTTCTTCACGAAAATTTCCAGGGCTAATTTCCCGGTAAGCGAAACCGGCGCTGAGAGTTTCGCTTCCTCCGGCAGAATTGCCTCTCGAATCGCAGCCCTTAAGTTGCGAACCATACGCGCGACAACACGGCGCCAGCCGTCCCTTGATCTCTCCAGCTGAGATTTGCTCACGCAGCATTGGAAGTGCACACGGGCTTTGGTCATATCCACGAAAAGGGCTTCCTTCTCTTCGTTGAACCACCAGTACGGCTCTTTGCACGGACCAGGCGCCTTGCGCCACCGGTAGAAATCGAACCGATCTTCCGGGTATTCGTATCGGCAGCCCATCACGCACCGCCTTTCACGCTGGTGAGAGCCGCCTTCATAACTCGCCTCGCGGATTGCCAATCACCATCTTCGCCGCTTTCAAGCGCTTCCTTGATTGCTTTCACCAGTTCGTCGCGCTGCTTGGTGAGGCGGTCGATTTGGTCTTGCTCTCGCGCATCAATGTTGGCAATCCATTCTCGAATATTTTCTGGGCATTTCGTGTGTTCCATCACTTCCCTCCTTCCACCTTGGCGATGGCGGCGTCGATTCTTTTGTCGGTCTCTTCGTCCCACCCGTAGGTGGAAAAATCCATGTTCGGTATATAGAGGTTAGGAATCTGCGAACTAAGGTTTTCCACGTCGTTCGCTGAGTTGTCCAATAACCACCGATACCGCTTGGCATCGCGTTCCAACTCGGCATTGCCCGCCGGCTGCGGGGCCGGCATTTCCGCCAGCAGAACCGCGCCCTCTTCCGGGTACTCTTGATCGAGCATCAGCAGGCCGTATTTCACCGCTCCGTCATCGTCTTTGATGTGCCCGACTCGCAGCGTGATCGTTGTCAGGTGATCGTCATCTCCGTTGATATGGTCGGACAACATCTTAACCGCGTCCTCGCCCAAGTCCCACCGAAGCCGTTTCGCCACAGGCTCGCCCTGCGCCTTGAGCGCGGCGAGTTCGGCTTGCAGCCGCTTGATCTTTTCGCTCTGCGCTTTGCACTCGTCGCAGTCGTGTTGTACGCATCCGATCTTTTTCATTCCACCACCTCGATTTCTCCGTCTTCGGACGGTGCGCGTTTCCAATCAACGCCGACAGCAGAATCTTGTGCCACGCGTTGGACACGGCCAGCACGGTCCAACCACCCCAACACCTTGACCTTCTTCGTCTTGGGCTGCGCCGGGCGGGAGCGGAACTTTATGTCAGCCCACCAACCAGTACCGAACCAAGGCAGCCACGACCCGGATTCTAAAAATTGAATCTCTTCCCCCGCCTTCAGCGCGTCTGCAACCGACTCGAATGTCGGCAGGTCTTTCCACTCGTTCGTGTTCATTTCACACACCCTTTCCACAGTTGCCGGCCCAGCCGGTTAATCACCTTCCCTTTTGCCATTTGACATTCCCTGGCTGTGGGGTACTCATACACAGTCAGCTTCGGCTGCCCGCTGACCATCAGGGACAAAATAACCAATTTCACAGCTTCTCCCCCATGTGAATGCAGCGTTCGATGGCGGCGACCATCCGCTGAGCGTGGTGCTTACGGTCTGCGGTGTTAAGGGCAGTTTCCCAGTCAGCATACGGCGACCCCTCGTAAGTGCACATCAAGTGGTCACCCGACTTTTTCTGCTCCCACAGCGGGCAGCGGCTGCAGTCCTGGTGGCCTGTGTTGTCTCTGTCGGAGTATTCGCAGCAGGGGCAACTGTGCAGGTCATAGCGGAGGTTCAGTGCGTTGTAAGCTTCCCCTTTAGCTCTCACCCCCGTCTCCGCCAGAAACTGCCAAATGCTCAAGCACTTATCCAGTGCATCTTCTTCCGTCCTTGTACTCGGTGTCATTTTCCGACTCCTTTCCGCTTTTCCAAATCCTGCATGATCAGCCCGGTCACATACCCGGCCCAGGCACCGTGCGGCACCCGACCTTCCAGTTCGCTGAACAGCAGCAAATCCACTTGCAGCACAACCGGGGTGGGGATGCAAATTGTCTTTTCCGTACTGGAAATTGCTTTTTTCGGCCTTGCCATTTCACACCCCCGCCAGCAGGTCAAAGATATAATCCGGCTCAAGCCCGAACCAGTCGGCAAGAACCTCTTCGGGGTCAGCACCTTCCCGGACATCCTGCCGCGCCCCTTCGATCATGTTGCCCGCTTCCTCCGCCGACAGCCCGTCCCGGCGCATCAGCACTTCTTTCAAGCTCTCTTCACGCAATGCCATTTCAAGTTCCTTTCAGAAAAGTTCGCCTTGCGAGCTGGCAGCCGAATCGGCCATGCCAAGCTCGCTCAAAGCGGGGAAGTCGACCAAGTTGGCCGGGGTGGGTACTGCCAAACAACAAACACACTCCCCAGTTGTGTGCTGGGAAGTGTGGGAAAACCGGGGAAGTTCCTGCGGGATAAGCCCAGCGAAGCGGGACAGGCGGATGCTGCCGACTTGCCGACGATGCCGCTCGTACAGGTACCATCCCGAGAAGCTCCGAACCAGTTCCCCGCAACTGCACTCAGTCTCGCGGAAATGCGCGACCACCGCTTGCGGTTCCCAAGCTGCTTCATGTTGTTGAATGGCAAAGTCCGACAGGACAGTCTTCTGCCCCTCGGAAAGCTTCCGCCCGAGCTGCTTTGCCCGCTTAGCCTGCGCCAATGCCACGGACTCGCCCAAGAGATCGTCGAGAGAAACTTCCCCAACATCCCCGACTTCCAGCTCAACACTCTCTGCGCTGGCCCGCGTGTCCGCTTCATTAACTTCCTCTTCCAATTGCTGCAAGAGGTCGATTAGGTTTTCAACTGCTTCGGTGGTCATGGTGGTGGTTCCTTGGTTGGTGGTGGTGGGATGGGGTTATTCCCCCGGATTACAATCGTATAATACCCCGGAATAACCCAGCCCTCAACCCCTAACCCCCAAGTCCTTCACCCCAACCCACCAAGTAAAAAAGGCCGGAGTTTCCCCCGGCCTTTTCCCGTTAGCGAATCGTGCTTGCAGGCTTACCCGAGCTCTGCCAACAGCCCTTCCGTATCCACCGACGAGGTCTTCTTCGAGGCCTTCTCCGCCTCCAAGCGTTCCACAATCGGCTTGATCTTCGGGTTGTTGCGCAGGGCAACCTTCTCCGCCTGCGTCTTGGCCGACAGGAACACGCGAATCTGTTCCATCGTCTTGCCCGTGTGCTCGACAAGGGCCTTGGCCAGGACGCTGGCGCCGGACATACCATTGGCTTCCCGCGTGACGCCCCATTCGCCATTGTACAGGCGATCGATCAAGGCATCCACGGCCATCACGCAGTCATCAATGTCGTCCAGACCGGCGATTTCATCACCCAGCTTCTGCTCCGCACCGTGTGCAGCGAACTTTTCCAGCAACCCGCCGGGAATCGTGAAGAGTCGGGTTTCACCATTGCGGAAGTCCAATTGCACTTGCACCTTCCCATCCACCACGGCGGCGGACTTCAGCAGCTTGCGCTTGCCCGGAAAGTCCACGACACGGCCATCCCCCATCTTGACGGTTTCGACTTGGGTCTCTTTTTTGACAGCGGTCATTGCAAAACTCCTTGAAATTTGGCAGGCATTTGAAGAATGTCGGCGGGGTGGGTGCTTGCCGGTATGCCCACAATTCCGCCGACCAATCGAACACTACACAAACACGAAAAGCCGGTCAATAGTTCCCCGCCAAGTCCTCAACCACCCCGGCGAGAACTTCAAAAACCTCCTTTTCCTTCCCCTGTTTGGTCACCACGGACACCACCCAGCCACCCTCAACCCCTGGCCGAATCATTGTCCGGGAAGTCAATCCCATCAACTTCCATTGCAGATTCTCATTCACCCGCAGGACTGCCTTGAAGAGGTTGAAGTGATTGGCAATCTGCCGGGCATCGGCCCAGGTTTCCGCTTCCCCGATCCAGAATTGCCCTTCCTCTTTGACGGCGTCCTTGAAAACCTGCGGGAAACTCTCTGGAGTCCTGTTCGTGTTCCAGCTCCCCATGTCAGTCCTCCCGTGTATAGTATGGAGTGACTCGCCGGGTGGGTACTGCCTGCTCTTCCATCATCCGTGCCTGCACCCGTTTTGCACTCTCCTCCAGCTCCAACTCTTCCTTCGTCTTCAGCTCTGGAATGCCCTCCGCCGCCATCCCCAAAACCTTGGCAATCTCCTGCAATTCCTCCGATTCTGAGTCCTTCACCACCCGCAGTCGAGTCCCGTCAATCCTCACTGAGCAGTTATCCACCGCCTCCCTTAACTTATCATCCACCAAGTCCCCACTCCGCACTGCCTTCACCACAGCGTAAAGGGAAAACCGGACCGACCGGGCCGCTTCCACCGTTTCAAAATTCAACTCCACTCTCCCATCCTGAAGCGCTTTCCTCCAAACCTGTTGTAACATCCGTGCTTTCTCCCCAACTACTTTGCGTGGCATAGTAACCTCCTGAAGTCAAAGGCGAGGGGAATCCCCGCCGGAAGTGGCCGGGTGGGTACTGCCCAAACCCCCAATCCCGAAGCCACGAATCCCTATCGGAGCATGAAAAATCGAAGAGATCAACGAAAAACGTGGAAGTCTTTGGCATTTCCCCGAATGGTTCCGTTTCCCCGGCATTTCTCCGGTAAATCCCCGCTATTTTCCCCGAGTGCTATGGGGAATGGCTTCCCTACCCTTACCCTCTCCCTCGATCCTCCCCCATTAGTCTCCTCTATGTATAAAAAAAAAATTTGAATGGGGATAGAGAAGGGTAAGGGTGGGGAAGCGGTTCTACGAGGGTCCATAGGGAAATAGCAGGGAAATAGCAGGGAAATAGCAGGGAAACGGATACAGGGGCAATGCGGGAAACGTCCGGGGAACTCGCGGGGAAATGCCGGAAACAAACGCAATCGAGTTTTGAGGCGTTTTCGGGATTTTGGCTACCCATGCCTACCCGCGATGGCGATCGTTGAATGTGGCGCGATTGCGGGGCATTGGCGGGGCATTTCCGGGGGCCGATTTCCCCCCGTTTTCACTCCCGCCGCCGTGAAACCCCATTTTGTAATCCCCCTGGATTACAGGGTTGTAATCCCCCGGAACAACCCGCCCGGGCATGTATGAAGCGAAAAACCCCGCACAATGGCGGGGTTCTGAGGGATTGACACGGGGGTTAGCTGGTGAATTCCCGGATAAACCACGGGGAGAACGCGAGGGCGGGCCAATTGTCAGGTTTCATGCATCCAGCTCCCCTAACAATTCATCCGAATCCACTGCCGCGCCGCGTTCCGCGCGGATTTGGTCGATGATGGTCGAAATCTTGGGATTGGCGCGCAATGCCGCTTGCTCCGCCGGGGATTTCCCGGCCAGAAACTCCCGCAACGTCTCCGGGGTTTTCGCGGGGTACAGCCGGCACAATGCCGCGAACAGCAACCCACCAGACCCGCCGCCGCCTTCACGGACTTTGTTCCACGTCGGCGCATCCCCGGTTATCCGGTCGAAAACCTCCCGCAATGCGTTCCATTTGTCATCCGGCGTGGCACTCCGCCCCGTTTCGGGGTTACGTGAGATGGCCGCCGCGTCAATCAATTTCTGCTTGATCCCATGCAACATGGCATGCAGCTGAATTCCTTCCGCCAGCGAATCCGCCGCGACAACAACCCGCTGCCCATTGATACACTCAAACGCCACCGTGCGCAGCGTCAAATCAATCGTCGTCTCAATCACAGCCTTTTTCGTCGTTTCCATGTTCAATTCCCCTTTGTACGGAGCCACAATTGACACACAGCCAGCGGAATCCCACATGCTGCCGCGCAGAGCGCCGCTGCCTGCATATCCCTACGGGCCATTGCCCGAAACTGTTCGCGTGTCATGATTGTGCCTCCCGGTATCCAAGCCGCCCCATGCGACCTGCGATGGCTAGATATTAGGTTATTCCCCGGAACAACGCAACCCGTCGCCCATTCAACCTATCCCGCAGCCCCATTAACCCTCTCTATCCCCATTGGCCTAACCCTTGCTACGCATGCCCGCGCGCATTTCATGTATCCAACCCCCATTGCAGCGAATGATTCTCATTCCCATACCCCGGATAGGCAGGGGGGGGGGGCTTCCCGGCAGAGGGGGTGGCCGAACTGGGGTGTTTATGGGTATATGCACAGCCACTCACCCGGCCCCATTTCCATTCCGCAGCTCCGTTTGTCGTGTAGTTGTCGTTAGACTTGGGAAAATTGAGGCGGGGACAGTACCCACCCCGGCGTATGCTTGACAATCGCCGCCGCAGCGCCTACATTCCGTGCATTATCAGCGCACAAGGAGTGCGACATGGCTACACCGCTTGAAGGGACCGAGTCCGCGCAGAATGCAATTGCTCGGGTGACATACACGCATGACGCGATGATTGACTTGATGCTGGCGAATCCCATGTTGTCGCAGGGGGAGATTGCCCGGCATTTCGGCTACACGCAAGCTTGGGTGTCGCGGGTGCGGAATTCGGACGCGTTTCTGGCAAGGCTGGCGGAGCGGAAAACGGAGCTGGTCGACCCAGGCATCGCCGCGACGATTGACGAGAAGCTTCGCGCCGTGGCGGACAAAAGTCTGGAAGTGGTGCTGGAAAAGCTCTCCCTCCCGGTGTCAGCGGTGAGCGGGGACTTTGCCCTGAAAGCCTTGGAATGCACCTCGAAGGCCCTGGGGTATGGGGCAAGGGAGCGGAACTTGAATGTGCAGCAGAATTTCGTTGTAGCCCTGCCCGGAAAAGCGGAAAGCGAGCAGGCTTGGATGTCCGCGCATGGGCGGGTGATTGAACAAACGGCTGTGGCCGGGTAAAGGGGAAGAGAAGTGGCGGATGATGACCTGTTTCACAATGGGGAGTTTTACGATAGAACTGGAGCGCCTTCTATTGGACCTGTAGCGGGGCATATAACGGATCACGGGACTATGGGTGTCGCCAGTCACGTGTCGGCTGTCGCTATTGGCGATTCGCTGACCGCTCGCGGGCGGTATCAGTCCACGGTATCCAGCAGCTCTGCGCTTGGCATGTGGAACTGGGCAAACTGGCTCATCGGCGCGCCGTTCGTTTTCCGGTCGAACATGGGCGTAAGCGGCGATGTGACGCGCTCCATCATGACGCGCATCGCTGCGATCCCGAAAGACGTTGGTCTTGTGTTTGTCATGTCTGGCACCAATGACGTGCTGAGCATGAGTTCTGTCGCCAACCAAGCCACAATCGACAGCACGTACGACAATGTTTCGGCCTACCTAAGCACCGGGGTTGCCGCGCTGGTAGCGGCCGGCAAGACTGTCGTTATTGGCACGATTATTCCGAACAACGCGTATTCGGCGGACACCGACTCGCGCATCCAGTTGCTCGACCGGCTGAACGCGCATATTGCGACGCTGGCCGGAAGTCGCGTTTTCGTGGTGGATGCGTTCTCGGCCATCTGGGATTCGGCACAGCCGACGTTGCGTGTCGCGCAGGCAGGGACGATGCACTCTGATGGCACCCACATGACGGCCGTGGGCGCGATGAAAGTCGGTATCGCGGCAATGCCGGCGGCGAAACTCGCCTATGCCGCCGCCTCGAAAAACTACCAGCTTTACGACGATTTTCAACTGGCGTGGCAGCTCTACAGCGGCTTCCGGTCTGGCACTGGCGGCGTGGCCGCTGTTAAGTCCAACGGCACCGGCACGCTGGCGGATGGATGGCGGTCGATCAACAACGCTGGCACCGCGACATTCACGCTCGACAACTCGGCGGCGTATTCGGTTAGCGCCGACTACGTTGGACCGTGGGCTGAAGCGCCGGCCGGAATTGACGATCACTGGCAGGAATTCAACATCACGGCAGCGGCCAACGCTGATAACCCGCGCTTGCGTTTGCCGGCTACGAACAGCATCTCGAACAGCGGATCGTTCCCAGACACGTTGCTCGGCGGTGATCAGTTTTTTGCCGAAATCGATGTATGGGTTACTGCTCCGATCAATTTGAAAGAGATCGCGCTGAAACTCGTTGGCAACTGGACCGCCGGAACGTCGCCGGCAGATCAGCCGTTTATAGGCACCACCACCATGCAAGCGCAGTGCGGCACCGTGGCGGATTCCTCGACCGATACGTATGCATACCCTGACGGGTTCCGCGCCGTTTATCGCACGCCAATCTTGCGCGTCCCGGAGAACATCAACACAACGGCCGCACAAACACTGGATTTCAACGCCGACATGGTTTTCAACGGAGCCGGCTCGGCAAACATCAAGTTCGGCCGCCCGCGCATCTGGCACAAGATGAACGGGTTTGTGGGGTGATACTTTAAATGTACGACGAACGCGTCCGGACCTCCAGCCTCAACCCTCCCCCGGTTGAGGCTTTTTCCAGTGACCGGGGCACCCCCATTATCGTCACCGAGTCGGGGGAGGCCTGGGTCTTAACCCCTGATGGCCGGGTGGTCATGATTGGAGAAGGTATGTCGATGGAGCAGGAAGTCGCAACGACGGGGTTGTACCGGGGGCGGGAAGCGGAGCTTGTCACAGTGCTTGGTGGGCGGAGTTTGGGCTGGTCGTCGACAAGCGCCTTCGGAGACGTGGTGGAGTATCTGGACACTTCGCAAGCTGCGATCAATGATGTCAGTTCCGGGACGACCTATTATCTTGTCAGCACCAGTGCGCAGGATGCGATCGGTGGGACTGGGGTGGACACGGTGCATGTGGTGTACCTGGACGCCAACGGCGTCGAGCAGCATGTGACCAAAACCCTCACAGGCACCACCCCGGTCAGCCTCGGCACCGGCTTCACCTACTTCCAGTACATGGAGAGCGAGCACTCGGTGACTTCGGGTCGGGTGGCTGCAGGAAACATCACAATCTCCAGCACCAACGGCGCGGCCACTGTCGCCACCACTGTTGAGCGCATCTCAGC
>JACCDR010231316.1_pt1 | contig 14928 bp, 25 predicted proteins | sample 7446431 | NCBI WGS metagenome assembly JACCDR01 (sample SAMN15323443, study PRJNA562643) | freshwater metagenome | isolation source: river surface water | place: USA:Blue River Watershed | collected 2017-08-17 | reverse complement strand
GGCATGACCAGGGACAGACTTGGCATGGGCAACCAGATGTCACAGTTTAATAGCAACCTTGCACTGCAGCGCCAGATGGGCTTTGGTGGCATGGCCCTGCAGGCTGGTGACCAGGCGCGTCAGTACATTGGCCAGGGCCAGGGAATCTATAACCAGGCAGACGTTAATGCGCTGTCCCGGTACGGTACGGCCCAAAATGCGGCTACCGCCGGCCAGGCGCTGGATGCGGCCCGAATGGAGGCGGACCGGCAACGCAAGGATGCCACCACCCAACAGGTTCTTGGTGTTATTGGCACCGGGACTAGTGCAACGGCTGGGTACATAGACAGGGCCGCTGAGAGAAGGGCCAAATATGGCGCTTAAGTCCTATCACACTAAGGCCCTGGATGATGCCATGGCCAAGCTTTACGTCCTTACCAATGGCCAATCACGCCGCAGTACGGAAGAGTCACCATTTGTGGGTATGGGCAATGCCGCAATGGGCTTTGCAAGCAATTCCATGGACAGGGATGCTGCTGCTGCAAAAAAGGCCAGGGATAAGGCGGCTGCCGAAAAGAAGCAGGAACGTGAAGACATTGAAACCATCAAGGGCTACCGTGAGAATTCGGAAGTAAAAGCCCCTGACTATGAGGATGTCCAGTACATCAAATACGGTCACCACGGCTACCCTATGGCCAAAGACCCCTACGGAGAGATGTCCAAAGAGGCCGATGACCATGAAGACGCCACGGGCAGGACAATTGCCGGCGTGGGTACCATGAAGGCCTTTGAAGAGAACGGCAAGAGAGCCGGTAATATGGCCCATGATATGAACCTGGGTAGGTCCATGATGTCAGAGGGTGGCATGATGGGCCTTAATGGCCCAGGGATGATGGTTGGCGGAGGCAGCGGCATCGGAGGCACCAACCCCATGCTTTCTGGTTATGAAGATCCAAGGCTGGTAAGAACCAACCCCTACGAGTGACAAATGCCTAACAACACAGACAGTTTCGGTGGTGATGGTTCCAACTACTACGGGATGACTCCGGAGGAGTACGCTGCACAAAGGGCGGCTTATGAACAGGGCCACAACGCCTTTGTCCAGGAACAACAGCAAAATGCTGACCTGTATGGCGGCGGGGAGGTTGCCCAGGGCTCTTACAATGACTCCGGGTGGCACGGTGGGTCTATTGCCGAAAATGAAGCTGGCAAGTCCCCTACGTATGAAGGCTGGCAGGCCCAGAGGCAGGCAGAGATTGATAGCCGCGTTGCGTCTGGGGAGCTGCAGCGGTTTAAGGGCAGCGGAGCCGGCATTGGTGCGGGCACTATCCCAGGAATGTCCGGTAGCAGCTCTGGCCATGCCTACGGTCCTGGTAAGTTTATTGGCGGGATGGCAGGCGGGTTTAGGCATGGTGTTCCCAGTGTTATGGGGAACGGGGCTCACAATAAGCAGTTAATGAATGAGGCCACCCGCGGTGTTCTTTCTGGCTCAGCGGGCCCGTCCCCTGAGCAGATTCAGGCACAGATAAAGGCCCGCAATGAGGCCGGTGCAAAGATGGGCCCCGGCAACGCTGCTCTGGCTGGCTACATGATGGGTAAATAATGGAACTTACTCCGGAACAACAGGCCGCGCTGGATAGACTTACCAACGCCGTTAAGCCGTACGCCGCTGGCGCGGTGTTTGGCCCGGTTGGGTTTGCCGCCTCTGCCGTCAATCAGGCCAATGAGGACCGTGTAGCTGCGGCCAACACGGAGCTTGCGCGTAAGTTTCCGGAGGGCGAAAAAGAGGGGTATCACACCCCTGACCAGGCTGAGGTGGGCACAGACATTGCCTCAGCTGGCTCACAGTCAGACAGAAGCCTAATGGATGTGGCCGCTGGTGCTATGGTGCCAATGGGTGGCGGCGGCCCAGGGAAGGTGGCTGTCCCAGGCTTCCGAAACAACGATATCCAGGGCCGTGAGCCAACGCGCGTGGCTACGGTAGATGCTCCAAAGCAGGCCCAGGATGCGGCTATGGCCCATGGGGCGGACGAATCCGCGGCCCAAGCCCAGATTGCCACCACGCAGGGTGAGCTGAGGGATGCAGAGGTAAAGGCCAATGCCGTTGCTGAGGCCCGTAGGGCCCGTGAGATGGTGGAGTATGACCGCCGCGTTAAGGCCATTGATGACCAGGCCAACCGTATTGCGGCCCACCAGGTGAACGGCGGTGACTTCTTTTCCACCCCTGGCAGTCTCCTGAATATCATTGGCGCCATGTTTATGGTTGGGGCTTCCAACGATAAAACCATCGGAGTAAAACTTATTAACCAATACATTGACCGTGAGGCCAAGATGCAGCAGCAAAGGCATGAAAACATGCAAGCTGACCTTCTTAACCTCCGGACCAATGTTGGTGAGTATCGCCATCTAATGGGTTCCAAGGAAGCTGGCGACATGATGCATTCGGTCAAGATGAAAGAAGTGGCCGCAATGAAGATTCAGGAGATTTCCTCCCAGCTTAAGTCCAAGGAGGCACTTACAACCGCCAATTTTGCAACGGCCAAGCTACGTCAGGATGCAGCCATTCTGCAGATGCGGGCCAACCAGATTGCCTACCACGCTGCAAGCATGCAGGACCCGGCGCTGGCCAAGATGATGCTTGGTGGGGACGTGGATGTCTTTGGTCCCAAGCCCGGAGGGGGAGCCACGGCGGCCGCGGGTGCCCAGGGCGCCAAGGGCCCAGCCATGACCAAGCCAGAAGCCGCTGCGGCTGGCGGGGTGATTAGCTCACAGACCCCGGATGGCCGTACTGCCACCACAAAGGTTGATACTGAATCAGACAGGATGGAGCAGCGGAAGGCCTTTGACTTTCAGCAGCGCACCGGTATTCCCGCAGCCTACTATGGTGTTATGAAGAGGCAGGCCATTGACCACATTAAGTCCATTGCGGCTTTGAAGTCCGGCGGAAACCCAAATAAGCACAACTCTTCGGTGGCTGAGCAGATTGAGGGTGCCAACACTGAACAGACGCATAAGGCCATGGAACACCTGCAGCCGGTGGTTCGCAAGGCCTCTGCGGTCAATGGTCTCAGGGCAAACATTGCACGCCTGGAAGCAGACCCGGCCTTTAAGCTCCCGGACGGGAAAACGGTGGACTATCACGCCATCAATGAGGCCCTTGGCCGTGACTGGATTGCCATCACCGGGCCCAACCTCCAAAAGAAACTTAATGAGATTACGTCCGCATGGAGCCGTGCAGGGGTACCCCCTGACTTGGTTGAAATGCGGAGGCAGGCCATTACCGACTTTGCCCAGTCAGTCCAGTTGGCCATTGTAGACTATGGCCATGAAAAGGCCGGAGCCGCCCTGTCTGGTGCCCGTAAGAATGGCCAGGAGAGCGAACTTAGCCGCCTAGAGATGGTGCTTAGCTCACGGGACGGGTTCCAGAGCATTAAGAATGCAGTGGACGGGATGTCCCGTATCCACGGAGATGAATTTAGGTCCGCAATGACTGCGCTTACACCAGCCGCCAAACTGTATATACTGGAATACCTGGGAAACACCCGCCCAGCCATGGGTACCAGGGGCACTCCCGGGGTAAGGTAACTTGGCAGAGCCCGCTGCCAAAGAAGATTACGTTCACGTAGTAGGCCTCACCGGAGAGCCTATGCGCGTAAAGGCATCGGACTATGCATCCGGCGCCTACGGTAACGCACGCATCCTTGGCGAAGGTGTTGCTGGTCATATCCAAAAGCAGATTAACCAGGAGAAAATAGCCACGGAGGCGGCAGGCCCCGTTGGCAGGGCGGCCTTTGGGGCGCTGGACGAAGTATCCCTTGGTCTCCCCACGGACCTATCAGTAGCCCTGCTTTCGGCTACGGGGGACCAGGAGGGGGCCCAGCTTGCCAGGGACATTTCCGGCGGCACCCACGCCACAACGGCAGGCCAGATTGGTGGGGCCATTGGCCTTATTGCCCCGGCCATGCTTGGTGGTGAGGCCGGCCTGTTGGCCAAGACCCCGATGGGTATTACCGGCCGCATGGGAACAGCGGCGGAGCGGTTTGCTGGCAGGATTATCGGAGAGACCCCAGGCCTGTTGGGCTCTGCCGCTAAGCCCATAATTCAGTCTGCCGCCAGGTTTGGCACAGAGGGCGCGGTTCTGGGGCTTGCCAACCAAGTCCAGCACAACGTTATTGATAATGTCCCCCTTACGGTTAGCGCCATGGTTTCCGGGGTAGAGGACGGGGCCCTACTTGGCTTTTTGGCTGGAGGGGCCCTTGGCGGGGCGGGAGCCGCGGCCCGTGGTGCTGGGAGGGCCGGCCTTAAGATGGCCGAGGTCATGGGCGGCGGGGCCGAAGAAGTTGTAGCTAACCGCATTGGGCTAAGCGACCTTCAGAAGGAGGCCATCGCGCGACGTGGTGGTAACGTACGGGAATTCCTCACCAAAAGCCGTGAGGGTCTGGAATCACAGGGTCTTTCTTGGGAGTCCAAGACCACAGATATTGCCTCCGGTAGCCAAAAGGCCGCCGCCCACTACCAGGCCATTAGGGACGGGGCCTTGGCAGACCTGGACCGTGAGGCTGTGGGAGCCGCGCCGTCTGTGGACCGCATCCGGGCTAGGGCGATGGCTGAGATAGCTGAGCCATACGCCGGGACCCCGTACTACAGTACCGCCAAAAAGGCCGTCAATAAGGTCACTGGGGCCATGTTTAAGGATGTGCCGTTTCTGGTCAATGCTGAGCAGAAAATGGCCACCTGGGAGTCTCTGGCCAAGACCAGGGACCTTCTATCCACCAAGTACGATTCCATTGTTACTTCCGGTGGCCGTGACGCGTCCCACGTAATGGGAAAAGGCGATGTATATCGCAAGCTTATAGGAATCATTGATTCTGAGATGGCCACCTCAATGCAGGGGGCTGAGGCCCAGTACGGCCTGAGCGGCATTGCTGACAAGTATAGGTCCGCCACCGTGATGAAGGGTATTATGGAGGAAACGGCCTACGTTGCCTCTAAAACGGCCGCTGGCGAAGCTTCTTCAAAAGGCATGGGAGACCTGCTTAGCGGCCAAAACCTTGCCACAATGGCTATTGGTGCCGCTACGGGGCATTCCCTGATAGGTGCCGGGGTTGTTGCAGCCAAGAGGCTGGCCAAGGATGCCATTGGTGGGTACATCACCCCCAAGATTGCTGAAATGGCGCACCGCAGCATGACCATAGGTGACGCTGCGTCAAAGACGGAGCTTCTGAAGGGCCGTATTGCACAGACCCTGGACCGGTTCTTTGATACCACGGGCACCGGGGTCACAGGGTTGGCCGTAAAGGCTACGGGCGGTAAGCCCCCAAAGCTCACCATGGACGCATTTGAGGCCGACGTGGAGCGGACCCGTGAAATGCTTGGTGAAATCCATGCCAGGAGGGTGCAGGATTACGCTATGTCCACAGCCAGCATTCACCCGGACATGCCCAAGGCCATTATGGAGCAGTACGCCAGGGCCAGGGCCTACGTACAGCACAATATCCCAGCTGGCAGGAAGGCCAGGCAGGCGGCCTCACTGGGCAAGGTCCCACAACTTAAGGCCCCTACCCTAAAGGACTTCTCCTATAAGCGCGCCAAAAAGATGCTGAATCCAACGTCTCTTTTGGATGAAATGGACAATGGTTCTGTATCCAAAGACCAGGTGGACGCCCTTAAAGCCTTTCATCCGGCCATGCATGCCGAGATTGTAAAAGCCGCTGCCTTTAAAATTGCTGAGGCCAAAGAGAAGGGCATTGTTCTCCCGGCAGATAAGGTTACCCAGCTTGGAATTGTGCTAGGCTATCCGATAGATAGGAAACTGGAACCGGAATTTGTTGCCGCAGTACAGGCAAGCTACAAGACTCCTCCACCTGACCAGAACGCCCCACCGGCAGCAGGACCCATTAATACCCAGTCACTTATGACCCCAGTAGACAAGGCAATTACTTAACTATGAGCAACGCAACCAGAGGCTTTTACCAATACCTGCCCCCCAGGCCCACTGGGACCGGGGCTTATGATTCCGTAGCCACCGCCACCACGGCTGACCGTACCAGCCTTTGGGCTGACCTTGGCACCCCAGAGGGTAAGGTTTGGTTGGAGTTCCAAAACATTGATGCCACGGACAGCATCTACTTCAACCTCACCACCACGGATTCCGGCAACGGCGCCACCACGTCTGCCACTGGGTATAAACTGACCCCGGGGGCAGTGGTCAGCTTCTTTGTAAACCCAGTCACTGACGTATATGTGGACTGGCTTTCATCGGCCAACACGCCCACCCTGAAGTGGCGCGTAACCAGCCCACCCTACGACCGAATTAACCAGTAGGTAAGTAGTGGGCCGGGGCTTCCTAAGGCAAGGCAAGCGGGCCGATGGCCCCATGTCCGCAGACCGTACGCCCGGAGGCGCTCCAGCGTCTCCAGCGGTTATTTCATCGGCCAACTATACCCAGGGAGACCCCCTGGGAGGGGGGCAGAGCATTGTCCTGACGGGTACGGGCTTTACGGGTGCTACGGGCGTTTACTTCGGAGAGACGGCCTCTGGCAGTGTAGTAGTGAATGGCCCTACCCAAATTACCTGTTCTCTGCCTGCCCACGCCAGCGGTACCGTGGACATTACGGTAGTGGGGCCCGGGGGAACCAGTAACGGCCTGTCCTTCCTGTATTGGACCCCGTCTGAGGAGACATCCTGTACCCTGCTTTTGGAATCCCCGGACTACAACGGTACGGCCTGGACAGCAAGGAAGGATGCCAAGGTAGGCAATACCTGGGTAAAGGTCAATGCTGGCCTTACGGCAGTCCCGGCAAGCAGCGGCGCGCCTGCTCCTGCTGGTGCGGGTGGGAATGACGGGGCTGGAGACGGTACTTGCGGCTTAAAGGGCTCTACCGCCACGTGGGATGACTATCTGGGTACCACGGCCAGTACGCGCAAGCCTGGCAGTGTGGTTGAAGTTGCATCATCCACCTCTACCCAGCAGCTGAACACGGCTGGCACCCCGTATAATGGGCCAGCCTCTATCTGTACCCAAACAACTGGCGTCTTTGGCATTAACCACGGCAACCAGGGGTCAGGTGGCGGCTCAAAGGCCACCATGGTCTATACGTATGACGGTACGGACTTCAACATCATGGAGTGCGTACACAATTCAACCGCACTCCAATGCACAATCACCAGGGCCGATGCGGTAGCGTCAGGGGGAACCCATGACATTAGCATCAATGGTACGCTTTCCGGTGGCAGCGCCACCCTGTACCAGAGTACGTCCGGCAATGGGTACAGCACGGCATTTGGCGCTCTGAACGTCCTACTCTTTCAGAAGCTGGATGATACCGCCGCCACTGGGCAAGACTTTGCCGGTGTGGCTAAGGCCTATGCCATTTATAACGTAAAGATTACGGATTCGGTCCTCACCAAGACCTATCAGTGGTCACGGCAGAGGCACGGGGTTGCCTAACCGTGAGTCACTGGTTTCTTCATAATAGGAAACCCGGGATTAGGTATACACCTGGTCCTCAGGTGGCCGGCGGCAGCGCGTTTGACCCCGGCACACTGAATCTTACTGGGTGGTGGAGGGCCAGCTATGCCGGGTCTCCCTGGACCCCAACGGCCAGCGCCGGCCCTTCTGGATCCAACGGGAACCTTGCTGAAGCCACCAATCCACCAGCCACGGGTTTAGCTGTAAACGGTCATACGCCAGCGGACTTTGACGGCACGGACGATAGGTTGGTTACGGCCTCGGCCAATGGAGAAGTGGACTTCTATGGCACAACCCTATATGCCACAGACTCATATACTATTATTGTCCTGTTTTATGCCGACGCGGCGGTAGCTGGGCAGGGGGCCGCGCTGTATGACGAGGCGGTGCTGTGGGGTGAGCAGGGCGCAACGGGCGGACCAATCCTTTCCTTTAGCACCGACGGTGTAAAAGGGGGGCACTTTGACTTTGCTACGTGGAAGTCTGTGTCCGTGGCGGCCAGTACAGGCAACTGGCATGCTGCGTTTTTACGTTACGATAATACGAACATTGAGGTTGGTGTGGATAGCGGAGCGGTTTCATCAATCACACCAGACCCGGGCGGGTACACCCCCTCCTCCGCAGACGTTAATATCGGCATGAACTACGCCGCAAGTAAGTATTTTGACGGTAGGATTGCTGAAATTATGATTTCCTCTGAAGCCCTAGATGACACAGCCCGCGCCAATATTATTAGCTACTTTAACGATCGCTACGGGTTGGCGCTATGAAGGTTGCTGCCGCTCATATGCTGGCCATCTATGTAAAGGATGGTCAAAAGTACGTGGCCCAATGGCGGTGGGATATTGATGAAAAAGACGTCAAATACAACCCCGCCCACACGGTCAACGGCAAGGAGGCTGAGGCCCCCGAAAAGACCGTGGAAGCTGTCGCCGCTTTCTTAAATACGGCCAAAGTAGACTCTGTTTTTTACAAGAAAGAGTCTGAGGCCGATGCTGCCATCCTTGCCACTGCAGAGCTTATCAAAGATGATTAAAACCCTCCGCTACCTAATTCTTTCCCTTGTTGTCTCTTGCTTGGCCTGTGGAAAGGCCAATGAAGCCCTGCCTCCCAAGGTGGCAGTCCCAGCCCACGTCATTATGCACGGGGACAAGGACTTTACGGAGGCGGAACGGGCCGGCCTATTGGAAGCTGCCAAAATCTGGCGGGCCCAGTCCGGTGGTTTGGCCCAGATTACCATCGTCTTTGACTTGGACTTTAATGACGATGTAATTCTGGAACTGCTGAAAGATGAATCCAAGATTATTAGGGGTGATTCCACAATGGATGCGGTCAAAGAGGAGGACTGCGCCATCGCCCAAAGTGTTGGTCTCCCTTGTGACTTTCCTGTGGGCCCCAAGGTCCTGGCCTGGGTTGTGCCAGGCGGCGGTATTCACAATTACTACGATGTCCAACCAAGCATGATGGTGGTTATTGACCGGATGCCGGACCACAAGTTCTTGGTTCAGGTCATTACCCATGAATTGGGCCACATCCTTGGTGTCCCCCACATCAATGATACCAAGGCCATTATGTACCCCTCTGCCTCCCCCAAGGAAGGCCCCGTATGTCTTACGGAAAAGGACCTGGCAGGCTATTGTATGGCCAACGGGTGTGCCAACACTGAGATGTACCCATGTGACGGGGAAGAGTAATGAAGAATGTTAAGGAGAAAATCTTTGAAGAGGTACGCCAAGGAGTCCTTTGGTTGGTCGCCTTTGTTGGGGTCTGCATCCTGGTCGGACTCAATAAGCTCCGGCCAGAAACCATTGAATACTTCCTATTTAGCCTCTTCGGATACGGTGCCGCCCGTCTCCAAAAGGAACCAAAAGATGAAGACCGCGGTAATTAGCGTTGTGGGGCCAATCCTGGCCGCTATCCTGGCCTCCTGCTTTGGGGAGGGGTGTTATAACGGCCCGGGAGCTGGTACGGCCTATGATGCGGAGCTAAAGGCCTGTGTAGCCATGGCCAAAACCAGAGAAGAATCCAGATATTGCCGTGCTATGGTGGACAAGAAGTACGGCCTATGCGAGACTCCTACTAACCCTTACCCCTGCCTATAAAACAGCCATGGCCATTACAGATTCAGACTATGAAACCGTTATTGACGACTGCCGTACCCACCTCCTGAATGGGACGCAGCCCAACGGCACGGATATTAAGCTTATTATCCGCGTTGTGCAGGATGCCATTGCCCGCCTTGGGGAGACTGCCGCTGCCAGCGCAGCAGTGGCCGGGGCACTTGCCTTCCGTACTGAATGGGATGCGCAGATTACCATCCTTCAGGCAGGTGCGGCCGGAGACATTTCGGCCGAAGTAGACGCTGCAGAGGTGGCTCTGGAGGCCGTTATGGTGGACCTGGAAGACGCCGCTGATGGTGTTGGCGCTGGGGACTTTGCGGACGCAGTAGCGGCCCTGAGGGTTACCTTGGACGCCCAGATGGTGATTCTGCAGGCCGGCGGGGCCGGTGACATCTCCGGTGAGGTAGATACGGCAGACACCGCCATTGAGGCCGATGTTGTCACAGTAGAGGCAGAGGCGGACCTGGCTCAGGTTGCTGGTACCCCTACGGTGCCAACGTATGACGCCAGCACCATGTTGGATGGCTGATAGCCAGCACGTTGAAGCGGGCCTGGAGTATGCTGTGGATGGCCATTCGGTCATCGGCATGGCAACGGCCCTTATTCAGCTTCTTCTGGCCCTGGTTCCCGTTAGCCAAGCAAAAGCGCTCCTAACGGCTGAGGAGGTTAGGCGTGCTAGGATAGAGGCCGACGCTTTAGAGGACTTAAAGTTTGGCCGGCCGGAAAACAAAGAATCTCCCTGACGGCACCAGGCCGTGTACCAAGTGTCACACAGCCAAGCCGCTTAGTAAATTTAATAGAATCCACGGTGGACAGCGCTATGACTCTGCCTGCCGGTCTTGCAGACTAAAGGCCTCCTACGCAAAGGGGGGCGCTCAGCCACGCAGACTTAAGAAATACGGTCTGTCTGAGCAGGAGTTTGACCGCATGGTGGAAAAGCAAAACGGCCTCTGCAAGATATGCAATAGGCCGTTTGATGGTGTGTTCTACATAGACCACTGTCATTCCACCGGGTTTGTCAGAGGCCTGCTGTGCCGCACATGCAACTGCGGGCTGGGTCTCTTTGGTGACTCCGTGGAGCTGCTACATAGTGCCGCTGATTATGTCCGGCGCGCCAGGGCTGAAGCAGACTTAATGGAACTGGCTAAGTTTGGTCCGCAGAGGCCGGAGCCTCCGAAACCAGACGGCAGTTAGCCCTTTTAATCAGGGACCTTACGTCCTTCACTATTAGCCTCCCGCTCTTTACGTGGTGCATATAGACCATGTAAAGGTTGTACCGCTTACTCTGTAGTGGGCGGTGGGAGATGCTGGTGACGGTATAGCGCTGCCATGGTTTGGACTTGGACCGCTCCACCTCCCATACCTGGCCCCTGCGGATGCCTTCAAATTCGGCCAAACCACCCATCAGACGCTTGTACGTACGGGTGCCTGGCCGGCCATTGGACTGCTTGTAGGTGTTTAGGCGGTAATTGCCCTCAGTTCCGATGAACATGGCTAAAACTTCTTCCCATGCTTGTAGGGACGGGTTTTGTTGTATTCCAGCTTATCCAGGATGGCCTTTTCCAGGTCTATCTTGGCCACCCCGCACAGGTCAGCTACCCGGATGACAATATCGGCCAGCTCTGATGGCACCCCCACGGGCTTCCGGCCAGTTACGGCCATGGTGCCAATAGACCCCGTAACAGTGTCCTCCCACAGCTCCACAAAACTCTGTGTCTGACGGTACTCTTCCAGGGCCTCAGAGGCTTCTGAGTGGATTAGGGCGATACGGTCCCCGAAGGAGAGTTCTGTTTCATGGAAACCCTTGTCTTCCGCCTGCTTAAAGGCTTGGGCTACTAGGTCTTTAATGCGCATTATGCCCTCCTCCTGCATCTGCTTGCCATTGATTTTACTTGGTTCACCGTGGAATATATGGCCTCCCCCACTGGCCAACCAGTGACCAGTCTTCGCCGCAACGTGGCCCTGTGAATGCCGGCCATGCGGGCCCACCCGCTGACAGAGTCAGTAATGCCGGCGTGTGTAACGTACTTTTTGCCACCGCAGGTGTTCCTGCCCTTTGCTACCATATCTGCAGAGTTTTCTGCCGGCGTTCCCAAGAACAAGTGTTCTGGATTTACACATGCCCGGTTGTCGCACCGATGGCAGACGAACTTGTCAGCCGGGTCAACGCCATAATGCAGAGCGTACGCCAGGCGGTGGGCGTAGCAGTATTTCTTCTTGCCGCCTACCTTACCAAGGTAAGCCCGGCCGTATCCGCCACGTGTCCGCCTACCATCAAACTCCTGACACGGTGTCATTCCTTAACCCCCAATTCGGTCTTATGGGCCTCTCTGAAAATCCCGCAGAACTGTTCAAATTCCGCTTCGCTTCCAAGAAAGAGGTCACGGTCACAGTCAACCTTAACGCCTGGCACCAACATGCCACCATTCCCGCTGTATTGGAGAAGAGTGGGCCTCTGCCATGGTGATATAGGCTTCTTAAGTATCAGTTCCAGCTGAAGCTGGTTTGGGTAGTACCTGCCTGTACTTGCGTAAGACGCTTGGCAAAGCGGATACCTGCCCACTCCGCTCCGGTCCAAGAATGGCTGGTGTGACTTTGCGAACCAGGGGTATGTGTAAATCATCGGTTTCCTTGCCCTGACTCCGCCCAGGTCATGCTTGGCATTCTCTGGATACCAGAGCTTTTCGGCGTGCGCGGCCGCCTGAACCAACCACTGAACACAATGCTCAGGCGGGGGAACACTACAAAATTCCCAGTCAATCATAGGCGGCAAATCTCCGGCATCTTTGCCGAGGCCTTTGCATGCCTTGTAAAACATATCCATCTGCGCAACCGGGTCTGATGCTTGGCTGCAAAAATGGTAGGCCCCCACACGTAGGCCTGCCTTTCTGGCGTCCTCCACGTACTTATCAAAGCTCAGGTCCCGGGTACTGCTGTACTGGGAGGCTTTAAAATATGCGAACCGCATAGGCTCAGAATCTGGGCCTCCGGCAGGTTCATTGGCCATACGGCGGAAGTCCACCTTGCCCTGGATGGCACACATGTCAATTCCATCTATGATTTTAACCACTTACGCACCGTCCTTCATGAAAAGTCTCTGGCCTCCCGTAGAACGGCACTAATCAGCCCGTTATAGTCACCATCCCAGTTGTCATAGCTACCTCTGGCCATGGTGTGGTGGATAAACCTGATGTTGCCACCTGTATCCTCCACCTGGGCAGAGACGTAGTAATCGTTCTTGTCATCTATGCCAATCTTTAGGCTTTTTAGGCGGACGGCTTTCACAGCTTTTCTACCTTTTCATACTCAGCAAAGGCACGCCAAAGCTGCGCCTCTGCTCTGTCGGCCTTCTTCTTGGCCTTCATAAAGGCAATGGTGGCCTTCAGGAGGTCGCGCTCCGCGGCCCCGTTGGCAAGCAACCACTCCCATTCGTCCAGCTTCTTCTCTTTCATCGGCATTCATAACAGCAATAAGTGCCGTCCTCCTGGTTCGCCTCAGCGTATTCATTCCGGCTATTGCAGACGCAGCAGTTAAAGCCAGTCTTGGCCTTGGCCTTGGCCGCCGGGAAGCTCTTGGGTGTAGGGGTGCCAGGGCCGTTGTAAAAATGGCGGGAATGGGTAAATGCTGGGCTGGGGAGAGTCAGTGGGTATCCGGCGTACCCTTTGGCCGCCATCTCTTTGCATATGCTGCAGTCACAGGTAATCACTTTGCCTTTCCTTTCACTGTCCTAGCGGCGGGTACAATAACATCGGCCAATAGGGGAAGAGCGTACTCTGGGAACATAATGCCCCCGTAGTGGTATGCCCCCTTCCCCTCAGAATCGGTCTGTTCTAAGTAGGCCCACCCATTCCTCAGGGTTAGCCGGTACTGCCTTCCTTTGGATTCTGGTCTCCCAAAGTGCTGGGTAGTCCATTCTTGCCCAACAAAGGCAGCCTCTCTCCACCGCTGGGAGGCTTCTTCAATGGTTTCCTTACTTTTGGCAGTTTCGGAAACGTCTGCATCGGTAGATATACGCAGAGCTTCATCCTGGGCCTCCACTTTGGACTTGCCAGTAAACAGGTCCACGGTGCGTTCTGCAGCGGTTGGTTTGCTGGGTTTAGGCATGAGCCGTCCCCACGTAATCAATAAGGTCCCTGAGGTCGCATTTGGCGGCGTATATGGCCTTGTAAAGCTCAGACCTGTCAGAGTCCCATACCTCAGTGAGGTGGACATAGGTCTCTTTGGGCACCCATACAATGGCCCCGGTTTCACGGCTAACAAGGAAAAAGTCACAGCCAATGGTTCCATCGGCCAGATAATCCCCGGCCTCTACCTTGCGGCGCCAGCTGTTGTAACTGCATACCAGGGCTCTGTCTTTTGGGTAATCTGCGGCGCAGTTAAACGTCAGGTTTTGTGACTTAACCTCAGCCGGCATGTTCCATTTCCCAACACTAAGGTCCGGACCTGCAGGGGTACCGTCCAATACGAACGGCGTGTGTCTTACCCATAGACCCTGCTTGGCCAATACAGCAGCCACCCAGGCCTCCCAAAAGCAGGCCGAATCAGCCCTGGCCTTAAAGGACTCAGAGAGCTTAAATGTCCTCTTTTTCATACCAAGGCTCCGGGGGCAAATGTCCGTACAGTTTCAGGTACCTAGCTCTGTACTCCTTTTTAGCCATCTCCGATTCCAAGCTCTTGCGTTTCTTCTTGGCATTGGTGGCGGCTGTTTCCGGTGGCTTCTTATTTTCTGTCTTTCCCATGACCGCATTAGTTGTGCATTAATTTATTTGTGGCAAGGGGTTGCACCTAATAAAAAGCGGCCGTACTACGTCTGGCCATGGCGGTCACAATGACCGCTCCGAACCGGAGGTTCTGGGTTTTGGACGTACTACTGGACCCGCTATCAATCGTTTTAGAAACGTGGGAGAAGCTGGGGGAGGTGGAGAAACGTGTCCTCTCTACCCTGGCCACCCGAATCTACGCAGGCCAACGGAGGTATGGGAAGTTGGAATATGACAAGAAAGCATGGACTTGGGAGGCCACGGAGGAGGCCTTGGACCAGTCCGTGTACCTGGCCTGTGAGCTGCTGAACGCCACAGAAGAGTCTAAAAGGAAGTATGCCACGGAGGTTAATGGGACTGATGTGGGAGAACCTGGGGTCTGAGATTGATGACTTGTTTGGGGGGCTTTTGGTACCCACCCGTTCCTTTGGGTTTGATAGAATAATCACCCCACACAGGGACAACAGGGACAACAATAAGGCCTGGTATCGCCGTAACAATCAGTCAGCCAGGGCATCTGCCAGGCTCAGATACCAAGAAAACATAGAAGAGCGTAGGGCCAAGAAAAGGGCTGCCTACGCACGGAGGAAAGCTAATG
>JACCDR011573155.1_pt1 | contig 14931 bp, 19 predicted proteins | sample 7446431 | NCBI WGS metagenome assembly JACCDR01 (sample SAMN15323443, study PRJNA562643) | freshwater metagenome | isolation source: river surface water | place: USA:Blue River Watershed | collected 2017-08-17 | reverse complement strand
GAATGCAAGGGCCTGCCATGGATATGGGAATGGGAGCCATGGGGGGCGGCGTGGGCGGTGGTATTGGCGGCGCACCTGGCTTAGGAGGCGCGGATTTAACCGGTGGGGGTCTCGGTGGCGTCGCAGGTACTGCGCCCATCGTAGGCGAACCTGGAAGCGTTACAGCGAATCCTACTGCGCCTATGGACGCGAATATTCCGTCGCAGGAGGGACGGGATCCGAATCAGCAAAGGGCCATGCCTAATGACTTGAAAGGTAAAGTTAAACGAACAAAACCTTTTGAGCGTGAAGATTCGCCGGTTGCTAATGTTTACAGGACGAAAAAGAACGGTCTGGATCCCAAAAAAGAACTGGATTTATTTCGTAGGCACGGAACTGCGCCATGGGGCGAACAAAAGAAATCAAATGATGATCATTTGTTCGATAAACGGCTTGATTTACTAGAGCGACACTCCGAAATCATCAAAATTCTTGACAAGATGCCTATTTCTGAAAAGAAGAAAAAAGTTCTCTAAAAAAAGAGTTTCAAAACAACATGCTATACTTATATAAGAAAAAAATCATAAATACGGAGCTATATTTCCTTTAATGCGGCACAATAAGAAGAGAAACACGGCGCTGCTTTATGAATTCCTGATTCGACACATTTCGAAGTGTTTAGTTGAGAGCCGGGAAGACGAAGCAAAAAAAGCAGTGAATATGATAAAGAAGTATTATGCAAAGAATAGCGTGTTGCATAAGGAACTTGATCTGTTCAATCACATTTTCAAAAATACTGTCAAGTCGCGCGATTATGCATCACGTCTTTTGAGTGAGGTAGTTTCTCAGGCGAAGGGATTAGATCAGCGTGCGCTGGATCAATGTAAAGGGCGTCTCATAAAGGAAATTAACTATAGTTTCGATGCGGATCAGTTTTATTCGCATAAAATTCCCAATTATGTCATTTATGCCTCTGCGCAAACGTTACTTTCAGACAGTAAAAAGATAAACAATATAGAAAAGATAAAGATTGAAGAGAAAATTGTAGACTTTTTGACTGAAGACAAAAGTCCAGCGCAAAGTATTTCTCAAGCGCTTAAATTAGATCCAAAATACAATAACGCTGTCTATAAGATTGTCATTAAGAAGTTTGACGATAAGTATTCAGGCAAGCTTAATGAAAATCAGCGCAAATTTCTTACGAAGTATGCTGTTTCGTTAATATCGGAGAATAAAATTATATTTTCTAATGCAGCGAACAATGAAATAGCGAAAATTCAAGACAGTTTAGCGATGATTACAGATCCAGAAATCGCTAAAGATAAAGATTTGATGGGTAAGATCACCGAATGCCGTAAAGCATTGCAGAGCTACGATCCTAAAAGTCTTACAGAGCACCAAGTTGTTAAGTTATTGCAGTATATGTCATTATCTGAGGCGATAAACAAAAAAGATGAAGCAGCCTGATAATAAAATAAATGAATTTACCGGTGCTGGCGGTATGGCCGCGCCGTTAGGTGGCACAAAATCGAAGCATTCAAAATCGAAAGATTCAGAGCGCCCGAAAAAGAAGAAGAAAGTTGAGGCTACCGTTGCAGGCGGTTTAGCTACAGGTGCTTTTGCGAAAAACAAGCTTCCTAAAAAGAAAAAAAAGAAAGACGAAGCGACTACGACTGCCAATATCGGTGGTTATTTAGGTCGTTTCCCTGGTCCTATTTTAAGAAATCCTGCGCGTTTTGATCCGTATGGTATCGAGAAACCGCCGAAGAAGAAAAAGAAAAGCTTTATTGATTTAGTTGCAGGCCACGTTATGGATGGCAAGAATGAAACCGTAAAAAAGCGCGGTAGTACGTGGGTTTTGTATGACGATAAAACCGGTGTTGAAATTGGTTCGTATCGAGATCGTAAAACTGCTTGGGCGAAACAACGATTAAAGCGTAATCAAGATAAAATTAAGCGAATGCAACAGCAAGCGACGCGTAAACGAAAAAAGAAACAGAAAGCGAAGAAAGAATCGCTTATTACAGCGTTAGCTCACATGCTTTTAAATGAGAATAGTCTGAATTATTCGTTTGAAAACCAGCCTATTGGCATGGATAACGTTATTTGGGATGATTTTGTCAATAAAGTAACTCCCGAAACACTGCATTCTGATCCCAAGCTTAAGAGCATTTTAGATGAAATGCAGCAATCTAAAGTTAAAGTGCTGAAAAAGGCGTTTGATAAGATTCGCATCATTTTAGAGAAGACGAAGCATTTCGAAGTTGTGGATGTTAAGGCTACGCGAGATCCCTATGGGCAACCTGCAGCGGAATTTACCGTTAAAATGCTGGGAAACAATGCAGCGGTTTGTTTAGGGTTAGAAATTCATAACGGTAGACCGCTCGTTTGCTTGCCGGAAGAGACTAAACAGCAACTTAATTCGATTTGCAATGATGAATCTAAATTATTGCGTGCGGAATTAATGCATGTTCAGGAAACTGAATTTGACAACATGAATGATACTATCGCTGTAGCGAAACGTCGCGATAAGTACCTAAATTCCGTTATGAAAGAGCTGGATAAGCATGTCGGTGGAATGGTGCCGATGCAAATTGCTCTCTTAAAGAATTTATTAAAAGCTAAATATAAAGGGATGAAATAAGAATGCCAATTGAGAATGACCCAAATATAGGACCGGACAAAGACGTGAACGGTATGACTAGTGGTGGTCGGCGTATTTTCAATCCCAATATGCCGTTATATCACGACATACATTCTGGTGCGCCTAATCCTGGTGAAATTCTTGCGAGAGCGCTTCCACGCTACACTCATAAAGATCATGTAGACGCGTATGCATTACATCAAAAAAATAGCATGATGGCGCATCTTAAAGGCGATGAAATGCGAGCAAAATTGCATGCAAATGCAGCGCATGCACACGCCGACGCAGCCGACAACTATTCTCAGAAACAACGGGATCCACTTGGCAAAATGCCGCCGCCTACAAATCGCATGGCGATGGGAAGTATTCATAACCCAGGGGCTGACATATCGGGCAGAGCACAAAAAGCTGGTTGGCAAGGTGGCTTTACAAAATTAAAAAAGTCTGAAGGAAAACAGCATATGCGCAAGATGAATATTAGCGAAATTAAAGAAATGATACGTGATGAATTTGGTCCTGGCGTAGATCCGCGTGCATTACGCATTCATATTGAGCCGTGGCAGCGTGCAAAACCGGCTGCCGATAATGATTGGCTTAAGTCGGTAAAAATGAAGGAAGTGTTTGCACACAAATTAAAGAAAAATGGCTAAACTATTAAGAGAATTCATAGGGCTTCAATACGACGCCAAACAAATATGCGAATTACGGTCGGCTAACCGTCCTATTATCCTTTCAGGCGTTTTACAGCGTGCAGATGCGGTAAATCAGAATGGGCGTCGTTATCCGCGCAGTATTTTAGCGCGTGAAGTAGAAAATTATAAGAAAGCAGTGGCCGAGGGACGTGCAGTCGGAGAATGTGATCATCCTGATAAGTCCGTTGTCGAATTAAAGAATGTTTCTCACGTTGTGCGTGAAATTGACTGGCAAGGAAACGATGTAGTTGGCCGTGTTGAAATTCTCAATACTCCGTCAGGCAATATTCTAAAAAGTTTGATGGAATCGGGAATTAAATTAGGAATTTCCAGCCGTGGTGTAGGTGAAGTGCAAAAAGATGACGAAGGGTATGATGTTGTTGATGAATCTTTCGTTTTAATTTGCTTTGACGTTGTTTCCGAGCCTTCGACTCATGGTGCGTGGTTAAACGAATCACGAAATGTAAATATCCAGGAAGTTTATAACTCAATATCTAAGCGGGATAGAATAAACCGTATAGTAAACGAAATACTGAAAGCGTAAGGAATATAAAATGCCTCAATCTGGAAGTTATTATTATCCTGGGTCAGCCGGCCCGACACGTCCCTCAATAGACGTTAATATTGTAAGCGGTTCTACCGGTGGTGGCGGTGTTTCGAGTACGGTTACTTTTGGTGGTACGGCGCAACCTATTACTGGCTCTGTTGCTATTGCAGGTACGCCTACTTTTTCTTTAACGGGAACGCCTACAGTCGCAATTACTGGTTCGCGTGTCCCTCTTAGCGGCGCATCCTTTCAGAATACGTCTTCGTTTGCTGGTGCATCGTATAATGTTGTTTTCGGTCCTATTGATTTAAGCTTGTGTTCAAATTTTGCTTTGACGATTATTAATAATGGCGCCGCCGCTTTAACGTCGGCATCGTTAGAATGGTCGCCTAATAATTCCAATTACGAACAATGGGATACGACAAGTTTTGCTGGTCTAGCTGCAGGTGGAATTCTTTCAATGCAAGTTTCTAGTAATAGTCGTAAATGGTTCCGTGTCCGTGCAATTGCAGCTACGGGAAGCACCGATATTTACGTTACTGCAAATAATGGATAATCAATATGGCTGTTAATGGAAATGTAGAAGTAGGTGGAAGTAGCCTAAATACACGGGTTACGTCTCCCGCTGTTTCCGGAACGCTTACGCTTAGCGGAAACATTAGTGTTCAAGGTCAAGTTATTCCTGCGCCCGGTATCATTCCTACAATTACATGGGAAATTATAGATTCTATTTCTACGAATTTCACTTCGCAAGCAGTCGGCACAAATAATACATTTGGTTCTCCGTTAGCAGCACCGCGTTATGCTGATAATTTTTTAACTTTAAATGCATACGAAACAGGGCCTGAAGGCGCTTCGCATCCTGGTTGTATGGGAATAATGACTCAAAATACCGGGTCAGGGATAGGTGCAACTGGTTCAAGTTGGACGCAATATAATGGGACAGTTATATTTGCTCCCAATTCTGGCGTTACGCAAACTTGGTCATATTTGTTTAAAAGCCCTACATCGGCGTCTACGCCTACTAATAGTTATTCTTTTTATGTGGGCTTAATGTCTTTTGTTACTGGTCAGCCATTACCGATTCGCGGTTGGTATATAAAATATAACAATGCAGGAACTTGGGTGAATGGTGCGGCAAATTTTGCATATGGCGGTGAACTTAATGGGCCTGTATCAGGTGGATTGTTTTATTCGGCATCTTGGCACAGATTAGATATTATTTTACCGGCAAGCGGTAATAATGTAATAACAAATCTTTACCTGTATGGGCGTGCAGATCCTATTATGACCGGCACAATTCAATATACGACCATGGAAGCACCCGCAAGTCAGGCCGCCGTCGGCGCTATTGGTGCAATGAGTATGATTCGTTCTTCTTCTGATGGAACATCCATTATTGCAGCATATATTGATCGAATTACTTTTAGTGCGGTAGGAGCAAGACGTTAATGGCTGTTAATGGAAATGTAGAAGTAGGTGGCTATACGAATCAAACTTCTACTGGAAGATTAATTGTTAGTGGTTCGATTAGTGGCCCAAATTTCAATATCAATAGTGTTACTACGGGTCAAAAAACTGCGCCGCATGCGTCCAAACCGCCGCCTGTTCGTCTTTATGATGATTTCAATTTTGTTACAAATACATTTTATTATACAGGTGTTAGCAGCACAGGCACTGCCGCAGGCGGTGTTGGCGGAATAACCCCGCCTACGGGTGCGGGTAACGGATTTATACAATTAAGCACTACAACCGGTGCGACGAACGGCTTTGTAATTATGGCTGGGTATAATTCCCTATTGGGACGATTTGCTTCGTTCCGTGCTCGGCAAGGTTTCTGGATGCCGAATTTGTCTGACGGTACTGATACGTATACGACGTGGGTTGGGTCGTTTTCCACAGTTGGGCTTTCTCCATCGCGTCAGTGTATTTATTTACGTTATACCGATAGCGTGAACGGTGGCCGCTTTCAGGTACTTACGAATAATGGCGGTACCACAACCGATACAGGCGTTACTGTTGCAGCAAATACTTTTTATGTATTTGATTATACAGTTACGGTATCGGCTCCCGATACAATAAATAATCCCGTAAGTTGGAACTTGTACGCTTCGGGTTCGGCCACTCCTACGGCGTCGGGAACAGGCTCGGTTGGTGCGCCCGCGACATGGGGGGGTGGTGGCGCTTTGGAAACTGCTATGCTGGGAGCTATGATTACCAAGTCGGTAGGTACTACTGCCCGAACCCTCATGGTAGATTTTTGGGAATTTGTCGGGCTGTATAGCTGAGGTAAAAATGAATCGAGAACAATTAAAAAAAGCTGTAAAAATCTTAGTTAAAGAGTGCTTAAATGAACTTTTGGCTGAGAATTACATTAAAGAGACGATACAAAGAACCGTAAATGAGGGTAAGAAACCTAAGAATTCGGTATCTGACATTTTTAGCGAAGTAAAAATGCCTAAGCAAGCAGAAAAACCAGTGCAAAGTCAGAAACCGACCCTCACTTTGGAACAGAAACAGAATATTGCCAAGAAATTAGGTTTGGACATGAATGATATTGCTGATTACGGTCAGCAAACGACGCCCGCAGGACAAGTAAGTGAAAATGCAATGAAAACTTTAGGAATTTTTGATACTAACTTCGAAAAATTCCTCTAATTATTGCGAAGTAATAAAATATTAACGAAGAGAGATAAAAAAACAAATGAATTCTAGGGACATTGTAAAAAGTAAGCTCCTCGAAACGAAAATTAAGGAGTATTTTACTAAAAATCCGTCCAAACAGTCTGCTATTTTTAAGGCAACTTTAGGAGATCGTCAGCTTTTCTGGAAAGCTATTCGCGAAAATGCGAATACGGTTAAGATTACTGAAGTTAAGACGGATACGAAGAGTTATATCGTCGAAGTCAATGCCCCTATTGGCGAAACTTCTGCGCCGTATAACGATATTAGTCGTTCTTTTATGGATGCCGTTGCTGCACCGCCGAATCCTTCTAATTTACAGAATGTAATTCGTTCTTTAAATGCTAAAGCGCTTATGTTAACCGATCCTACTGAACGGGAGCGAGCTAATAACCTTTTAGCTAATTTAAATGCTATGGCGTCTTCGACTCGCGCAGCGTCTAAGATTAAAGGTACGGCAGGAAATCTTGGCTCCACTGGCACTACCGTTAGTAATATGGGAATTAGCACCCTCGCGAAAGGTCGTGCGGAATCTGTCACGCAGGAAGCTGGCCCGGTAAAATCTTCGCCGGCATTTTCGGCTGCTAGTTCAGCTTTTACCCAAGCATTAGCGCCGCCGTTTGACCATGTTAAATTAGCTTCTACTTTAAATAAACTTAATTCTTTGGTTGGTCAAATTACCGATCCTACCGAGCGACAGAATATGGGTATGATGATTGGTCAGTTAACTCATATGGTTGATGCGACTACGCAAGGTGGCGGCGCGCGTGTGAATGTTCAAGGCCCGCCGAAGGGCGGTACTCCTGGTGGTTTACCGCCTAAGGAAGGAAAGCTTTACGAAAATGCGCCGTTTACTTCGCCGCCCTTTAAATATGCCAGCAAGATTTTTACAAAAACCTTAATGGATCCCGCTGGTGCGCAGCAAGCTGCAAATGCAATTCAACAGGTTGCAGGCAAAGTGACTGATCCTCAGGAAAAAGAGCAAATTATTTACATGATAAGTCATTTAATGACTTTAATGAATGCCGCGCAGCCTGGAACTACTTCCGTGCAACCGGCAGCGCAGCCTACAACCGGCGTTGCTCCTGCGTCTGGTTTGCAGCAAATGCCTCCTGGTGTTGCTCCGAAAGAATCTAGATACCGTTTTGGTAAATCGTTAACCGAAAAAAAAAAGACGGTGATGAAGATCCGAATGATTTAGAGGATCCAGCGTCAGATGATGCGATAGATGCGGCTGACGACGACCAAACCCCTTCCGAATTTGATCAATCTACAGAAATGGGTGACAATCAATTCACGCCGGAATTACGTACGCCGGCTGATGAGATTCTTCATACCCGTTTAGCTGGTTCAAGCATACGTGACGTATCTTTTGAAGCAACGAATAATGGCGGTATTCTATCTATGATATTAATGAATAGTAAAATACCGGTTAGGTTTGAGTGGTTTTCTAACGGGAAGGTTGTTTTCTATTTCAAAAATCGACCTTATGTACTAAAAAAATGAAATTAACAGAGATTTTCAGGCAAATATTGGTGGAACAAGAGCCTTTAGCTGGTGGTATTCCTGCAACAGGTGGAACTGGATCAAGTCCCTTAATGCAAATGCCTACGCCGGGACAAATGAGCGCTCCTACAGGCAGTCCTATGATGCCAGGGCAGGCAGCAACACAGGATATTATTGAGTTTCGTAAGCATAATTTTGCTGTCTCAACGTTTCCAAGCGAAAAACGGATTCAGCTTTCTCCTATTGATAATCAAAAAGCTGTCAACAGGATACGATCCCTCATAGCAAATTTACGAGATGATTTTCGAGTATCCAAAGTGGTTCAGTTAGATATGAATATTTTTGATGTAACATTTGATCCAACGGAAAATTTTGACAAAATAAAATCTTATATTTTAGCTAAGGCGGGTTAATTTCCTACTTATCAAGATGATACGAATTTTTAGCTTAAATGAGGATATTTTTGAGTCTTTGTTTAAGGACAAAAAAATGGTGGAGTTAGTTAGCACTATGCCGCCGCATGAAATTGTCTCTATCTTGAAAAGAAATTTAGGTTTTGGCCCTAAATTAGCAAATCGTACGGCAGGATTGCTGATCCGTCATGCAAAAAAGAAACGTATTGGTGAAGCTGGCGATGATTTAGAAAATCCTGAGGTAATTCCTTCACCACAGCAAGGGCAAATGGCTGTTCCTAAACCTGCGCCGCAAGCAAAAGCGCCTAAACAGCCAAAATTACGGTTCACATCAAAAAGAAGCCGAAAGACGGGCGCGACGATACAAGTAACAAGTAATAATTTTGTAGCTTATAAATCAACGGAGAATTACGGCAATGACGTTTGGCTTTTTGCACCTAAAGGTACGCCACGTTCACAAGCTATGCCGAATCTTACACACGGACCTAGCACAAGTTCTACAATGGGTGTCGAAGATGCTGCACAATATCTTGAAGAATTAGAAAGACGATACGGCGTGTTAAAAAATGTCCCTGGAACTGAATGATTTACATACACGTCTCGCTGTCGCTGAGACGGAAATTAAAGCCGCAAAGTTGTCTTTGACGGAATTAGAGCATAATTTTGCTACTATTTCTCAGGGTTTGTTTGAATTAAGAGAAATTACAGCAAAACAGGCGAGCGTCTTGCCTCTGATGACGGAGAAAATAGAGAAAATGTCTGAATACATGAGTTATAATGTTAAAAAGACAGACGCATCGCATGAAAAGATACTTTCTAAGTTTGAATCGTTTGAAACCAGCTTTAACAAGCATATGGCGGCGAATGCTGTAACGAACATGAAGGTAAAAATAATGTGGGGCGCAATAGTTTTTCTTTTAACATCGGCTGGCGCGCTACTTACACAAGTAATTAAAAGTAAAATTCTATTTTAAAGGGCGCGTAACAAAATAATGAAGATAAAAATGAGTCAATTAAAAGCTTTCATTAAAGAAAGCGTAGAACAGCTAAAAGATTCGTATATTCCAGACGAAGACGGCGAAGTTGAGTTGGATAAGTCTCCAATACGTCATGATAACGAGTATGATTATGACGATCATGACACTTATACCAAAATGAAGAATGCTGAAGTTACAATGGATGTAGATGAACCGTATGTTTCCGTTGAAAAACTGTCTGTCTTAAAACTTTTTAAGAATGAAGCAAATATTCAAGAGAAAGCGCCCAAGGGATGGGAAAATTCCGTTAAGCGCATGAAGAAACATAAAGACATAGACAATCCTTACGCCTTAGCGAACTATATGAAGAAAAAAGGTGACAAGCCGCATCCTAAGCGTAAGAAAAAGAAGAAATAAATGATAGTAAACGTAGAAATTATTCCAAGAGACAATGAGCATGTTGACCGAGCATTAAAGCGTTTTACCAAGCGCGTAAAGAAAGAAAATGTGCTTGGTGAAGTTTATCATCGAACATATTTTAAGTCGAAAACAGAAAAACGACGAGAAAAGCGGTTAAAAAACAAATTTATGCGAGAAAAAAAGAATAAAAGTTAACATTTTTTTTCGTTTGAAAATAGCATCACTATTTAATAGAAAAACAATACTAATATTGTTTTAATAACGAAGCGAATAGAATAGGAGAGAAGATTTATATATGGCTAAAAACATTTTAGAAGAGGCCGTCGAGGACGTGCAGGCTGTGCGTAAGGCGGCTGAGGAAGCAGCTAAAAATCTTCTCGTGGAAGCGATCTCGCCAAAATTAAAGGAATTTATTTCTTCGCATTTAGGGCAGGAAGGTCTTGATGACGCTCTGCAAATTGATGCGTTGGATAGCGGGCAAAATGGGGTCGAGACAATGCCGACTGAAACTTACGGCACGCATGGGAATGAAGAAACCCCGAAGGTGCATCCTTATGATGATGAAACCGATTCGGAAAATGGTCCCGGTAAGAACTGGAAAAAGACCCATAAGGGCGACACTAATGCTGATGAAATAGATGACGAATATGATTTAAAAGGCGAGGAACCTGACGATATGGATGAGAATACTGAATTAACGAATGAAATGTGCGGCGTTGAAGATGGCGACGCAGATAATGACCGTTTTGATGACGATGGTGACGACGTGGACGAGGCTGTTGAAGTTACGTCCGAGGATTTAAAGGAAGCTTTTGCTGACGTTTTAGGTCTGCGTGAAGCTACCGTTGCTGACGCTAAATTCGGTGATTTAGATGATCCCAACGAGGGTGAATTCGGTTTAAACAAGAAAGTCCCTGGTGAAGTGCATTGGGATAACGTGAAGCCGAATCGTAAGTCCGGTATGACTGCCGGCCCCAAGAAAGAAAGTAAGAATTATGATGAGCAAATTGCGGCGTTGCAAAAACAACTTGCTGAATACGCGCAAGCTTTTAAGTATTTGAAGAAAAGTCTCAATGAAATGAATCTGTTCAATGCGAAGTTAATCTATACCACGAAGTTAATGCAGAATAATCTGTCGGACAAGCAGAAAATGTCCGTTGTGGAAGCGATTGATCGCGCAAAGGACCGTGAACAAGTCGAATTGGTCTATAAGGCTCTTAGCGAAGCACACAAAATCGCTGGGGTGTTGAAGGAGTCGAAAACCGCTGCTACTGGCGCGTCCCGGTTTACTAAACCTGGGTCTACTGTCCTTCAAGAAAATGCCAATCGCGAAGGCAACAAGCTTGCTGACCGATGGGCGGAACTGGCTGGTCTTGTGCGTTAATAAAAAATTAAAATAAGGATAAACTAAGAGGTTTAATAGACTATGAGTAATTTAAGTGTGCAAACGCTGGCAGAGAACATTCAATTGAAGAATGTTCGTGACGAGCGTAAACGTTTGGTCGAGAAGTGGGAAAAAACTCGGCTGTTGTCGAATTTAGAGGATCGTCAAAATCATCAAGCTAAGAGCAATATGGCTCAGTTGCTTGAGAATCAGGCGCTCCATGAGTTTAAGCTGTTAAATGAAGCTACCGCTGAGGCGAATATTAAGGGTTTCCAGAGCATTGCATTCCCTATGGTTCGTCGAATTTTCGGTGGGTTAATTGCTAATGAGTTAGTTAGTGTTCAGCCGATGGCTATGCCTTCGGGTCTGTTATTCTACCTGGATTTCACTTACGGTACTCCTAAGGCGGGTACGGGTCGTTTCGATTGGGCCGCTGGTGGTTCGATTTTTGGTGATCAGGTGGATCCGGGTACCCCGCCTGGTAATAGCAGCACCGGTACTGGTGGTAATTATTACCTTAATACTTCGTATTCGGCTCGCGAATTAACCGGCGCTGCGTCGGTGCAAGGTAGCGGTTCGGTTACCTGGGATATGGTTGCGTATGATTTTGAACTTTCGGGCGCTGTTGCTTCGAATACCTTATTCTACGCGGACGTTAATCTTACCGGCAGCGGTCAGTATACGTTAAGCCAGATTGATGCTACGAACTATAAGCAATTTGCGATTTCTGGTTCGGGCACTGCTTGGAATAACGTCAATAATATTTTCCGACGCCATAATACCTACAATGCTCAAACGGGTACGGTTCGTATTTTCTATTCGGCGTCGTCTCAGATACCTTCGTCTACGGGTATTACCGCGTCGTTCGTTGCTGTTACCGGTTTAACCGTGACCGCGACTGGCGCTCAGGTTGCTCCGCAATTTGAGACCGATTTCCGGAATGATATAATTCCAGAAATTAATCTGCAGATTCAGAGTGTTGCGGTTACTGCAAATAGCCGTAAGCTGAAGGCTCGCTGGACGCCTGAAGCTGCGCAGGATTTACAGGCTTACCAAAATATCGACGCTGAGGTTGAGTTAACTCAAATCTTAGCTGAACAGATTTCGGTTGAGATTGACCGTGAAATTCTGCAGCAATTGTTAACCGATGGTACTGGCGCGGTGATGTATTGGTCGCGTAAACCCGGTAATTTTGTCAATAAACTGACTGGTTTGGATGTTGGTGGCGGACAATTCATGGGCAACACGGTCGAATGGTATCATACGTTAATCGAAACGATTAATGATGTGGCTAATACCATACATCGTAAGACGCTTCGTGGAAAAGCCAATTTTATTGTGTGTTCTCCTGACGTGGCTACGATTCTCGAATCGATGGCTTGGTGGAAACCCGCGGTAATTGACGGCGATGTTCGTATGAATCACTTTGCTCTTGGTATCGAGCGTATTGGTACCTTGAACAATACTTATACGGTTTACAAGGATCCTTATTTCCCTCGTAACATTATGTTAATCGGGTTTAAGGGAAATAGTTTTCTTGAGTCGGGTTATGTCTACGCGCCCTACATTCCGCTTGTGGTTACTCCTACAATCTACGGTCCGGAAGATTTCGCTCCGAGAAAGGGGATCATGACCCGATATGCGAAGGCTATGGTTCGTACAGACTTCTATGGAAAAATCATAATCAAAGCAATGGATGTGATCTAATAAACCCTAATTTGGGTTTGCAGTAAAAATAGGATAAGATTGGCGGCTCCTTCGGGAGCCGTCTTTTTTTGTACGTCCTTCACTTTTCTGTTGACCGCCAGGGCGGCTTTCGCTACACCTGTCCATGCGGTTAATGCTCGTCGCTGACGTTAGCCGCTCCCGAAACTGGTTTCGGTCGTAATTTTGTAATTGTGCAAAATGCGGCCGAAACCTTTCGTAAATGGGACCGTAGCTCAGCCGGTAGAGCAGTGGACTTTTAATCCATTGGTCGCGAGTTCGATTCTCGCCGGTCCTACCATTTTTCCTCTATATCTTCCTTTATAGTCTACTTAATATTAAAATAGGATACCTATTCATGGAATTAATTTATATTCTTTTGCTTCACCTTGTTGCAGACTTCTGGTTGCAGGACCGCGAGACTGCAAAGAAAAAATCTCATCAATTATCGTTCCTCGCTAAACATATAGCGATGAATTATACCGTATTTTGTGTCGGTATGAGCCTCTTCCTTATCACTAGAGGTAATCCTCTATCCATCTACCCGAAACTTTTCATATTTTGTTTTCTGAATGCACTCTCACACGGCATTATTGACTGGCATATATGGAAGTTCTATCGTATATGGACGGTATTCCGTAATCCGGAAGTGACGATTGAAACGTTAAAGAAAAACTGGCGGTATTGGGAAGATAATAATTTTTGGCTGACAATGGGAATTGACCAATTTTTGCATACGGCGACGATAGTCGGTCTGTATAACTGGCTTCTTTTACATCCAGTGTGATTTATGGGTTATGAAAAAGTTAGCAACACCCTTTATCTGGCAGCGATATTTGGTGCAGCTCATTTAATCTACCATATTTTTCTAACCTTTAAAATAATGTTTAAATGGATAAAAAATAGATAATTATACTCTATGAATTTAGACCTAACCGCTAGCTTTGTCGATGTATATCAGCCTACACCATTCGGAATTTTTGATGCAGATCCCGATTTTCAACGGGACGCAGATGGAATGGTGCGTTTTGTTTATTCAAAATTAGGCGGTCGTATATTAGGCATTGAAATGACCAATAAGGACGTGTATGCGTCCCTTGAAGAAGCATGCTTAGAATATAGCGCCGTTGTTAACTCCTATCAGGCGCGCAGCGTATTACCTGGAATTATCGGCACCGCTACAGGAAGTATTCAAACGACAGGGATCCTTCCTCGCTATAACCTCAATCAAGCATTACGTGAAGCTGATGCTTACAGCGCCGAATCTCTTGTCGGTGGAACTAGAAAATTATATTCAGCCTCTATTGTTCTGAGTGCTGGCCAGCAAATTTATGATTTGCAAGGTCTGTTAAGTTCTTCAGGCACAATTCAGCCGAATGAACGAATTCAGTTAGAACAATTATTTTATTTCGGTCCTACTGTTGCGCCGTACGCTTACATGGACAGCACAAATCCTGTAAGTTTCTTGAATAATGAATTTCAGTTTGAAAGTTATTCAACTGATACGCGCTTTTACATGCTTCCTGTTTGGCAGGATATTCTGCGTGCGCAGCAAATGGAATTAGGTCAGCGTGTTAGACGTTCAAATTATTCGTATGAAGTGATTAATAACGTATTGAAGGTATTTCCAGTGCCGACAATTACGACAAGATTGCATTTTACTTACTATATCAAGAACGAAAATCCGTATTCTGATCCAACATTATCAGCAATAGGCGTTACAACCAATATTGCCAATGCTCCTTTCGGAAATATGCCTTACAACGGCATAAATGCACTAGGAAAAGGTTGGATCCGGCGCTTTGCGCTGGCTTTAGCTAAAGAAGTGTTGGGCCAGGTACGAAGTAAAGTAAGCGATATTCCAATCCCTAATGGAAATCTTTCTCTAAATGGGTTGGAGTTGATAAATCAAGCGCGAGATGAACAAAACGTGCTAAGAACTGAGTTAAAAGAGACGCTTGATTACATGACTTACTAGAATCT
>JACCDR011196429.1_pt1 | contig 14932 bp, 26 predicted proteins | sample 7446431 | NCBI WGS metagenome assembly JACCDR01 (sample SAMN15323443, study PRJNA562643) | freshwater metagenome | isolation source: river surface water | place: USA:Blue River Watershed | collected 2017-08-17 | reverse complement strand
TAGGATTGGTATGAGGTTGAACGCTAAACGCCAGACCATCTGCATGTCCTTTCGTAGGGTATGGGTCCTGACCAAGAATGACAGCCTTCACTTTGTCAGGGCTAGTTAGTTCTAGCGCTCTGAAGCGATCTTCCTTAGCAGGGAATCCTTCTAATTCATACAATGGAGAACTGAAATAATACTTCCAGAACTTGAGATGTTCCCACTCCTTAAGAGGACTGAATGTCTTGATTGACATTTGGTATCCTTCCTCCACAGGTACAATACTGATATTCGTACCAAGTCTTGTCTATCTGCATACCGTCCCACTCATAACAATAGTGGGCGTCTAGCATTGTCCAACAGTAGTGACAGAAGTCACCATTAACTGCTGTCTCTTTCTTGCAATTAACACAGATCATAGCTTCACCTCGAAGTCGAACTCTGGGACAGCTTCTCCGATTGTATACGTCGAAGGGTTGAATCTAAGTTTGCCAGCCGGACCAGTAGTACCTGCAAATCTATTTCCGCGACAGAGCAGAGAGGTAAGATTTCGCTCATCTGCATCGCTAGCTTCGATGTTTCTTTCAAGGTGGATGATAAGGTCTGCAACCTTTGAGATGTTGCGAGATCCTCGTGTTTGACCAGAGTCATTTACGTGGCTCACTAGGAACAGTGTGAAGTCTAACTCCCTAGTCATCATGGCTAGGCGAGTGGAGATGTAGTCGAGCTTCTTCCTCTCGTCCTCATCCTCGAACCCAGTCACTAGCATGGTGATGTGATCAAGGAATATGTACTTGCAATGACAGACACCAACGAGGTAACGTATGATGTCCAGAATAGTGTTCGGGTCATCAGAACCAAAGTGGGTGTAGAAATGGAGTCTTCCGTCCGTCTTTGTAAGACTCTTGTAAGCACTAAGCTGGTCGTCAAGGCTGACGCCACTATCAGGGAGGTGCACAGGAGTATTAAGTTCATAGCCGACTAGTCCTTGTATTGATCGCTTCTCTTCTTCTTCGAGATGGATAATGCCCATGTTCTCTTCAGTACTCTTGAGTAGATGGTGCTCGATGGCTCGTAGCACTTCAGTCTTTCCGACCTTCTCAAGGGCAGTAAACAGTATGAGTTCTCCCATACGGATACCGTAGGCCATACTGTCCAGTGTAGCAAACGGATATGTGGCAACTGCCTTTGCACTTTCCTTTGCGAGGATATCTTCGATAGACTTGTAGTCCGAGACAATACCCTTCGGCATGAACCTCTTAGAGTTCCACCATACACGAGAGAACTCCTGGATGTCCCCAGCTTGGAGGTAGTCATTGGCATCCTTGTGCTTGGTTAGCTGGACGTAGTAGATTTTGTTTACATCAAAGAGCGTAGCAACTTCCTTTGCTGCTCGCTGTCCGGGCTCATCTCCGTCAAAGCAGAGATAGATGCTGTCAAAGGAATTGAGATAGTTTCTAGCTCTTTCACAATCTCTTCGAGCAGTTGCGGCTGACCTAACACTGACCGAGGGGTACTTGCTCCCAAGCATTTGATAACAGGAGAGAGCGTCATAAGCTCCTTCTGTAACCGTGATAGCTTTTGCTGAACCAGCGTTAAAACAATCTTGTCCGAATAGTCTAACATCTTCCGAACTTCCAATCGTATAAAGGTTTTCCTTTTGACCTTTACCTCGTGGCTCCCTGATCTGTGTCGAGGAACCAAATGGGATCGAGAAAGATACTATAGAACCATTGGATCCTACTTTAGCCTCTACTCCATAGGCTTTCATAGTATCCTTAGTAATACCTCTATGTTCCTTAAAGTCCTTAATAGTATTTATATACTTATTATCCTTTAAAGTAGTTAATTTATATTTACTATTACTAATATCCTTAAGGATATCCTTTTCTTCTATGTTACCATATGCATTGCATGAGAAGCAATAGCTATGGAGATCATCGTAAATAGCATTGGCATCGGAGGAGCCGCACTTGCTGCACTCCTCGTTCCTAATCCATTTACCCTTCTGTTCTGAGTGATTCATCTTTGTACTATAACACACTTTCTTGTTTTTGTGTTAACTTTTTTGTCAAAAAATTGTATAAGCTATTTACCCTTAGGCTTCAAAGCGGTAACAACAACCTCTATATCTTCTTCCTCGTCCCCTTCAGTGGGGGCCAAGTCGATTACCGTATCGTTACCGTACTTACCCTTGTAGTAGGAGGTTTGGAGCCCTTCGGCTACCATGCTTACGAGGTCGTCCCAGTCAGAATCTTTACGCGCACCCCAGATCTCAAAGATCTCGTAAGCCTTATCCCAGTTGTCTTGAGCAATTCTTTCTTTAGGAATGATTAGGAAATTAGACATTGATTCCTCTGATATATTTTACATACTGACTTAGGGTTGGTTCTTCGATTCCAGGTGCTGTATTGACTTCCAATACCTGAACCCCAGCACTGGAATAGGCAAGGTCGGCGGCCCCGAAATCAAGGTCCAATGCTTGTATAGCTCGTACTCCAACCTCTCGTACGGAATGTAGTATGGAGGGGTCAATGCGACCTTCGAGCTGACTGGTGAAGACGTATCCATTGTCATGGTTCCATATCTCCTGAGGTTGTATACCCTCTTTACGCAGCTTCATCTGGGTATGTATAGCCTTGCCACCAGCTGCATGTACCCTAAACTCGGCCTCTTTCTTTATGAACTTGGTGTATAGAGGGGCCAATGGAAGGTAGATAGGCGTTTGCTGGGCCGTAGAGGGGCCTACAAGCCACGAGAACCACCCGGTATGGGTAGGGGTAGCCTGAGAATTTCCGGCCGCTGGCGGTGCCTCTGAGGCGCTTCTAGAGGGGGTGTATATTTCTATACCTTTTCCTCCAGACCCGGTAGTGGTGTGTCTGACAGCGACCGTATAGCCTTGACGGATCCATTCAAAGGCTTTGGATCTATCCACTGTCCAGTCCACTGTCGGTACATTTCCCACAGACAACTGTCTAAATGTTCTAGCCTTGCAGCAAGCCGTCGATACCGCATTGCCATTATTGAGTATCCTAGCAGGGTGGTAGTTAGGCATATAGCTACAACCCCAATTGATAACAAGATCGCCATCTCTGGGTGCATACTGACTGTTCTCCTTCTTGATAAATTGACAACCCAATGCCCCCTTGAGTAGCTTAGCACTCTTGGAGTTCATGGCATAGGGTCTAATCAATATACGTTGCGACTGGTTCGTCATAGAAGTCCATGGCTCCATAAAGGTTGGGGGTATTAACTTCCTTCGCCTTAAGTTTCTGTGATAGCTTCTCATCCCAGTCTTTCCAGGGCTGAGTATACGCCAGGGCACAAACAATTGACGCACTCTCGTCCATCATCTGAGAGTACCCTGGCGTATTGAGTACGACATTGGCGAGATCCTCAGGGAGGAAATGTCGTACGAACTTATCCTTGTTGCAGTCAAGGTAGAAGTCGAACACATGAGCAGGAGACTCAAAGGTTTTAGCCACGCTGCAAAGGTGGTGTATAGCTTTCATCCAAGACACGATGAGCTTAGGATCAGTAGAACCCCGCATCGATCGGAACTCGAGTGAGCCGAATTTATTCAGGGCACTTAAGTTTAACCCTGCGTAGCGGACCTTATCCCCCAAATCTCTCAACGGCCTATCGGACTTAAGACTATCACAAAGGATTGGTACCATTGCTTCTGCATCTTTTAGTCGCAGATTGAAATGGTGTCCTTCCCGCTCCTCTCCACAGTACCGAGTCAGTGGAGTCTCAAGAAGCCAGTACACAACAATACAATTCAGGACCTGCAAGACAGAGTGTCTTAGCATGTTCTCATGGACATGAGTACTAGTCCTGTTAGATACAATAGGATTTCTCCTATTGATGTTCTCACACAGAGGTTCAATGACCGCCTCCAGTGAGTCCATCTTGAGTGGGACTGTAGCAGAGATCTCATAGCCGCAGTTACGCAGGCTAAGCTCATCACTGTGTACAGTCCAAAGCTTTTCATTTAGATCCCATACCTGTGACTCAGCAAACTCAAGCTCAAGCTCGAGACCCTGATCACCAGGAGGAATCTGCTTACCTTTCTTATTCAGAATTCGGCTAAGAGCCATTGCCATATCACGCTCCCAATATGATGCCGTCATTAATTAGTAGCTTAGAAAGATAGTTACGCTCAGTGTAATCGTATAGTTCAAAGCCTCTGTTCTTTAGGTTACAAGCGATGGGTCTGCCCTTATAGAACAGCTCCATCAATCCTCTTCTTGTGAGAGCTAGCGCCACATTCCGCGATATAGGTACAGACGTAGCCAAGCCTGCGGAGAGCATAGACTCTGCAGTAGCGTGACCAGGATACCTACCCATAAGCATATCCTCAAAGTCCTGGGTGACATAGAACGGGTCATACCGTTCGATCTGAGGCTGGGTGTGGAGACAGTAGGGCGATAAGCCTTGGCTCTGCTGCCTGTCTGGGGACCTAGATACATAGATCGCCTCCTTCAATCGCTTGTTGAACATGTAACCAAGAGGAGGAGATTTGTAATCGAACTTGTTACTAGTGTAGTCTACCTCCATCTTACCTTCCCCTGTAGTTACTACTGTGGCAAGGGGAGTGATGTTAACCATGTTATCCTTGGTGTAATCCGTGGTAACATAGTATGGTTTTTTATCGAAGAAGCAGATCGTACTGTTCAATCTCTTCTTCACATCTTCACGATTGAAGTATGCGGTGCCCATTAGTTCATCCACTTCTGCTCTAGGTGCCAGTCTTTGAGGTCCGGATAGGGCTGGTCAGAGCCCTGGAGACGAGCAAACGCCGTCTCATACAGATCGAACATGAAGGGCCACAGTCTGGGATATTCGACCCAAGCGCAGCTGGGTACACGGTGCTCCACTCCAAAAGAGGTGGGACGGAAAGCTCCAAGCTTACCATATAGAGATTCACGGGTTGTGTCACCGTCAATTCGTCGTTTGATGGTAGCGTAGGCCTTGTCGCATTCTGTGATGGCATGGCAGCAATCCAAGAAGTGTTGCGGATCAGTCTTGTCTAGACCTTCAGCCCAGCCTACCTGCATGTGACCAGCCGCCGTACGGAGAGTCGGATTCGGGCTGGTATCAGGCGGTGGGTTGATGAGTTGGGAATAAGCATTGAAGTCTGGATTACAACCAAGCTCTCTAACTTTCTCGGGCAGCAGATCAAAGTACCACGGCTCGAATTTAACGGCTGGCGTGAAACGCAACACAACTCCTGCCGGTAAGAAGTTTCGCACATCAGATAATGTCCGAGAGATGTTCTCACTAAATTCGTCTCGCGTCTTAGCCGGATCGGGATTGATCTCAACCGCGAGTCCGTCTCTCTGACACGCGCCCTTCGTAAGCCTGTGCGGAGCATCCTTCGTCCCCGGTATAAACTCGTGGCACGAGATAGGATTACCATCTCGGTATCCAAAGATCTCTGGGTCACAACCAACACTAATGGATAGCATTGCTCATATCTCCTTTAATATACCTGGATTTAAAAGTACTCACTGTACCAATGAAAGCCTGATGGAAGTTAGTGTCCCGTCCATGGTCCTCGCAGAGGTGGCCGTAGTCATCGTACCAAAACACGGTGTCGTACATGCTAGACTGGTGACCACAAATAGCACAGCCAGTCTTGAGCTTCTCTGTAGCAATCGATGGGTCCATGGGCTGCTTGCTATAACCAATATAAGTATCATTGGATGTATCTCTTGAATGGTGTGAGACTAGGCTGCCAGCTGGAGCTCCCAGAGCCGTGGTGCCGGAGATTTTGGCTGCCTCTTCAGGCTTCCAACGGCCCTGGCTATCGAGTTCGTAAGGCAAGGGGAAGTAGATACCAGCGCTTGCACATTGACAGACGGATAGCGCTTCGGTACACTTAAAACAATATGCTCCAGAGAATCTTGCAGCGAAATCCTTGGAGTCAATAGTTCCTCCAGCTGGATCTTTGCTTGGGAGCGTGGGTCCTTGGAAAGCGATCTGACGGACTTCATCAATCGCCTCTCTAACACCCTGAGCTGCTGCCTCGAGAGGCTCGGGCGGATCCTCCTCGGGTTCGAAAGCGGGATCACCATAGGTATCTATCTCCCTGTGTGCTGCACCAAATCGACTGTTCTGCTTCAACCATTCTTCGTACTTAGCATTGTCCGAGGGGACTCTCGTTGCGTACTTAGATACATCGATCACTTCCTTTGCTTTGTACTCAGTGAAGTGACCGTCTCCTGGTTTCTGAGTGAAGTGCCACTCATACATCGTATGTAGTGGGACAATTTGTATGCGCCCATAGTTATGCCTGACTCCATTGCGACGGAGCACAGTCTCGAGGAACATATCCTCACTAGCCCACATCATAACTTCATCATCGTTAGAGAACACAGTGAACAGGGTACGCCCACTGTTGCGTGCCATGTACAATGTTTTCTTTTTCGTATCCACAAAAGTTACCGCATAAGCGCCGACCTCGGCTTGCTCAAATGCGCTAACAGCTCCCGAACCCGAAATTTTTTCGGCAAAAATTCGGCTATCGGATGTATGTGCTTCTAGCTCTTTGGATGGAGCCCATTCCTTGATAGTACCATTATGGCACAAGGTAATGTTCTCATGCTGGATAGGATGAGCATTCTGATAATTAATATGACCAACCGTAGCTGCACGACAATGACCCATGAGTAGGAACACATTGTCTACATTCATATCAGCCCTGACTTCCTGCTCATTCAAGAACGAGACAGGATTCATGACTGCTTTCTTGAGGTTGATCCTATATTTCTCACCCCACTTCTTCTTGCGATTACCTATCACAAGACCAGTCGAGTCTATCCCTCTAAGGGATGACATCTGTCCAAGTTCAACGAACATATCCTTCTCAGAGTTCGTTAGGAACTTGGAATAGATTCCAAAGAGCCCACACATCAGATATACCCTTTCATATAGAGAAGGAGATTCTCTGCCTCCTCCACAGTTAAGTCACCCTTAAGGTTATTCATCCTCCAAGAAAGTACACGTACATTCCCAGGGACATAGCCTTTATCAGAAAGGACACGATCAAGAGATGGCGAATTTGCCATAACAAATCCTTTGTTTCTTTCAAGAGACACTCCTTTGATAGGGCATTTATTATCTGCGGGCCAGTAGATCTCTTCTGGCTTGATATTGAATTCCACGCCTCGCTCTTTGGCGCGACGCCGGGCTTCCCGGAGCATAGCAAGAAGTGCTTGCCGTTGTTCTGATTTGTCCATACTTAGATCTTGTCGTGAAGGGTTTGCCACACAAGCTTAAAGACCGCTTCCTGGCACTCAGCATTGCCCTGAGTTGGATTAAACTGTACACAGAGAGAGCGCGTGTCCCCGTAGTAGACGATCTCTTCGTCATCCCACTCAGCACGCCGTTCCTCACTAGTGTACCTGCGCTTGTAGCCATCACTTTCCTTGAGGAAAGCCTGCTGTGCCCAACCAAGCGCAATGCCCGTAGGTCCAGAGGAGAGGAGACTAAAGTGCATGCTCGGTACTTCGATCTCCTTAACTTCGGTATCGAGAATAACCTTGAGTGCATGTTCCCTCAAATGGTTAGTCGCCTTTTGGATAGTCTTACCTCCGGACATACAGTTCAAGAGGTGAGCCCCGCGCATGAACCCAATCTTAGGCATGTCAGGAGTCAGCCTCTTGTAAAACCTGGTATCGAGGCGATCTCCTACCAGGTCGAATTTGAGGTACTTACCAATTGGTAACTCTCCGTAAAGTATGGGTGCACAACCGTCGGCTGCACCGTGAAAGACAACTGCGTCGAACCTGTCAGCGTGGTTGCATACAACGGTATATCCGTGGCGTACGAATAGGGAATCGAGCTCGATGGAGTCGCTTCTATCTTTTGCTCTGGCTGGGATGTAGATTCTTTTGGACACTTCCATGCCTCCATGTCATCTTTGAGTTTCTTCACAGCTTCATCGATACTAAGTGGGAAGCGCCTAATCTCTTCCTTACCAAAGATATTCTTGATCTTGCGCTCTTCCGAGATCAAATCCTGGATGATGGTGTTCTTTAACTTCTGTTCACTATAGATGATCTGAGTACCAGAGATTACACCTGAGTTCTTATTCCAAATTGCATTGCAAGGAGTGTATTCTGCATTAGTGTTCAGCTTTTTATTGCTATTAAATTCAGGTTTACCAGTACTCCATTTCTTCCAGTCCATATCGGTAAGAGCTGTATCGAAGGGATAGTCACCGATATAGGGGTAGGTCACCTTCTCAGCAGGAGTTACACCGAAGTTAGCAGTGAGATACACCGCCTCAGTACGAGTGAACCCAGCTTTGCGTAGCAGCTTATAAGCGCGCGCATAACCAGGCTGACCGTAGATGATGCGAGTAGCCATAAGGAAGTTCACAACTACCTGGCTAGATGCATTCATATCAGTGATCTTCACTGCTATCGGGATTTCTTTCCCTTCCTTTTGGCCGAAGATGATTTCACGACCTTTAATTTGCTCTCTCCACGGAGAATACTTTTCATTACAGATAAAGCGCCAATACTCCAGGTCACTATCGTCATAAGTGTGCGACCAAAGGCTGGTGTAAAGAGCGACGAGCCTTCTACCTTTCTTGAATTTTTTAGGGTAGTAGGCGTACATGTAATCAGGATGGTCAAGACCAGAGCTAATGTAGTCAGATACCCATCCATGACAACCCATCTCCGTTGCTACTCTAACATAGCCATCACTATAGACAGCTACGCCACAGTTAGTGCCGATCTTGGGCTTCTTAACAGCCCACTCTTGGAAGAATTGCTTCACATCAAAGGTATCAATGTGATATTCGATGTCTTCTCCTGCCATTACCACACTCCATTGGTTCTCTTGACCGCGCCTTCAGACATCGGTCCGTTATAAAGATAGAAATGAATATCGAGATCTTCTAAATTAGGAAATGAAACACGCCTATACAAACTGCCTTCGATATTATCAGGGTAAAACCCTTCATAGCGATCCAACTTAGTCCAATCCCAGACCTTATACAACTCACCATGTACTACATCTTTAGGTGCACCTTGTATAACTACGGGCAAGCCATCATCATAGAGAGCGTAACCATGCAATGTCTGATCACGTACATACTCACAATCAGCCATCAAAACATGAGCACCATGGCCCTTCTTAAGAGTGCCATACACGAAAAGAAATTGTGGTTTCATTGTTAACTCCTAGACATGAGTATACGAGCGCCTAGGTTGGACCCTAGGATACCGCTACCGAGTTCCTCAGTCGGAGAGACTGAGCATGCACGGCGATCTGGTATAGCTCTCGCTCGCTCGTATATTTGTTTGCGACAGGCCGGATTGCCTGTATGCGCATTAGCCTGTGCTTGACTTGAGTTGTTACACTCAGAGTGGCTCTATGCTAACCTTCCCAATCCTTGAACCTAGACGGACTCTCGCCCATTCCTTCTTTCGATAGTAGGGTTAGCGGCCGGTCTGTTCCCGGCGTGTAGTGAGCTTATATCTGGGGACTCACATCCCCTGCCTTTCTTGGACAGAGAGCAACCTGTAGGCAATAGCCAACGTGTTCACTGCACGTTCCGCCCCTTTGCTTTCGGGATAGTGGGTTTCCCTTAGATGGACCCTCACAGACTTCCATCGCCCTGGCAGGTATTGCGCCTGCATTGGAGTAGCTTTCAAACCATCCAATATACTATTACGCTTATAAGCCCAGCCTCGGCATCCCTTACTTGGCTAAGAAGCTATGCCCCTTGCCTTATTTCAGGGTACTTTCACGGCAACCTACATCCTGGTGGCCGACTATAGAGGACAGCCTTACGGTGGTCTTGCACCACTATCCTTTCGGATGCGCTCATTCCTCTTTACACAGAAGTAAACGAGTCTCAGTGCTCGCTCTAGCGCTCAAGGGGACTCGCACCCCATTGCATCTGAGGAGGAAACTGATCTATCTCCGATACGAGAGGAGATTACCAGTCTCGTTTCACTTCTAGCTTCTTAGCAAGCTTCTCTAGGAACCGGGAGACAACCGGCCAGCGATGCTTCTCCTCTGTAACTACCTGAATCTCTTCATTCCAAGGAACAAAGAGCTTCTGGTTAGCGATCTTCTTCCGCGAGATCGCATCCCACTTGAGATAAGTCACACAAACAAGGCTTGCGGAAGACTTGGATACTAAGAAACTAGCCTTGCTCTCTTCTACATACTGCACTCGAGCCTCGGTACGCTCTCCGGGCAGTATGATTCTGTCACCTGGCTGAAGATGGATAGCCAAGGTTGTAGGGTGTTTCTTGCGTTCAGCTCGGCGCTTTTTCAAAAATCTCCGCCACTTTTGAAAAGGTCCTTTTCTTTTCCTCGTCATTTAACATTTCCTTCTGCCAATAGAAGACCTCTAATGCGTGCCCATAATGAGGACGCTGGTCTTTGTTACGCTTTCTAACTACCCACAAATAGTCGATGAGATAAATGACATTATCAAACGCTTGTAATTTGCGCAGAGTTTTGCTTGTGCCACTCGAGCCCTTTGTCGTGTCCAAGGTAAGCCTCCAGTTCCTCTTTAGTTGGAGGCTCGAACGGAATGGTCTCCCACCTTTTATCAAGATCAGGAACACCCGTCTTTAGCTCACCTCCATGGATGAACGACTCCTGGCCGCCTGAATGAGCAACCCAATAGTAGTTGTCATGCTCAGCGATTACTACACCCTCAATACCACTAAGATGTCGGCATTTCTTATTGACATAACCTGATCCAAACATATCATCTCCATTATAATATACTTCATCATCATCATCAACAAAGTCATCAATATCAATACCATCGATATCATCATCAGAATTGAACATATAGGAAAACTCCCATAGTTATAACACACATTATGTAGTAACAGATGAGTAAGTAGAAGCGAGCCATTTGCGATACTCCGCTTTATCACTATCAGTTAATACTAGTAATTCCTCCCAATCCTCAGCTAAAGTAGCGTCTTCTACGCCGCTGACTTCTTGTATTGCCTGCCTTGATGGCTTCCATTTGACGTACTCGGCGGGCCATTTCGCGAGCCCGAGAATTTTTCTTTTCCACATTGCCCATACTAAGCTCCAATTTTTACCCCAAAATTCCACCAAATACGATAGCGATCCCCACAATGATCATGAAGACCACAAATCCAGCGGCAAATTCATCAAAACCTCTTCTCATACTCATCCTCCGGATGTACGTATTGCCTAGGTTCGACTAAACGAGGACATAGCAATAGCCCCCAGTACATGAAGTTACTGCCGAGAGTGAATCGCCACGTACCTACAGTAGCGTTCCAGCAAAGCCAGTAACCTATGTAAAACATAGGGGCTATTGGTATCCACCAAAGCTTACGCATTAACCTCTTCGTCTGCTTCCACATTGAGGCGCACCTTGTGTTTGGTTGGTCTCTGATCTGAATACAACTGACAGATGTCAATTGCTTCGATCTCTGTGAAATGATCTGGGTACTCTTGTGCAGCAGTAGCCCATCTACAATGAGGTAGTGGCCTACTGGGATCTCTATTCGCATAGTAGATCTCACGTCCAGGACCGCGAATTACTACACGATATCTAATTCTCATCTTAACCATGGGAACCCTCTTGTTTGTGAGGAGGGTGCTCACTGGCCGCAAGAACAATGAGCACCCCAGCCCTTGAGATCATCTATCGCTCACTCACTTAGCCCCGTCGCTTCACGTCCGGGGAGGGCTGATGCTATGCGGCGCGAACCAGTGCTTGTATAGCTTCGTCGAAGAAATCGTAGAAGCGTACTTGGCCATTAATAGTCACGACCCACTTCTGTGCAGACCGATTGAATACGGGCATCATGTCATTTCTCCAACAAGGCGAGAGCTTTGCGATACTTGCTAGCCATATATTTACGATGAGACCAGTATTCCCATCTATCCATATGACGAGCACCACGCATGAAAGACAACTCTCTAGTTGCTTCGCGCTTCAGTTCACAGTAGGCGCAATCGCAGCCAGTAGAAAAGCCGCGCTTACGATGGATGTAGAACATCTTATCGCGCACGGCTTCTGGTAGGGCTGCGGCTACGCGCTGCTCAACCTCTTCACGAAGCAGACTTGTCAGCCCCAGTAAGGTTGTAGACATCGCTGAAGTCCTGCTGTGCGAGTGCCTTCTCGATGGCCTTCATCATCTTCTCGATGGCCTGATTGTGCTTCTTGATGGCGTCCAGACGCTCCTTCGAATACGTCTCGGCGGCAATGCTGCCATCCTTGTTGAAGGTCTTCTGGTCAGCTCGATCAACCTTGCGCAACTCCTTCTCCTCGCGCATCATCTGATCGTACACCTTGGTCACTGCAACCGCACGCTTCTCGACTTCACGCTTCACGATACCATCGATGATGGCCTTCTCAACGTCCGTGCTGATACCAGCAAGGGCATTGTTCACCTTCTCACTGAGAGTCGTCATGCTTGTAGTCTCCTGTTGTGTTGAACTTGCAGCTGCACTCACACTAAAGGGCGTTGGTTGTCTACCTCACTAAGGGCAGCAAAACCAGTAGGACGAACACCAAATCTACCTCTCTGACACGAGATAAGAACGATGTCCTTACCCATCTTCGTTCGTATCTCAATCCAATGAGAGGGACCATGTGTCTCTGCAGCATCGAAGGCCACGCCATAGGCTTCTTCAACAGTCCTGCAGAACTTATGACCCTTGGGCCTACTAATACGCTCTCCGACGTTCTCGATATCATGTGGGAACCTCAAAGACCGTACTTCGTAAGGAGAGCGAATGTGCACCCAATAACAAGGGATCTTCTTGCCAGGGCGACGTCGAGGATCTACCCTCCGCGTACGCTCAGAACTGGCTGCTAGTCCCTCCGCTGCCCCTGTAGGAGGGATAGCGATAGGTTTTTGCATAGCATACAGCTCTGCTTCTGTTTGCGGTAAAGGGAGAAGATTGTCCTTTCCTACTCTATCCGCAACCTGCTTGCAGAAGTCAACGACCTCTGGTTCAACAGGTGTCTTTGGCCTAGGCAAGGCCAAGAAACTTTGCCCACAAGTACAACCCAATGGCAAGTGTGGGAGGTGTTGCGGACATGACAAAGATTTCGTTCTTGGTAAGGCTGGTGAGATCAGCCCAGATATCATACGCCTTTGGGTTCCAAAGAGCACTCTTGCGCGCTTTGCCAACCGCAAGCCCTTCTTCGCCGTACGGGTAGGTTCCAGCTTGATTTCGTCGGATCCCACGAAGGTGACACGGGCAACAACAGCCGCCGTTACCAGACCCTTGTGCACGCGCAATACGGCTAGTCGCGACTTCGAAGGCTTTCGCCACTTCCTCTTCAAGCTCAGGTGTCTCATGTTGTGCCTGATCATCCGAGGGTAGTCGCCTTGGCGCTCGCAAACCATCGCCATTACGGCGTGATAGTCGAGCATCTTTCTCCGCCACCACTTCAATATCATCATCGACCTCCTTAGACCTCAATTGGTCATTGAGTTGATTAATGCGATCAAGTACAGCTGGATCAGGCCTTGGCCAATCAGGTACCCGAGAAGGATCGCTAGGCTTGATATGTTGAATGCCAATAGCCATGGCAAAGTTCTCTCCATAGTTTGCGGCTCCTATGACTCATGCACTAAGATGGTGATCGCAGCAGGACTCGAACCTGCAACCGTCAGCTTAGAAGGCTGAAGCTCTATCCATTGAGCTATGCGACCATATTTCAGGCCCTAGAGCGAGCGATCCACACGCTCAGCTATCGGGATTGAGATTGGTATAGACGATATTAACTACATCGCCTGTAGCAAACCCCATCTTCCATAGTTCATCCCAGATATCATCTAGCTCATGAATCTGGACAGTAATAATGGTGATGGTGCCCTGATCTCTGATGATCACCTTAGCTTCCCATTGCTTCTTGCGTCCATTAGTCATGTTGTTTCCTCATGGCCGATCAGCAATAACGATGAGCTTACGCCCGACATAGTAAGCATTACCATAGTAATGATGCTTACCATCATAGGATTCATAGGATTGCTTGCCACCTTCAGCAAGTCCACCTTGTTTCTCTAGGATGCGCAGACCAGTAGTCAGCGTATCGAGAACGTTGAGAACTTGTCTTAGCATTGTTGGTGTTTCCTGTTCCATTCGCGGATGAGATTGACTAAGAGTGCTAACTCTTGGCCATCGAATTTCTCATGAACCCAACTCACGCCAGGAGCCATATGCAGGAGTTGCATACGTTGCAACTTGAATTGTAAGAGAACTTGCCACGACCTTTGGGGGACAGCAAATGCTTCCCGATCCTCGGCCGTGACCTCGCTTGCGGTCAAGGTCATATCATCCTCACATGAGAAAGGGCTAGAGCGTGATTGCCCTAGCCCTCGGCATCCCTGCCTAGGAACCTCTGGTCCCAACGTCAAGCCTCTGAGAGCCTACACCCTCAAGTCGTACAACTGACTTCCCGGCTTTCAGCCATTAATCTACATCTTTTATCTGGTTTATAAGGTTAGGTCTGTTTCCATGCCACTAGGGCCTACCTAACCGGGCCTTGCGTTGATCTAGATCATGGCACACCTCCAGTGCTATTTGATCCCTTGGTCGCGGGTATCATCATAGACTCGCATCTCCTAGGATAGCGAGCAGGCACACCAATAGCCCCGTAAGCACTTGGCCTACGGGGCTAAAGGTAGCATTACTAGCAACTCAAGCTAGGCGGGAGCCTAAGCTTCAAAGATTACGCGAGGGTAGGGACCTCATTATTACGCTAGTAATGCTATTCCTATGTCTTCTTGGAATAGAAGTATTTGGCGCGAACCTTAGCCTCGCCTTGATATTCGAGCATTGTCTGCCCTAGTTTAGTTCGCCTAGGCTTGACAAGATTATCGTTGTAGGTGAACTTGCGAGAAACCCATTTGCGCATGCGCTGTTTCAGCGTAGCCGTAGGGATATATGGTCTCTTCATACTCGG
>JACCDR010789303.1_pt1 | contig 14933 bp, 23 predicted proteins | sample 7446431 | NCBI WGS metagenome assembly JACCDR01 (sample SAMN15323443, study PRJNA562643) | freshwater metagenome | isolation source: river surface water | place: USA:Blue River Watershed | collected 2017-08-17 | reverse complement strand
TCCTTTGGGGTGACTGACGGGAATTGAACCCGCGTACCTGGTGCCACAAACCAGTGTTCTACCATTGAACTACAGTCACCATAAAATGGTTTGGGGTGATCAGCCGGAGTCGAACCGAGCTTTTGAGGTTTCACAGACCCCTATCATTACCGAATGACAATGAACACCATATGTGGTAATATTATTGCTTAATTATTAGTATATCTAAATATAACCCTCGTACGAATCCTGTCAACCTTAACAAATATAAAAAATTAGGACGTAAACTATGTGCTTTAAAAAGTTTTGGAATTGGTTAACGGGAACTCCTAATACCACGCCTACACCTCAGCCACAACCTCAAGAAGGCGATATAACTTCTGAAAGTGATGGAAATATGTTAATTGCAGTCATCAATAAGTCTACAATCATTTCCAATGAAGAAGTAAAACTGATGGTTCGTGGAGTAGCTAAACAAGCACGAGAGCAAGCAGCTCCTGCCTGGGATATGAAATCGCCTAGAGTAGTCTATCGTGCCTCAGAAGCAACCGCAGAACCAGGCTCTTACAAAGTTCTAATTTTCGATGATGCCGATCTTGCAGGTGCACTTGGATATCACTCCGATGGTCCTGATGGATTGCCTTATGGTCGTGTTTTTGTCAAAATAACCCAACAACATAATCTATCTGTTTCCGGCGTTTTATCACATGAAGTCCTTGAGATTATGATGGACCCTCAAGCTAATTATTGGGCAGACAACTGGAACGAAAAATTAAGCTACGCTTTAGAAGTAGCTGATCCTGTTGAAAGTGATTATTACAATGTAGATGTTGATGGAACTCCAGTTCAAGTCTCCAATTTCGTACTTCCAAGTTGGTTTGATACTCTTCCACCTGCCGGCGCCAAATTTGATTGGCTCGGAAAGCTTTCTAAGCCTTTTACAATGACCAAAGGTGGTTATGTTATTGTGCGAGATCAGGTATCAGAAAGAGCGGTATTTGGTAGCACGTACCCTGAATGGAAGAAAGAAATGAAATTAAACTCTGCTAGCAGAACTAAACGCCGTCAGGAACATAACCAAAAGAAGGGATGATCAATGTCTAACAAAACAGAAAAACTCTTAGCTCTATCTTCCGGTTTCGAAAAGAAAGCTATTGAAGCTTTAATTTCAGAAGCTAAGAAAAAGGATAGTAAAAAGTTAGATCCAAAAGCTAAAGTACGTAATCGTGGTACTGTTTGTGTTCCAGCCGAACAAGCCAAGGATAACAAAGATCATTTCCCGATCAATGATGAAGGACAAGCTCGTAATGCTTTGGCTCGTGTTCAACAGCTTAGTTCTGCACCATGGTACAAAGGATCATTAGAAGGTTTGAAAGCTTTAGTAGCTCGTAAGGTTAAGGCTAAGTATCCAAAAATTGATGTGGGCGGCAAAAAGAAAGAAAAGAAGTCTGCTTTGGAATCCGCTCTCTATTCATTTGGAGAAGAGGTTGCGGCTAAGTATGGTCAAAGCCAAACGCCTAAGCAATATTGGGTAAATGGCAGATGGACTAACGAAGCTCCTGCAACCGTACCAACTGGCGCTAAAATGAGATCATTCGAAGATGGCGCTTGGTTTACTTATACCATGGACGAAGATGGCACATGGTCAAGCGCTGGTCCTGAAGCCCAGCCAGATACTAGTGGAAAGGGAAGCCCTAATACAATTACCATTCCAACAACTACTATATCTGGGCCTCGTGGTGGCGGAAGTGCTGGTGGAAATTCATCTCAGTGGGGATTACCGCAAGAACAAGCAATGGTATCCAAAATCCAGGCTTATCTAATGAGCCAAAAGATTAATGTACCTGGTGGAGCTGATGGTAAATTAGGACCAATGACCAAAGCTGCTTTAGGTGTATGGCAAAAGCAAGCAGGACTTCCAGTAACTAAGGAATTAGATACTGCTACTTGGAATAAGTTATCAGAAGTTATTCCTGAGTTGAAAGCATTTACTCAAGCCGCAACTACTGTACAAGCCCCAATTGATTTGGGAGCCGCTAGAGCTAGAATTGAGGCTGCGCGTGGTCAAGCAAGCTATTTACTTAAAGCTTATCAAGGTGGACAGTTAAGAGACCCAAGGGGCGCTCAAAACGCTTTAGAACAACTACAACCATTTTTGGATGACGAAAGAGCCGGCATTACAGCTATTGTTAAACAATTGAATGCTTTAGCTCAAAGCCCACAATTAGAGGCTACCCAGAAAGAACAAATCCAAGGTATGTTGTTCAACGCAAATGATACTCTTACTGCTTTGATGCAATGGAGAGACTTGTTAAGTGGACAATTTGCCCAAACTGGTCAAATCTCAGGCGTTAACAAACCGGTTATCTAAATTGGTGTCATCGGAGAGACTCGAACTCTCACGCCTTTCGGCACTAGCACCTCAAGCTAGCGTGTCTGCCATTCCACCACGATGACATGGTTTTGGTGCTCACAAGGGGAGTCGAACCCCTAAAACCGAGTTTCTGAGACTCGTACGTATGCCAATTCCGTCACATGAGCATAAATCTATTATTGAATGCTTTCTCACACTCTTCAGCAGGGCAGGCGAAGAATAAACCACCACCAGGACTTAATCCGATTGCAATTTTTTCACGCCCACATTCACATCTTCCAGGGCCATCACTAGTTGAGTGCCTTACTTTCTGATGATCAGGGGCGCTCTCGCATTCCCTTGCCATTTGGTGCTACCAGAGGGACTCGAACCCCCACGCCTTGCGGCACTGGCTTCTAAGACCAGCGTGTCTGCCATTCCACCATGGTAGCGTCGTGTGCTGTATATATCAAGTTATTACCTGATTTTATAGCTCTTTTCTATTTACATTTGGGAAATTGCTGTAAAATTGGTAGCTTACATTATCCCAAGGACAAACGCAAATGGTTTCATTACCAACTGCATTTAAAGCCGCCTTATACAATTCTGAAGCAATTCCTTGCCTCCGATATTTTGGATCCACAAATACTTGAAACATTTTTCCAAGTTCTTTGACAAAACCATTTCCAGTATTGACAAAGTGAAAATTAGTATCTTCCTTGGACAAGATAGCCCAACCCACCAAAGTGCTGAACCGATAAGCTAAAATCACTTGACAGTCAACTGTCCGCTCTTGAACATCTCTTAGCATTCGATCTAGCTCATGATTAAGCCCCGAATATGGCGAGAGGGTCAATTTACGAAGTTTTGCCAGGAGTTCCGGCTGTCGAGCAACCAAGTTAAAGTCTACAGTGCGGACTGTCAAGGTCAGTAAATTTCTTAAATTCATGGCTTCATATTTTTAATTAAGTCGCTACTAGACTGAATCTTGTCGGTTCCACCTATTCCATAGGCGATACGACAACCTATCTTTTCACAAACATCAACCTCTGGTACATTACTTGCTAGAGAGCGGTCTCCGCCTTTTGCAAATACATTAGGTCTCAATAGTTCTAATGCGCCCACTACTGTCTGACTTCCATCATCCCAGCCAGTTACATAATCGACCCCACGCAGAGCATCTATGATTTCCATACGCTCTTGGTGCAACATAAATGGTTTCCCTTTCTTACGAACCAAAAAACCATCTCCGTTAACAATAACAACCAAAACTCCATGCGGAGCCGCAATAGATGCTGAGTCTTGGATGCAGCGAATATGACCTATATGTACTGGATCAAATCCACCAGATGTTGCAACAATCTTGTGAGAGTCTCGTAAATCTGCTAGTTCTTTTACTAGTTTGTCAATAGGTAAAATCATAGGTATAAACATCCGCCTAAAACAACAGCCGCCCTAACTAATCTACGTTTGGCTAAAGAAGTTTTAGCATTTAAAACACACTCTTCAATTCTTTGAAAAATAGCTGGATTACTAGCGGCAACATACGCCTGCTTATTAAGGGTACTAGTCTTAGTATCTTGCATGAGTTATTCCTAATATATAATAAGAATTATGGTGCCGAAGGTGGGAGTCGAACCCACATGGGCTTGCGCCCGGAAGTTTTTGAGACTTCTGCGTCTGCCATTCCGCCACATCGGCATTGGTTACTTCTTAAAGATAGCCTTTTTTACAATGAAGCCAAACATTACTAATACGGCAGAAACTCCCATAATTAGTACCAGTTCACCCATAGCTACAAGGATATCAAAAACAAGTTGAGCCATAGTATAATGTCAGCACATTACTATATCAAGTGAATTGTTTTTCTTCAGTGGAACCCTCTAAAGCTACGGTAGAAGTGGAGCCTCCTGAAACTAGCTTAGAAATTTCATCAAAGTATCCGGCGCCCACCTCTCTCTGATGTTTGACGGCAGTATATCCTGAAGCCACATTCTCAAATTCAGCTTCTTGCAAAGCAGAATAAGCTGTCATGCCCCGCTTATTATAATCCTGAGCCAAGGAAAACATAGAGTGATTTAGTGCGTGGAATCCGGCTAGAGTAACGAATTGAAACTTGTATCCAAGTTCTCCTAGCTCGTCTTGGAAAGTAGCAATCTGCTTTTCAGACAAATTCTTCTTCCAATTAAAAGAAGGTGAACAGTTATAAGCCAATGGTTTGTTAGGAAACTTCTTATGTATTTCCTGAGCAAATTCCCTAGCTTGACCTATATCTGGGGTAGATGTTTCCATCCATAACATATCAGCATGAGGCGCATAGGCGAGTCCTCTAGCGACACAGAATTCGATTCCATTCTTAATATGATAGAAACCTTCTTCGGTGCGGGTCTTGTGTGTAATGAAAGGCTGGTCTCCCTCATCTATGTCAGAGGTAAGTAGTTTGGCTGAATCCGCATCTGTTCTGGCTATAATAATGGTATTGGTACCACAGATATCTGTAGCTAGGCGAGCCGCAATTAACGACTTGATAAAATGGGATTGTGGAACTAAAACCTTACCGCCCATATGACCGCACTTCTTTTCAGAAGAAAGTTGATCTTCAAAATGAACGCCTGCCGCTCCAGCCTCAATCATTCCCTTCATCAACTCAAATGAATTAAGCGGTCCGCCAAATCCTGCTTCAGCGTCTGCCACGATTGGGGCCATCCAATATCTTTTGGCGCCACCTTCTACATGTTCAATCTGATCTGCTCTTAGTAAAGCAGAATTAATCTTTTTGACGACATTAGGAACGCTGTTGGCGGGATACAAAGATTGGTCTGGATACATCTGACCAGACAGATTAGCATCAGCCGCAACCTGCCATCCAGAAAGGTAGACGGCATCTAGTCCAGCTTTTACTTGTTGCACCGCCTGGTTGCCCGTCAGTGCCCCTAGAACTCGAACATAGGGCTTTTGGTTGAACAGACTCCAAAGCCTGGAGCAACCCATTTTAGCTAAAGTATATTCAATACTGAATGATCCTTTTAATTTTTCTACATCTTGACGAGAATATACACGAAAACTATTGGGCTGGTAAGTGTCCATTAGGTGTCCTTTGGATTAATTCGGATAATTGATTTCCCCACGCTTTGAGCATATGTCACACAATTAGCAGTTCCACCAGAAGTTCCGTCCCAGACTGCAATTAATTTGTCGCAGTGGTCTACCATCCATATATTTCTAACCTGCATTTTATCGGCAGAATATCCGCCGGAACTGACAATTACTTCTTCAACCGCCAGCTTGCGTAAAAGACGAAAAGTTTTTTGGCTAGCCTCGGGCCAAGCCCTTTCTTGCCCTTCAAAAGGAATTGCCGCTAAAAATGGAATGCCAAGCTTATGAGCAATCATTGCTGCCCACTGATCAATCCCTAAAGCCATTCCAGTAATTATCTTCTCCGGCTTTAGTTCTTTGAGAGCCGCATCAATCTTTTGACAAACTTTAATGTAAGTATCGTTAGGAAGTTTGTATCCTCCCAATTTATCGGGGCGATGGCCTGTGAATGCTACTATCATTAGTATCCTAATTCGGCTTTACGTTTAGCAAGCTGCTCAGCTCTATAGGAAACAAACTTAGGGTCATCGCCTCTTTGTACGATCAGCCCGCGAGCATTGACAATACAGTCTTCTTCACCAAAGGGAATCGTTGATCGGAAACTGTTGTCATTAATACAAATTATCCAGGATTCATTGTTGCGCATATTACTACGGAGAATGTTTTCCTTATCATCATTACGGGCAACTACATCATCATAGGTTTCCAAACGCCCACCTAGAAAATGAAGGCCCGACCGTTCAACCTCTTTAGATTGAACTTTGAGGGTGCCACCTTCACCATCTGACACATCATTCGCTACGATAACCGTAGTGAAAATGAAGCCATATGGACGAGCATTGTAGCGTTCTTTAATCTGCTCAGACATTTCCACCGCTTTGACAGTATCCCAACTATCAATATCACGTGTGGTTGATTCAGAAACGAACGTCCCTGGACTATAGAATGTAACTTTATGTTTGCGCATTTTGCTTTTCCTTAAAACCAGAACATTGATCTATATGACAATACTTGCACCCAACAGGCGCCATATTGTCATAAGTGTCGAAGTGGCGGTAGTATTCATGACCACATTCGCACAACTTGTTGTCTCCAAAGTTGGAGTCATAAAATTCTGCAATGTCCTCGAATGATACGGGCGGAGTTCCACCAAAATGGCTAGCAACTTCTTCTTGCTCGATCAATCGCATAAACTCATCATGAATTTGTTGAGACTCTTCATTGCGCTGAAGGTAAAACAAACCCACACACTTTCCGCCTAGTGTTCCAAGTTCCTCTACCTTCAATCTTACTTTGCCATGTAAAATAGCATTGATATTGGAAGCAAAGGAGGCAATCTCCCAGGGCTCATCGAAAAGGAGAGCCACTGGGAGATTAAGTAATACTTCTTTAGGTTTAACTTTCATATTACACCTCGATGATATGTCGCGTGGTGGCAGCATTACTGACCATCATACCATTACGCACAGACATTCCATTAGCTTCATGGATGTGTCCGCACAAATAATACTGTGGCAACATGTCTTTACTAACCTTGTAATCTAGTGCATCAGAGATGACTGTGCTACCTACAATCTCATTACCCATGGTCAGGTCGAGCATTTTATAGAGTGGCGCATGGCAAGCCAAGACATCAACATAACTCTTGTTGAGTTCGACAACCATTTTATCAACTTCCTTCTGCATTTCAGGAATTTCTTTCTCATAGTTCCACATGCCATTGATAGCTGGCACATATGGGAAACCATAGAAATTAACACCTCGAAAAGATAGCGTCTTATCCGTTAGATTGAATGCTTCTAACCCCACTTGACGCATCTCAAATTCCAAAAGATTAGAATCAAGAAAGTCATGATTGCCAGGAACATACAAAAATGGATGCCCGCCTAACCAAGATTTGATTTCGGTCATGTTCTCGCGCAACCACCGAAGTTGATAAAGCATTTCTTGATTTCGGTTGTTGGTGAATACATGATGGCTGTTAGGGAACAGATCGCCAGTGTGAATAACGGCATCATATCGTCCATAGAGACGAGGGAATTTGCCATGGGTATCACTGATATGACATAATCTCAATTTAAAGTTCCTAACAAATTGATCTGAAATGCGCTTAATTTTCATTCTAATTCCGTTTTCACGGACACACCATCGACAACTGGGGCGACCAGTTTTCGGACATTGTTATCCATATGTTTGACGCCAACAACGACGCCAAAACCGTCAGCAATAGCTACGACGGTGCTAGAACTATACCACGAATACATGGATAGTTTCATTTTTAACACAAGGCGAACCTGATTGGCTTCACTGAAAGTGGACATAGTTTCCTCTCAACTAAACAAAATTAGTGTCTTAATCTTATTAGTGGCTTTTTCCTGATCAGTTAGATCAAGTTTAACCAGGGGCAACTCTATCGTTTTATCATCTCCAGAGAAGCCAATTTCTTCGGTATCAATATGACGACTAACCAGCATGACATTTCTGTCGTGAATGGGAGTCACATGAAATTTATCTTTACCTTCAAGAAGGTAAAAACTCTCGCGCTCTAGTCCAATATTGGAAATCTTTTTGTCTACTATGTCTAGTTCTAAATCTAGACCATGTGCTGAAGTGCAATTACACTCATAACATAATCCTTCAACAAAAAAGAAGAAATAGGCTTGCTTCACTCTTTTGGTGTTAGCAACTTCGCCAGGAGCTAATTCCTGGACCTTTGGCACCTCTACTTGAAAAGTGTTATCTAAACAATTGATATTGTAATCAACATTATAGATGTTACGCTTATTCTTATAGGTGCATTGTAAATATAGATTGTTATCTTTCTTTTGTGAGGATATAAGAATGAAAACTCCATCTGGTCCAACAGAGACAATTACCTCTCGGCAATTTCTCGTACAAATAGGACAGAAAGAACAATAGTCCCATAACTCTTGGACATTGTTAAATGTTTTCATATTATCCTCGAAAACGAGTTAGGTTTGGCTTCTAATAGCCTTATCTAGATTCTTGTACATAGTGAATGGATCATTACAAGATAATCCAGATTGTTGACCATCATTGAGTTCAACGACAAACCATTTACCAGAAATGGCTTGCCCGACATCAATAGTATAAAAATTAGATTGATTATTTACGCGCTCAATGACTTCATTCAAGAATTCACGAGGGACTTCATCAGGTGAGGGAACTTCTGGCAAGTCGTCAATATAGTTTTGCCAATAATAACCACCGCTCAAGACTTGTCCATAGGCAACAAAAAATCTAAATTCTTTAGTGATTGGAATGCCGCCAATACCTTCTAAATACGTTACCATAGGTTAGTACTGTCGAATGTAAATGTTTTGTTGACCAATCAAACTATCGTCCATGAGACGCGCATAAATCTCAATTGCTGCTTTTTTATCGGGCGCAAACATATCTCGCTTCCAATTGGATTTGCGAGAATTGGTTTCGCCTTTTAGAACGAATTGTCCTTTGTCTGGCAAGTCCACAGGACTCGTCCAGATTCGTGGCGTCAATTCATTGAGATCCATAACATAATTCTGCAAATCGGCAATATAGCGATGTTGCTGATAGTTATTAATCAACTTAGCACCGACATAATCGATATCCTTAGCTTGGTCTGCATAAAATGGCCAAAGAGAATATCTGCCGATAACTAGATCGCCGGCTTGGATTTCAGGTCGACGATTGGTGCATTCAAAAAACTGATGCGCCTCACTCAACTCTTCTCTTTCAAAATCCAAGCCACGATACAGGATTATGTTGCGTTGCATGGATTACTTACGAGGAAAGAGCGAAGGCTGCGTCTGAAACAACTGATCCCAAAGGCTTCGAGCCGGAGGAGCTGCTACAGGAGTAGGAGCAGACGCAACAGCAGGTGCAGCGGCAGGAATCGTAACAGCTTGTGATTGAGCCTGAGCCACAGTAGCTTGCGCCTGAGCGACAGGTCGATAAGCAGTTGCCGTACGCTGTTGAGCGCTGTACTTGTTGTCCAAGTCCCAAGAATCAGTCAAGGGATGGTACAATAGAGCATCTGCTGTAGTTCCGTCTCCCAAGGTAACAAGAATAGGCGTACGAGCCCAGCCCTGACTCTCGATATCAGTAGCGAACATGGAACGAACCACGTCCCTCACTTCACGATGCCTGGCATTTGGCAAGCTCTGCTTGACCGAATTGCTGACATCAAGTGCAGTAAAGAGCACATCACGACTGATAAAATCTTGCACAACCGAACGAACCGTATCTTCTAAATTAGACATTGTAATTCTCCTTGGTGGGTATAAAAGCCACGCAACACACGTAACCTAAATTTTTTGAATTGGTGGTCAAGGGGTGCCGCAAAAATTATGGCTTTGCGGGCAAAACCAATTTAATAGCTTGACCAGATCCTTTTTTAACAAAACGAAAAGTTCCTTCAATTACATTATTGTCGAATCTTCCCGCTTTAATCACTTCATGAAAATCATCGAGAAACATTGAGTATTCGCGCCCAGAGGATGCCGATTTGAGTTCTAGGCGAGCCGCATTACGACCGTAATCAATTAACCTCACATACAACATGCGATCGTCAAAATCTTTTCCTTCTTCAGATTTGAGATTACGACCGTTCTGCGGTTGAAGCATCCACGGACGGATTTGATCCAACATATTACCTTTATCATCAAACCAAATAGTTAACGGTTTTTTACTCACCTTTTAACTCCTCTCGAATTCTCATTAGGGTTTTCCCTAACATGTTCTTGCCAGTACCATCTTTTCCACAACCCCAATAAGAGTCAACCGGAGAGTCTTCGATTAGTTCTTCATCTCCAGTTTCCATCAATTGCTTTCGTAAATCTGGATGTTGAAGAAACTTAGCCATGCAACATTCATACATTACTTGATCTTTAACTCTATCCCAGGACTCTCTCATTTTTACCTTTTGTCCAAGGTCTCTGGCTTCTCGTGGGGTTTTTGCTGCCCAAATCATATCTTGTTCATCAGGGTCATTGGTTTTTTCAGCCTGATAAGGGGCTTCAACATTATTCCACCAACGTCCATAAACAAACATTCTTGCTTTTTTAAAGTTATTCAAGAAGCCGTAAGGGTCGTGAGTTTTATAGAATTTAATAGCCATCGTTTCCTCAACCACACCAGCTCGATAGCCAGCCGTTAGCAGTGTCAACTTCTCTCTCAAACTCTTTCATAACCTCATCCATTTCATACTGCCAACGCATGTATGTGGCGGCTTCATTCATCTCTCTGAGGAGCTTGGTAGCTTCACTCATCTGAGCTTTAAACGTTTTGAAATCATAGTCTAGATAAGACTTTTCTTTTTTATCAGACATTATTCGTCTCCCTCTCTGCGATAAATGCGAACATTAACGCCCTTCTCTTCAACATATTGAGCAAAATTGTTAATTGTTCCAAGGTATCGTTCCCAGTCTCCACCTGCCGCACCGCATCCAATGCGCCAGGGGAATGCTACACTTTCCAGGTCAGGCACTTTAGCCAGGCGCAGCAGGGCGTGGTAAAAGTATTTCTCGCGAACCGGGATGCCGTCTAATGAGGATTTAGGATACTTAGAGCGACCGGGATAATATTGTCCCAGGAGCGCTACCACATATCTTTCATCTTTTCCATTACCACGAATAATAATATGTCCGGGCTTATCGGGCTCCGTCCTGGGAGTATAGATATCGGCATGTGGAAACTTCTCGAACATATCAGCGGCTAAATGCGCAGCCTTATTGGTTACACAGTTACACTGATGGCAGAGATATTTCTCTGTAGCTTCAAATAAATCTCCTGTCACAATCTCAATCATGTTTCATCCGGTTCTAGATGACTAAAATCGTTATCACCAGTAGGGTCGTCATAATAGCCATCATACCCTTTAAAATTCCATCCCGCCTTGTTGCCATCAATAAATGGCACAACCATTTCTTCATATTCGGCGGCTCGATTCAGCATACTTGCTGCTTTACTAAAATCATTTAAAAACATTCTCCAACGGAACTCTTCAAATCCTGGTTCAAAAGACAAATGTTTTTCTGGTAGAGTTGGAAACTCCTTAGTATACTCTTCCAAAACTTTTTTATTGATTTGCTGAATTGCACAACCAAAATCTTGGATGAGAATGCGCTGTTGCTTACCAGACTCTTTATCAAATCTCATAAGAAACCATTGAACAGTATCACATTCAATTGATTGTTTAATCAAGAAAATCAAATCAGGATTTTGTTCCATAATTGTGTAAAGATGTAAGCTGGGAGCATTCTTTCCACCAAAAGAGAATTCGAAACAATCAGTACGGACCTCATCCCATGAATCTTTAAGATTGAAGAACTTTGCCACTGCCGTTTTATTTTCTGCAATAGCGGTCACATCAAGATGATACCAAATACTCATAGTTTACTCCTCGGGCGGGAAAGTTCCCATGGGTCGTTCTTTTTCAGGAAGGATCCGTGTACAATAGACGTCGATAAGCTGCTGTCTAGAAAGGCTAGAGCCATCTTTACCGGCTCTATTCCAATCCATTACATCTTCTGCCGAATCATGCATGAGAGAGCTAGTGCCCTTCGCTTCTACTCGCTCAAGACGTTTTGTCAGCTCATCCATAGATGAACGACCATACTCATCTTTGTAGTATTCTTTGAATTCTTCAAGAGACATGCCATAAGTAACTGGAGCATCTACTACAGTAGACCACTCCAAATACCAGACTTGATCGTTGTCAGTAACTTTACAAATAAAACGGGGCATGATTACACCTTGAGTTCCAAAAGTTGATCCCAAGCCACATCAGTCAAGTTGAATTCTTTAGCTAGTTCATTCATTCTAAGATGAAGCTGATCTCCGCACTCAAACTGCCGAACTTGCTTATTGTATAATTCACTCAGATAGTATTTCATCTGAACTGAAACGAGCATCCTTTTGTGCCACTCACCCAAAGGACCGCGAGTAAAAACAGGTGTTTTAGAATCAAAACGATCAAAATCCGCAGTAGTTACACGGTTTTTATAACCTTCCCACAGTTTAGTACCAGGGAAAGGCATCAGAAAGTTAGCGCAGACCTGCAAAGGTTTCAAGTCTACAAACGCCTCGTACAGCGCTTTGTAGTTGGCACGAGCTGCTTCCTCAGTCTTACCATCATCATTGACGATGAAAGACATGACGTGATGAAGTCCATTGCGATGAATATTCTCTACACCCAGCTTGATGTTGATGTTTTTCTTGTACTTAACACCAACATCTTCTAATCCGATGTTGAGTGAGTGCCAACCACTATCTTTGAGTGTTTTGAGAATTTCTGGATGTTTAGCATACACGCCACTGGTTCCAAACGAATAAAGAACCCTGAACTTATCTTTGAAAAGGGGCGCCACTTCTTTGACCATCGGATGGGTGGCAAAACTCTCATCACGAATAAAGACGGTGGTTACCCCACGACTGACAAGATCATCAATCTCCTGTGATACGTAATCCAAAGTGGCAGTACGCATCTTTCTACCCGACATAGAAGGAGTCGAACAGAAATCGCAATCATAGGGGCAACCTACCGATGAAACCATGGACCCCGAGATATCATTTGGATAGATATCTGGGTAAACCTGTTTCATAGTCTTCATATCAACCAAGTCCCGACGCATATTGGTAAAACCAAAGGAACCTCTGTGGATTCCGGGCTTCTCGTCAAGGATTTGATCGATGTTATCACAATAGCCTACAACAACTTTGTGAGCGTAGGGCAGCATCTCTTCTGGCTGAGCAGTTGGATGGTATCCTCCTGCTACGATTTTGTCACGCCCCACCTCTAGTGAGAACCTAACAAACTCATTATAGCCGCGAGTATAGACCGAACATAGATAGAGATCAATGTCGGAGCGAGGCTTGTTGTCCTCTAAAAATACCAACTCCCCTTGAGAAGGGGAGAGGTACAACACAGATGGCTCAAGCTTTTGGGCCAGCAGTGTCGGTCGACCAACTGAGAAGGTGTTGGTCAGCCGTGGAAAGGTTAGCAATCCAATTTTCATTCGTCAGCAGCCTCGGCAGGAATAACTTTGACATTGAAGACACCTTCGTATCCTGCAATATCGTCCCGCTGATACTGAACTTCGGCTTGAGAGTATGGTCCGGCTTTCTGAATGCCATCAAACCCATTAACTTCATATTCAACGTAAAACATTTATCACCTTGCTTGAGTTTCGAATTCAATAATGTAACGAAGCGCGTGCTGCTGACCAGGGCCAGAAGCCGTGTAAGTAATCAACTCATCGTTATAAAGCCCAGAGTTTCCACCAGACTTTGCCCACACAGAGTGATTTGGCGCGATGTTCTTCTTGGTGTACATGCGAGAGCCACCAGCCATTTCCTGACTACCGAAAGCTACGTCTCCTAAGAAGAGATACGCAGTTTTGTTAGCACCTTGAGCCCAATAAGAACCCTTGACGTCACAGTAATTCATAGACTTGGTGCTATGAACAGCCCAGTAAATGCCGTCACCATACATAGAGCCTGCATGGATGACGCCAGACGGACGAATCAGAAGTCCTTTAGTCGTAATACCAATCATATTGGCTCGACGGGTTCCATGCCAGCCAGGAAGGACGTTAGCCTTTTGGTAAAGCTCTTGCAGTTCTTTGGGGACATCCGGGCGCCTCTTGACAAGCGTAGAATAGATTGGAGATGGACTCCACTTTCCACACTCCTTGGCAATCCTCTCAGCAGTATCCATGAAGTGTTTATCTTCATTATTACGGGCCAGTTTGAAGACTTTGTGAACCTTCAGTTTGCCCAAGCCGGAGTGGTTGCTGGCACGAGTTTCAAGAACCATTGCTTCAAGCCACTTGAAGGTAGGATCTTGCGGATCAACATACTCCAACTGAGCATTCAATGTGGCGTACTGCGAATCAACGGCACTCTTCTTGGAGATAACCGCCTGAACATTCTTAGCATCAGCAAAGACGTCAAGAATATCGAAAGCCTTATCAATTTTCGGGTTGTCATCAAACCTCAAAAGGTTGATGTCTGGGAATCGCGGAAGAACGTGAGGAATGTTGGAGTAGTATGAATTGGTTAGTTTGTTCAGCTCCTCAACATCAGGCTTCTTCTTGGAAACAAGAGTTCGGGCCTCTTCAAGAATTTGCTTAGCCTTATCAATCTGATCGAGAGATAACTGACCAAGCGGGCACTTTTTAGTGTCGAGGTTTAACTCAAGGAACTCTTGAGTGGCACCGAACCAAGTGCGAACAAGATCCTGAACCTCAGTATGCAGCTTGCTGGCTGCTTGTGGCTCCTCAGTAATCTTTACGCCGGCTTTCTTGAGAGACTCAACGGTTACCGTTGCATCAACCTTGGTCTTACCAATCTCAGAGCCAACATCCGACTTAGCTAGTTTGACTTCAACATAGCCCTTCTTGGTTTTTGCTTTGATGATGCTCTCAGCTTCTCGCTCAGCTTCATTCAAAGAAGAAGTGGACCTATATTCCTTAGCGCCATTGGCGCCGACTCGACCATACAC
>JACCDR010409815.1_pt1 | contig 14933 bp, 15 predicted proteins | sample 7446431 | NCBI WGS metagenome assembly JACCDR01 (sample SAMN15323443, study PRJNA562643) | freshwater metagenome | isolation source: river surface water | place: USA:Blue River Watershed | collected 2017-08-17 | reverse complement strand
TATCCCCAAAAAAATATATCGCCCCCAGCTCGCTGGTTGAGCCTCTGAGCGAAGCCCTACGCTTTTCTATGAACCGATTTCATGTAGTCGGTTTCAGTTCACACGGCGGAACAATAAGGTGATGATATCCGCCCCCACCACCACGGTTATGCATGCCTTTGGCATTAATATCTGTGGTTAAACTTCAACCACCGTTATGCATGCCTCTGGGCATTAATATCCGCGGTGTCATACTTCCACCACGGTTATCATCAGGAATTTTACGGTGATATCGTTGCTGTCAGTAGTATTGCGACACTCGAAATAGACTTCGTCCAGAGGCAATAAGCTAAAGATGACACTGCTTGAAACAGCCTCGCCATCTTTATCGCTTTCCACCACACAGAATGTTTCCAGAGGTGTGGCCAGACCGGCGCGACTCAAAACCATCCGCCATTCGGTCGTTTTCATAGAACCTCCAGCCGTGAAATCGACATAAATGTGAGCATTCATGAGGAATGTGCGCGCGAGGTTATGCTCGGTGTCGATATATCGGTAGTTATATGTGTTGTCGCCATTGTCGATAATTGTGCAGTTGCCCGAGGTTGTGCCAATTACAGGGATTGCATTCGTTTTGATGCGCGTCCAGACATTTATAGTGTTGTCGCACTCCAAAGTATTGGCGCGGAATGACAGGCTGACGTATGCTTTGGGAACCCAGCGCTCGGAGACCATATCGCCGGATGTTTCTCGGCGCTTGGCAACGTTGGTGAAGCTCATCGGCGTTTGCTAATCACTTGTTCCAACGCACTAACTTTGTTAGATCACTTGTTCCAACCAATTACAAACGCTATATTACCACCGTCGACAAATTTCATACTATATCTTTTATATTTGGGCGCAGTGATGCGATACCTGAGCCAATTTTCGGTTTTATCAACGTGTTTCATGCGCTCATAGCCATGGCGGGCCAACCATGCGCGGGCGGACTCGGCGGTATATGCGGTATTTTGGAATAGCACGGCTTGAACCTCGCTATGTGAAGTTAATCCCTTACTCATTTCTCGTCTTCTTCACCACCTTTTTCAACTTGATGTTTGCGCAATAACTTGGCCTTATATAAGAACAGGTCCATTTTTTCAGGCGATAATTTGGCAAATTCATTGAGGAGGTTCATGCCCGCGGTGTCGAGCGTGTTGTTTATAAAGCGGTGCATTGCATAAACGCGCTCTTGTTTTTGTCCATTTTTCAGTGTCCAGCGTCGTGTATAGTAGTAAACACGGCAGAGATTGGCCGGATTTCCATCTATCTCATGGATTTCTGAACGACGGTCAGAGATGCTTTCCGAATTAATGTCGGTGGCACTTTCGCTATCATCAGTTTTTTCACTCATTTGCAAAAAACTTAATTCTATATATTTAGTCTTCATAGTTTTTTCTCATAATTATTTATTTAATACTTGGAGCTCCCTCTATCTATGCGGTACCTAATGCGATGACGCACGTCCTTCGGGCGTTAATGGCGTCGCCACGCACGTTAGTCGAGCGATGTCTATAGTGTGGAGTCGCTTGCGACGTAGCACTATGGACGGCTGGGGCTATGAAGGGGAGCGCGTGTCTGCGACATTAACCTCGACGAGCGAGGTGCCGAGCTCCCCCTACTCCCAGCTCAACAGCGACCCACTCATAGTTTTGGATTTAACTGCGCGGGTGCCATCGATTTCCAAAGTGCCCGGGACATAAGACACCACATATAAGCTACCAACGCCGTTAGTGATGGAATCGGCTCCGGAGGGAAGTGGCGCGATTTGGCGCAATTCCATATTCAGTGAAATCACACAGTTTTCGGTTGCGCTCCAGACACCGTTTCCGACTTCCTCGTCTGGGTCAATAAGGAACACAAACAATGGGCTAAAACAGAAGGCTTCAAATGTCAGGATTGGTTCCTGACCAGTGCCCCAGTCCTTGCATGCCTGCAAATATGCGCGGTATTGGCGTTGGCGTTGGTAGATGCTTTGGGAGTCATACGGACGACGCGGAATCTGGCGACCATTCACGGTAATCCACGATTGGGCCACGGTAGAGCCCAAAATGCTCTGAGAATTGGCTGCGTTGCTTTGCAATACAAACGCCATCAATTCGGGGAATGTGAGCGGATTGTATCGGTAGTTATTGCCATTATATTCCTGTGGTTGCAACAGCGCAAAAACGGCTTTGGGCAACGGACCGCTATAAACATTGCTGAGGTCAATGCTTGAGGAACCTGCAGGAATTACGAACTTCTGGCAAATTTTGTAGGTCGTCGATGCAACCCATGGTTTTGTGAGCATGGCTTCGGAATTTTGAGCCATAACACTTGGCGAAATGGTGATTTGGTTCAGAATAAGCTCCATACGTGTGATGCGGAAGCGGGGAGTTAGTGCATCAACTCCGTTAGCTGTGGCCAATTTTGCAGCGGTAAGGGCGTCGTTTGAGCCACTCCATGCAATAACATAATAGCGCGGATCAGACACGGTGAGTTGCAATTGCATCTCAACACGGTCAGGGATTAGCTTATCACCATCGAGCAACCAGCCACCGATATGAGGCTGATATAAAAACTCGACTTCCGCGGGGGCAATATTTGCGCCATAATCGGTTTCACTCGCGTCGGATACGATACGGTTAGAGCGCGCCATCAGGCCAGTATTGGAAAAATCACCGCCAATGATAGAATTAACCGCACCCATCCGCGCGCTATCTTCTTGGTCCAATGTATAACCCTCATCGTGCGCGGCGTCTTGGGCAATCAGACCGGTAGTATTGTCTGAGAATTGCGAATAACCGTTGAGGCATACTTTGCGACTCACATCGTTGCCCAAAAGATTGCGGTCCAAGTAGTGGATAACTGGGTCATTGCCACGGCTTGGCGAAATTTTGGCACCGTTGAGGTAAAAATCTACGGCACTAAACAATGGATTAGGGAATGATTTGGCGACGCTATACGATGTGTTTGTAGTTCCTGAGATTGTGGCCGTAGGAAACGACACGAATGTCGCCGTAGCTGTTGCGTTTCTCACTTCGAAAACACCACGCACGCGAACGTAGGACTTGCTCAAATCCGTGTATGTGGATGTTTGTGGGATGGTAAAACTTACCACAGCTCCAGCATCGTAGGAGGCCACGTCTGCAAGATAAACGCTCTCAAAGCTGGCCACTTTTTCAGTTTGAGTCGTAGGCAAATTGGCCACAGGGCTAACTTCCAGACCTCCGCCGAGTTGCGAACTTTCGTGAATTAATTGCGAACCGCTACCACTCATTATTTTTTGCAAATGATAATTTGGCTATATACTAATATAGAGACTTTCCAAAAACAAAATAATTAATGTCCACAAAGTTGCGTGATGCGCTCGATGCTCGGGCAAAACTTTTGAAGGGGGGCGACCTTCCGCCATTTATTGGGGGAGGCATGTATAAGATGAAAGGCAAGGGCCTTAAGTCCTTCTGGAATTCGTTCAAAAAGTATGGTTTCGAGGCGCTTCAGAATGCGCTTCAAGGTGGAGCCAAAGGTTTCGCGGGCACATCAGGGGACCTCGGTGCTAAGGCGCTCGGTGCTCTCAAGGGGGCAGTTTCCGAGGCGGGCCCTAAGTTATATGAGGGTTTCGCAGAGTCGGCGCCCAAACTGCTCGAGGCGGAATCGGGTCGCGGGCTGAATGCTATGAATCAGATGGCCAAAGACATGAAAAGCAAGGCGAAGATTTCACGGCCGAAAATCTAACCAACATAACATAATAAGTTTCATAATTTTTTACATATTAAACATTATACAAGATATAATTATATAAACAAACCAACCCACATAACAAATGTCATCACCGTGTGTTCTCTGCAAATCTGGCGCGCATCATCAACGCGTTGGTATCGTTCCGCTGTTCCCCAGTTCTATTATCGTGTTCCATTCGCCAAATGGTCGGGACCCGATTCACCAAGACAAAACCGGCCGATTATATCTCGATAATGGCACTGAGTTCGTCATTGAGGAGAAATATATAAACGATACTCCGCCCAAAATAACGCGACGAAAATTCATAAACCCAGCTGATTATATGCAGGCAGATTGAAAAACATATTAAACAATATATAAGGTATAATATTATACTAAACTTTTTTATAAAAAATAGAACAATGACCAAACACCACACGTGCGTAATTTGCGGAAACCCTTCGGTATATGCCGACCCCAATGAAACTACTGAGGGTCAATCTCACAAAAAAACGCGCATGAACTACAATATTCATGAAACGGCCGACGGCATACGATTCGTTTATAGACCGACCCAGCGCACATATAAGCACAAATATAGCGACGAGGTTCACACCAGCCGAACATATCAGCTAATATATCTCACGCCAAAAGCCACATTATAGTAGCAACGGTGCTATAGCCGGCAGTAATTGCAAGCCAGTCTTTGCGACCGCGCTAACAACATCACCAAAGCCAAGCCCGCGGCCAGCCATCTCACGCATTTGGCTCTGTTTAGTTTTCATGGGGAACACATCTCGCAATAGGTCGAAGTGGTCGCCGGCAATTCCCAATTTTTTCACATTATCTTCGCTCATGTTATTGGCGACAATCTCGAGCGCATGGATGAGGTCAAACTGAGGGTCTCTCAGTAGTGCATCACGCTCATTGCGGTCTTCGCTGAGCACAACAAAGTGAGGCATCTTTTGACTCAATACTTTGAGCTGAACTCTGGTTAATGGGCCGTCATATGAGCGCGACATTTCTGCTGATGGCAACAAATGGCTAATTATATTTATTTGCGGGACAATATTATTTTTTCATTTATATATACGGGCTGAATATCGCGAAATCATGGGTGTTAAGCCGGCTACGCGCAAGTTGCGCAAAATCCCCACCAAGTTCGACACGGCTATATTAGCTCACAAACGCATGGATTGGGATGACCCGATAAACAAAATTAATATTGCCATTGCTGACGCGACCAACAAGAAGCTCAAGGCCGCGCAAATCAAGAGTTTGCTCGATAACTACAGTGCTGGCAAGCTTACCTATCAACAGGCCAAGGACCAATTTAAGGCTAAGCGCTTCGACGAAGACCCCAAGGTGAGAGAGGTTCTAAAGACTAAGTTGCATGCGGACTATCTCGATGGCAAAATCAGACTGAGCGACCTCGAGGAACAGCTCAAAGACATTGGGGAGTTTAAGCCGGCGGAAGTCGCCCACATTGCCCAGTTTGTCAATACGGCTGAAAAAGCTGTTAATACTGGCAATCCCGACGAATTAGTGAAATTTGTGAATGCACGCGGTGCGATGAATCAGGTTCGCCGAAATGAACTTCTGCGGACATATGCTATGTTGCTTGTTGGTGAAAAATCGGCAGTGGCGAATGAAGTTGAAAAATTAAACAAACAAGTCGATGCGACCGAAGACAAGATAAGACAGATGGAGAAAGATACGGCGGTGAAATATCGCGCGGTGCTCGACTCTGCAAAAAAGGACCTCATTGACGAAGTGCTCAGAGAGCGCGCAAAGATTGAAGAACAACGCAACAAGGAACTCGCAAAGGCACGGGCCGACGCTGATAACTTGGCGGAACAGGCTAAGCTCAGATATGAGAAATCCATTACGGCAATCAAACAATTGCTTTCGGCATCATATAAAGACAAGGCCGGCACAGAAGCGTATAATAAGGCAGTTGCGCCTGATGGTATCGCGACAAAGAAGGCCCTTGAGATGTATGAGAAAATAACGGGCAAAACAGCCAGCACACTAAAGGAGGCCACTGATGACACATCTCTAACACCAACCCAAATAGGCGAGATTAAGGCTGAACTTACAAGTGTTGCATTAAACGCTAAGGCGGATGCCGAGGCAAGCTTTGTATTGTCGCCGGCCGAAGAGAAAATAGTCGCTGAGGAGTTAGCAAAGAACAAAGACGCTGTTGACGCCCTCAAGAAATACAAGGATGAGGTTGAACAAATTGAAAAGGACGTATCAGCACTGAGTTCCAAAATCGCGAGCAAATATCAAGCTGATTGGGTGAAGGCGGGCAAAAAACAGAGTGAAATTGACAAATTAGCTATTGCGAAGGCGCAGGCCGAAACTAAAGCCGACGATGATGAAATAATGAAATTGCGCAAGGATATCACGGCGCTCCTCAATCTTCTTAGCAAAAATCGCGATGCACTGGAGAAAGAAATAGCGACAGAGGTCGCGAAGGTCGGCACTGAGGTGGTTGGCAAGGATGCGAAAACTGGAGCTGATATTTTGTTATCCAGCGCAGAAGATTTACTGATGAAAAAAATTGAGGAGAAATCTAAAACCGTTGATATAGGTAAAGTTGAGCGCGCAATGAAAGGGCGACAGAGAGGTAAGGGTTTGGGTGCTAATAATGTTGGCAATATCTCGAGCCAGAGCGATGTAGACGTGATGGGTGGCATTGCTAACAGCTATGGGCCTGACCCCTCGGAAAACGTTGACGAGAAAGCGGGCAAAACAGGACGAAAAAACAAGCCAATTGCCGATAAGAAGCTCGTTGAGGCTGCGTTTTTGGCGGCCGAATCTGGCAATGTGTCGCTTGCGTTCAGTCTTCTGGATGCTGGTGCGAGCGGGCTGAGCAAGGCGAAATATGTTGATTCGTGGAATTATATTAACCAGTTCCAGAGCGCAGGGGGTGGCAATTAGCCACTTAATACCAGAGGCACGCGGTAGAAACTGAAAGTTCCCCCTTAACCTCGACAAACGAGGCGCGGGCGGTGGCAATTAGCCACTTAATGCCAGAGGCACGCGGTGGCAATTAATTGCTCAAAATCTTGCTTGCAGAAAACTCATAATTTATGGCCTTTTGCATGTGTATCATGTTGCCCAAGTTATTTTTTGCAATACTGTCAGCGGGCAATATGTCGCGGATGGCTTTACCGAGGGCGACCACTTCGGGGCTGTCGTGGCTGAAAATGTCATAGAAGCACGTCAAATAGCTGATATCTTTGAGAATGCTACCAAATTGTGGCATCAATGATGGAAAATATAAGCGCCGTGTATCACACTCACGGTTTCGGCATCCTTCGCGCAGAAATTGATGGATGGCGCAGGCAGGCACGCTGATGCGGTCGAGGTGCCGAATCATCCCTAATAGATTGCCTTCGGGTTGAACAGTCTGACCAATAGTCAGGCGTCGTTCGGTTATGCATCGGGCAATTTGCCGAAATTCGCTCGACTCATACTGAGGTGCGGTATAAGTCTCAACAAAAGTCGGCGTTTTAACATTATAACGATAATCAACCTCGAACCACATCTCGCGACCGGCTTCCTCTGCAAAGAATAGAACGCCCTCACTATCCACATGGACCGGCACCCCGCTAAAATACTCTTCAAATGCCTTCTCAGATGCGATAGTATTGCAATATTTGCGAGTTTCAGTGAGGAGTCGCGCCCCTACGAATTTGCCCCTGACTTTTAGCGTGCGATTTGTTAGCCGAATAACGCCACACGCATGATACTTCTCAATTGGCAGTCCTTGATACCATTGGCAAATAATGCACTGAACGATGCACGACATTTTCAGAATTTATATATATGGTGCGAATTGTTTTCATATTACAAAATATATAGTATCATGAAACGGTCAAAATCGATTGTTATCCCGAACGTTGGCTCGAGAATATCGACCGGCCTGAGTGGCGCCGAAATTGATTCGTTCATGCACGTCCATGCATCGCACTACGGCATAGTTTGGGGGGGAGTGTATCCCAGCGACATGCTCCCAAAGAATCCGGCCATATCTATGAAGGTGTTCCCGCATCCCATCGCTTATATCTTCAATTATTCAGCGAGCAATCAGGCGGGCACTCATTGGGTGGCGTGTAAATTTGAGATGGGGGCGGGCGGGCGCATCGTGAAATGGTTCGACTCATACGGTCTGCCTCCGGACAAAGAACGCAACATATTGCGCACGTCCGACCATTTTCACAAGTGGCTAAGCCTCGGTGGTATTCCCATGCAATATAACGCCATCGATTACCAAGCGTTGGGGTCGGCAGTGTGTGGCGAGTATTGTTTAGCTTGGTGCTTAGATGTGCTAAAAACGCTCAATTTAAGCCAAGCCGTCGTGAAGATATTACCGCCAGCTCAAGCCTCGAGAATGGGCACGAACATCGAGCAGGGCGACCAGCAGAACGCTGAAAAAAATGATGAAATTATAGCGCAATGGTATAACATGTTTCACTAATTCAGAATTAAGTCCAATGAGTTGGCCCGAGTGATTGCCGTATAAATGCCCCCGTGAATACCGCGCATATAGTCGATATCCAGAATCTGATAAGGAAAGTTGAACGTCTTGCCCTGTGATTTGTGGAGAGTCATGGCATATGCTACCACGTGATACTTTGTGAAATGCTCCCGCGTAAATGTCTTGACGATGCCATCCTCATATTTGACCTGCACCCACACAGTCGGGTTAATGCCATCGGCACGCACCGAATCAGCCGTGATATCATGAATTACTGAAGCCTCCCCGTTGATAACACCGCCCTCGTGATCGGTCTCAAATGCGATGACCGGCATGCCTACCCCGAATGTAATGCTATGGCGATAGCTCTCTTTATCGGTCTCCACGAAATCAAATTTTTTGTCGCTGGGCAATGATTGAGCCACTTCACCAGCAACTCGCGCATTGAATGCTTTGCGTGTGCGGTTCAGGTAGCAAATGGCGCGATTAGCTGTGTTATTGAGGTTGATATTTCCGCCTTCCTGTAGCGCATCCCTAATAGGGATTAACTTCATGGATTGAAGCGCATCGATGATGTCAGCTCTCCGTTGCTGGTCGGCCGGATTTGGCAGGCGGTGATTGTAGCCCAATACTACATGAGCGTGGCAGATATTGCGGATGTCGCTGAAACCCACCGGCGCAAATGTATGGCTGATGCCTTGTAGCTGAGTCGCATCCCCTGCGAAAATGACCGTATTGCGCTGGACCAGCTTCAGTAGCACGGGCACAAAGCAAGGCGCAATATTAAAGCACTCGTCAACAATGAACACGGTCTCGGGATTGAATGAAAACGGGCGTGTCAGAGTGCCGTCGCGCCTCATATTGAATAGCGAGTGAAGTGTTTGCCCCCCGATATTTCGCGATGCCACACCTGTCGGCGCACATAGCTTGAACTCAATTTCTGGATTTTCAGCAACGACGGACTTGAGGAGGTGGCTCTTTCCGTGGCCGGCCTCCGCACTGATTAGCAGAGATTTGCGCTGAGCGATTGCCTCACGAACCATTTGGCGCGCGGTCTTATATTCGGGGTCGTTGTCGTGAACACTTTCGCGTTTAACGATTTCAACCGTATGAGTGGGGGCCGGTCGCTCACCGCACTTTTTGGCTCGTGTCTTACCCCCTACTAAGTCGCGCTTTGTAATTTTTTCACGTTTATAGCCCCCCATATAATACGGGCGCGGGCTGATATTGGCGGTCTTGCTCGGGATTAATACGACCGAATCGCAGTATGTCTTTATAGGCGAGCCCATAGCGCAAAGGTCCAGCAGGCGCGAAATCTCGTAATCGCGGATTTGGCAATACCATGGCAGATATGTCTGAGTCATAGGGGCGCGAACCGACTCCGTTATGATATATTCACCGCGGTTGAGCGTTGTTGATACGTCGTAGCGCACGAAACTGCTACCAACCATAAATTTGCCATTTTGCCCCTTGTAAAATTCGGCATCATCTGCGCTCTTCGTTATTACCGTGTGCGATAATTTGCGCTCAGTGCGTCCGAGCATGCCACAGAATGTATTAGCGAGACTTTTGCGGTTGTGGTATTGCGCTGGCGTTATTTCGCTATCATCGTCGTGTTCGGCGCCATATCCGACAATAGCATTTAGGCGCTTCAATGTTGCCAAAAATGGCCGTTTCAGCGTTGTATTCGGGCGCAGATACGCGCGGATATCTTTCAGTTGAATTATGCCGAGGTCAAGCATCTTCTGAGTTAGGCACTGGTCATAGCTCGGCAGTGTGTTTGAGCCACCACACTCGCGAACAATTTCGGCAATTTCAGAATTGGAGTTATTGAGCGAGTCCCAGTTAATGAGATATTGACCGGCCGGTAATGACGTGGATGTTTCGGCAAATTCCTCCCATCGCTCGCAACCAAGCCAAGCGTTAAAGTCCATCGTAGTTAGTGCAGTCATGTGGCTCGCATTAATATCGAGCTTTACGGCTTTTTCTTCGAGCAGGCTCATCGGATATTTGCGCTTCGTTGTCCAGATTGAGCAATGAATAGGGAAGTTTTTGACGAATGTCTCTGACAGCATCATTTTAATGCCGAGTTCATCAAGTCGGTCAAACAAAATTGATGTATGTGGCGTGGCACATCGTTCCGCAATGTTATTACTCCGAACGACGCACGACCTTCGGGCGTTAATGTCGCAGACACGCACACCTGAGTATTGCTCAGGCTGTTCACACGACATCATGTATGAATTTCGGCTATAAATACGCACGGCACCATTCTCGCCGTAATAAGTCGCATAGCTGAAATCGTCGCACATGTCGGGCCGATAGTCCAAATGATTGCCCCGAATAACGCCATGAATACCTTTCTTTAGCATCTGTTCCACAACCGCCCAAATTGGTATTTTGCTAATAAAGCTAACTTGGGATGAGCCATTGATTCCAGCCATAATAGCACTAATCTCATCGCCCTCAGCCACATCAATCAGAGGCCACACATGACCATCATCGGTATCTCGTGAAATCGTTAGGGGCGTATCATCGACATCGCGCTCCCAACACGTTGCGGTATGTATTTTGTGGTATTGCATCGCTTGAGCAGTCTTCGCATTAAGCCGATATATGTGGTTATTATAGACCATTCCGCTGAGTGTTTTGCTCGCTCCGGCATTTTTCTCGTTATAGATGAGGTTCATAAAAACGTCGTAAATCCGCACGTTATATTTTGCGCTTATCGCACTCACCCCCTCCTCAACATTGATGCCGTCCGCCGATTCCAACGGTTTCAGCCATGGCACCGATTTCTGGCGGGCCAAGCGCGCTACGGCCGACTCGAGACAATTGAGCCCCTCTAAATTATCCTCGTTGATAACATTGCCACTATATAGCGCGATATGTGCGGGCTCGCGAACATTGCCCATAGAGCCACTTCCACCACCACCTGAGCCTGACGCATCACCCTTAAATGAAGGTTTTTCTTCATCCAAGGGGGAAGGCCACGCCCAATATGGTATTTCACCGGTAATCGGGTCAGAATAATCGACAACATTCTCTCCGTTTTGTAATGCATTAGTAGCATATGCTAAAAATCCCGCAACATCTGCTGAATCACTGATATCTACCGATGTTTTTCCTGTTTCGTTATAATATTCAATAGCATTCAGTTCACCCTCAATAGCTGGCTTGTATAAGTTTGGCGGAGTATATACTTTACTCCCCCCAACAAAGTCAAACCTACGCGAGTTGAGCGCTTTGCTCTTTTCACCAATCTCATTAACAAGCTCCTGAGAATTGGCTATGAAATATTCAAGTGGCGCTTGAGGGCTCTCCAGCTTAATCGTTTCCTTGTCCGATAACGTCTCGTTTATAAGAATGCGCCCTTTCTTGTCGGAAACCTTAAAATTTGTTTTGTAATCAACATTAATGGTATTAGTCGGTTTATAGATATCATTCGAGCTCAGGTCAATGCTCGAGATTGGGGCCGGCATACTTGCATATTTGCCCGTTGCGACTTGGTCGAGAATTGCCTCAGCAACACGGTAGCGCTGAGCATCAACCGCGCGGGTAGCAAGGCGAGGCGCGTTCGTCAAAACGTTTTCGGCGGTCAGATATTTGGAAGTGCGGACATCCATACTATCGCCGATAGATTGCAATAAGAATAATTGATTTTTAATATCCTGTGCATCAGTTGCCAGATATGACAACAGTGCGGGATGTTCCGCGACTTTGTTTATGTCGATATTGCGCGACTTAGCACGCGCGCGAAGCTCTTCAAGATTGCGATTTTTGCGAATCATGTGTATCAGTATGTATACTATGCGATACTTTTTAGTATATTTTATATCGTGTATATTATTAGAATGGAAAAAATTTATGAAAAATAATTATTGTGATTAGTTATATCGGAGAGACAGTGAGACCAAATTGATAGCCCCGCCACCATGCGCCCCACCATTTCGCGAGAACCGGAACTGAATCAAGTCGCCGTCAGTAAATCCGCCCGAGGGCACCGCGATAGTTGTTTTTTCCACTTGATTGTTTGCGGTCGATGAGATAAGGCCGGTCGTGTATGTTAGCGCCGATACTATTGGGCGGGTCGCCGTTGGCTGAATAACAGCAAAACCAATTTCCCATGAGACTGTATTCGGGGCGCCCGCATTCGGAAACCAGAATATATCAAATTCGAGCGTGCCCAGTGCCGTGTAGCCCGAAATGCGTCGCTGAAATAACGTATATTCGTTATTTGCGGGTGTTAACGTTATGAGAAAGTTGCTTATAATCGATTTACCCATGTTGCCCGACTGGCTCATTTCATTAGCGTCGATAGTCTCCATCGTGTAGGTGTTCAGGTCAATCGTGCGGTTAGGCGATGTTCCCCCGAGACTACGCGTAAGCTTACCGCCGGTGTTAATCACCGAGTTTTCCCACTGGCCGGTATTGCCGTAGTCCCAGCGCAATACGCTAAATTGGTGGTTTGCGGTCGGAGTGGGCGCGGTGCCGGCATTAATCCCCAATAACGAGCCACAGCCAAAGATAGCATTAGATACCGGTTGAAACGAGCCCTGAAGAATACTATTCGCAAATAATACCGAGTTTGCGACCGGTCCGGTATTGATTGTGAGGCCTTTGACCACGCCAACATTTAGCGAGTCTTGATTCGTGGCCACCCATTGCGTGCCGTCGCTTCTCAGCACAGTGTTCGCGGATGGTGTGCCTGAAATTGGCAAACTGGCGATATGCGACGCATTGGTATTGAGGTCAGTCTGAGATGTCGGGGTATAGCTGGCCCCGTTGTATACCAATAACTGGTTTGCGGTCGGCGGAGTCGCATTAATCGGGATTGATTGCAGAGAAACCCCATTAGTATCGAGCGAGCCCTGATTAGTCAGGAGCCATTTCGTGCCGTTGAACCGCAGAACTTGGTTTAGCGCGGGTATGTTTGTATCGAGCAGGATAGAATTTAGCGCCCATGCATTCGCCGTAAGATTTTGCTGAGGCACAAGCTCCCATGAATTCAGCCCCGAGTCATATCTCAAAACATCTTGGTCAGCCGGCGGATTCGGGTTAATTTGGATGCCATTCAATAGCACGGCATCGGTCTGAACAGATGTCGCCGGAGCAGGGTCCCATGCTGAGCCATTCCACTGTAGTAGGCCAAAAGTCGGCGGAGGGCTGGCCGACACTGGAAATGATTGGAGCGCGGTCGCATTGGTCGACGGTGTGGCCGGCTCCCATCGTGCTAATCCCGCGTTATATACGAAGCTCTGGCCATTGGTGGGCGTGGTTCCCGAAACATTGACCCCCTGAATTTGAACGGCGTTCGTCCCAACGATATCATTGCCGGCCTCCCATTCGTTATTAGCTTGGTTGTATTTAATTACTTGACCATCCACCGGATTCAGTGGCGAGATGAGAGGGATGGAACTAATTGCGACAGCATTGCCGTTAGTGTTTTGGGTGTATGGCGACGGGCCGAATATGTACGGACGGACCATGTCTATATGTATGTTTTTATAATTCTGTTCTGTATTTTAACTCCGGATGTCCGAGCCTATCGCCCTTGAGGTCAATCAGGAACCACGCGAAGGGTGTGCGCATCGCCTCACGGTAGTCCGCTAAGACCTCGCGCCAGTTCTCCGGCTCCATCCTCATGAGCAGGTCCCTAACGCTGGCTGTGTCGCTGTTCATATTGGTCAAAAAGATATAGTCGGAATTAACCCGCTGAGTATGATTCGCGAATAACACCTGCGTGATGGTTAATATCGTGGCATTACAGTGGTGCGAGCCCGCCCAAAACAGTTTATCGGCAGTTTTCGCGCCCGAAGCCCCTGTGCTAATTTTGTCCATCAAATCGTCGATGATAATAAGCCGTTTATATTTTTTGTTCTCGGGGTCGGCAATAAAGTCCATAAAGTTGGCGGGTGGCGCATCCTTGTGTTTGTCGAACGCTATCTTTTTCTTGCGACAATGCGCCTCAAGCTCTTCATATGCGGGCTGTTCCATAGCATAAAACAAGTGTATGCATTTCCACGGAGCACGCGGGTCCTTGATTAGCTTAAGCATTAGGTTGGTCTTGCCTGTATACGAAGGCCCACTAATAGCTATGCGGGTCGGATGCACCGGATAGGTATAGTCAATGGACTCCTCTTTTTTCTCCTTAGACATTCTTACTGTATATATATAGAAAACAAACTCTTAGAAAATGTCGCAACAAGCACCGAGCGGAGCCATCGACATCTTTATAACACTGCCGAGCAACGACCCGAGTGTTTCACCTCCAAGCAATACCGACTATACGACTATCTTGCCTCAGGAAATTACGCTAAATGGCACGTGGGTGGTCGCCCTTCAGAGTATTCTTTATGAGCCGACCTCTGCGAATGAGGCCCTGTATTTATACAGTAGCTTGGTCGAGCCCTCGGTTGTCGGAAGTCAATACGTCCAATTGATGCAAACAATACCCGGGGTCTCGGCAATTGGGCCAACTATCTACCAGCAGGCCGAGCCGTTGATTTTCCGAGAGGTTAGATTTACGAGTATTTCCGAAATTGAAATGGAGCTTCGGGATGGCAATGGCATCGCGCCTACACTAACAGGCAATACTATCATCACCTTATTGTTCCGCCGTGTGAACTGAAACCGACTACATGAAATCGGTTCATAGAAAAGCGTAGGGCTTCGCTCAGAGGCTCAACCAGCGAGCTGGGGGCGATATATTTTTTTGGGGATA
>JACCDR011517832.1_pt1 | contig 14936 bp, 35 predicted proteins | sample 7446431 | NCBI WGS metagenome assembly JACCDR01 (sample SAMN15323443, study PRJNA562643) | freshwater metagenome | isolation source: river surface water | place: USA:Blue River Watershed | collected 2017-08-17 | reverse complement strand
GTCGCCGAGGCAAGGGCCCTAGAGATCCGAGGGGGGTATCCCCCTACCTCGGCCGGCCTACTGCCACGCGCGCCACGTGACATGCCCGTCGTCACTGACGAAGAGCACATAGCCACGCCTACTAAGCGCCACGCCCATGCATGCGCATGCGTGCGTGCGAGCCATAGCCCTACGCCTACGCGTCCGCATGCTCATCCGTGTCCACCCATCTAATCTCTACGCACACGCCGCCATACATCGAGGCGATAGCGCACATGCGATCACGGGTGATCGACGTGTCAGGCGCCCACGCCATGAGCACATGCTTCGTGCCCTGCGCGTCCCATCCAACTACGCGGATCTCACTCACCAGAGAAGAAGTCATAGGGATCACGCATGCGCCCACGCATGGACAGGGCGGCACGCACCACGAGGCCGAGCACACACACCAGCAGCACAAGGGCGATGAAGGCAAGAGCGTTCATTTCCACCCCTGCAACCTGAAGTGAACACCGCACGTGTGACGGTACACACCAGCATCGGGGAAGCCGCACGATGCGGGCTGATCGCACCCCGGCTCATCGCATAGAGCAACGAAATCCGTCTCACCCACAACGCCGAGGCATCGGGGGCATGCGGTAAGGACGTTGCCAGGGCAGAACGGGCTTTCCGCATTGAGCCATTCGGCCTGAGTGCTCTTGTGCCCACAGCAGTCACACCGGAACATCGTGTGATCCATCATCAGAAAGGCACATCCGAATCAAATGCGCTATCACCATCACGCGTTTGTGCCGCAGGTTCCTTGCGCGCGGGCTGCTGCCCGTCTACGGCCTTGACGGAGAGGGAGAAGAATCTTCCCCTCGATCCCTCTTTGACCCATCCCGAGAGCCAGTATTCAACGCCGTTCACGTTGATCTTGCCGCTGTACTCCGGGGAGTTCTCGCTCTTGCGCTTGTCGTTCCGCCCGAGGGTGCCTCGGTTCGTGTTGTCGTAGGCCATTGCTTTCGTCGGCAACAGGGTAGCCATCCGCACCCGTGCGAACACGAGGCCGATAGCCTTTGTCTAGCGCCGTTTTCTTCCGGTGACAGGGCTTGCATAGGCCCTGCATGTTGCTGAAGTCATCCGCCCCGCCCTTGTGCAAGGGGATGATGTGATCTAGCTCAAGCGCCGCCGCTGGCCGGCCCTGCGCGATGCAGGAGGCACAGAGGGGGTTGAGCCGGAGATAGCGAGCCCGCTGCGCCTGAGCCTTGCGGCTTCGATCGCGTTGCGTTGCTTGCATGTTTGGAGCCCGGGCCCGATTCGAACGGGACGACTAGGCACAAGGCACTAGACGCAGGATCCACCCTGCCGCACCGAGCAAAAAAAAGGCCCTCAGCCGCCAGCCGAGGGCCATAAGGCGCCGAGGCGCCCGCCTACGCTCCCCCTTTCAGGGAGACGAAAGGCCGCAACCTGCGCTCTTCGAAGGAACCTGCACCGGAGACGCCGAACCCTCCGCAGGGAGGGTCCGAGCCTTCGCTATTGCATCGCCGGTTAACGGGCGCGATTCTAAGGGTCGGTCAACCATGCACAAGGCCTGCCGTAACGCTCCTGTAACGCTCCTGTATCGTTCGGTGCGTTACATCGCCTCTAGCCTAGCTTCTGAGGCTTCTCCTGCGCCCTTGCCACCATCGCAAGCCAACAGGCCTCGGCAAGGGCCTGTAGATCGCTCTTGGCCTCCGAGCCCTCATCGGACAGAGCGAATTGCCGGAGGGCCTCCGTGTTGAGCGCCTCCGCCCCGGCCAGGAGCATCCGCAGGGAGGGCCTCACGGGGACAATCTTCGCCTCATAGGGCGGAACGCTCTCGGGGGGCGCCGGATCGGCGTCACGCAGAAGAGGGCCGAGGAGCTTTGTCATGCGCTCGCGGATCTGCTGCGTCTGGCCGTACTTCTGCGCGATCTCGCAAGCCTCGTTGATCCTCAGCGTCACCATGTTCGGGGCCATCAATGCAAGCCCCCCTCAGGCGGATGCACGCGCATCGTCCCGATTGCATCGGTCTGATCCTGCTGCGCCTCGCCCCTGATGAGCACGCCATCGACAAGCGGATGCACCACGCTCGTTTCGCCGTTCTCCCACGCGATATGCACTAGGACAACCTTGCCGGGCTTCTGGCCCTCCTTGAGCTGCTCTCGCACGATATCGGGGGCCTTGCTCATGTCCACGACGCCCGCCCTCACGGGAACGGGCACCACGAGGGCATTCATCACGCGCATCAAGGCGCACCAATCGGCCGCAGGAGCCTCGGCATCCTCCGTCGTGAGCATGTCTCGCATCATTTTCATAACGCCGCCGACGATCACGCCCGTGGGAACATCGCCCCCGATCGACGCTAGCGCCTGCGGGTGAGGGCCCTCCTTCGTCCACACACCGTAAACGAGTTGCGAGCGTGCCCGTGCCTGCGCATCCCCGTTCGTCTCGTTGAGCCATGTCTCGGCCGTCGTGTGCAGGCAATCCGAAAGCACTTGCACCTGTTCGTGTGTGAGCCTCATACCTCGGGCCTCCTGGCGATGAAGCCGGTAACCTCATCGTCACCCGTTCGCATGGCATCAAACGCTCGATCTGCCCCCTCGCGCGGATCGAAGCAATAGCGTTGCTCCCATCCCATGAAGCTCATGCCGACATACAGGGCCCGCGTCGTCAGCAATTCGCCAATGGCAATAACCGTCCCATCCGGCAGGGCCCGCACGCGCTTGTAATCGTTCGCGAGCCAGCGAACGAGCTGCGCCGCCTTCTCGGCCTCTACCTGTTCACGCGTCGTCATTGCCTTCCCCCCTTAGGCGCGGAGCTGATCGGGGGTCTTGCCCTTGCCGAGGGCATCGGTGAACCAGCGCGGGCGCTTGCCGTGGCCGTTCCATGTTCGGCCCGATGCGGGATCGCGATAACGCCTGCCGTCCCGCACTTTGCTCGGTTGAGCCACGGCGATCAATTCATCGAGCGTATGTCCGCGCTCCTGCAACGTTTGCAGCACGCGGGATAACTCCTCGCGCTTGAGCTGCGCTGCCTGTTGCCGTAGCGCTTCGATGCTCGCCACGATCTCGTGATAGGTCATGCCTTGCTTTGCCATTGCTTGCTCTCCTTCGTTGCTATGCGGCCTGCGCCGCGAGGTTTGCCAAGAATCCGCCCTTGAGCTGCTCATCGATGAGCTTCGAAAGGCCGCCCGTGCCTCCTGTATATCGCATGATCCGAGGGGCGTTTGCTTGCGCCATCTCTACATAGTCATGCCCGATGCGATCGATGCAGGCGACAACTAGATCCGCCGCCTTCAACGCCTCGGCGAAGCCCCGCGACTTGTGTTGCATCGGGGGATAGTTCGCTACGCGCGCCCTCTCTTCGAATTCCCTCACCACTAGGGCCGCTTGCTGTTCCCTCAAGCCGAGCACAAGGATGCGAGGCCGATACATACGGGGGCCCGATGGCGGAGGGTTAGGGTTGTGCTTCGGAGGCCTAGGGGCAACCGAAATAGGCGAGGTAGCGGGCGCAGGAGGCTCCACTTCCGGCTCGTTGGCGGATGGAGCAACGGGCGCAGAGGGGGGCTCCTCAGGCGCCAGGGTCAATAGAGCCGCCGCGATCTCGGGATCCGTGAGGATGCCGATGAAAACGCGCTTGAGCACGCGTATCGCGCCCTCCGCTATCCGAGCCTCAATCGCTCGGAATAAATCGCCTAGAGGGGCAATTGCGGGCGCCTCGGGCTGAACCCGCCCCGGGGGCGGATCCTCTTTGGCAACGGGCTCGGGCTCCGCTGCGGGAACCTCGCCGATCCGCAACCCCTCCTGCGTCGATATCTTCTGCTCTACGTTCCGGAGCTGCTCTTGCAGGTTCTGAATAAGGGCCGATGCGCGCGGGGGCTCCGGGTTGGCCTCCCATTCCTGTTGGGCCTTGAGCATCGCCGCCTCAAGGGGCGGAACGGCTACGTGTGGCTGACTGGATTTGCCGCTCACGGAGGGCCATCCCGCGACGCCCATAGGGCGCACCCGTTCGGCCTTTAGCTCGCCCCTCTGCACTAGGTTCTGTTGAGCGATGACGAAGGCCCTGTTTCTAGGAACCTCGTCAACGCGCATCACATGGAAAATCTCGGCGCCTACCTTCTCCCATTCCTCGGGCCTCCAATGAACGCGCTTGCGCCCGTCCGCCCGCACTCCTAACGGATTCGCCATCTTCGTTACTCCTCAATCTGGCTAACAGGTTAGCCCCTGCTAACCCGCTTTGTAACACCAAACCAGAGGAGCCGACAACGGCAGAGGCGCTAAATCCGCCTGTTGATGAGCATTTGGCGGCCCTCGTGCAGGAGATCGGCAAGGCCGTCTCTTGTCACGGCCAGGGCGCGAGAGGCGCGAGAAGGGGACACCCACGGCCAGACGTAAGACCAGCGCAAGGCGTATCGGTGCCCCTCGGGCAATGCGCTCACCGCCTTCTCTACGGCCTGAGCATCGAGGGGATCGACGAGGGCCCTATCCGGCCCGCGCTGCCAATGCATCGGGCTTTTGTACTGCCGAAACATCGGATGGATCTTGCCGCGTAGCGCGCTAGACGAGCGGAGCCAGCGCGCCCAATTCTCTAGGCGCGCATTGATGGCCGCGTGCCCCTCGGCGATGACGGAGAAGTCAACGGCCGGCATGGCTTCAGAAGTCACTGAAACGCGTATCGCGCTCAGAAGCCGCGCGCATGAGGGCCGCGCCGAGGCGTTGGGCAAACGTCCAATCCATCGTGATATCAACGCCCGTCAGGCCATGCCCGTTCGCGCCGACAACGCGCACATACCGCTCGCCCGCGCCCGAGGGGCCCACCGTGATCTCTCCGCCGCTGTTCCGGCAGGCCACTCGATAGGTCGCCTCGTATGCGATGTGGTTGAAAGGCTCCGCCTTATCGGAGTCTGGCTGCGACAACGCCGCATCAAGCTCCGTTGCGCGGCCCATCGTCTCGGCGTCCATCTCGGGCTGCTGCGCCTGGTGCGCTTCCTTCTCTTCGATGGCCGCCGCGATCTCGGCATCCTTGCGCTGCTTCGAACCCATAAGGCCGAGCCGTGAGAGAGAGCTAGCGACGTTGGCGGGCGTCACGCGGAAAGGGTGATCGCCGAGGCCGGCAACGGCCGTCAACGCCTCGGCAAGTTGATGCTCCGTGATGCCCTCGCGCCACGTTGCCGAGACAAACTCATCTACCTTGCGTTTCTGGATGTTCGTGAGTTGATTGCAGGGCTTGCCCATTCTGCTCATTCCTTTACCTCTTTTGTTGCTGGAAGATCAAGGCCGACGGGCCATAGCCCCGCCTCAACGAACGATAGAGCCGTCTGTAAGCTCCATTGCGGTTCAAGGTCGCGCCGTTCCTCTTTCGTATAGAGCGCCCCTTGATCGAACTTTTCGTGACAACCCACAAACGTGCCGTCACCGCAGCACAAGGGAAAGCACAGCCGGTCATCGATGAGCTTTTTCCCCATTGCCTTGCCCGTGTTCGGATGCGCGGCCTGAGATCGGCCAACGCGCCCGCACCGGATGCACGGGCTTGCTGCGACCATTCGCCGATATGCCTCGCTGCGCACCATCACGGCCTTTGGATAGCTCTTAAATCCCGGTCGCCTCATCGCCCTCACGCCGCGCTAGATGCTGCTGCACGCGAACCTCAAGCCATCCGACCCTTGTGCATAGCTCCGCACATTGCTCGGCCGCCTGCTCGATCTCATAGGGCTTGCTGCGGGCCTTGCCGGGCCTCGTCTTGCGCATCCATGCCGAAAGGTCGAACGGGCCCGGGATCTCGACAATCGGGTTAACAAGCTTGAGGCGTTGAGCTGCCGCGATTTCGTCGGCGTGTTGCTGCCGCGCCTTCGCGATCTGCGCGGGCGAGTAACCCACGACGCTAAAGCCGTTCGAACGGGTCGCGCCCTGCACATGCTGCACCGTCTGCGTCTTAGGCGCCGATTCGCGCTTCGCCGCCTTCCACGATCCCGGCTCTTTCATGGCAGCGATGGCCTGCCCGATGTTCTCGCACACCTTGCCGCCCACGACGTAGTGCAAGGGCCGCTCTTGCTTCTGTTGATTGCTCATTCGTCAAACTCCACTAGAAGCTCGCACGCCGCATAGGCCTGCACTTCGTCTATGAAATCGCCCCACGCATGAGGCTCGCCGTCTAGCTCTTTCGTCGATCGCCCATCCCGCAATCGATCCTTGAATTCCCGATGCCATAGCTCGGCCGTGAACACAATGCCCGGGCCTAGCGGGCGGGCCTTCGCGGCGATCTCGCGCAATGCGCGCCAGTAGCGCCGCCTCTGCCCGCCCGCACCGCTCACCCTTTGGTGATCTGTGCGCAATGCGCCGCAATGAAGCCCGGCGAAAGCATCACGCCGCCCTCGGCGCCTTGCCATCCGCGCCGCGTCAAGAGGCTCACGTATTGGCAATCAATGAGGAGGCCGCGCGCGTCGCTATCGGGCTTCACGTTGACGGCCTTGATGATGTTGCCCGAGGGGAGAGAGAACACCCGGCCAACGAGATCAAAAGTCAAGGCATCGCTCATTTGCTTTAGCTGTTGTGCAATGGCTTCCATTGTTGCCGGTTGTATCCGGTTGTCTCCTATCGATCCGTGACGCTTTCCCGCTCTCTCTTCGCGATCTCGCGCTCGATGTACCAAACGGCCTTTTTGAGATCCTCTAGGGCCTTGTCTTTGAGATCCGCGCGCCACACATATTTAATGGCGTTGCCGAGGTTGAAACCCATGTGCTCTGTGATCGTGATGCACTCAACGCCGGAGGGGTGAGCCGTGTAATGCGGGGGCCTGTTCACCATGTCGGGCGAGCCGAGAGGGGGCTCCGTCTCGCCCGTCACAGACATCGGAGCGAGCATGTTGCAGGTATAGAGGTTCATCATCGCGTGATCCGCTCCCAAACGGCCACGACGCAATAGGCCGCATACGCGACAACGAATGCGGTGATGGCAACGATGATGCCGATAGCGCCCGCAATGGCGTAGGCGCAGAAGATGCCAACGGGGATCGCCGCAATAGCGAGAGCGGCGTAGAGAAACCAATCGAGGAACGTCAAGGGGTCCATCCTTTCGGAGACTTCGGGGCCAATCACCACGGCGTAACCCCCACAACGACGCGCGGGCGATCCGCATAGCCCTTGAGCCAAAGGCCGCCGCTCGCTTGCTTGTCGTCGAGATAAACAATGCCGTTCATACCGTCACACACCGCCTTGATGATGTTGTCGCTATCGGGCTTTGTCATGGGAATCACCGCGTTCATTCTTGCTGCCTCTCTCTTCTTCGCGCCCCACGATTGAGGAATCTGCACGAATATCCAGAGCTGCACGAATGCCGGACCCTCAAGGATCGGCCGGCCCCGCATCGCAAGGGCCGCGCATTGAGAGACATGCGCCTCATAGCGCCGCGTTTTCTCGGGAGTGTAGAGCCGGGCGAATCCGCCTCGGGCCGTTGCACGAGGCCGGCCCTTGCCCTGCGGATCGCCGGGGATTTCAAAGAGGATCATTCATTGCCTCTCGATAGGCTTGAATCCACGCGGTTGCCGCCTGAGGCGTGATCGCGTTTCCGTAGGCGCGCAGTCGTCCCACACGGGAGGGAGCCCCATGAGCCACCGGCAAAACGCCGGGTTCAATTGGCCGGGTCTTTCCGTCTCGGCATTGCACCCAATCGGCGCCCCGCCATGCGCTACCAAGTTGGGGAGCTGCTCGCCCTTCTTCTTGCCCCCGCGCTCCGCGTAGCTCTTGAGGTTCGGCGCCCGATAGTCGCGATGCGCGGGCGTTGCCCATGCCGCGAGATCGATCAACGATGAGCCCGTTTTCGCTCCTCGCGCCTTCTTCGCTTCGAACGTCTCCGGCGCGCCTCGCGTTGCATCCGTTGTCGTCGGCGTTGCCCAATGCGCGGGCCGTGAAATAGAGCCGTTGTCGGATGTGCGGCGCGCCGATGCCCGCAGCAGGAAAAGACGCCGCCCCGATGGCGTAACCTGCTCTTTCGAAGTCATCACAAACAACGTCGAGCCAATGCAGCGCGCTTGCAACCTGCTCGCCAAAGACGACGCGAGGGCGGCGCTTCTCGATGAGGCGGAACCACACGGGCCAGAGATGGCGCGGATCGTCGAAGCCGGCGAGCTGGCCGGCCGTGCTGAATGGCTGACAAGGGCAGGAGCCGGTCCAAACAGGCTCGGCGTCCATCCAACCAGCATCGCGCAGGGCTCGGCTCCATGCACCGATGCCGGCGAAAAAATGGCATTGTTCGAAACCGTCGAGATCGGAGGCCGAGACATCGACGATCGATCGGTCATCAACGACGCCGGGGGCGATGTGGCCGGCCTTGATGAGGTTGCGGAGCCATTGCGCGGCATAGGGGTCGGCCTCGTTGTAATACGCCGGCATCAGTCGATGCAGCAGAGGCCGCCCACGGCGCCGAGCACGAGGCACGCGAGCCATGCCGTCTCGCTTTCGAGCCACACGATGCCGACGAGATACGCCAGCACGGCCACTGCGAGGGAAGCGAGGAAACGGAAGATCATGAAAGCCCCTTGTCGAGCCCGGCGCGTTGCCGCTCGATCGATGTGACGATGCGAGGCACGGGGCCCTCCACGAGAAACCGCCTATCCCCGGGAAAGCCGGGGCATTGCTCGATGCGCAGACCATCCGGGATAACGGCCGGCGTCGCGGCCCATTCGATCGGCGACGGCCTCTTGATCGTCACGGGCGCATCAACGGCCCCCCTGTTCTCACCCTTGCGGAACTTGTATTCCATTACTGGGATAGGAGGCTTATCGCCCCTCGTGAGGCGATATCCAATATCGAAGTACGCCCAACGGCCTAGCCGCATCTCGCGGCGGAGGAACCCGATCATGCAGAGCTTTAGAAGGCGTTGCGCCTTCGTCTGCCCGAAATGCGCGGACGCCTGCGCAAAGGTCTTTCCGCTCGTGCCGCAGAACACAATGATTTCATCGCTCGTGCGGTACTGCTCGCCCTTCGTTCCGCGCGGGCTCATGCGCGGGCCTTTGCCATGTAGCCGTAGCGCTCTCCCGAGAGATCGACGGCATAGGCCAGACCGGCGCACGCCAGGTCTGCCGCCTGTTTCCTCGTGTGAACTTGAATCAGCGCCTTGCCCTCGGCGCCCGTGAGAAGGCATCCGAAGTTGAAGGCCTCAAGATCGGCAAGCTCCAACACTTCAAGCGCCTTCGCTTCGCGATCCCATGCGACACAGAAACTCATTTCCTATCCGATCCTTTTGACGATTACGGCCCTATCGGGGCCGATCCAGACATGCACGGCCACCCCATGCTTACGTGCGGTTTTGTGGGCGTAGTCGCGAGCCCTTCGCGCCTCCGCCATCGTGTTCACGCTCCATTGCCCGGCCTCGCCGAGACGAAGCCATGCGACATCGCCCCACTCGGCCATTTCTCGCACAGGCTGTGCGACATTCATTGCCCGCCCCCGATGCGCATGCGGCGCCCGATGTCGCCGAGACGGCTAAGGGCCTCAGCAACCTTTTTCGGGTCGGCCGGCTCTTGCGCATCGCGCTCGGCCAACATGCGCTGCGTCTCCCGATGCGCGATGTTCCCAACGTCATCGGGCGGAGGGGCAACGCGCCCGCCCCGGAGCTTCGCCCAATCCTCCCGCACGGCCTCCATGAATGCCGCGTCCCAATCGGCATAGGTGTAGCCGTTCGCTGCAACCTTGCGCTTGAACGCGTCGAGATGGCCGGAGAGGTTCGAAAAGCCTTTCTCTTTCGCCCATGCCTCTACGCGCTCAGAGACGCAGAAGCCTTCCGGCATCGGGCCCTTCTTCTTCGCCTTCTTCGGCTCCGAGGAGGGGGCCGGCGCAGCCGGTAGCGCCGCAGGCGATGTCTCCTCTTCTTCTTTTCTCTCTCTTTTCTTTTCTTTTCTAGCTAACGCACCTGTATCGTTTTTGTCCGCCTCTTGTATCGCTTTTGTATCGTTCGATGCGTTACGCCGTGCGTTCGCGCGGTTCGTCGCGACCCGCTTTGCCATCTGCGCGCGGGCCTTCGCGCTCGCGCCGTTGTGCTCTTCGAATCGTGTGATTTGCACGCCCTCATCCGTCACGGCGATCCAGCCGATGCCGGCCAGGGCCGCGCAGAAGCCGGCAAGGCCAGTGTGTCGATCGATCGACGAGGCCGACATGCATAGGGCACCGTCCGAAGAATGCTCATCGGCCAATGACCAGAGCCAGAAGAGGGCGCCGATAACCGTTGCCTCTCTCGCCTCTGTCCGGTCGCACACCACGCCGACGCGGGGATCCGTCCAGAGGTTTTTACGCATCTTGATCCACTCAGAAGACAAAGTGACACCCGTTGTCAAGTTGTTGGATAACGCAGTGAAGCGTAACGGAGCGTTACAGCGATTCGCAATTCCCATTGCGCATTTCGGCACATCCTGTTGAGCCTTTCGCAGTGCGCCAAATGCACCCCGCTCCATAGGCAAAACGTCACAGACGCCGAGGCGTGAGAGGCCTTGCGCCTCTTATGCTTGCGCCGCGTTATCCGATACACCCATTGAAACAAATGAGCAACCGAATTGCCCTCGCTCTCGCCCGTGCGGAATGGCTCCGCGACGCGGATTCAATCGCCGATTGGATGTCGGGGGAGTGCATCGGCATTGCCGACTTTCAAGGCCCGCAGAGCGCAAGGCCGGAGGCATGGAGCGATGTCGAGGCGATCGGCGTGCTGTTCTCCGCCTCGTCGCCGGATCTGGTTTACGTCGCGCGCAATGAGGTTCTCGGGCGCTACGTGAGGGCGCACGAGGCCGGCATCCGCTTACGGGCCCTTGAGATCGCCGATGAGGGGATCTATGAGGGCGAGAGCATCTAACGAGAGGAACACATGGCCCTAAAGATCATCAAGGCAACCGATGCAATCCGCATCGATCGGCTCAATGTCTGCATCTATGGCCCGCCCGGTATCGGCAAAAGCTCGCTAGGCTTTAGCGCCGATGCGCCGCTATTGCTCGATTTCGACCGGGGAGCGCATCGCGCAGAGGTCCGCAGGGATTCCGTGCGGGTGAACGATTGGCGCGACATCGCCGATCTCGATGCCGAGGCGTTGGCCGGCTATCGGACGATCATCGTTGACACTGCCGGCCGGGCTCTCGATTGCCTCACGGCAGACATCCTCCGCCGCGATCCGAAGGCCGGCCGCAATGGCGTGCTCTCTATCAAGGGGTTCGGCACGCTCAAGGGTGAATTCATCGCGTGGCTCAAGCTCCTCAACGGGTTCGGCCTCGATGTCATCCTGATCGCGCACATGGAGGAGTCGCGCAACGGCGATGAGATCATTGAGAGGCTCGATGTGCAGGGCGGATCGAAGGCGGAAATCTATAAGGCCGCCGATGCAATGGGCAAGATCGCGATGCGTGACGGCAAACGCGTGCTGACCTTTGATCCCTCTGATACCTCGTTCGGCAAGAATCCCGCGCGCTTGCCTCTGCTGGCCGTCCCCTCGTCTATCGTCTCGCCGGGCTTCCTTGCCGGCGTCGTCGAGCGCACGAAGGCTGCGCTTAACGCAATGAACGCCGCGCAAGCCGAGGCCGCTGCGGGGGCCGCCGAATTCCGCGAGACGCTCGCGCAAATGCCGAGCACGGGCGAGGCCTTCACGTCTGCGCTTGAGAGCGTGAAGGCCCTGCCGAAGATCCTTCAAGCGATCTTTGCAGCCGAGGCCACGGCGCGCGGCCTCGTGTTCGATCCGGCCGAGAAGGCATACAAGGCCGCCGCATGATCCCCTTCTATCGCGTGTCCCATGTCGAGGCGTTCCGCCGCTTCGAAGAAGGCGACGACATCAGCGCGGAGACGCTCGCCAAGAGGATCCGAGGCGAGGAGAAGCCAACGCAACGAATGGAGGCTGGCACGGCCTTTCATTCGGTTCTAGAGCACATCGAGCCCGGCCGCTATGACTCGATCTCGGCGCACGGTTTCACGTTTCAATTGCCCGGCGCCTTCGTGCTGCCCGTCGCCGGCATCCGCGAGCTGCGCGCCTCGAAAACGTATTGGCCCGACGATGAGCCGATCATCATTTCGGGTCAGGTTGACGCAATCGAAGGCCTGCGCATCGAGGATCACAAAACGACGGCGAGCCTAGACGCCGAGGGCTATTTCGCCGGCTATCAATGGCGGTTCTATCTCGACATTTTCGGCGCCGATGTGTTCCGCTGGAATGTGTTTGAAATCGCCCCCGTGCCGAAGGCGGAGCGCACCTATCGGCTCAAGGCGCAGCATCGCCTAGAGCAATTCCGCTATCCCGCGCTTGAGGCGGATTGCGATGCGCTCGTTACGCGCTTCGCCCGCTTCGTCAGGGAGCACATCGAGTGAGCATAGACATTGAGGCCCTCGCCCGCGAGATCGCCGCCAGGATCGCGCCGGATGCGTTGCTGACGTATGCGGATGCCTCCGCCCTATTGGCCGTCTCAGAGAGCTATTTCCGCGATCACTACGCCCCCGCGCCGGGCTTTCCTAAGCCGCTGCGCCTCGTCGGCGTTACGGGCAAGCCGGGGCATCCGCGCTATCTGCGCGCGGATCTCATCGCGTGGATCAATGCGCAACGGCCGGGGGCGAAGGGCGGGCGCCCGCGCAAGGCCTAGCCGGCAAAATAGGGCGCCATCGCGCGCAGAGCGTTGAATAGCTCCCGCGTGCGGATCTCGCGAATTCGCCACGCGAAGTGCCGGCCGAGCCGTGTACGCCGAACGGCCCGAGACGTAATCGCCGCTTTGCGTTTGCGCGCCCGCTCTCGCATCTTCATCGCCGGCCCCGCGCCCGCCAGAGCTTGCGCCAGACGCAAGCACGAGCATTTTTATGCCCCGATTTGATGCCGTGCGCGAGACGAATCCCGCCGGCTGGCCGCTGCTCGATCGGGCGCCAGATTTGTCGCGGGTCGCGCCTCATCGTCGGCTCGCCGAGGATGCGCGTTTGCAGCCGGTCTAGAAGGCGTTCTAGATGCCGATCGCGAGGCGTATAGGTGAACTTCATGGCGCCTCTTTCTTGCCGCTGCTGTTCCATCGGATGATGCCGCCGTCAACGATCATTTGCGGGGGCTCGTCGGGCGTTATCTGCGTCTCATAGGCGCAGCGGACAAACGTCCCATCCGGGGCCGCCTCGTCAGGCGCCGCCCCGGCCCACTCCATCGCCGTCGCGATGCAGCACCGCAACAAGCCGCCGTGATTGAGGCGCAGCATGCGCCTCGTCTGTCGCCGAACCATGCCATGCCCTTGCCCCTGCCGTGATCGTTCAATGCGGGGCGTTTCCGCCCTCGTCCTGAGGCTTTGAGGCTGCGCGCAGGATCGCCCGCGCCAGGATCGCCCGCGCCTTGCCTATGTCGTGGTCGTTGATCGCGCTTGAGGCCGCCTGCATCGCTATCAATGCATTGCCGTACTTAACGGTTTCTTCGTGCAGCGCGAGGGCCGCCATTTCGAGCGTTGCGGCGAAGGAATCGGCCGCACGTAGCACATCATCATCCGGGGGCGCATAGCCGCAGCACGGGCAGCGCGCCGGTCGTTGTTCTTCGGGCACGCCTCGGCCCGTTCCCCCCTGCCGTGGTCGTTGGAGCCGGAGGCGATTCTATGGCTCAAAGGGCCGCCCTTGCCTTGACCCGCTCTAGCTCTTCCATGACGAGGGCCGGATAGCGCTCAACGATCCAGAAGAGGGCCGCTGTAGGCGCAAGCATCGTCTCCGGCTCGCTCTCCCAACGGCGCACGGCCGATGCCTTCACGCCGAAGGCCTTTGCGAAATCAACCTGCCGCATGCCGAGGCGATCACGGATCGCCTTGATGTCTGGCACAGGGAACGCGCGCGCGTTGCTCATGTGTACGGCCTCCACGGTTCGGGATATGAGACGTTGAGGGGCGCGCCATAGAAGAATGGCGCGATCTGGTGATCCTGATAGCCGGCGAGGCCGCAACCGATGCGGGTGAGCCAGAAGCGTTCGGCCTTGTGCGCCTCGGCGTAGAGGAGGAACGACATCACATGCACCGCGATCTGATTGAGGGGCAACGGCCTAAGGTCGGCGTCCTTCGTTGGGATCGCGTATGAGCTGCCCATGCGGCCCGATCCCTCGCCCGGCATCGCGCCGAAACAGATCCGCGCCACTTTGGCCGCGCCCGCGCCGTGCCGGCCGGCGAGGTTGCTGCCAAACACAAACACCCAAGTGGCCGGCGCGATCTCGCCGTCTCGGTGATAGCGGGGGGTCATCGTGTCCATTGCGCCCACATCATGACAACGAGGCCGGAGAAGAGCACGCCGAGCACGAAGCCGATAAGCCCCGCCGCGATGATGGGGGACAGGCCGGCGCCATCATCAACGGAGATCACGTTTAGGGGCCGGTCGCCTAGATCCTCGTCTCTCATTGGCACACCCTTAGAAGGATCGTCAACGCGTTCCAGCCGGCAAGGGCTATGCCCGCGATGCACGACATGAGGGACGCGCGCTGCCAGCGCCGGGCGCTTGCGACGATGCGCGCCGCCTCCTCTAGGGCCGCCTTAGCCTCATGCTCCGGCGTCATTTCGGCGCCCTCCCCTTGCGTGGCGGCGTCGCCTTTGGCGCGGCCTCAACGAACGGCGCCGCCTGCAACTTGGGCAAGCCGCGAATAACGAAGTCAAGCACGTTTGCCCAATCGTCGCGCGGCATGTTGGCAATAGCGTCATGCGCGAGGCGCGCGGCATGCGAGGCGCCGGCCTTGCGGAAAGCCGTATGCACCGCCACGCCTAGCTCCTCGCGCAACGTCGTCACGCTAACGTACTCTTCGTGTCCGTAAGCGCCGCTCATGCCTCGTCCCCGACGATCCAAACGGCCCGGCCGCCCGTGGGCTCCATCTCTTCCCAGTTCGCCCGGTAGTAGGCCTGCCCGGTTGGTGCCGTGATGCGCGTTTCGCCGATGGGCGTGATGTAGCCTTGCGCGCCCCATGCCCTCGGCTCGGTGACGACAAAGAAGCATCCACGGAATGCAT
>JACCDR010701250.1_pt1 | contig 14937 bp, 19 predicted proteins | sample 7446431 | NCBI WGS metagenome assembly JACCDR01 (sample SAMN15323443, study PRJNA562643) | freshwater metagenome | isolation source: river surface water | place: USA:Blue River Watershed | collected 2017-08-17 | reverse complement strand
GAGCAGTTTGAAGCGAAGTTGGGAGGCACAGTAGATGGTGGAAATTAGGAAGATACTAAGCAAACCCGACCCTGAAGTGATTGCACAAGCCGAAGACCTATTAAGGCGCTGCAAAAGTGGCGAGGTCCGGCATTTTTCTGGCATCGCCCTTGGTGGGGAAGCAATCCACCACGCCTACCACGTAGGTAAGGCGAATAACTTCAGAATCATTGGGGCGTTGGAGCGCCTGAAAGGGTTATATGTGGCTGAATCGATAGAAACGGAGGACGGTAACTATGAATAGACAAGACATATTGAAAAAAGGAATCGAACTTACCAACGGTGACCGAAATGCGACATACGGGGACATCACCGAAAATATGAAAGGGATGGCCAGACTGCTCGATGTGCTGATGCCAGAGAAAGCCCCTTGGACCGCAGCTGATTGTTGCACAGTTTTAATGGCGAACAAATTGGCGCGTGAATTAAACAGCCCCCAAGGCCGCTATACGCACGAGGACAACGCTGTTGACGGTACTGTTTACTGGGCCAGCAGGTATGAATGCGCGAACAAAGAAAAACTCACAAACCCATTGCAAAAGGACTAATTACATAGTAGGGTATAGTAACAGATAGAAGAAGGTACTACTACGATGGAAAACGTATCTAATTTAATTATGGTTTTTACGTTGGTGTTCGTCCCGAGCCTATTCTTATGGCTCGCCGTTTCATCCCGTAAACTTTGCCGAATATCGGATGTCGGTACAAAAGACCTAGAAACCACACAGTTTGAACGGTACGTTATGGGCCGTATGCGAGATGAATTTAACTACTCTTTGGGAGGAAAGAAATAAACAATGTCTGAATATCGGTTTATAGACTACAGTAAGCTATACAACACACATGAAGTCGCGGGACTTTTGGGCGGCAAAACGCTGCCTTATGTCCGTGCTCTGTGTAAAAAGAATTCTGTCGCGTGGAAAGCGGTTAAGGTCGTCAACACTTGGTATGTCGACCGAGAGGCATTCCATAAATACCTTGAGTCTGTCACTAAACGATTCAGTGATGACTCTGTGTTAGACTTGGGAAATTCAACAGATGGCGAGCTAGAGGATAATGGTGAATCATTCGACGAATTGCTCTGATAGAACCACCAGATACACCGTCGAAGATTTACTAATACGCCAACATATTTTAGAAACAGGGCTTTATGTCTTCCCTTTGATAAGAGGGGGCAAAACTCCTGCTGTCGAATCTTGGCGTCATGGTAAATTAGACCCCAATGTCACAGCGGAGCAGATAGCGCCTGCTTATGGCATTGAATTGACGGATGACTACCTGGTTATCGATGTCGACCCCCGTAATTTTTCGCCGGGGGACGACCCTTTAACACGGCTCTTTTCAGAGGCCAAAATTACCCAAAACGATCTACAAGACATACAGCCGCTTGTGGTTAAAACCCCCTCTGGTGGGCACCACATGTATTTCCGCAAGCCGCCGAATGTGTTTGTGCGTAAGAATATCCGAGATGAAATCGGTAATGCGCTACGTTACCCCGGTCTCGATTTCTTATCTGAGGGTTGTTATGTGGTCGGCCCCGGGTCCTTGATTGAGGGTTTCGGCTCTTACAAAATCCTAAAAGGCTCGGTAGACGCTATCCCAACAGCTCCTAAAGAGCTTATTAAACTACTGGCGCGTCTGTCCGGCGAAAAGGGTCCGCGAAAAAGAGGCCCGGGCGAAGTCCTAGAATACAATGATAGCGACGAACTCTGTCAACGGTTCATTGATTATGTGGTCAAATGCCCGCCCGCTTTGCAAGGGCAATTAGGCGACTCTTCAACATTTAAAACGGCATGTGTCGGCCGAGACTTAGGGCTCTCACCCGAAAAATGCTATTTTATCATGCTGGAGCATTACAACCCAAGATGCATTCCTGAATGGTCTGAAGCTGAACTCGAAACCAAAGTTCGGAATGCGTATGAATACGCCGCTGGTGAGTTGGGGGCGCTTAACCACACCAACTCGTTCAATGTAGTTCAGTCTGAACTGTTAGATAGTGACAAAGCGGCTAGCTTGACAACGTACCGTTGGGATTTCCTGCCCCAAAAACCCGGGGTCCCGCCAATGCTTCGCCCGAACAGCAAACATAACATTGCGAATTTCTTGAGTATCAAAGACTTCGATGGCACCCCAAATCCGATGTACCGAATCATTGGGTATAACTCATTCTCGAATCGGTTTGAGTATCTTTACACCCCGCCCTACCACAAAGGTGTGGTCATCGAATCCGAAATTAGTGATAACGACTACCTCCTAATCGCAGACTGGATTTACCAAAATTTCAGTGGTTACCGGGCGGAGACCAAAGTTATAAGAGAAGGCATCCAGATGTTTGCCTTAAAAACCAACCGGTTTCACCCAATCCAAACTTATTTATCGGGCCTAAAATGGGATAAAAAACCAAGGCTAGACACAATGCTGTCCACCTACATGGGTGTAGATGATACCCACTATACTCGTTCCGTTTCTAGATGTTTCATGATAGGCGCTGTAGCGCGTGTTTTTAACCCGGGGTGTCAGTTCGACCACATGTTAGTTTTGGAAGGCCCACAAGGTATTGGGAAGTCGTCTTTTTGCCGTATTTTAGGCCGGAAAGAATGGCATTCTGAAATCTTACTAGACCCCCACAACAAAGACACCATCGCTAAAATTCAAGGCGTCTGGATTGTGGAAGCCAGTGAGATGGAGTTTACACGTAAGGCTGATGTAATGGCGGTTAAAGCGTTTTTAACAGCCACCAAAGACCGAACACGCAAAGCCTACGCCATGGATGCCAAAGACTACCACCGCCAATGCATTTTTATAGGCACCATCAACCCCGAAGCCGAAGGTGGTTATTTCAAAGACACAACAGGAAACAGACGTTTTTGGCCAGTCGCCTGCCGTGGTCTTAGAATGCAAGAGTTTATGAACGATATCGACCAGCTGTGGGCGGAAGCCGCTCACCGGTATACGTTAAGGGAAGACTACTACCTAACCGACGACAAAGCGATTTCTGCGGCTTTGGCCGAACAGCAGGCCCGGGCGACTTCAGACCCGTGGTTATTGCTAATCACACAATGGATCGAAGCAAGAGAAGCAGCGGGTCGACCGGTTTATGAAACAACGCCTGTGGAAATAGCGACGACAGTGTTGAACTTCCCAGCCAAGGAGCTGAAAACAACTATCATAAACCGGATCGCCAACATTCTGGCGTTCCGTCTTTTGTGGGTCAAAGTGGGCCAGAAAGGAGTTTACGCAAACAAAAGCCCAAAACGATTTGTTTACTGCAACCCAAAGTATTACGATCCCGATTTCTATGGAGTTTAAGGAAGATGGCATATACGGTAGACGAGAGGCACCTCTTGGAGTGCCTAAATTGCAAGTCCAAATACGAGGTAGTGGTTGCCCACAACCACGACAAGATGGCTTTTAAGTCCAAATTAGCCTACCCATGTTTTGTTTGTGGTGTTTTGAGCCCGTTTTTCCACGCGTCAGAGGATGTTTTCCGAACCCAGAAGGCGGGTCAACTGAACGACCAAGAAGATGAAGACGAAGATGAATAAGCTAAAACTATACCCATACCAAGAAGAAGGCGTCCGTTTCTTAACAGACCCCAAACACCGGCATCGGTATTTGGCGGACGACCCCGGACTTGGGAAAACGATCCAGACCATAGAGGCGGCCAATAAACTGCAAGCTAAAACGCTTTTGGTCGTTTGCCCTGCGTCTATCAAACGCGCTTGGTTGAGAGAATTGGGGAAGTACTCAGAAAACTTCAACGCCAAAAACATTTTCTTGGTCGAAGGCTCGAAGAAAACACCGCCCAGTGATGCAGATTGCGTAATCGTTAACTACGATATGGTGTCAAAATCCGCGTTTAAAGAGCAGATTATTCGATGGGCCAAATCCAGAGGTGGGCTTGACCTTCTGGTTATGGACGAAGCCCACTATCTAAAGAACCCCGAATCCAAAAGGTCGTCTGCTTTATTGTCCCAGACAGGGCTGATCCACCTCACTAAACGTTCTATTCTGTTATCAGGGACGCCTATTCTAAACCGGCCTATAGAACTCTACTTGCCGCTGAGGGTCTTATCACCGACTCTCTTAGGTAAATACACAGAATATGTAGACTTTGGCCGCCGATATTGCAGAGGCTACCAAAACAATGGCGCGTGGGATTTCCGTGGGGCTTCTAATATCGAGGAACTCGGCGAGCGGATAAAGCCGTTTTTCTTACGACGCTTAAAAACGGAAGTATTATCCCAGCTCCCGAATAAGATTTACACTACCATTCCTGTTGTGACGCGCCTCCGAGACATGAGCGACCTCCCAACATCCACTCGTATGAATATGATAGGTGAGTGCAAAATTCCGAGAGTCGTCGAGTACATAAACGACATTTTGGAAGTGGAAGACAAGGTTGTCGTTTTTGCTCACCACAGGTCTGTTATAAACGCCCTCCAGGGTAAGCTCACTGTCGGGAACCCCGTTGTCTTACATGGCGGCATGACGTCTTTGCAAAAACAAGACTCGATAGACGAGTTTATACACAACCCCTTATGCCAAGTATTCATCGCCCAAACACAAGCCGGGGGTGTGGGTATCGACGGCCTGCAAAAAGTCTGCTCCCGAGTGGTGTTCGCTGAACTGGAATGGTCGCCAAGTGCTATGGACCAAGCTGCGGATAGGCTTCATCGAATGGGCCAACACAGACCTGTGAGTGTGGACTTTGTGATTCTAGAAGAATCAGATGATGAAACCGTATTAGAAGTTCTGAATCGCAAACGTGGGGTGATTCAGAAAACGTTAGATGACCCACGAGACCTAGTTAATTACGATGAAACGGAGAAACAACTCATGTCCTTAGAAGAAGAGCTAAAACAGGTTAATCTGACCCTGCAAAAGACCAACGAGACCTTGGTGGCGCTATTGTCGCAAATGAGTCCTGCGATTCTAAACGAAGCCCCCCAACCACCCGTGGCTAAAGAACAAAAGAAAAAAACACCCAAAGCTAAAGCAGAAGAGCCCGCAGTTGAAAAAGCGGAAGAAGTGGTGGAACCTGTGGAAGAGGAAGCCACTGAAAGCGAAGCTGAATTGGACTACGCCACGGAAATTAAAAAATTCCTTGAGACCTACATTCTTCGCGCCGAAGTCGAGGATGATGTCAAAGCGGCCCGTAGAGCCCAGGTAATTGCTTTAACGTCTTCTTTCGGAGCTGCTACTTCCAAGGAGGTCCCGGAAGATCGAAAACCGGAGTACTTCAACGCCTTACAGGCTCTTGAACCAATCCTGTCAGTGGAGGTGTAGATGTCGGGCTCTGATAAAGCAGCCCACAGCCCTATTGGTGCGTCGTCCGCCTATCGGTGGATGGCGTGCCCGGGGTCTGTTCAGGCTTGTAAACAATTCCCTAGCACTCAATCCAAATACGCCGCTGAAGGCACTATCGCACACCGAGTTGCCGAGTATTATCTTCGTAACCATAAAGCCCCAAACGGGGAATATGTTGGCGAAAGAGAGGAAGAAGGCGATTTTGTTTTTGTTGTGAACGAAGACATGGAGCATTATGTCGAGGTTTACTATGACATTGTTTCGTACCACCTGGCATCCACAGGCACCCCTTGGTCAGCTTTACAGGTAGAAGCTGAGATAAGTTTGCCACACATCCATCCAGACGCTTGGGGGACTTGCGATGCGATGTTTAGCGACTTACGCACTTTGCACGTCTTCGACCTGAAATATGGAAGAGGGTTAGAAGTCGAAAGCCAAGATAACCCCCAGCTTAAATACTACGCACTGGGGGCGTATTACTCTCTCGACGAGTTTCATCGAAATGAAATCGAAGAAGTAGTCGTACACATTGTCCAACCACGGGTGCAAAACCCCCACAAGATGACCACTTACAAAATCTCTGAGCTACTGGAGTTTGAAACACAACTGGCTGCCGCTATTCAAAAAACAGAACTCCCGCCCGACCAATTGACATTCGCCGCAGGAAGCCATTGCAAGTTCTGCCAAGCGAAGGTGGGCTGCTCTGAGTACCGTTCTAATCTGAACGAGAAAACGAACGGGATGTTCGAGAAAATGGTCGGAGGTGCTAAACCGGCGGTCCAAGAGGTCGAGGTAAGCACACTGGTTTCGCTACACGAGATGAAAGAGGATATCGTGTCGTATTTAAACGCCGTCTCTGACTATCTGTTGATGTTGGCACGTTCCGGGAAACCCCCAGAAGGTTATCGTTTAGGCCAGCATCTGCCCAGAGTGAACCGAACATGGGTAGATGAGAACGATGCTATGACTACTTTGAGCGAGCTGGGCGTAGATAATATAACCACTGTCAAACTTAAAAGCCCCTCTCAGATTGAAAAACTACTATCGAAAAACAAAGTTCTATTAGAGAAAGTGAAAAACCTCTGGCATAAACCCCCGGCGGTCCCTGTTGATGTGTTGGTAAAGGAGGATAGTGAAAAACCCCCGATTGAAACGATAGATAGAAACACGTTATTTAGCCAATATAAGGATGTTTAAACATGTCTGATGTTATTCTGACGCCTAAATTCAGAGCCGGTTATCTGCGGGTTCTCGACCCCCAGTTTAACGAGAAAAAGAACCGTTATGAATGGACCGTCGAAATGATTTTTGAAGAAGACGCCAAAACTCTCAAACCTTTGGTGGATGCTTACAAAGAAACTTTTGCGGCCAAACACGGTTCGGCTAAAATCCCAACAAAGTCATTCAACTTTGAGGTCCCAGCTCTCCGTAAAGGTGTGCCTGACGCATTCACTACCGGGGTGGTACGTGAAGGTCGGGAGGGCAAAGTTATTGCCACAGCCACTTCCGTAGCTCCCGCCGATAAAGACGGGAACATCGTGTTGAAATTCCCGCCACCTTCAGTCCACCTACTCCGAAATGGTAGTGCGTGTACAGTAACTCCTGATATGCACGACCAAATCTATCCCGGTGCCTATTACGTCGCCAATGTGCGCCCATACGCTTGGGTATCTGAAAACGGCACTAAAGGCGTTTCGTTCGGCCTCGATAGTATCTGTAAGGTGGCCGATGGTGTTCCTCTGATAGCACAGGTTGACCGCAAAGGTGCTTTTGAAAGCTACGCCAGTGCGGAAGGAATTAAAGACAGTGGCGTTTTTAATTCCGACGAGCCGTTCTCCACTCTGTCCGACAACGATTTGTAAGGAGCAGAAGTAGTATCTATGCGCGTCCACCTTGATTTTGAAACCCGCTCCCAAGCGAACCTAACCGATGTGGGCGCGTATCGATATAGCGAAGATTACACAACAGAAATCCTTTGCGCCTCTTACTGTGTTGATGACGGGCCTATCATCACCTTAGAAGGGGATTACAGCCCACTAAACTTCCTTGCGGGTTGCGGGGCTGTATTCGTCGCTCATAATGCCCAGTTTGAAATGTCAATATGGAACAATATCCTAGTCAAACGTAGAGGGTTTGAAGAGCTTCCTCCCGACAGATGGGAATGCACAATGGCAAAAGCCTTGGCCCGTGGTTACCCAGCGTCTTTGGATGAGGCTGCAAAAGCTCTAGGGCTGTCAGTCCGTAAAGATGCCGAAGGCCGAAAGGTTATGCTCAAGATGAGCAAGCCCAGAACTCCTACCAAAAAAGACCCAGATACTAAGTGGCATTTTAGCCGAGAAGATTTTGAAAAACTGAAAGCCTACAACCGGACTGACGTTGAGGTCGAGCGTCTGCTCGATGTAAAACTGCCCCCTCTCAATTTTAAAGAAAGAAAAATCTGGGTGCTCTGCCAAGAGATAAACCAGCGGGGTTTACCTGTGGATTTAGAGTTGGCGGAAAAAGCAACTGCCCTATGGAGTACCCACGTTCAGATTATCAACGAGAAAATCAACGAACTCACTGGCGGACAGGTGAAATCCGCCACTCAATCAATAGCCATAACCAAATGGATTCGTGATAAAGGCGTCAACATCGCAGGTGTGACCAAAGAGGAAGTTGCAAAAATCCTTGAGCAGGATATACCAGAGGAATGCAGACTACTGCTTTCTTACCGTCAACAGGCTTCGTCAACTTCAGTAGCCAAATATGAAACTTTCTTAGAGGCCACCTGCGCTGACCATAGACTCCGTGGGGCCTTCCAATACCATGGCGCTGGCACTGGCCGCTGGGCAGGTCGTCTTATTCAGCCGCAGAATCTTTTCAACCCTCCAGAGGGTACGAACATGGAGGAGCTTGCATTTTATATCGGGATGGCGGATTACGAGCTGTTCAACATTATTTACCGACACTTTAACGTCGCCCTACCTAGTGCTAATAGAGGCTGCATCAAAGCGCCAGATGGGAAAGAGTTTTACGTTGCTGACTACAACGCCATTGAACCCAGGGTTTTAGCTTGGCTAACCGGTCAGGACGACCTTATCGACGCTTTTAAAAATAACGAGCTTTTATATGAACCCATGGCGTCTAAGATTTTCAATAAGCCTGTGGTTGAAATCACCAAAGGGGAACGGTTTGTCGGCAAGAGCGCAGTCCTTGGCTGTGGGTATTCTATGGGACCGGGTAAGTTCGAGAAACAATACAACGTCCCGACCACTCTCGCAGAACGGGCGGTGGCTGTTTATAGACGTACATACCCAAAAATCGTCCGGTTCTGGTATGCCTTAGAAGAAAACGTCAAGGAAGCTCTAGCGCTTTGCGAGCGCCGGTCATTCCGAAAATTAGAGCTGGATGGTACCGACCCCGATTTGTTTAAAATCATCCTTCCGAGTGGCCGCCAAGTTTGCTACCCCAGACTAACCAATGAAGGCGGCCAGTTGGTTTATAAAACTTACAAAAATGGAAAGTTTATGGATGATTATACCTATGGCGGCAAATTAACCGAGAACGTTGTCCAAGCAATAGCCCGTGATTTGTTGGCTGAGGCTATGTACCGACTAGACAACAAAGGCTATGACATATTCATCCACGTACACGATGAGGTAGGAGCTGAGGTTGACGAAAATTCAAACTCATTCGCTGAATTCCGTAGTATAATGGAAGAACTGCCTGTTTGGGCAAAAGGTATCCCGCTCAAAGTTGAGGGGTGGGTCGCAAAGAGGTATCAAAAATAATGACTATCCCAAAGTATTTCATTGGCATTGACCCCGGAGCAGAAGGGGGTGCTGCTAAAATCGATTCTGGGAGGCGTCTAATCAACGCTGTCAGCTTTAAAAATAAATCTGATGCCGAACTAGCTGAACTGTTTAAAACGTTGCTTGTGGACGATTGCTACGTGGTCATCGAAAAAGTCCATTCGATGCCTGGCCAAGGAGTGCAATCGATGTTCAATTTTGGTTTAAACACAGGGAAGTTACATGGGATAGTGAATTGTTGGATGCTAGACCACCGGAACATTGTTTTCGACCAAGTTGACCCCTCCGTATGGAAGCGGTTTTTGAGGCTAAAAGCCCAAGACTCATACACCAAGCGGAAGCAGTTAACCAAGGCCCGGGCTTCTGAGCTTTACCCGGGCGTAAAAATGACACACCAAACAGCCGAAGCTGTTCTACTGGCTGTATACGCGTATGAAAAATACTTGCTAAACTTGGCCTAGCAATAGTATAATCGTTGAACATATCTCTCTATCCAATTGTTGCCTCAGTGTTAATGTCGCTGGGGCATTTTTATTTGGTAGGACCGTACCCCGGATTTTTAGCCCGGGGCTTAACACGGCCAACTCTATCACCATTGTCGCTATTTTATCGAACAATTATAGAGTAGCACCCCTACGCGGTTTTGTTAAGCCGATGGTTTGCGGCGACCTGTTCTGCGGCCTGCCTAGCCAACGTGTCCGCTCTCGTGTTACCAGGGTTGCCACTATGGCCTTTGACCCATTTAAACACGGGCTTCTTCTCTTCTAACAGTTTCCCCAACTCAACCCACAAAACGCTTTTACGACTTTTTGGGTTTCTGTCTCGGTGTTTCATACTCTGCCGCCGAATAAAGAAAGCGATGTTTTCGCTCGTCCCTTGCAGAAAATCTGTTATGACAGTGGGGCCTGTCTCTTTAATGTGTTTTAGACTTTCTACAACAGCAGTCAGCTCCATCTCCATATTACACGCCCCTCTGCGCCCGCCAGTTAACACCTCTTCCCGATTATCAGGGTAGGTGATTATAGAGGCCCAACCTCCGTCTCGGTGTACTATACTAGAGCCGTCGGTATGAATCTGAAACACCGTTTTGCCAACAGGGGTAACCGTCACCATAGGTCCTCCAATTGTTTCGCTAAACAAAAGCCCAACAGAAACTAACGTAACCGTTGGGCAAGGTGTGTCCAGTGGAGATTAGGGGTCATGTCTATTTATGCAAAAGGTTCCAAATTGCTTTGATAAACTCTTCGCCTGCAATTAAGGCATCTTCAAACTCTTCGTAAGTAGCGCGTTCTTTAATACGCTTCGACAATTTGTTGTAAACCCACTCTTTGCCCTCACCTAAAAGGTTTGCGCGGCCCAGAAGCGTCACAACTTCAACAGCCAGGCGTAAGGTATTGCTTCCTAGTAAATCGAAAAGAGACATAGTGTTCTCCTACTCAGTCATAATACATTATTTTTTTATAAAGGGCAAACGGTTTTTTAATGATTTATACTCTTTAACGAAGTTGTATATCTGGTCCCCCGGGCACTTTGTGGGGTTCACATCTCTGTGGCAGAACACTTTATCTTTGGTGAGCCCAAAACGTTTCGTAAAAATATCCAGGGTAAGTCGCAATGCTTCTTTCTGCATCGGGTGGAAAGGGTATTTCGTGTCCCCAACGACACAAACCATAACGCTGTCGTCATTAAAACCAATGGCTGCCGCAGCAATCTCGTTTAAGGAGATAAACATGTCGTCGTCTAAATCACGGCCTCTCTTAATCAGGTCTGAGGGCTTGGTTGGCACTTTGTTATCTTGGTCCGTCGCTCCCATTGGGTGGAGAATAATCCGGTGGTACCCAACGTCACGCCATCCATTTTTGTTAACGTGAATCTGTCTAATAGTGTCGACAGTCGTATGGGGCGGGGTTACCGACCAGTGGACAATAATTCGTTTAATACGTTTGGCCATAGTTTCATCCTCTAAATCTGTTGGATTCTGTAATCGATAATATACGATACCGAGTTCGTGGCGCTTGAGGTTTTCCGAATACGCAACCCGACATTCTCTGGGAGTTTAATGGGGTGGGGCTCAAAAGCCATGGAGCCTGTCGTTCTTGCCCCGCCAAAGATACGAAAGTACTCTTCGTCGTCAGTGCCTACCAACACCAATATATCCTCTTCATACAAAGAGAAACCGACGGAGTTGATAATCAGTTTTTGCCCTACCGCGCCAGCTAGCTCAGGGGGGTCTACGTATAAGTTAGCGGAGTCATAACCTTTTGCGACCAAAGAGCCCCGGATTCTTAAACTCATACTACAATACCTGCCTTACTCTGAATACCATACCCTCTTTAGCTGTGATTGCGCTTGATGAAACCTCGGAAGCAAACTGGGCTTGCAGGTTGCCGCTTGAGGAGGGTTTAATCATTCCTTTGAGCCAGACCATGTTTCCTGTGGTTAGAGACGACGCGTTGGAAGCAGCAGGTTGCTGATACGCCCCCGCGTAGTTCACAGACGCCCCTGTTGCTGTTAGTGTAAACCAAGAGTTATAACCCATCCATGTAGCCGCTGGGCCGTTAACAGTCCATCGGGAGCCGGTCGTTGTGGCCGCAGCAAGATAAACGCCTATTAGCTCGAACTCATACACATTGCCTGCCGTGATTGCGTGGACAAGCCCTGTTAGGTCGGCCAGTGTGTTAGCAGTTACATTGTTGTTAATTTGGTCCGACGCCAAAACAACCTCAGTCCATGACGCTCCAACTGATAGCCCGTTTGTGGTGACAACCTTAAGTTGCCCATTCGCCATATAGACTTGCCAGCCTGTCTTATCGTTGTACTGTAAGCGCTCACCAACACCCAGAACACCCACCCAAATAGGATACTCAGTCCCATTAAAGTCAAACCGGACAGTTAGTGTCACAGACGCTGTGTCTCTGTTGTAAACGCCTATCTCGTCAATAAGGCGCTGATACCCTGACGCTGGAGCCGCTACGAGATCAACAGCGGTTGACCCATTGGTCGCCAGTGCATTTCGGCCCGGTGTTACTGAAGTTGCGTCCACATCATTATAAGACGCGTAAGCACACGGCTGTGTCGTCGCAGGGGCTCCCGCTAAAACAATTTCGATCTTATCTGTAGTATTTGCTAGCCTGAGCATTAAAAAGCCCCCATTTTAGCCATAAGGCTTTGGTTGATCGAATATAACGTCCCGTCAGAACTGTTAGCCGTTGCACCTGTTGCAATGCCGTTTAGTTTCGTCTCTAACGCTGTGGTAAAACTGGCCGTCGTGTTCGTCAATACAGCCGCCGCTGGTTGGTAGGTTCCTGTGTGGTTATGTGATGTTGGTGCCTTGTCATCCAGTGCAGATTGCAAGTCTGTTTGCGAAGACAACGATCCTGTAATAGAGCCCCAAGAAGAGCCGCCCCCACCGCCACCGCCGGTGCTGTTTATCGTTAAAGTATTTGCCGTGTCATCATAAACCAAGGTGATGTGGGTGCCAGCTTGGAGCAACGCCGCAACTCGGTCGTCGATAGTTTCATTTAACCCCACCGGAATCGGCGTTGGCGTAAAAAAATTGAGCCTCATTTATTAAGCTCTCTTTCTAGCAGCTTCAGTAAAAGCTCCCGTATCTCATTTAGTTTTTGGTCCATGTCACGCTTTAACTCGTCCATGGAATTTTTTTCAACGAAATTTTGTGAGACCCACAGTTTCGTTTCGGACAAACTCGTCTTGAGGTCCGACACCTCTTGAGATCGGGCGAATATCTTCAGACCTACTAGTGCCCAAATCACCGCAAAAATTACGGCACCAATCATAGGTTGCGCCTGTAATTCTGGGGGCAGTAGGTCCATTTAAGTGTGCTCCTAGTATCTTCATGTGTATAAGTATACGCTCTAAACTAAAAAGCTACTATTACTAACGTGGCTCGTGGTTACGCCTAATGAGCCTCCACGGAGAACGGTTGAGTTGTTTGAAGCGTAAAAAGCAGCGATCTGGGGAAACTCAACGATAATCCCGTTTGCTTGGGCGAACCCACCAGCGTAAGTTGCAAGCGCGTACTTGCCGCCAAGGGTATAAACAGGACTACCGTTTTCAATCAAAAAAGAGGACTGCGTACGACTGTAGATACCATTGCCAGCGTTCCCGATGGATTGGCCCCCAGCTACGTAAGTCGCGGAGGAGCATTGGGTCATAACGCCATTGGCTCCGCCAGCAGCAGCAAACCCACCCCAGCCGTTACCGGTAGAGAGATAGTCGTAAAGCGATAACACACCGCCGTCTCTGTTATTAAAGCCGTTGTTTCCGCTGTTTGAAACGGTTACATCTGTTGCTGTAACGCCACCACCTGCGTTAGGGCGAACCCCGTCAGCAGAGAACCCACTGATTGCGACCTGTGGCCCCAGAACCATATAACTAGGGGCCGCGTTAAAACGGTCGCGGGCTAATGCAAAAGAGTGAATTGGGGGCGCAGCACCCGGGGCTTCATGGACCCATTTTGCAGCCAACTTTTCGCAGCCACCGAGCATCCCGCCATCTAAAGCATTACAATCAACAAAAACTAATTGAGTTGGAAACACTCTCATGGTCGCCGTCACCACAGATGGAGCGCCTGTTTCGTAGTTGGTGTTCTTCACCCGAAGTTGGATGGGCGAAACGATCTCTATAACCTCGTGGGCGCCTCTATGGAAAGCGTGCTTGGCCCCACCTGCGGTGCCCTCCACACGGATGATATCACCGACGGTTACACCGGTAGTGTCGACATTCCAGGTTACGACCCAGTTACCGGGCGATCCTGTAACAGACACCGAAGTCGCCGCTTTGGCGATGGTGTCCTCCCCCGTAATCCGAATGCAGTTTCCGTGTGGGTGACGTAGTTTAACAGGTTCTGTATAGGTATGCCGCCCAGAAACCTTAATCGTAACGGCGACATCGTTGTTTATCCACGAATTTTTCAGACTACCTACCGCCTCATGGATGGTCGGGTAGTCCGCCGGGACGTTTAAAATCAGATTTTGAGTTATATCTGTAGGCATGTTGTTTTCCTAATTTAGGTTATCGTCTACGTCTGGCCCCAATAAACCCGTAAGCAGTAAGGGTAGAGACCGAAAAGGTGCAACTGCCCACTAAGTAAACAGTGGTTGTCGATGCTAAAGACAGTCTACGTGTACCACAAGGTCTGACAATACCAGTGCCGCCCGTTACAAAAGCTGCGTGAGGTACGAAAAAGACACCCCCATCTGTCGGGCTAGTGTCAAACGTATTGTTGGTAAGACTAATACACCCGCCTTCAATGGTCGTAGATGTTGTCCCGGCGGGTATGAAACCGATGGTGCCCCAGACATCCCAATCGCCAGCGGTTAACGAGATACTGGTAATCGTTTTGGCCGTACCACTGGTCATCGACGTTGCGGAGCCAATAGCGAGGGTCGACGAAACATACTCCCCGATACACCCTGCTGTAGCGCTATCGTTGGTAGAAGTACCGAGGACGCTCGCCCCAGTAGCCCAAAGGACACCCTCTGTAGCCGTGCTGTCCGCTTTTAGAATACGGTTATCAACACCTACTGGAAGTCGGGTCGTAGCTGAGGCCGTCCGTGTAAGCAGGTCGCCTTTAGTAGTCAGAGCGATAGAAGCAGCACTTGCCGCTGCTGCATCCGCACTGGCATCTGCTGCGACAGCACTTGCCGCTGCTGCATCCGCACTGGCATCTGCTGCGACAGCACTTGCCGCTGCTGCGCTTACGTTTTCGTCTGGGTCGAAATCGGATAACTCAAACCCATCGGCGTCTGTGTTAATCAAAAGCGCCCGACGACCT
>JACCDR011514098.1_pt1 | contig 14939 bp, 19 predicted proteins | sample 7446431 | NCBI WGS metagenome assembly JACCDR01 (sample SAMN15323443, study PRJNA562643) | freshwater metagenome | isolation source: river surface water | place: USA:Blue River Watershed | collected 2017-08-17 | reverse complement strand
GTGGGGAATAGAGGCGGTGGAGCCGGGGCGTTTTCTATACAGAGCACATCCATAGTGCATGGTTGGTCAGTTCGCATAAATAGTATTTCTGTTAGCGCAGCAGCTGCTTCTGGGGGCATGTTGGTGCATCCTGGAATGGCCGGGGGATATCGTGGCTAAATACGCATGGAGTCTTGGGGCTACTAGCAAGACGATTCTCGTCTTCATGATGGACTCGTCTTCGACTACGGGGGCGGGAAAGGTAAGTATCTCTGCCGGCTCCCTGAACGCACAGGCCATCAGGGTGCAGACAAACAATACCGTCACCATTGCAACCATCAGCGTCACGAACTTGGCGGCGCTCACGGATGCCTACGCCCTTGGCGGTTGGTTCCCTGTTGATTCAACCAACGCGCCGGGCTGGTATCGCTTCGACGTGCCTGACTTCCTGTTGTCCACCGGAGCAGTCACGGCTGCCGTTAGCCTGCGCGACATAGGCGCCAACAACATAGCACCGAACACTCTGGAGATACAGCTAGAGCCGACTCCTAGCAATGTAGTCCAGTGGACTAACACTAGCGTTACTTCAGGAAACATAGCGCTCTGGACCACGGTGTCTGCGGCGAATGTGACTTCTTGGGCCGGCGCCGCGACTGCCGCTACCGATGTGGCACTATGGGACAGCATTTCCACCGCGAACGTCACTCAGTGGGCTGGGGTTGCGACTGCGGCAACAGATGTTGCTTTGTGGGACAGCATTTCCACGGCCAACGTTACCCAATGGACCGGAACTTCCGTCACTACAGCCAACATTGCCCTATGGACTTCTGTGTCAGCGGCGAACGTTACTGCGTGGACTGGGGCTTCCGTAACTACGGCAAACATCGCCCTCTGGCAGACGGTATCCACGGCAAACATTACTCAATGGTCTGGGGCGTCTGTCACGACAAACAACATCGCGCTATGGACTACCATATCCGGAGCTAATGTCACCAGATGGGCTGGAGTAACAACTTCGGCAAGCGATCAGGCGATTCAGAATGCCGGTTCCACAAACGTCAATGTGGTGCAGTGGAATGGTGTTTCCGTATCGACGAACAATATCGTTCTTTGGTCCACCATTAGCCAGGCTAACGTCACGCAGTGGCGAGGAGTTACTACATCAGCCAGCGATCTGGCAATTGCCAACAGCATCGCTGGCTCAACAGACGTGAACGTAGTCCGATGGAATGGTGTAACTGTGTCGTCTAGCGACATAGCGATCAAGAACACGCTGGCCAAGGGCACGGACATCACTGGCTTCAATGATCTCTCTCAGGGTACCCTTAGCTCTGTCGTCTTCGGTTCCACAATGACAGAGGCATACGCTGCGGATGGTGCGGCGTTCACTATCCCGCAAGCCCTCTATCAGATCTGGGCTTTCCTGGGAGACTTCAGCATCAGCGGAGCATCCTATGTTTCCCGCAGGCTGGATGGCGCCACAACTGCCATGACGCATAGCCTTAACGACGCAACTACTCCGACGGGTATCACCCGCATTTCCTGATGAGCCTTACGTCTGTTGCGACTCGCGGATATCGCAACAGCACGTCGCTAGTTGCGGTAAGGGGTTATGGTGGCGCAGCGGCCCCTGCCGCCCCAGAGCCGACGGCAGTCATTCTTCGTCGCAGGAAGACGAAGATATGGGAAGAGCCGAGGCTTGAGGAAGTAGAGAGGGCTCTAGAAACAAAGGCTGCTTACGAGACCTTGGTTGCGCGCAGGGACTCCACACAAGATGCACTCAAGAAGCTAGCTAAGGTAGAGTCCGCCAGGGCTGATTACGTCGCCCTGCGCAGAGAGCTGGTGCAGATCAGGAAGGATCTTGGAACAACCAAGGTGCGCCTGGCCATAGAACAGCAGGCTGCCGATGTCGCCATGAAGCGGTATGCGGCACAGCAAGAGGAGGATGAAGTAAGAGATATCATTATGTTTGTGGTACAGCTATGGGATTAAGAAGATGACTGTTCCGGTAAAGGTTAAGGTAATTGGGGCTGGCGGGGTTCCGGTAACTAGCTTTGGCGGCGGAACGGAATACGCAGAAGATACTCCGCATACCGGGGGCGATAGCCTGACTATGGCTGGCGTTGTCCAGCAGGCTGCAGACATCCCCCTGGCTGGGGATGGGGACAGGACTCTGCTCCAGGTTGATGCCAATGGCTACCTGAAAGTAAACATCAAATCCAACTCAGCCGGCACTGCGGCTGGTATACGAGCGGAAGATTCCCCGAGCACGTCTGGCGATTCTGGCGTCTTTGTTCTTGGGATCAGGAATGACGATCTAGCGGACAGGACTGATGCGGCGGGAGACTACTCCACCTTCAGCGTGGACAGGGTCGGCCGCATGAAGGTGGTCCAGCCGAACCTTATCTCGACGGCCAATAGCAGCACTGCGACACTAGGCAGCGGCGCAACATTCACCGGCACATTCGAGGATGTTTCAGCATTTGCGGATGTCAGTGTCATTGTCTTTGCTGATGTTGCCAGCGCTGCTAATGGTCTGAAGATCGAATGGTCTTCGGACGGAACGAACATCGACGAGGATGACCTATTCACCATCGCAGCGGGCACCGGGCGACGGTATGGTTTCGGCATCATGTCGCGCTATGTCCGGGTGCGCTACGTCAATGGCGGCACCATCCAAGCAGCATTCAGGCTGCAAACCATCTATCACGGCGGCTCTCTCGGAGAGCCGAGGGCTGAGAAGGAAGAGGACACCGCGCACACATCTTCGGACATTGGGACCTTTGTTCTCGGCGTGCGCAATGACAATGCGGCGGCGCTTACCGGAACCGACGGAGACTACAGCGCACTGGCCGTCGATTCTGCCGGCAGGCTCATGGTCAACGTGTCAACTAATGCAGCCGCAACCGATTTCACAAAGGTAGAAGACGCTGGGCACGCGAGCGGAGACAGGGGGGCATTCGTTCTCGGCGTGCGCAATGACAACGCATCTACCGCGTTCGTTGCCACGAACCTGGACTACACCCCTCTCTCAGTGGACGCCAGCGGCAGACTCTTCACCCGCCAGACCGCTGTCACTTCCACCAGAAGCACTGTAGCTGATACCACTACCGGCACTCAATTGTTGGGAGCGAACAACGCCAGGCTTGGGGCTTTTATAACTAACGACTCAAGCGCCAGGCTGTACCTAATGTATGGCTCCGGGGTGCCTTCAGCAACGGACTATACTGCATCACTGGCTCAGCATGAAACGCATCAGGTTCCATTTGGGTTTGTTGGTGTTATCGCCGGGATTTGGGCATCAGACCCAAATGACGGGGCTGCTCGTATTACAGAGCTGACCTGACTTGTGGTGGTGTTTGTTCTTTACTTAGGAGACTGGAAATGGAGATGGTAAACCGACTGAAAGAGCCCTCCACCTGGGCTAGCGTAGCTGTTCTGCTCGGCGTGTTCGGCGTGCCAATGGCTGAGGGTACCGTGCAATTGCTTGTCCAGGCGGGGACTGGTATTGCGGCTCTGGCCGGCGTCTTCATGGCAGAGCGAAGCAAATCTAAATAAAGGAGATTTATGGAAGAATTCTCGAAGGAAGAAATAGAGTCTGCGCAGGCCGAGCTTGGGGCTGAGCAGCCGGCGGCAGAAGAGGCGCAAGCAGTCGAAGAGGCTCAGGCCAATCCGGCTGCTGCGCCGGAGCGCCCGCCGGGGTATGTGCCGCATGAGGCCCTGCATGAGCAAAGGGAGACAAACAAGCGCCTCATGGCAGAACTCTCCGCCATGCGAGAGAAAACGGAGCGCATGGAGGGTACATTCCAGAAGCTCCTGAGCACGGCGAACGAGAAGCCGGCCCCAACCTTCGAGGAAGACCCATTAGGACACTTCCAGGCCAAGAATAGGGCTCTGGAGGAGCAGTTGCACGGGGTTTCTGGGAAGCTTGAGACCTATGAAAAGGAGCTTGCGCAGCAGGCGGAGATGCAGAAGCTTGCTTCCGCCATACAGGCGGCCGAGCATGAGTTCAGGGCCAAGAATCAGGACTACGATAGCGCAGTCAAATATCTGAAGGATGTTCGGCGCGCAGATCTAGCAGACATCGGTGTCCCAGCCGCCCAGATCGAGGCCATCCTCCAGAATGAAATTATTTCGTTCGGGCAGACCGCGCTCGCCCAAGGCAAAAGCCCAGCACAAACCGCCTACCAGATGGCGAAGCGCTACGGATTCAAGGGCGCGGAGAAGGGAGCAGAGAAGAAAATCGCGACGATATCCCAAGGACTGGAAGCCTCGAAAACAGTCCAGGGAGGCGGCGCAAACCCAATCTCTCTGCAAGATCTGTCGCAGCTTCCGGACGATCAACTAGACGCCATTCTGAAAGATGACGCCAAGTGGCAGGCCTTAATGAGGGGTGGCACGATAAAGTAGATGTTGGTATAGAATAGTTTTCTACGGCACTATTCACCGTCAGAATAGTTTCGGCGCCCTAGCCGTTAACAGGGAAAGGCATTCTTCTAACGTTTTGGAGATTTCCAAATGGCTAGTACTGAGTACGGGGTCAATCACCCGCTCGCGGTAAAGCTTTGGAGTCGTCGCCTTTTCCATGAGGTCATTAAAGAGACCTGGGTTGGCAAGTTCATGGGCGAAGACTCTAATTCTATGATTCAGATCCAGCCGGAGCCCTCGAAGGGGCCGGGAGACCGTGTGCGCCTAGGACTGCGCATGCTGTTGACTGGTGCCGGCATTCAGGGCGATGACACGCTTGAAGGAAATGAAGAAGCTCTTGTCACGTACACGGATGATCTGTTGATTAACCAACTCCGACATGCCACCAGAAGTAAGGGGAAGATGTCGGAACAACGCGTGCCTTTCAGCGTTCGCGAAGAAAACCGGATGGCATTACGCGACTGGTGGACTGAGCGGATTGAGGTATGGGCGGCGAATCACCTTGCGTGCAATACGGCGCAAACTGACACTCGCTACACTGGGAACAACGCAACGGTTACGGTTGATGCGAATCACCTGATCATTGCCGGGCCCAATGGCGCGGGTTCCACGGCGGAGACTTCCATTTCTGCGACGACCAGCATCGGAACGGGCAACTATCTGACGCTGACGGACATTGACCGTGCGGTAGCGCGCGCCAAGACTCTGTCTCCGAAGATCCGCCCCATCCGCATGAATGGTTCTGATTACTACGTGATGTTCTTGCATCCTTACCAGGTGTATGGGCTGCGTAACGATCAGGCTGCGGCAAACTCGTGGGGCACGTTGCAGCGCGCTGCTATCCAGGGCGGGCAAATCACCGGGAACCCGATCTTCACCGGGGCTCTTGGTGTGTACAACAACGTGATTCTGCATGAGTGGAGCTATCTGCCAAATGCTGTATCTGTCTCGGCTGTCTCGGTTAATGCGACTCGGCGGGCTGTATTCGGCGGGGCGCAGGCTGCCGCGTTCGCCTATGGACAGGGCGGGGGGCCGAACCAGATGAGCTGGGTTGAAGAAGTTTTCGACTTCGGCAATCAGCTGGGTGTTGCGGCCGGCATGATCGCGGGTCTGAAGGCCACGCAATTCAACAGCGCAATGTTTGGGACGATTGTTGTCTCAAGCTACGCGCCTACGGTGTAAGGAGAGCGATATGGCGACTTTTACTGCGACTGAGATTAACCCCCTGAAGGGGGTTCATGCCGGCACTAACTTCGTTCGCTCGCGGTACACCGGATCGCTGACCGTGTCAGAAGTTCTTCTTCTGGCCAAGATCCCCAATAAGGCAACTGTTTTTGATTGGGTTCTTTCTGGCGGGTCGGTCGGGTCTGCTTCCACGGGAACTTGGAAGATCGGCGTGCAGGGCACTGTTGTTGACTCGATCCGTGGGTATACTTTGACGGAAGATAGTCTGCATGCCGGGGTGTCCATTACGGCTAGCGGTGCCGCTCGCGGCACTACCTTGCTGCCGTTCAAGGTCTCTCTGAGCGACGACGCCGTTAATCAATTTATCTGGTTGACTGCGATGTACTCGGCAGGGTCATTCACCGGGACTCACTCCATCAACTTCGGAGTGGAATACGTAGTAGGCGAGTAGTAACTTTTAAGCAGTACTAGAAAGGGGCGGGCTATAATGGTCCGCCCTTTTCTTTTTGGAGAGACATGGACCAGAACGCGATTGTCCAAAGCTTGCTAGCTCAAGCCCTAGAATTCATCAAGCAGCAAGACTATACGAAGGCCATCGACATCTACGACCTACTGCTGGCCAGAGACCCCAAGAACGTCCACATCAAATACTGCCTAGCCAGTATCTACTCAGAGCTGTACAAATCCGGCATTGCCATCTGCCTACTTGAGGATGTTGTTGAGGCGATGCCAAATCACTCGCAGGCATGGAACAACCTTGGGATTGCCTACAAGAATTCCGCCCAGTGGGAGAAGGCCAAGAATGCCTACGATAAGGCCCTGGAGCTAGATTACAGCGCTACCGGGCTAGTAAATCTGAGCGGGCTCTACATCAACAACAACACCCCAGAAGAGGCTCTGAGGATAGCCCTGAAAGGGCTCAAGCTTAATCCGCATAGCCCACAACTGAAGAACCACCGCGCTCTTGCGCTCCTTGAGATGGGCAAATTCAAGGAAGGGTTCGAGGCCTACGAGGCCAGGTTCGGCCTACCAGGATGGCATGCCAGGAAATACAAGGGGCCAATGTGGGATGGCAAGCCCGTCAAGACCCTGCTTGTACACGGCGAGCAAGGGCTCGGAGATGAGATTCTGTTCGCTGGCTCAATGGGCAGGGCTGCCGAGCTGTGCGACAACATCATCTTCGAATGCGCAGAGCGACTGGTGCCGGTATTCGAAAGATCGCTCGGCATACGCTGCTTCCCAACAGAGCAGGCAGTCCACGCTAGCGGCGTTGAGTATGACGCATGGGTGCCGGTCGGGAGCCTGTTCCATCTGGTTGGATGGGAGCGTAAAGCGCCATACATCAAGACTGGATACACATATCCGAAGGGCGACAGGTTCCGCATAGGCCTATCCTGGCGCGGCGGGACCATACAGACCCATGAGCATCTGCGCAACTTCCCGCTGGAGCAATGGATGCCGCTCGCGAAGGTAGATGGCGCAGAGGTTATATCTGTGCAATACGGCCCGGCTGCCGGCATGGCTAATGCCCTCGGCATCAAGCACGACCAGGAATGGATCGATGACTTCGACAAGATGCTGGCTATGATCAAGTCGTGCGATCTAATTATCACGGTGTGCAATACAGCCTGCCATCAGGCCGGTTCTCAGGGAGTGCCGTGCTGGGTATTGACGCCGACTAAGACATCCTGGCAGTTCCAGCTATCTGGCGACGATATGCCTTTCTACGAGAGCGTGAGGCTCTTCAGGCAAGCGCCCGGAGAAGAGTGGCCTAGCGTGGTTGAGAGGATACGACTTGAGCTGACAAACATCGGGATAGGAGCCCCGGCACTATGAGCATGCTCATTAGCGAATCTTATGCTGAGCTGAACCGCCAGCTACACGAACAGAGGCATGACTATGGTATCGGCGGGCACAAACACGCCGCCCAGGTATTACAGTTATGTGAGCTACTGAACACCAAGGATGTCCTGGACTATGGGTGCGGGAAAGCCATCCTGGAGGACAAGCTTGACTTCAAGATTCAGAATTATGACCCGGCGCTAGAACAGTACTCCAAGAGGCCGGTACCGGCAGACATTGTCGTATGCACAGATGTGCTGGAGCACATCGAGCCAGAATGCCTTGACGCCGTCTTGGGAGACCTTCAAGTCCTGACGATCAAGATGCTGTTGTGCACCATAGCCACCAGGCCGGCATCGAAGTTTCTGCCAGATGGGCGCAATGCGCATCTAATCCAGAAGGATCTAAGGTGGTGGATGCCGAAGCTATGGGATAGGTTCACGATTCACTCCATGAACAATCTCGGCGGGCAAGAGTTATTTGTGCTTTGCGGGAGCCGGGGGCCAGGGCCGTGGACGACACCTTAAAGTGCATCTTCTGCGACGGACCATGCTACATCATCACATGGATGACGAAGAAAGGAATCACCAAGTTCGCCGTCAAATGCCAGCGCTGCATGGCCAATGGTCCACACCATACCGATACATCCAAAGCAACAGACGAATGGGCATTGAAATATGAAGATCTTCATAGGTTACGACAGCCGACAGCCTCTATCCGCGAACGTATTGCAGCACTCGCTAGTGCGCAGAGCCTCGAAGCCGATATCGGTGACGATGCTCAAGATAGACACCCTTCCGATAAAGCGTAAGGGCCTAACAGACTTTACTTTCAGCAGATATCTAGTGCCCTGGCTATGCGGTTTCCAGGGGAGGGCTTTATTCCTGGATTCTGACATGCTGGCACTCGGAGATGTCGCGGAACTATTCGATACTCCAAGAACGGGGACGGCTGCTGTGCATGTGGTGAAGGGCAAGCAGAAGTTCGAGTGGCCGAGCTTGATGTTGTTCGAGAACGAGCTATGCCAGATGCTAACCCCAGAGTACGTTGACCTTGATGGCTCAAGGCCGCATATGTTCGAGTGGACATCCAACATTGGCGAGCTTCCGCCGGAATGGAATCACTGCGTTGGGTATGATGAGCCCAGGGCGGATGCGAAGATCGTTCACTACACTCAAGGAGTTCCATTCTGGTTCGAGACCAGCCAATGTGAATACTCAAGAGAGTGGTACGAAGAGATGAACGACATGGCGCGCATCTGCTCCTGGAAAGACATCATGGGTAGATCGGTGCATGCCAAGCCGGTGCTAGAGAAAATGTTTCAGGGTTATATGCAAGAGATGGGGGCGAAATGAACGAGCTTCCACAACCAGTCGCCAAGGTTCAGTACAAAGGCAAGGATCTGCTGTATGCCGTGGCGAACTCGCATTGCGAGTGGCGCGTGCGCTCTCTTTTCTCGAAGGAGCCGGACACAATTGCATGGATTCAATCCATGAGGCTGGGCGAAACATTCGTGGACATTGGCGCTAACATTGGCGTCTACACCATCTTTGCCGCTGCCCACGGTCTCAAGGTATACGCATTCGAACCAGAGTCCAGCAACTATGCCCTCCTTTGCAAAAGCATACTGATTAATGGACTTGATGACCTGGCAGCGGCGTATTGCCTGGCCCTAACCGACAAGCAGCAGCTAGACACACTGTATCTATCTACATATCTGCCTGGCGGTTCTTGCCACACCTTCGGAGAGAACATAGACCATAGGCTGGAAGTACGCGGGCATAGCATCAAGCAGGGCTGTATGTCTGTCAGGCTGGATGACCTTGGGCTTCGCGCGGATCACGTAAAGATAGATGTGGATGGTCTTGAGCATGAGGTAATCAGGGGCGGTGAGTTCACCATCAGCGAGGCCAAATCCGTACTGTGTGAGATTAATTCCAATCTCCCGCAGCATGTCGGTCTGATGGAAAAGATGAAGCGTCAGGGATGGGTCTATTCAGAGGAACAGGTTGCCGCTGCCCGCAGGACCGAGGGTCCATTCAAGGGTTGCGGCAATGTAATCTGGAGGAGGCAATGAATGTCTGGTGAGTATGTCATTCTGGATGAGCTAATCCACCGATGCCACATGATGGCCAAGCAGAAGGGATTCTGGCCAATGCATCCGGAGAAGAGGTCAAAGTCGGAAGCCATAGCCCTGATGCACTCAGAGCTATCAGAGATGCTTGAGGGCATACGCAAGCCAGGATGGGACGAGCATTGCCCTACCTTCTCCAAGGAAGAGATTGAGCTTGCCGATCTTATCATCCGCGCTTTTGACTATGCGGAGGGATTCGGGCTCAGGCTGGAAGATGCGCTGGAAGCCAAGATGCGGTACAACGAGACCAGGCCGCACAAGCATGGCAAGGAGTTCTGATGATGGAATACAAAATCTTCTCAGCGGCACGGCATTTCCTGGATAAATTACAAGATGCTCCTATCTCTGAAACACCATTCGAACGCTTCTATTTCGATAACCCATTCCCCGCTTGGTACTACGATCTAATTCTCGCGCACCTGCCAGCAGACGCTGAGTACACAGACCGCACCTTCGAGCACAGGATGATGGTCAGAATATCTGAGCTGGATGGTGAATTCTGGCGTGGGCTGGGGCGCTGGATGCATGCCCTAGGACAAGACATCGTCGAGAAGTTCAAGAAGACCATTGATCCCCAACCAGGGGATCGCTTCTCAACTGATGTGCGTCTAGTGAGGGACAAGAAGGGGTATCTGATCAAGCCACATACCGACATAAAGGCGAAGGCTGTCAGCCTGCTCTTCTATCTGCCAGACCCGTGCGCTATCGACTCTCTGCGCGGAACGGGCACCGAGATTATGGTCCCGAAGGATAGGGACTTCACGTCGGATGGCACGAATCGCTTCAAATTCGAGGATTTCGAGACTGTCTGGAGCGCCCCATTCCTGCCCAATACTGTGCTAGGATTCCCGAGGTCCAATGTCAGCTTCCATGGACTACACCCGATAGAGGCAGAGCAACGTGATGTATTATTGCTCAATATCTACAGGATGAAGCGTGATGAGGCGTCGGAACACAGCGAGGAATATTGATCATGGCATACACCAAATCAGGACATGCGAAGAAACTAGGCGCGATGCATTACCCGAAGCAGGATGTGCCCCTGGCGCAACCGAAACCCGGGAAGGCAACGCGGGTGCCGATGAACCCAACGGTTTCGAAGAAACCGACAGGCAAGTCCAAGGGAAGCGCAGCCTAGCCTGCCCACACTGCGGGGTAGGATCTACCCGCTACATGCACCTTCTTTGGTGCAGAGATAACCCGAATCGTGGTGTGCGAGGATGATCATTCCCCTTCTGGAATGGATGCCGGATCTGGCAACCGACAAGGGCGATCAGAAGGCTGATAATGTCATTCCTGATCAGGACTTCTATCGCCCGTGGCCATCACTGAATGTCCTCACAAACTCTCTTAGCTCGCGCTGCCAGGGCGCGATAGCGGTAGAGGACTTCAATAAGCTCCGCTACAACTATGCGGGGGACAAGAACTTCCTATACCGTCTGATCGACGATGTCTGGACTGACGCCAGCAGGGTCACTGTCAGCGCTACTTACGACACTGCGACGGACGAGCACTGGGAGTTTGTCTTCTGGGCAAACACCGTCATAGCGACAAACTTTGCCGCTGTCCCACAAAGAATAACTCTCGGCGGGACAAACTTTGTTCACCTTCCAGGTGACCCGCCCAGAGCAAAGCACATAGCAACCGTCAGAGATTTTGTCTGGCTAGGCAATCTTCCCAGCTTGCCGCAGAGAGTCCAATGGAGTGCGATCAACAACTCTGATTCCTGGACTGTCAACGCCTCTACTCAGGCCGACTTCCAGGATCTGCCTGGAGACGGCGGGCATATACAGAAGCTGGTTGGCGGAAACATAGCAACCATCTTCCAGCAAAGGGCCATCTGGAGGGCGCATTATGTTGGTCCGCCAGCGATATTCGACTTCGGCACCGGCCCGGTCGAAAGAAACCTTGGCGCCCTGTCTCCGCAGAGCGTTGTTGGCTGGGGTCCGGTTATCTTCTACCTATCCGAAGACGGATTCAGGATGTTCACCGGCAATGAATCTGTTCCTATCGGCTCGAACAAGGTAGATAGAACATTCTTCGCAGACCTTGATACTGGGTTTTCCTATCGAGTGCAGGCCGCCATAGATGCGAAGAACAAGCTATACGTTTGCGCCTATCCAGGGGCCGGCCATTCTGGCGGCAATCCGAACAAGATCATGGTCTACTCCTGGATTTCTAACAGGTGGACGATAATCAGCGAGGAGTCAGAGTTTATCTTCCGGTTCATTTCCGCCGGCTACACCCTGGAGGGGTTAGATGCTATCTCTACTAGCCTTGATCTTCTACCGGATTCCCTTGATTCTTCTCTTTGGGCTGGTGGTGATATTAGCCTGGCTCTCTTTAACACTAGTCACCGGACTGCTCTATTTACTGGAACGGCTAAAAACGCTACGGTCGATACGGTAGAGCACGAGCACATTCCAGGAAGAAGGGCGCGCGTTGCCAGGGTGCGGCCACTGGTGGAGGGACTAACGTCTTCCGTCGCTGCTTTGCGGCGCAATGACCTGGCGATGACCATATCTGCCGGGACTGCTGTTGCCCAGAACTCTACTGGCGATTGCCCCATGCGCAGCAACGGTAGATATCACCGCTATCGGATCACAACTTCAGGCAACTTCGAAAAGATACGTGGGGTATATGTCCACGAGGTTAGCGACGGCGGAGACCGCTAGATGGGCTCCCTTGCCCCGCGTTCATATCCTGGCATCACATACCCGACAGGAACCAACGACGCGGAGTGGATGCAGCGTGCGTATGTCCTGCTTAATGAAATCCTCCGAGGGAAGCAGAACGTAACTGGAGAGGTAACCCTCAACAGCGGGGCCATATCCACAACCGTCTCTGATGACAGATGTAACCCTACGAGTGTGATTCTGGTTATGCCGACCACGACCACCGGCTCGGTGGCGCTGTCTCAGTGGGGTGTTCTGACCCGCACAAATGGCTCATTCACCATCCGGCATAACTCAACTTCGACTTCAGACTGCATGGCTACATATGCCATCTTTGCTTGATGTTCTCAGTAAAGGCGATCAGGACACATCTAATACCGTTTTATTGGGACTTCGTAGTAGGGCACATCAAAAGTGCTCTTGACTGTGCGCATGGGGAACTCCTCGTCGAGGATGTATACAACTATCTTCTTGGGGAGAGGCAATTCCTCTTCGTCATTTCTGACAATAGAGGATACGCGGTTGGTGCGGCTGTTTGCGAGATAGCACAGTATGTCCGCAAGAAGGCGGTCAGGATAGTGTTAGTTGGTGGCAAGAGCTTCGAAGGGTTCGATCAGTGGAGCAGGCTCTTGACTGCCGAAGTAATGGCATGGGCGAACCGTATAGGTGCTGATGGCGTAGAATGCTATGTGCGCCCCGGGATGGCAAAAAAACTTGATAAGATAGGGTATAGGCGCACATACATAGGGATGTGGATCGATGGGAAAGAGTAGGGAACGCCAGCAGACCACTACGACACAGCAGCAGCCTTGGGCTGGAGCGGTGCCGCTGTTGCAGGATGTCGCCAGATACGCCCCGAGCGTTTTCGGGTTCGGCGCTCCGCCGCCACAACAATCCTATGGGGCTGTGCCATATGGCAGTGGGGGCGGATTTACTGCGATGCAGCAAACCCCTCCGCCACCTGGATGGTCAGGTATTGGCCTAGCTTCCAGGCTTGGGCAATTGAAGGCTAGTGGTGGCGCGATGCCCGGCGGCGGGATGGGTCTCCAGCCAGGCGGCGGAATGGGGATGCAGCAGCAGCAACAGCAGGTGCCTGGCACGTTCGGGCTAGCTGGATTGGGCGCAGATGAGCTGCGCAACATCATCAGCGGCAGGTACGTCACCGAGACAAACCCCCTGCTTGAACCCATTGCACAGCGCGTTGCCGGGGACATATCAGGGCAGTTTGCTGGCGTTGGCCGCTACGGATCTGGTGTACACCAAGAAGCCCTTGCGCGCGGTCTAGCAGACGTGCGCTACAAGGCCCAGGAGCAGGAGAGGGCAAGGCAGCTTGCGGCCATTTCCGGGGCTCCGGGGTACGATCTAGCCCCATTGCAAGCCTACACGGCAGGACTTGAGGCCAGATACATGCCGATCAGCCGGTATGCAGACATTGCCAATCAGCTGGCCGGGGCTGGCGTTACTGCGACTCAGACTACGCCACAATACCGCAATCCTATTCTGAGTGGGCTCGGCGGCGCAGCATCTGGGGCCAGCGTTGGCTCTATGTTCGGGCCAATAGGCACTGGCATAGGCGCGGCCATTGGCGGGCTCGGCGGACTATTCGGATAAAGCTATGGCGGCATTCCAGTCAGGACTTCTCCCCGTATTGCCAGGCTTTGTTGAGGGAGGGCCAGAGCTTCCGCGACAGCCGGGGCTGATTGATCGCCTCGGCGGGCTCCTGTCAGGAAGGAGCGATGTTGGTCCAGAGTGGGCTGCCCCGGCATTACAGTTCGGGCTTGGGCTTCTCCAACAGTCCGGATGGCAAGATAGGCCGGTTACGCTTGGTGAGGCCATAGGAAGGGCCGGGGCGCCTGTTGTAGAGTCCATGATGCAACGCCGCGCAGAAGAGCGTGCTGAGCGGCTGAAGCAGAAGGAAGCAGAGAAGCAGCGTGATGCGTATGTGTTCAAGCCAAGTGGCGAGGTGGACATAAACGCCACTACGCGCAACCTTGCCCGCATAGATCCTAAGATGGCCTTGCAGTTCATGCGCGAGTCTCAGCTGCATGAGCGAGGGATGGTTTCGCAGAGCATCCAGAATCAGGAAGTGCAGCGCAGGATTGAGGAGGGCAGGCTCAAGGCACAACAGCAAGCTAGGAACACCGCCCGCCAGAGGGCGACGGAGACATTCTTTGGGGCCATACAGGCCGGGCTCCCAGAGGATCAGGCAATGGCTCGTGCTCAGCAGGTGCACAGCGCACAGCTGCAGTCAATGGGGTTGCAGCAGGCTGACTTCGACCCAGCGCAGCAGGCGCAGGCCGGCGGTGTGCAGGATGTCGGCCTAATGACTGATTCCGGCGACCCCGTTGAAGATGAGGGCGGAGGGTTCGCCCAACCAGCCGGCGCAGAATTCCTCCAGGTAGCCAGGGCCAAAGAAGCGCAACCCCCTTCCGGGCTATCCCCTACTCCAGAAGAGATTGGCGATCAGCCGCTTACTGCCAGGCGCCCCTCCGCTGTTCCGCCAGACTACAACTGGCAGCTGGCTTATCTCTATTCTGCTTCCAGGTTGCCAATGTATAACCCTGCAACCAGCGACATCGTCCTGGATTACCGCACCGGGCAGCCCATGCTCAATGAGCCCAGAATCCAGGCTGCTGAGCGCAGGGCGAGGGCCGGGGCGGCCAAGATCGAGCAGAAGGTAGACTTGGGGGCGTTCG
>JACCDR012444145.1_pt1 | contig 14940 bp, 17 predicted proteins | sample 7446431 | NCBI WGS metagenome assembly JACCDR01 (sample SAMN15323443, study PRJNA562643) | freshwater metagenome | isolation source: river surface water | place: USA:Blue River Watershed | collected 2017-08-17 | reverse complement strand
CTTTGGTCCCGCCCGCTGTTTTCTATATGTTAAACTATAATCATTATGGTAACAAAAAAGACCCCCTTAATTATTGGTAATTGGAAGATGAATCCGCAGACAGAAACGGCGGCGACAAACCTCGCCAAAGCCGTTGTTAAAGAAACCAAAAAGTTCACTGATGCAAAAGTGGTAGTAACTCCACCGTCACTATATATTCCAGCTGTCTCTAAAGCGCTAGCAAAAAGCACTGTGTCCTTGGCGGCTCAACATATCCATCCCGGCCCAATTGGTGCTTTTACTGGCGAAATCTCCCCTATCATGTGCGCACCCTATGGAGTGAGTTATGTGATTGCCGGCCACTCAGAGCGTCGGGCGAAGGGAGAAACCGATGAGATGGTCAAAGACCAAGTGGCAGCGATTTTGAAAAATAAACTGACACCAGTTTTGTGCGTAGGCGAACGCCAGCGTGATCCGCAAGCCAATTTTTATACTCTGATTGAGACACAGATCACTTCAGCTTTGGCGGGTATACCAAAAAATCGTTATAAGGATATAGTAATTGCTTATGAACCAGTCTGGGCTATTGGTACCGGATTGAATGCTACCCCTGCCGATGTCCAAGAAATGAAACTTTTCATTATTAAGGTGCTGACTAAGCTCGCTGGTCGTAGTTGTGCATCTGCCGTCACTATACTCTATGGTGGTTCGGTCAAAGGTGAGACTGCCGCTGCTCTCTATCACGAAGGTGATGTTGATGGTTTTTTGGTGGGTGGTGCCAGTTTGGTCGCTGAAGAATTTACCAAAATTATTAAAAGTACCTTATCTAAGTAAAAATATTTTATGCGTACAATTACCGAAGTTACAGATTTGGCTGGTAAGTATGTGTTGGTTCGCTCCTCCTGCAATGTGCCACTTGTTAATGGTGTGGTGGGGAATAATTATCGACTGAAGCGTGCCTTACCGACGCTAGAGTATCTGCGGCAGAGAGGTGCAAAAGTGATAATGATGGCACATATTGGTCGCGAAGCCACCGACAGCCTCTATCCAGTTTATGAAGCTATGAAAGACCTTATCCCAATGGCTTGGGGTGGTGTGGCTTTGAGTGCTACATGTATGGATATGCGTTCAAGTTTAAATAACGGCGACATTATGATGATCGAGAATTTGCGCCAAGATGATAGAGAGAGCGCTAATGATCCAGCGTTTGCAGCCGAATTAGCTACCTTAGGAGAGATTTATGTCAATGATGCTTTTGATAATATCCATCGCGACCATGCTTCTATGGTGTCTTTACCAAAATTATTACCAAGTTTTTCTGGTATTACTTTGGCTGAAGAGATCCACCATTTACAGGCAGTGATGCAGCCAGAGCATCCAGCTCTATTTATATTGGGTGGAGCCAAGTTCGAGACTAAATTACCATTGATCGAAAAGTATTTAGGTTCTTATGATCATGTTTTCGTTAGTGGCGCTTTAGCCAACGACGTACTATTGGCTTTAGGTTACGAAGTCGGTGTGTCTTTGGTTTCTGATATTTCTCTCCAAGGGCAAGCTTTTTTATCTGATCCAAAATTAATTGTGCCCGTTGATGTGGTGGTAAGTAGCGAGCGTGGTATTCGCACCTGTGCAGTATCTGATGTCGCGGCTGATGAAAAAATTGTCGACATGGGGCCGGCTACAGTCGCTTCAATTGCCCCTTATATAAAAGCAGCCAAGACTATTCTGTGGAACGGACCGCTTGGTCTCTACGAACATGGTGCTCCAGGGAGTACTCACGCTGTAGCAAAGCTTATTGCCGAGAGTGAAGCTGTGAGTGTACTTGGTGGTGGCGATACTGTCGCTGCTGTAGAAGAACTTGGTCTTAATGACCAATTCGGCTTTGTATCTATTGGCGGTGGGGCCATGCTGACCTTGCTTGAAGCCGGCAATACGCCGTCTCTTGAAGCTTTAGGTTACGAAGGGTAGAGGAGTGGGTCGATTGTTTAGTAATGTATCAAAAATAAAATACTATCATATATGATAGTATTTTATTTTTAGATGATCATTATCAGTTCTTATTTTCTCCGAATATTGCCAGCTTTAGAGCCGGCTTTATGTTTTTAGAGGGCAGCTTTGATAGATTCCACCACAGTATCACCTTCGTTATCTATGTAGGTAGTGTGATCTGGCTTGGCTAATGCATGATCGCCCATCTGACGTGGTACCACATGTAGGTGGGCATGAAAGACTTCTTGATCAGCCGCTTCACCGCAGTTCATTATCAGATTTACCCCTTCGCCAAATCCACCTTTGATTAAAGCGTTGCCGACCTTTTTAGCGGTGGTCATCATGGCTGCCAAACTAGCCTCATCACCATCGAGTACATTGGCAAAAGCCTTTTTTGGTACCACTATAGTGTGTCCTTTGGTTATAGGGGCGATGGTTAAAAAGGCAATTGTGAGATCATCTTCATAGATAATATAAGCCGGTATCTCCCGTTTGATAATACGAGTGAAAATTGATGGTTCGGTAGTCATACGTATCTATGCTAACATAATGACTACCGTATGACTCGCTTTTCTCCGCTTTTACCCAAAACTGAAGTGGGTACTCTACTTGAAGATTTGTTGTCCTTGCGCGGTCTGACAGACGAAGAAGAGAAAAATAAATTTCTTCGGCCTGATTACAATGATCTACACGATCCAGCTCTCCTAAATGACATAGATAAAGCGGTAGCAAGAATAGAGCTTGCCATTTCTCAAAACGAAAAAATCGCCATCTTTAGTGATTATGATTGTGATGGTATCCCTGGAGCGGTGGTACTTTACGATTTTTTCAAAGCCACCAACTATGAAAATTTTGAAAACTTCATACCACATAGGCACTATGATGGTTTTGGTTTGAGTGTGGAAGCGGTCGAAAAGATGGCCAAGGCCGGAGCCAAACTTATCATCACCATTGATTGTGGCACGACTGACGTGGCGGCTATTGCTCGAGCCAATGAATTGGGAGTTGCTGTCATAGTGACCGACCATCATGAGCCGCCGGCGGTGTTGCCGGAAGCGGTAGCGATAGTTAATCCGAAGTTGGGTGGATATCCCTTCCCACATCTTTGCGGAGCAGCGGTAGTCTTTAAATTGATCCAAGCTTTACTGGCTACCGGTCATTACAATATTCCAGTAGGTCAAGAAAAATGGTGGCTTGATATGGTGGGGGTGGCGACTATTGCAGATATGGTGCCACTCCTTGGGGAGAATCGTATCTTTGCTCATTATGGTCTTTTGGTCTTGCGTAAATCAAGACGCGCAGGCCTCCAACAACTCTTACGCAAAGCCAAGATACCGCAGCAGTACCTTAGTGAAGAAGATATTGGTTTTACTATCGGTCCACGTATTAATGCCGCTTCGCGTATGGATGCTCCAGAGCACGCTTTTAATTTATTGACCGCCACTGATGAAGCTTTGGCTGGAGCGTACGTTGATAAGCTCGAACATTTAAACAACGAGCGCAAAGGCGTGGTAGCGGTGATGACCAAAGAAATCCATCATCGTTTACAAGAGATGATAGAAATACCGCCTGTCTTGGTCTTGGGGAATCCGCTGTGGCGGCCAGCTTTGGTTGGTTTGGCTGCCAATAAATTGGCCGAGGAATACCACCGTCCGGTATTTTTGTGGGGACGAGATGGCAATGATGTGATCAAAGGCTCGTGTCGTTCAGGTGGCGGGGTGAGTGTAGTGCGGATTATGGAAGCGGTACCGCAAGTATTTTTGGAATACGGCGGACATCATGCTTCGGGTGGATTTTCGATTGTTGATGAGCACATTTTTACTATTAGTGACACCTTAAACCAAGCTTACAACTCACTCGGTGAAGCGGCCGCAGTGCCATCAGACTTAGAAGTAGTAGCAGTTTTACAGCTTGATGATATTTATAATACTGCTGATAAAGTATTGGCAGCGCTGGCGCCTTTTGGCACGGGCAACCCGCGGCCACTTTTTGCTTTTGAATCAATAACACCAATTAAGGTGGAAGCTTTTGGTAAAGGCCAAGAGCATGCGAAGCTAGTTTTTAAAACAAAAAATGGCACCATCGAAGCGATTGCCTTTTTCAAAAAATTGGCTGATTTTAGCACACAGCCAGTTGAGGCCGTGCCTTGCACCATTTTGGCTTACATCGAAACCTCTTTTTTTATGGGTCGACGCACGACGCGCTTGCGGATAGTTGATATTGTTTAAATATTTGTTACTCTAATTTTGAGTAGAAAAACAGAGGAGAAGTGTGATGGTGGACAAGAACGAAAGTGTTCCTTTACGATCAGGCGAAGAGTATGTCTATCTGAATGTCTTTCGTGTGATTTTGCACCGAGATCAACGTTTGGGCAAATTCTATTTTCGTCTGGCAGAGAGAGGGCGAAAATATGTCGTTCAGAAATCTTGCGGTGGGAATCAATTCTTGATTGAAACTACAGACGGCACGATTCGACAGACTCTCGATCTGTATGTGTCGCCAGCCGGACCTTCGTAAGGTCTGGCTGCAGCTTTTTTAAAATATCGTGTTATAGTGCAAAGATGGAAACGGTAATTTGCTTGGCGGGCAGTCTGTCTGTGGGAGACCCAGGGCCGACGACTATTGCTGTGCGTATTCTGACAAAAGACGATGAAATTCTTGAAGAATTTCAGCAAGAAATTGGTAATTGTGGCAAAAATTATGCTGCCTACCAAGCGGTTTTTGTAGGGTTACAGAGACTCTTAGACTTGTATGGAGCGACGACAGAAACCACCGCTTTCACCGTCAAACTACCTAATGAGCTGGTAAAAAAGCAATTAAACAACGAAGTGATAGTAGCCGAGCCGTCTCTCGTACCGTTTTTTATGGCCATTCACAATCTGCAAGTGGAATCTTTTCCGCATCTGACATACGCACTTTGTACTGAAGCAGAGAATCAATCATTGGCTAGCTTGTTGACGAAAGGGCTTGACCAAAAATAGTCTATCCGATAGAGTGTGCGCTGCTGCCCGTGGTTCGGGACGAGCAGAAACAGGGGAGATAATTTTGTCCATTGCAGGCCGTTTGGCAAAGCTGGTGCGTGAGCACCGTGACCTCGATACAAGAATCGAAACGCTGCAGAGGGCGCGTGGAGCATGTCCGTTCGAGATCATGGGGCTGAAAAAGAAGAAACTTCACCTCAAGGAAGAGATCGTCCGGATCGAATCGCGTGCTTCGTAGGTCGCTGTTACATCCGTCGCAGCCGAGTAGATCTCGGCTCTAGAGAATTTGGGGGCGGCGCGAATGCGCCGCCCCATGAAACACCAATCCGCCAGCTTCGGCGGTTTTCTTTTGTCCCAGAAAAAACTTGCATCATAAAGGATATGGGCGTAGTCTAAATATAGGCGCGACTTGAGCGGAGTTTGAGAGTGGGCGCCAACCGCAATAAAAGTTCCTTGTAAAAAGAGGCTTGATATGCCTTCTCGCGACGACTCCCTCGACTTGTTCCTTTCGTCCACTCATGGTGATGGGGGTGATGAATTCAATGATGTGAGATTCAACATCTTCCTTTACTGAAGGCCCAGGACTGCTCTCCGGCTATGACTGTTGCTGCTATGCTGGAGAAACTAGGCACCTACCGAGGTGGGTAAGAAAGTCGACGGACACCTTGATTCATGTGGAAGTAGACTAAGTCCTAGTTTGACGAGGTGCTGGGCCTGACACACGCCTACCCCGCGGCCAAAGGCCGCGGGAGACCTGCCCCCAAATGCGCCATGCGCAGTTGGGGGCTTCAACTTTTTTGAAAATTAGTTTTGTTGCTACACTAGTGTTATGAGAGCGTTACTTTTGTATACGGTGCTAGGCGGCTTAGCGAGCGGAATTTTGTTCCGTTCGTTTTTTGTTGTGGAGGAAGCTGTGATGTTGTGGCTTTTGTTTATCGCTTTGGTCTTGGTGGTGCTGTGGCGCCGCGCGAGCGTAGCTCGCGCGGCTGTACCTCTACTAGTTCTCGCATTATTTACAGCGACATTTTCTTTTGGTCTTCTTCGCTTTGCTTTGATGTCTGATAATTTGGCGGACACAGCTTTGTCTAGCCATGTTGGTAACGAAGTCACATTGCAAGGACAAATTATTCGTGAGCCGGATATTCGTGAAGAAACTGCCTTGCTGGTTTTAAAAACAGCCGATACTCGTGTCTTGCTTAGTACTGACAGATTTACACCAATCCGCTATGGAGACAGAGTAGAGGTCACAGGCAAATTGGAGTTACCAGATACTTTTACTACAGAGTATGGTCGAGAGTTTGATTATGCCGGCTATTTGGCAGCGCGACGGATTACGCACACGATGTCTTTTGTGACGCCAGAAATTATCGAAACAAACAGCGGAGTCAATCTCTTGCTCTGGCTCTATGAAGCCAAGGCCTATTTTTTAGAAAGATTGTCTTTGGTTTTACCAGAGCCACAATTTGGTTTAGGTGCCGGCTTACTGCTTGGTGTACAGTCTGCTCTCGGTGAAGACTTGGAGGAAGCCTTCCGTGTGTCGGGGATTGTGCATATTGTGGTTTTGTCTGGCTACAACATTATGTTGGTGGTGGCTTTTGTGATTTACGTATTATCTTTCTTTTTACCTTATCGCTGGCGCTTGATCTTTGGTATTGGAGCGGTGATTGTTTTTGCTTTGTTGGTTGGCTATTCGCCTAGTGTAGTAAGAGCCAGTACGATGGCGGTCTTATTTTTGATAGCGTCACTTTTGGCGCGACGTTATGTCATATTGCGGATGTTGTGTGTCGCTGGTGGTCTGATGATATTTATCAATCCATATCTACTTCGTTACGATATTGGTTTCCAGTTGTCTTTTATGGCGACTTTGGGTCTGATTTTGGTCGCCCCGCAATTTGAAATGCTAATGAGTAAGGTCTCGGGGAAACTCGATTTGAAAAGTTATTTTATTGCGACAGTAGCGACACAGATTGCGGCGGCTCCACTTATCCTATACTACATTGGGCAGTGGTCATTGATCGCCGTACCAGTCAATTTGTTGGTTTTGCCAATGGTGCCGGTCGCGATGTTGACCACTTTTATTACGGGGTTGGCAGCTATGGTCTCCCTACCTTTGGCGACACCACTGGCCTTTACGGCGTACCTATCACTGTCTTACATCATTTTGATTGCGACCAAAGCAGCCGCTTTGCCTTTTGCGGCGGTCGTGGTACCACCTTTTCCTGCCTACTTCATCCCGATACTTTATGCCTTCTTAGGTGGCGCTTATTGGTGGTGGTCTCGCGCAGAAGTGAAGCCAAAAGTCCTTGAGAAAAAAGTCTTAGATGATGCCATATCTGAGGTAGAAGATTGGACGATTGAAGAAGAGAAGACACTTGTACCAGAGAAAACCAAAGCGGTCGAAGGAGCTAAAGCTCCTTCGACCGCACAAAAGGACATCCCGATCTTCTTTCGTTAAGCTACTCGGCTAGCGACGACTTCCCAATTGAGATTACGGAAAAAGGCATCGACGTATTCTTTCTTCTTACTTGGCACATAGTCGCGCATGTACGAGTGTTCCCACATATCAAGCGCCAACACGATATCGAGATCAGCCAGCTGTCCGAGATGTTGCTCATCAACCCAAGTTTGCACGAGTTGATCGGTGTGTGGATCGTGATACATCATTGCCCAGCCGACACCACGGGTCATGGCGATTTTCTCAAAGCGGGCTTGCCAAGTCTCGATATTACCCCATTCTCGTTCGATTAGTTCTTTTAATTTACTTTCAGGCAAAGCTTTAGCTCCGCCCTCAAATTGGGTGAAGTAATATTCGTGATTGCGCATACCACCAAATTCAAAGCCCAAGCGACGTTGCATTTCACCAATCGCGTAGTTGTTGTTTTCGGGATCATGGCTATAAGCCTCGATCTTTTCGCGGATAAGATTTACATGCTTCACATAGCCGTTGTATAAGCCGATATGTTCGTCTATGGTCTCGCGCGAAATCCCATCAAGCTCTGGTATATCAAATGTAAGGGCAGTGTATTGCATAAATAATTTTGGTGATTATAAAAACATTTTAGCATAGTTGTCTGAAACCGATTAAAATCTTACTGGGTTATAATAATAATATGACAGAGCGACTGGTTTGGCGGTGGGGGATTATTGGCATGTTATTGCTGCTCTTGTTGGCACTGGTGTTTGAAGAAGGGAAAAATAATTTGAGTGCAAGCGTTGTTGGCGCAAAAGAAAACACTCTGTCTGTGACCTTCCTCGATATTGGCCAAGGAGATTCGATATTGATCGAGACTCCCGATGGTGTACAAGTGCTGATTGATGGTGGAGCTGATGGTACGGTACTGCGCGAACTAGCTCGAGAGTTGTCATGGGGAGATCGTACACTTGATTTGGTGGTTGGTACTCATCCTGACAAAGATCATATTGGGGGTTTGGTAGAAGTGTTGGCGCAGTATGAAGTGGGTCATATTTTGACGACTGAAAATCGGGGAGAGACTATGGTAGCGACTAGTTATCAAGAAGCTCTATTGGATGAAGGTGTGCCAGTAGATTTTGTACGAGCAGGGGATATGTATCGACTCGGTGCTTCTACGACACTAGCTATCTATTCGCCAGCTACCGACCCGACATTTCTCGAAAGTAATACCAGCTCGATAGTGGCCAAATTGTCTTATGGTGAGATTGATTTTATGCTGACAGGCGATGCTCCTTTAAATATTGAAGATTATTTGGTAGCAACATACGGTGCAGAATTAGAGAGCGAAGTCTTGAAACTTGGACACCATGGCTCAAAGACTTCTTCGGGTGAAAATTTTCTCAAGGCTGTCAGTCCAGAGTATGCAGTTGTCTCGGCAGGGAAAGACAATAGTTATGGTCACCCTCATCAAGAGGTAGTAGATAGAGTTGTGTCTAACGGGATTAATCTTCTTAGTACACAAACAGACGGCGCAATTACTTTTGTGACTGACGGAGAAACGTTGTGGGAGAAGTAAAGTTTAGCTAAAGTAACTTCTTCCATATTTTAGAAAGGCTCTTCTCAAAATCTTTTAGTGGCGAGGCAGGCAAGAAAAAAGACCCGAGTGGGACATTTGTCCAGCGAGGGTCTTTTTTCGTAGCCTAACAAAGCCAATGAGGATTTTGTTGAGAGCCTTTAGATAATCTTTGCTTCTTTCAGAGTCTTGTACGCTCCGTTCTTGGCAATAGTACGAAGAGCCTTCGTAGAAACTGTGATAGTTACAGTCTGGTCTATTTCAGGTACGTAAATACGACGCTTTTGGAGGTTTGGCGCACGCTTAGTCTTGCCTGATGGGTTGAACTGAGTCGCACGAGTACGGTTACTGTACTTTCCGCCGATTTGCGTCTTCTTGCCGGTAATGTCGCATTGTTTTGCCATATCGTTGTTTTTAAGTCTCGCTATACTACCACGATGCTTTGATATTGCAAGTGTATGTTGATCGGCCGGTTTAGATATTCATAATAATTACGTTATAATAGGAATCGTTATGGAAACCGATACTATCGCCCTGATTTTTTCGCTTATTATATCTATTGTTTTGCACGAAGTTGGTCATGCCTACGCCGCCAATGCCCAAGGCGACCCGACCGCCCGCTTGCAGGGTCGTTTGTCTGCCAATCCACTGGTCCATATCGATCCGATGATGACCGTCATCGTGCCAATCATCACTTTGGCTATGTCCGGTGGGACTTTTGTCTTTGGTGGCGCCAAGCCAGTCCCGTACAATCCCTATAATTTCACCAACCAAAAGTGGGGTGAGGCTATAGTCGCTTTTGCGGGACCACTGGTGAATATTGCTTTAGCACTTGTCTTTTCAGCTTCGATTTTGGTAGCTGATAGTCTTGGTTTGCCAGCTTCATATGAAGAATTGGCCACATCAGTGGTGCTTCTCAATCTTTTCTTGGCCTTTTTCAACCTTGTACCGATTCCGCCACTTGATGGTTCTAAGATTTTGCCGCGCTTTTTGCCGTTTGATCTACGTATGAAATATGACGGTTTTAGACGGATGATGGAGCAAAATATCACATTGTCTTTCCTTATCATAATTTTGGCTTTTATGTTTGTCCTCGGCGAGCCGCTGGCTCATTTCACCAAAACAGTTGCCAATCTGATCATCTTGTAGGTCGGGCGATTTAAGGCCTTAGCTCATATTGAGAATGGTCTTGCAAAATAAGGCGTTTGATAGTATTCTACGCGGGCTTTATGGCAACAATAAATCAATTAACAAAAAAGAAGCGCCGTGACCCAGTCACGCGTACAAAGACAGGTGCGTTGACCACTGGATTCAATTCCATCATCAACAAGCCTAATTCGTACAATTCACCATTTAAGCGTGGTGTATGTACTCGTGTAACTACCAAGACCCCGCGCAAGCCGAACTCAGCTATTCGTAAGATTGCTCGTGTTCGCTTGAGTAACGGTATGGAAATTACTGCGTACATCCCAGGTATTAAGCACTCACTCCAAGAACACTCAGTGGTTTTGGTACGTGGTGGTCGTGTGAAGGACATCGGTGTCAACTACACTATCGTGCGTGGTAAGTACGACGCGACAGGTGTAGCGGAACGACGAATGGGACGTTCACGGTACGGTGCTAAGCGCCCAAAAGCTAAGTAGCAATTTTCAAAATAAGCGATAAACGTTGTTGAACTGCGGTAAAATGAAGCTCACCGTACAGGAGTACGGCTCACTACATTTTCCTTGTTCGCCTCGTTTCTCATCTTATTTTGAAAATCGCTAAAAGCTTTGGCAAACTGAGACATAATGTATCTCAGTATAGTAAAAGAAGATTACAAATAGTTTATATTCGCTACAGATAACGGATGAGATGCAAGTGGAAACACTTCGGCATCAGACTATGCGAAGAATGAAAGCAGACATTGTCATACTCTCATTCTTAATGTGGCAGAAGCAGCTTATTAAGAAATTCGTAGCAAGTTATAGAATTCCCTGTTCTAAAAATTTATTAGGAATAAAATTTTTAGAACTACAGGTTTTCAAAAACTCGCTACGCTCGTTAAGAAAATCAATAATGCGACGACCAATTAAGAAGCGTCCAGTCGTGAAGCCAGATGTTCAATTTGGTTCGACCGACGTAGAACGCCTCATCAACTACATCATGTTGCGCGGTCAGAAAGAAACCGCCCGCAAGATTGTCTACGCAGCCTTTGAAGAAATCAAAAACCGCAAAGACGGTGGAGATCCACTAGAGGTTTACCAAACAGCCATTCGTAACGCTGGTCCACTAATGGAAGTTCGCTCACGCCGCGTCGGTGGAGCCAACTACCAAGTACCACGTGAAGTTCGTCCAGAACGTCGCCTTGCTCTAGCTCTTCGCTGGATCATCGGTGCCGCTCGCGGAGCCAAGGGTATCCCAATGCACAAAGCGCTAGCGAACGAACTTATCTTGGCTGCTAAGGAAGAAGGTTCAGCAGTGAAGAAGCGTGATGATGTGCACAAGATGGCGGAGGCGAACCGAGCCTTTGCTCACTTCGCTTGGTAACAGGGAAAGTCCAAATTTGACGATTCGCTTCGTTGAACTACGAAAAAAGACCCTCGCTGGACATTTGTCCCACTCGGGTCTTTTTTCTTGTCGCGCCTCGCGACTCATTCAAACTTGGACTTTTCCTCTCAGTCTTAATATTTTGATGAAAGCCCCAAAATTTTGTTCACCGTACAGAAAGTACGGCTCACAAAATTTTGGGGCTTTCTTCGCGTTCTCTTCACGATAATGTGATTTACTATAAATAGCACAAACTTCTTGTTTCACTCGCAATGACTCCAATCAAAGTTATCAACAAACAACAGGTGGGTGGCCACCAGCCGCCCACCCCCTTGCTATAATAACCTCATTAACCCATCAATTACATATATGTTACAAACCAAAACCCTCCGTACCACCATCCCTATGGCTCTATCTGTAGTCGCTCTCCTTACGTACAACTTTATGGCGGCCGATTGGAGTGCAGCACCAAGTAATCCACCAGATAATAATGTACCACCACCGATTAATGTTGGAGTAGTAGATCAAGCCAAGTATGCTTCTATTAGAGTGGCGGGTAATACAAGTAACCTAATATCCGATAACATTGTCCTTGCTATGAACCATATGCGTTCTGTTGGGGGGTATTGTGATGAAAATGGACTAAATTGTATAAGCGGGTCTAGTATTCAGCCGTTACCGACTTGTGCTGATGGAAAAATATTGATCGCGCAGGCTGGTGGTTGGATTTGTGGAGACCCTGGGTATGCACCAGCTCCCGCAGTTTGGCTTGTCAACAATCAGCACACAGAGTCTCAGTGCACATCTTTAAGTGGAACTGTTGTTGCTGATGGGTCTAATAAATTCTGTCGATTCAACGGAGGTTCTTGTCCTTCCGGTTGGGCGCCTTATAAAAATTGGACTGAGACAAATCCAGGAAGTGGAAACGGTTGTACGTACTGTACTACAGCGTCTCATGGTTGGTCTAATACTGCAATTGAGACTTGTAGTTACTCTGCTGAATACAGAGCTTGCGGAATAGATACTGGTCCAAATTGTGATATTAGGTGTAGTGATACAAACGCGCCGGCTAAGGCAATTATTACTAAAATTGGTTGTTACTAAAACTCGCTCAAAAATACAAAGCCAGCCATAGAGCTGGCTTTGTGGCCTTTCTTTATGGTAAATAGACGGGAGATTTACTCGACATTGCTATTTTGTGGTGTTGGGGTAAAGTAGCCTTAGGAAGTTTGTTATGGGAAGGAGAATCGAAGCGATATCAGTGTTTCGACAGTTGAAAGAAGTGACGGAAGAAGAAGTGGCGAAGAGGCGGGCTGATGGCCTCCGGCCGGGGGTCAAGGCGCTTCTCTACAGCCCTTACGGCCGTTCGGTGCAAATCTTGTTGGGGCGTTTGCCGGAGGGATTTCCGAAACGTTTTAATCTCTCCGGGGGCGGTGTCGATGAAGGACAATCGGCGACCGAGGCCCTGAAGCGGGAGCTCCTCGAAGAGATGTTAGAGGAGATACCCGAAGAGTGTGCCGACGAGGAGATGCTCGAAGAACGTGGCTACAAGGAGGTTTCGCTTGATGTTCCTTTGGCTGATATCGAAGATGCTCCTATCTTGGCCGAAGGCGAGTTGCCCTTCCCGCGGGAAGGTATGCGCGGGAAGTACGAGTACATTGTCGGTCTCGGATGCACTGATGTCGGTCGTCTGCGGGTGGCGACAGACAGCAAGCTTGTGCTCTACCCGCCGCTTGATCTTATGAACGCAAAGCTGTCGATGGAGGTGCAAGATATGGATGAGTTCTCCACCTTTCTCTATGGCGAAGCCGTCAGAAACTTGCGGAAGCTGCTGGCGGTGGGTTGAATGATGAAGAAGATGAAGGGCGCGAGCGATAGCTCGCGCCCTTTTAGCTTTTAGTTTGTGTATGAGTGTTCGATAGTAATAAAGCGATGCGGTATACTACCTGTATGGAAAAGCCAAAGTTTGGAGGAAGGGAGGGTAAAGAAAAACCGATGTCGCTGGTGGAGAAGCAGCGTCAAGAGGCTTTTGACGCCGTTATCGAATCTCTCGATGCGCGTTTCCCAGTGGAGTTGAAGCGGACCTTTGTCTCGCACGAAAAGGAATACGCACTCACTAGTGTCGAGGATTGTATGGTAGCCTTCGCTCAGCAAAATCGCGAAGCGGTCGAAGCTTTGTATGAAGATATTGTGGCGAGTGATAATTATCGCCAAGAGCAAGCTATTGTGAAGCTCCTAAAATTGTTTGAAGCATACGAAAAAACTGTCGCTTTGTATGCTGAATTGCGCAGTTATTATCCGAGAGCGGCCGCGAGTGTCGAAGAGAAGCTCCCGCCTCTATCGGCGGTAGTGAAACATGGTGAAAAAGCGTGGGATGATATTGCTTAATGTTCTTTGTTATGAATATTGATTTTAAAACAGAAATTGCCGCTCATTTAGACCAAGTGCGTCGTCTTCAAAAACCATCTGGCGTGTTTACGGCCTCGGCCCATAATGTCACCACCGGCTATGATAAGGCTTGGCTGCGAGACAATTATTTTATGACGCTTGGTTTTCGCGAGACTGGCGAATGGGAGGTGGTCAAAAAGACTGGCAAGGCTTTGCTCTCGGTGTTTGTAAAACATAAAGAAAAAATCAATTGGGCGATTGCTAATAAGCCGCATGAGACATGGCAATATATTCATGCTCGTTTTCATCCTGAAACCTTTGAAGAATACTGGGAAGAGTGGGGGAATAGTCAGAATGACGCGGTGGCGGAAGTGCTGTATTTGCTAGTTGATCTTGAATTAAATGGTCACGGCGTAGCCGAGATTGCTGAAGAGCGAGAAATGGTCCAGCGGATTATTGATTATTTGGTAGCGCTCGAATATTGGCACGATGCCGATAACGGCATCTGGGAGGAAAACATGGAGGTGCATGCTTCTTCTGTCGGAGCTTGTGTGGCTGCACTTCGTTTGGCAAGGAAAGTGGATTGGCTACAAGTGCCTGAAGAAGCAATTCAATTTGGCGAAGAAGCCCTTCGTCATTTATTGCCAAGGGAGTCAAAAACAAAATTTGCTGATCTGGCTCTACTTTCACTCATTTATCCATTTGCCGTGACGACCGAAGAAGAAACTATCGAAATTTTGCGTAATGTTGAATACCATCTTACACGAGACAAGGGAGTAATCCGTTACAAACTAGATCGCTATTACAACCAAAACGAAGATGGCTATAGTGAGGAGGCAGAATGGTGTTTTGGTTTGGCTTGGCTCGCTATTATCTATGCGATACGCGGCGAGAAGGAAAAGGCTTGGTACTACATGCGTCGAGCTAAGCTCGCGGTGACACCAGAAGGTGAAGTGCCAGAGCTCTATTACTCCCACACCGATATTCCAAATGGCAATACGCCCTTAGGCTGGTCTGAGAGCATGTATGTGGTGGCTTTAAAGGAAGTGGAAAAGTTGAAAGATTAATAGAAAGCGGCCGGCACGTAG